>Ga0335078_10012967_pt1 | contig 12353 bp, 7 predicted proteins | sample Lox_Sample_32_FD_206711 | JGI IMG/M metagenome (GOLD analysis project Ga0335078, IMG submission 206711) | Soil microbial communities from Loxahatchee National Wildlife Refuge, Florida, United States - Lox_Sample_3.2 | ecosystem: Environmental > Terrestrial > Soil > Wetlands | place: USA: Florida... | reverse complement strand
CCGGCCGGGTCGTGGTGCAGGCCCCCGAGCACGTCGTCGAGAACGAGAAGGCGCTGGCCAAGGCGGGCGACGATGTGAAGAAGCGGCGCAAGGTGGTGCGCAAGAAGCCGCCGCCCGGCTTCGTGTCCTGGGGGCAGCCCACCTTCGAGCGGCTGGTCGCGGCCGACCCGGAGCCGCTGACCTCCAGCTTCCGGGTCAGCCACGCCATGCTGCTGAACGTCATCGCCCGCCCCGGCGACGCGCTGGGCGCGATGCGGCACCTGCTGACCGACAACCACGAGGACCGGGCCGCCCAGCGCCAGCACATCCACCAGGCCATCGCCATCTACCGGGCGCTGCTGGCCGGCGGAGTGGTGGAACGGCTGGCCGAGCCGGACGCCGAGGGCCGCCAGGTCCGGCTGACCGTGGACCTGCAGTTCGACTTCGCGCTGAACCAGCCGCTGTCCCCGCTCGCGCTGGCCGCCATCGACCTGCTGGACCGCGACGCCCCCGACTACCCGCTGGACGTCGTGTCGGTCATCGAGGCCACCCTGGACAACCCGCGCACCGTGCTGTCTGCCCAGCAGTTCAGGGCCCGCGGCGAGGCGGTGGCCCAGATGAAGGCGGACGGCCTCGACTACGACACGAGGATGGACCGGCTGGAGTCGGTGACCCACCCGCAGCCCCTGGCCGACCTGCTGGAGGCCGCGTACGGCATGTACCGGCGGGGCCATCCATGGGTCGCCGACTATGAGCTCGCGCCCAAGTCCGTGCTGCGTGACATGTATGAGCGCGCGATGACGTTCGTTGAGTATGTAGGTTTTTACGGGCTGTCCCGGTCCGAGGGGCTGGTGCTCCGCTACCTGGCCGACGCGTACAAGGCGCTGAAGCAGACCGTGCCGGACGATGCCAAGACCGAGGAGCTCACTGACCTGATCGAATGGCTCGGCGAGCTGGTCCGCCAGGTGGACTCCAGCCTGCTCGATGAGTGGGAGCAGCTGCGCGATCCGTCCGGCGCGCTGGCCACCGGCGAGCCGTCCCGGCCGGCCGCGGTGACCGGCAACCCGCGGGCGTTCCGGGTGCTGGTGCGCAACGCGCTGTTCCGCCGGGTCGAGCTGGCCGCGCTCGGCCACTACGCGGAACTCGGCGAACTGGACGCCGATGCGGGCTGGGACGCCGCGGCGTGGGAAGCGGCCGTCGAGCCATACTTCGATGTGCACGACGAGATCGGCACCGGCCCGGATGCCCGCGGCCCGGCGCTGCTGATCATCGACGAGGGCCCGCAGGCCTGGACGGTGCGGCAGATCTTCGACGACCCGGCCGGGGACCACGACTGGGGTTTCAGCGCCCAGGTCGACCTGGCCGCCTCGGCCGAGGCCGGCCACGCGGTGCTCCGCGTCACCGAGGTCGGCCAGCTGTAGGCCGGCCTGGCCCCGGCGACACGCGGGCCGGACCGGGGATCACCGGGAATGCCGGTTCCGTCCGGCATCATGGCGCTGAACCCACTTACCGGTCGGCCTTCCCCCTGATCGAAGCGGCGCCGCGATGCGACTGATGCACACCTCGGACTGGCATCTGGGCCGCTCCCTGCACGGTGCCAGCCTGCTCGGCTACCAGGCGGAGTTCCTGGACTGGCTGCTCGACCAGGCGGTCGGCCAGCAGGTGGACGCGGTCCTGGTGGCCGGGGACGTGTACGACCGGGCGGTGCCGCCCACCGACGCCGTCGCCCTGCTCGACCGGGCGCTGCTCGGCTTCGCCCGGGCCGGCATCCCGATGGTGCTCACCAGCGGCAACCACGACTCGGCCGTCCGGCTCGGCTTCGGCGCCGGGCTCAGCGGCGCGGCCGGCATCCACCTGCGGACATCCGTGGCCAGCCTGGCCGACCCGGTGCTGCTCCGCGATGAGCACGGCCCGCTGGCCGTCTACGGCATCCCCTACCTGCTGCCCGACGCGGTGCTGACCGAACTGGACTGCGCCCGCTCGCACGAGGCGGTGCTGACCGCGGCCACCGCGCGGATCCGGGCCGACGCGGCGGCCCGCGGCATCAGCCGCGTCGTGGTGCTGGCCCACGCGTTCGTCACCGGCGGCCAGCCCGCCGAGTCCGAACGTGACATCCGGGTCGGTGGCATCGCCGACGTGCCGGCCGCGGTGTTCGGCGGCTTCAGTTACGTGGCCCTCGGCCACCTGCACGGCCAGCAGGAGATTGGCGCCGGGGCCGGCGGGCCGGTGGTCCGCTACTCCGGGTCGCCGCTGGCGTTCTCTTTCGGCGAGCGGCAGCACACCAAGTCGGTCACGGTGGCCGACATCGACGGGGCCGGCCAGGTGACGGTGAGCCGGCTCGTCACGCCGGTGCCGCGCCCGCTGCGCGAGGTGCGCGGGCGGCTCGGCGACCTGCTGGCCCGCGCCGACGGTGACCTGGCCGGGCTGGCCGGGGCCTGGGTCAAGGCCGTGCTCACCGACCCGGTGCGGCCGGCCGCCCCGATGGAGCGGCTGCGCGAGAAGTGGCCGCATACCCTGGTGCTGGACTTCGCGCCCGAGGGTGGCCTGCCCGGGGCCGACGCCGACCTGGTCCGGCTGGCGGCGGCCACTGACCCGGTCGAGATCGCCGGGCTGTTCGTGGAATTCACCAGCGGCGGCCCGCCGGACGAGGCGCAGCGCGCCGTGCTGCGCCGCGCCGTGGAAGCCGCCCAGCAGGCCGAGGCGGCGGCCTGATGCGGCTGAACCGCCTGGAGCTGCACGCGTTCGGCCCGTACGCGTCCGCGCAGCAGATCGATTTCTCCGCGCTGGCGGCCAGTGGCCTGTTCCTGCTGGAAGGGCCGACCGGCGCGGGCAAGAGCACGATCCTGGACGCGATCACGTTCGCCCTGTACGGCGGGCTGGCCGGGGAGGACGCCGCGGCCGACCGGCTGCGCTCACACTTCGCCGCGCCCGGCGCCGAGCCGTCGGTCACCCTGGACTTCTCGGTGCGCGGCGTCCGGTACCTGCTCACCCGGGTGCCCGAGCACCAGCGGCCCAAGCGGCGCGGTGACGGCTTCACCACCGGGCCGGCCCAGGTGCACCTGCAGCGCCGCGAGGCCGTCGGCTGGGTCAGCCTGACGTCGAACAAGGCCGAGGCGGGCGAGCTGGTCAGCGAGCTCATCGGGCTCAACCGTGCGCAGTTCACCCAGGTCATGCTGCTGCCGCAGGGCCAGTTCGCGAACTTCCTGCGGGCCGCCGACGACGAGCGGCGGGTCCTGCTGTCCCGGCTGTTCGGCACCCAGCTCTATGACCGGGTCACCGCGTGGCTCGACCAGCAGCGGTTTGCCGCCCAGCAGCAGCGCAGGCAGGCCAGTGCCGCGATCGACACGGCGGTATCGGCCGCAGCCGAGGCGGGCGGGCTGGACGGGGCGGCCCGCACCGAGCTGCTCGCTTTGCCGCCCGCGGACCGGGCCACCCGGCTCAAGCAGCTCAGCGCCGACCTGGCCGCGCACCGCGCGGTGACCGCCGACGGGCTGGAGGTGGCCGCCGCCCGGTCGGCCGCCCTGGCTATCGCGTGCGAGCAGGCCCGCCAGCAGTCGGCCGCGATGTCCAGCCTGATCACGGCCGCCGGCCGGCTGGCCGGGCACGAGAGCACCCAGGGTGAGCACGAGGACCGGGCGGCCCGGCTGGCCGCGGCCCGGCGCGCGGAACCGGTCCGCCCGCTGCTCGCCGCGCTGGCCGAGGCGGACCGGGTGGCCGGTCAGGCCGCCAGCGCGGTGGGCCAGCTCCGCCCGGAACTGGACGCGGCCACCCGGGCCGCGATGGACGCGGCCGGGGCCGAGGCAGCCGAGGCGGGAGCGGCCGAGGCCGGTGCGGCCGGGGCGGCGGGCCGGGCCCAGGCCGCCGAGCAGGAGGCGGCGGCGCTGCGGCACCTGGCCGAGGCCGAGACCGGGCTGCCTGGCCGGCTGGCCGACCTGGCCCGGCTGCGGCAGGCCGCGGCGGACGCGGCCCGGCGCCGCGGCGCGCTGGAAACCACCCAGGAGGACCTGCCGGGGCGGATCGCCACGCTCGGCGAACGGCTGGCCGCGGCCCGGCTGGCGGGCGCCGGGCTGGGAGCCGCCCGCGAGCAGCAGGCCGCGGTCAGCCGCCGCGCCACAGCCGCGGCCCGGCTGGCCGGCCTGGAGAGACTGCTCGCGGCGCAGGACGCGGCGCTACGGGACGCGATTGACTCGCATCAGGCCCTGGTCGACGCGCATCAGCGGCTGATGGACAGGAGGCTGGCCGGGATGGCCGCCGTGCTGGCCAGCCAGCTCGCCGACGGAGTGCCCTGCCCGGTCTGTGGTTCGGCGGCTCATCCCGCCCCGGCGCAGGACAGCGGCGGGCTGGTGTCGGCCGCGGACGTCATGGACGCGGCGGCCCGGCGGGACGCGGCAGCGGCCGGGCGGACCCGGCAGGCCGGCGAACGGGAGGCGCTGGCCGGCCAGCTCGCCGCGTGCGCGGCGGTGGCTGATGGCGGGAGTGAGGCCGGCCTGGCCAGCGAGATGGCCGCGCTAGCCGGGCAGGTCACGCGGGCGGAGCAGGCCGTGGCGGACGTGGGCCGCCTGGAAGCCGGGCTGGCCGACTGCCACGCCGAGCAGGAGCAGGTCAGCGCCGGGCTGCGGGATGCGGTGGCCGCCGCCGCGACCGCCAGGACCCAGCTGGTCACGGCGGAGGAGGAGGTGGCCGCGCTGCAGCGGGAACTGGCCGCCGCGGCGCACGGCCATCCGTCGGTGGCTGCCCGGCAGGCGGCGCTGCGTCAGGCGGCGGAGGCGGATCACCGCCTCGGGACGGCCCTGGACAAGCTGGCTGCGGCCCGCCGCGAGCAGGCCCGGGCCCGGGCCCGGGCCTGCCAGGAAGCCCAGGCCCGTGGGTTCAGTCACCCGGATCAGGCCAGCACGGCGCTGCTCAGCCCGGCCCAGCAGGACGACCTGGCCGCCCAGGTGGCCGGGTGGGCGGAGACGCTGGCCGGGCTGCGGGCCGCGCTCGCGGCCGGCGAATTCGCCGGGCTGGACCCGGCCCAGGCCGGCCAGGTGCACGCGGCCGCCCGCGCCGCCGCGGATGCGCTGGCGCAGGCTGGCCAGGCCGAGCGCGAAGCGCGCGTCGCGCACCAGGGCTGGGTCACCAGGGCGGCCCGGCTGGAGCAGCGGCTGGCCGAGCTGGCCGCGGCCCTGCAGGAGGCGGACCGGCTGGACGAGGAGACGGCACCGGTCATCAGCCTGGCCGGGCTGGCTAAGGGCGTGGACGGCCAGCGCCGGGTGGCACTCACCACGTACGTGCTGCGGCACTGGTTCGGGCAGGTGGTTGCGGCGGCCAACGTCCGGCTGGCCGCGATGTCCGCGGGCCGCTACGAACTGCGCCGCACCGATGAGGCCGCCAGCAGGCGGGAGCGCACCGGGCTGACGCTGGCCGTCATCGACCGGCACACCGGCGTGGAACGCAGCCCGCGGTCGCTGTCCGGCGGGGAGACGTTCTACACCTCGCTGGCGCTGGCCCTCGGCCTGGCCGATGTGGTCAAGGCCGAAGCCGGCGGCGTGGACCTGGACACCCTGTTCATTGACGAGGGATTCGGCAGCCTGGACGCGGACACCCTCGACCAGGTGATGACGGTCATCGATGACCTCCGGGAGCGCGGCCGGGCGGTCGGCATCGTCAGCCACGTAACCGACCTCAAGGACCGGATAGCCGAGCGGGTTGAGGTGCGCCGCCTGGCCGACGGCTCGTCCACGGTCCGGGTCATCGCCTGAACCCGGTGCCTGCTGACTGCACCGCGGCCGGCCCGGCCGGGCCAGCCGGCCGGGCCAGCGCCCAGGCACTATGCTGGCCGGGACGGGCACGGAGAGTGACCGCTGCAGGGGTCAGGGGGCAGGAGTGCAGCTGGCTGTGCGGGCGCGCGGGACCGCGGGGCGGGCGCGGCAGCGGCACGCCCGGGTGACCAGGTTCGGGGTCATGGTGCTGGCCGCGATCACGCTCGCGGTGACCGCTGGGGGCACCGCGACCGCGCTGACCCTGCACGGCGCACGGCTGCCCGCGGCAGGCGCGGCGCGCCTCCCGGTCGCCTACGACGGGGTGACTGGGTGGGACCACGGCCGGGTCCGGCCGCACATCATCTACCTCGGCGGGTCGGCCGTGTTTCTCCGCGTTCCGCACTGGGCGCGCTGGCGCGCGATGTCCGCCGCCGGCCACGCCACCCTCTGGGTGGACAACTGCCGGCCCAGCTGCGCCGCCGGGCACTACCGCACCTACCCGGCCGCCGTGCGGCTCGGGCGGGCCGCGGACCACCACGGTGTCAGGTTCTTCTCCCGGATGCGGCTGCGCTACGCGCACGGCGGCCCGCGTGACTACGCGTTCCGGTGGGGCACCTACCGCGGCGCGACCGTCCCGGTGTGGATCGGCGGCCCGGGCGGCTGACCAGCTCAGCGGAACGCCCGGCCCGCGGCCGGCGGGATCACCGTGCCCCGGGCGGTGGCCCGGCCCAGGTCCGGGTGGGTGGCCGTGACCCGCACCTCGCCGGTCAGCCCGGGCTGCGAGCGCAGGAAAGCCCCGCCGACCGGCCCGTAGCGGTCGAACCGGAACGGGTTGTCGCCGATGAGCGTGGCCGGCCCGGCCACCTCCAGCGTGACCTGGCCGGTGACCTGCGGGCGCAGGTTTCCGTAGGCGTCCGTGGCGCGGAACGTGACCCGGGTGGCATCCGACCCGTCCGCCACGATCGAGCTGTCCGCCAGTGCCAGGTCGAGCCGGTCACCTGCGGTGTCTGCCGACATCCGGGCCGTGGCCACCAGCTGCCTGCCGAGGTAGCCGTCGATGCGCAGCTCGGGGCGGCCTGCGCCGTCCACGGTGAGGTCGGTGCGGACCGGCGGATAGGCCAGGTGCCGGAAGGCCGCCCGGTCCGGGTGACCGGTGGCCAGGTGCTGGCCGCCCACGTAGATCTCCAGCCGGTCGCAGTTGGTGGCGATCATGGCCTGCCGGCCGGGGCCGCGCGGCGCTGCCAGCGGCCCGAAGTCCCAGCAGAACACGGGCAGGATCACCGGGCGGACCCGCGGATCGACCTGCGCCCGGTAGACCGCCGCCGCGGGCTTGGGCACCCGGAACGTGTCGGTCACCCCGGGTGTCTTCAGCCCGTGCCACACCCGGTCGCCGCCGTTGAGCGAGGCATAGTCGATGGCGGCCCAGCCGAGCAGCCCGGCGCAGCCGGCCTGGCCCAGGGCAATGTCATGCACCTCGGCGTGCAGCCGGGCCTGGGCCGCGAGGGTGGCGCCCGGGTCGGCCCACCGGTATCTCGGCGGCCCGGCCAGCGCCCCGACCGCCTCGCTGACCAGGTAGGGCAGGCCGGGCAGCGGCCGTTTCAGCCCGGTCCGGCCGCGCTGCGAAGGGTAGTCGTTGTACCCGAACACGTCTTCCGCCCAGCCGGCCCGCGAGTGGCGGTTCATCGCCCCGGTGGATGGCCTGCTGCCGTCCAGCTCGCGGGCGAGCTGCCGGGACCGCGCGTACAGCGCCGGGTAGCTGGCCGTCTCGTTGAGCCGGGTGCCCCACATGATCACCGAGGGCCGGTGCCGGTCCCGGGTCACCAGGTCCGCCGTGTTGGCCAGCATGAGGTCCTGCCAGGCCGCGTCGCCCACGTACTGCCAGCCCGGTGGCTCGGCCCAGACCATCAGCCCGATCTCGTCACAGGCGTCGAGGAAGTGCGGTGACTGCGGATAGTGCGAGCAGCGCACCATGTTGCAGTTCAGCTCGTAACGGAGCAGCTCGGCGTCGGCGCGCTGCAGCCGGGCCGGGGCGGCCATGCCGAGGTAGGGGAACAGCTGGTGCCGGTTCAGCCCGAACAGCGGCAGGCGCTGCCCGTTCAGGTAGAAACCATCCGGCCGGAAGACCGCGTCGCGGAACCCGGTGCTGGTGTGCACGGTATGCCGGTCCGTGCCCCCGGCCGACAGCGTCGTGCGGATCGTGTAGAGCCGGGGTGTGTCCGGCGACCAGAGCCCGACCCCGGGCAGGCCGCCGAGCCGCAGCCGGATGGCCCGGCTGCCCGGGGAGCCGGTTAGCCGGGCCGTGGCGCGGGCCAGAACGGTCGGCTCGTGCGGCTCGCGGCCGAGCAGCTCGGCGGTGACCTGGGCCGGCCCGGCCGGCCAGCAGGCCGCGTCGACGGTCGCCTCGACCTGCAGCGCGCGGCCGGCGGCCACCGCGCTGGCCGGCCAGGTGGACACGCCGGACAGGAAGACCTCGGGCACCACCCGCAGCCGGACGTCCCGGTAGATACCGCCGGGCTGCAGGAAGTCGACGGCCGCGGCCCCGGCGGCGGCGCCGTCCGGGGGCACCGGCAGCCACCGGGCGTCCACGATGACCGCGAGCACGTTGCCACCCTCGGCCAGCGAGCCGGTCAGCTCGGCCGACCAGGGCAGGTAGCCGCCCCGGTGCCGGCCGACCGGGCGGCCGTTGAGCCGCACGTCCGCGCTGACCAGCACGCCGTCGAAGTCGGCGAAGACCCGGCGGGCCGCGCTGCCCGCGTCATCCGTGCTGCCTGGCCAGTCGAAGTGCTTACGGTAGATCCAGACCTGCTGCCAGCTGGCCGGGTCCCAGTCGCCCCAGGACAGCGCGGTGACCGTATGCGGCAGGGTAACCGGGGTGAAGCCGCTGTCGTCGTAACCCGGCTCGGCCGTCCCGGCCCGGTACCGCCCGCCGAACAGCCAGCCCTGGTTGAAGTCGTAGCTGTCCGCGTCCACCGGGCCATCTTGACATGACCGTACGTCCGTGTGATTATACGGATATACGGAGGTGAGCCCGATGTCGTCGCGCAGCCATGATCATCCGGTCAGCGGGCCCGGGGTGGCTGCCGCCCGGGCCGGCGCACTGTCCGTAGCGGACGCCGGGCGGCTGGCCGGGCTGCTCGGGCTGCTGGCCGACCCGGTGCGCTCCCGCATCTTGTTCGCGCTGGTCGCCGCGGGCGAGCTGTGCGTGGGCGACCTCGCCCTGGTCCTTGAGGTGACCGAGGACCAGGTGTCCTACGCGGTGAAGATGCTCCGGCTGGCCGGGCTGGTCAGCTTCCGCAAGGACGGCCGGGTCGTCTACTACCGGCTGAGCGACGGCTTCCCGCATCCGCTGCTGGAGCATTGCCTGCGCCAGCTGCTGACGATCGCCGGGCGGGCGGGCCATGCCAGTGCTTGACGCGCTCGGTCACGCGCTCGCCGAGGCCGGCTCGATGACCTGGCAGATCACCTGGTCGCTAATGCTGGGCTTCGCGCTGTCCGCGGTCGTCCAGGCGGTGGTCCGGCGGTCTACCGTGATCCGGCTGCTCGGCGACGACCGGCCGGTCACGCTGGCCCGGGCGACCGGGCTGGGGGCGGCCTCCTCGTCCTGCTCATACGCGGCCGTGGCGCTGGCCCGCTCCCTGTTCCGCCAGGGAGCCAGCTTCACCGCGGCCATGGTGTTCGAGATCGCCAGCACCAACCTGGTCATCGAGCTGGGCATCATCCTGGCCCTGCTGATCTCGTGGCAGTTCACCCTGGCCGAGTTCATTGGCGGGCCGATCATGATCGTGCTGCTGGCGGTCGCCTTCCGGCTCTTCGTCCGCGGCCGGCTGATCGCCGCGGCCCGGCAGCAGGCGGACAAGGGCGTGCCCGGATCCATGGAGGGCCACGCGGCCATGGACATGAGCATCCAGTCCGGCCAGGGTTTCTGGCGCCGGCTGCTCAGCCGGCCCGGGTACACCTCGGTCAGCCAGATCTTCGTGATGGAGTGGGCCGCGGTGCTCCGCGACGTGCTGGCCGGCCTGCTCATTGCGGGCGCGGTGGCCGCCTGGGTGCCAGACTCGTTCTGGCCGCACCTGTTCCTCACCGGGCACCCGCTGGCCGCCAAGCTGTGGGGGCCGGTGATCGGCCCGGTGATCGCGGCGCTCAGCTTCGTCTGCTCGATCGGCAACGTGCCGCTGGCTGCGGTGCTGTGGGCGGGCGGGATCAGCTTCGGCGGGGTGATCTCGTTCATCTTCGCCGACCTGATCATCGTGCCGATCCTGGTCATCTACCGGAAGTACTACGGCACGGCGATGATGCTGGCCCTGCTCGGCATCTTCTACGCCACGATGGTGCTGGCCGGTTACCTCATCGAGTTCCTGTTCGGCGGGCTGGGCCTGATCCCCGCGGAGCGGACCGCGGACATTGGTGAGCAGGGCATTTCATGGAACTACACCACGATCCTCAACATCATCTTCCTGGTCCTCGCGGCCGCGCTCGTGCTGCGCTTCTTCCGCTCGGGTGGCCGGGCCATGCTGCGCATGATGAGCGGCCGCCCCGGTGAGCACGACCACCACGCACCCGGCGGCAGCGGGCCCGCCGGGCACCAGCCCGCACCCGGGCGTTACTGAGTTGTAACCGGCTGCGATCATCCGCCCCGGCGGTTTCGGCGTCCTCTAACACACAGACCGAGCCGCAGCAGGCCACCGCCTGATGCGCCTGTCGCGAGGGGGATGGCCATGCGGGGCAACGATCGGGGCGGGCCGGCCGCGGCGAGCCGGACCGGGCGGCCGGCCTGGCGGGGCGGGCTGGCCGCCGGGGCGATGCTCAGCGGGCTGGCCGGCGCCACGGCCGTGGCCGCCTGCGGGCTGCCCGCGACGGCCGCGGCCCACCCGGCCGTCGCCCACCCGGCCGCCGCCCGGGCCTGGCGGGTCATCAAGCGGGTGCCGGGGGCGGACGCCCCGGCGATCACCGCGGTCACCGCCACCGGGACCGGGCGCGCCTGGGCCTTCCAGTCCACCTCGGCCAAGCCAGCCGCCTGGCAGCTCACCGGGACGTCATGGGCGAAGGTCGCGTTCCCGGGCCGGAGCGGGGACCAGGTCACCGAGGCCGGCTCGTCGTCCGCCCGCAACGTGTGGGCGTTCACCTCGCTGCCCGGCGGGGCCGGCCGGGCGCTGCGCTGGGACGGCCAGCACTGGGCCATAGCCAGGCAGTTCCGGCAGGCCATCGGGGGAGCAGTGGTGCTCGGCCGGGCCGACGTGTGGATCTTCGGGGCGCCGCTGGCACCCGGGAGCGGGCTGGGCACCTGGCATTACAACGGGCACCGCTGGCACCGGTTCCGCGGGGTCGGCGAGCTGACCGGGGGCAGCGCCCTGCGGGCGGGCAGCGTCTGGGCGGTGGGCGGCAAGACGGCCGCGCACTGGACCGGGCGGGCCTGGACGACCACCTCACTGGCCAGGGTGCTGCCCCGGAACACCAGATTCTGCCGGCCCTCGGCCGACCTGGTCTACGCGTTCTCGCCAGGCAATGTGTGGGCGGCGGGTGCGGGTCACTGCGAGGACGAGCGGGGCCCGTTCTACCTGCTGCACTTCAACGGGCGCCGGTGGCGGCTGGCCTTCCGCTCGGCCACCTATGGCCAGCCGCTGCAGCTCGCACCGGACGGGTCGGGCGGGCTGTGGATCCCGACCGTGGCGGGCTTCCCCGGCCGGTTCAGCATGCTGCATTACCGCGCCGGCCACCTGCGGCGGACCGTGCTGCCGCGTCCCGGCACTCAGCTGACCGTCGGGGTGGTCGGGCACGTGCCGCACTCGGTGGTCACCTTCGGGGGCGGGGCCAGCTACCCGGCGAACCGTCCCGGGACCAGGCAGCTGGCGGTGATCCTGCGGTACCCGCGCTGACCGGCTGAATGAGGTCCGCGGTGCCTCGCCGTCAGAGCCGTGTCGCCCTGGGTACATATACTGTTACTGAGAGTCATTGTAATGAGCTGCTAAGGAACTGATACCCGGTACCCAATCGACGGTGAGGACTCCGCTATGACCGGCTGGGATGACGCCCGTGGCCGCACCGGGCCGGCCCGCCGGGCGGAAACCAGGCCCGGGCCTGACTTCCGGGCCGTCCTCGAGTCAATCCCCGGGGCGTGCCTGGTGCTGGCCCCGGATCTGACGGTCATTGCGGCCAGCGACGCCTACCTGGACGCCACCGGGGCCGGCCGGGAGGCCATCATCGGCCGGCCCATCTTCGATGCGTTCCCGTGGCGCCCCGGCCCGGGCGGGACCGCCGCGCTGCGTGCCTCGCTGGACCGGGTCCGCGCCACCGCCGCGGCCGACACGATCGCGGTGCAGCGCTACGACCTGGGCCAGCCCGGATCCGGCCGGCCGGACAGCCGGTACTGGAGCCTGGTCAACGTGCCCGTGGTGCGGCCCGGCGGCGAGGTCGGCTACATCATCCACTGGCTGACCGACGTCACCGAGTACGTGCGGCTGGACCAGGATCAGGCGGCCGGCCCGGGGCCCCGGCCGGACCGGCAGGCCCGGGTCCAGGCGATGGCGGCCGACCTGCTGGCCCGCTCCCGGGACCTGGCGGACGCCAACCGGGCACTGGAACAGGCCAACCAGACCCTGCGCAGCGCCTATGACGACAAGCGGGAGTTTGTCGACC
>Ga0335078_10012966_pt1 | contig 12353 bp, 6 predicted proteins | sample Lox_Sample_32_FD_206711 | JGI IMG/M metagenome (GOLD analysis project Ga0335078, IMG submission 206711) | Soil microbial communities from Loxahatchee National Wildlife Refuge, Florida, United States - Lox_Sample_3.2 | ecosystem: Environmental > Terrestrial > Soil > Wetlands | place: USA: Florida... | reverse complement strand
AGAGCCTTGCGCGTCCCGGCCAGGCTGCTCGAACCATAGACCTGCTTCAGCCGAAATCGGGCGATGAGCGCATCGGCGATGGTGCGGCTCTTCAGAATGCCGATGTACAGTTCCGTGGGGTTTCTGAGGAGTCCTCCGGCAAGTCCCGAGCTAATCCCACCCAGACTGGACAGCCCGGCGGGCGATCCCATCATCAGAAACTGGGAGGATTGCTCGGGCTGAGGCGGCAGGATCACGGCTTCCGCGGTAAAGCTCGGCGGGATCAGCAATGCCACGGCCGCGGAGAGGAACATGGCGGCCAGCGTGACACCGGCAATCGGGCCTTTGCGGCGGGCGAGCCGTGCGGCAACGTCGAGCAGAGAAACCTCGAGCTCGACGGATGCGGCACTTGTCTCGGCCGCCTCCGTCGAGCCTTGGGTCTCCCCCTGAGCGATCACTGCTCCCAGCCCGTTTGATCCTTTGGGTGCCATGTCTACTTCAGGACGGTGATCGCGGCTGCGCCCAGCCCGAACTGGGCGAACACTTGCGACCAGTCCTTGAGTCCCTTGAGGAACGTTGTTTTGTTGATCTGTTCCGGAACCACAACCGTGTCGCCCGGATTCAGGCGCAGGCCTTTGAAGCTCTGCGCCAGCGGGCCGTTCCACCACGACCTGCTGACAACGGACCCGTCCGCACGAATCAGAAACACGTGGCGGGCGTCGCCGGTGCGGGTGGCGCCGCCCGACTCGCGGAGATACTCGGCTAGCCGCTTGTCGGGCTGGTACAGAAATGACGAACCGTTATACACGCTGCCCACGACGTTGACGAAGGACGGCCGACTCGGCACGACGAACACGTCGCCGTCCTCGAGGGTCAGATCGGGCAACCCGTCGGCGCCCGGACGTCTGGGGTCGAGATCGAGAACGATCCTCCCGGTGGCACGCACCTCCCGTAGCTTCCGGGCCAGTTCGCGTTGCTCGCTGACCTGGCTCGAGGCCGCGACCGCCTCCTCCGGCGAGATCACGGAGCCTCGCAGGTTCGAGGCCGAGGAGGCGACCTCCCGCTCGAACGAGTTCGCGAAGTCGTTCAGCCGCTGCTGCTGCTCCTGGCGGCTCGACTCGCGAAGAAACTCGGAGCCGAACAGGTAAGCCTCCTGGGTGAGTCCGCCAGCACGCGCCACCAACCGCCGCAAGTCCTCACCGGGCCCGACGCTATAGACGCCCGGCGACTGGAACTCGCCTTCTAGTCGCACGTATCGAGCCTGCATGCTCTGCGGAACGCGCACATCGGCGGTGGAGAAGATCGTGACGACGTCGCCCGGCTCGAGCGGCAGGTTCTCGGACGCCTCGCCCTCGAGGATCGCCTTGTCGAGCCGGAACGGAATCAGGCTGGTGCGGAGGTCCTTGGGATCGCGGCGCTCGATGACCGCGTAGCTCCAGTTCACCTCCAGCGGATTCCGCTCCACGCGGTTCTTGACGGTAACATTACTCGCTCTGGCTGCGCCGATCGAGGCCGAATCGTTCGTCTTGCCCCGGGTCGCCATCGTGGACAGCGTTCCGGGCAACGGTCCCGTGGCTGCAACATCCGACCTCCCGGCCAGAGAAAGCCCCGGCGCGCCGACGCTGGCGCCATCAGTCGCAGCGAGGCCGTCGGCCGACGCCAGCAGGACTTCCTGCTCCTGTGGCTGCTGGGACGGCGTGAGGCGGTTGCGTGTGCGCCAGTAATCGCGGGTCAGGAGAGCCTGGCGGTCCGGTATCAAGTCCCGAATTCTCATGCCGGGGCGCCAGGGCATGCGGATCGGGTCGGCCACATTGCCGCGCAAGGTCACGGCATTCTCGAAGCGCGGAACGATCGACAGCACTGAGATCACGTCGCCGTTCTGGAGGCGGGCGGAGGAAGCAGAGTCCGTGTCGAGGGCAACCTGCATCACCCTTCGCGAGGAGCCCTCAATCCGTTCGATGGTGGCTTCCCGCCGGGCGGCGACGGGTGATAGGCCGCCCGCGAGTTCGATCGCGTGCGCCAGTGTGCTGCCGGGCTTGAGTTCATAAATGGCCGCCGTGTTCACGCTGCCGGTGACCGCGATCTGCGGGCCCACGGGCGGGATGTAGATGACGTCGCCGGCATGCAGGCGCAGGTCCTTCGACTTGTCGCCGGAGAGCAGCAGATCGTAAAGGTCGAACTCGGCCACTACCTTGTCAAGACGTGTGAGGCGAATGCCGCGCATGGAACCGCCGGAATCCGGGCCGCCGGAAGCGAACACGGCATTCACCAGCGTGCTCAATGCGCTGATGGTGTATGCGCCGGGCCGGCGCGCGTGGCCTACCACCAGCACTTGAATGGAGCGCAGTTGCCCCATGTTCACGCTGAGATCGAAGTTGTGAAACACGCGGCCGATCGCGGTCTTCAGATAGTCGTGCACCTGGCCGAACTTCAGGCCCGCGACATTCAGCTCGCCGACTTGGGGAACATAGATGTCGCCGGAGCGGTCCACCACCGGCGAGACGCTGAGGTCGATCTGACCCCAGGCGCGAATCATCAACTGGTCCCCCGGACCGAGCGCGTAATCGGGAGTCACCGGAACCCGGTCTGCGGGAGCGAAGGTGCTGGGAACGTCCTGAAACAGGCTCTGCCCGAAGATCGGAAGCATGACTCCGGTGGATTGCTCCACGAACTTCTGGAACTCGCTCTGCTCGTCAGGGCGAAGCGTTCGACGCGGCGCTGCCTGATCCGCCGGCCTGCGGCGGTCGAGCGTCTCCGTTTGGAATGGTGTGGCGCTCGGATCGCGAATGACCGGAATGTGGGGGGCCGACGAGTCTTGCCGGCCAGCCTGGCCGAAGGCGCGCGACGCGGCATCGCAACGCGGATCGTCCACGTTCTCAGGCGACGCGCAGTCCGTCACGGTCTGCTGTGGCTGGGCGTGCAGGAGGCCGATCGCGAACAGCACTCCCGACAACGCGACCTTGTGGTGTTTCATCCACCGCCTCCGGAGCTCGCGCGGGGGACGAGGAAGGGCTGACCGGCGCCGAGCCCCAGAATCCTCCCCATGCGACTTTGAAACCGGGCCTCGGAAAAACGCGACGCCCAGGCCTGCAAGGCGAGCCTGCGAACGGAGAACTCGGTCTGTTCAAAGGCGTGCACCGCCCGTCCGAGGGGGACCTCGCCCGGTTCCGTGTACAGGACTCCAGCCCCCGCATCGGGTGGAACCGCCTCCAGGACGCCGCCGCGGCCGAGCGCAATCACAGCCTTCCCGCTGGCCATAGCCTCCACGGCCACCATCCCGAAATCTTCCTCGCCCGGCATCAGCAGGGCGCGGCAGCGCGAATAGAGATCGCGCAATTCGCCAGCGCCTACCCGGCCACAGAATTCCACGTTGGGCTTGGCCATGCGCCTGAGGCGCCGGTACTCCGGCCCCAGTCCCACAATCTTCAGCCGTCTGCCAGTCCCCGAGAACGAGCGCACGGCATCCTCCACGCGCTTATAGGCCACTAACTCGGACACCAGCAGATAGTAATCGTCCGGCGCCCGCCACGAAAACGTCTCCACGGGGACAGGAGGGTGAACCACCTGCGCGGGACGGCGGTAGGCGCGCCAGATACGCCGCTGGACATTGGAGCTGTTGGCGACAAACTCATCAACCCGCGACGCGGTGGCCTGATCCCAAACCCGTAGCAGCGGGGCTATCGCCCCGATCGCGGCCCTCTTCCAGAGCGAGCTTGTCCAGTCGTGCAGATAGGCGGGATAAAGGTCCCACAAATATCGCATCGGAGAGTGGCAGTAGCATACGTGCCGCGCATTCGACCCGACCAGCACCCCCTTGGCCGGCCCGGACTCGCTGCTGATCACGAGGTCGTATCCCCGCAGGTCCAAGGATTCGAGCGCGAACGGCGCCAGCGGCAGCAGATTCCGGTACCCAACTCGAAGCGGGTTGAGAAATGACGCGGTGACGGACCGCGAGCGGATCAGAGGCGACACCGCACCCGGATCGTAGAACAGCGTGAATAGATCCGCCTCTGGCAGCAGCCGGCACAACGATTCGACGACGCGTTCGCCGCCACGCATGTTCAGCAACCAGTAATGTACGATCGCCACGCGCATCCGCTAAGTGGGCCCCTCCGCCCAGTCACCGCCAGTGTACAGCCGGCAGCCTTCGGTGTAACCGCATGTAATTGCAAAATCACAGAACTTTTACAAGTTCGGAGGCCTCGGGACTCTTTACCAGTTCTTTACACCGTCTCGATTACTGCACGAGCGCGCTCCGGATACTCTCGATTCGTGATGAGTGCCTCCAAGTCGGGTTCGCGCGTCTCATCCGCGTGCGACCCATTGTTTGTGTCCATGCATATGCAGCATTCCGGGGAGTTCTTCCCTTACGGCTTCCCAGCCGTGGTCCGGTCGAACTCCCCTCTTGTTATCTCGGCCGCGCAGGAAAGCTGGGGCAGTTGGACAAAGCGGTTCGCCGAGACAGCCGTCGAGGTCCGCTGCCTGGTGGCTCAGAGCACGGCAACGGAGCGCCCGCCAATACCCGTGTTCCGCGCGCAGGGCCACCTGCTCACCGCCGTCGCCGACCGCGAGAACTACTTCTGCTGCGACCTTCAACGGGGCTTCGGTTTTGCCTGGATAACTCGCGCGACGGCTGAAGACACCAGCTACCTTCGCTACCACGTCCTCGAAGCGATGACTACCACCGTGCTCGAAACCCGGTACCTGGCCTCCGTGCATGCCGCTTGCCTCGTGCTGGACGGACATGGGGTGTTGCTCTCCGGAGACTCGGGCGCGGGTAAGTCATCGCTCGCATACGCGTGCGCACGCCGCGGCTGGACTTACTGCTCCGACGACGCCAGCTCGCTCGTGCGGCGGGGAGACGGGCGCAAGGTGATGGGTACTCCGGAGGTGTTTCGATTCCGCTCGACGGCCGGCGATCTCTTCCCCGAGTTTCGCGGAATGAAAGACAGCCGCCGCGGCGACGGCAAGCCGACCATAGAAGTCAAAACATCGTCGCTACCCACGATCCGAACAACCGCTGAGGCGAACATCGACTATGTCGTCTTTCTGAACCGTGGCGGCGACGGCACGGTTCGACTCCGTCCGGTTCCGGCGTCGGAAACCTCGTCCCGGCTGTACTTCTGTCCCTGGCCTGCGGAACTCACATTCACGGAAGAACAGCGTGCGGCCGTACAGCGCCTGGCTGCGGCGCCAGCGTATGAACTGCACTACCGCGACCTGGACAGTGCGGTGGATCGTTTGGAACAGCTCGTTCGAGGAGGACTGCGATGAGACACGTGCTGCACCACACCTTGCTGGGGGCCGCGCTTACCGTTTCGATCGCTTCGGGGCAGGTTGCGTCCGGCTCGCTCGCCGGCCAAGTGAGAGACGAGACCGGGGGCTTGATTGCCGGCGCGCGGGTAACCGCACGGCAAGAGAGCACCGGGTTCACGCGGAGTGCGGTATCGGATGGAGCGGGCTTCTACCACATCGAGGAGATCGCGCCCGGAATTTACTCCATCGAAGCCCAGCGCGACGGCTTTCGCACCGCAGTCGCCTCGCACATAACCATCGAGGTCCAGCAACAGGCCCACCTCGACTTCAGACTCGAGGTCGGCGCCGTGCACGATGCGGTGGAGGTCAGTGCGAAGGTGTCGCCGCTTCAGACGGAGGATAGTGCGGTCGGCTATCGTATCGACTCAGACACAGTGACCCAACTGCCGCTGGACGAGCGCAACGTGATCGCGCTGGTGACACTTGGCCCGGGAGCGATTCCGAGGCAGCTCGGAGGTTTCACCCACGACGTCGATAACGACGAACAGCAGGGCACGCGCGGCTCGGTGGCGCTCAATCCGCCGATCAATGGAGCGCGGCCCTCGATGAACTCGTTCCTTCTCGATGGCGCCTGCGACACGGATCGGAACGCTTTCGCCATCGTGGTGACGCCGCCCATGGAAGCGGTCCAGGAGTTCCGCATCCAGTCTTCGATGGCGCCGGCGCCGTTCGCGCAGTCCGGCGGCGGTGTCATGGACGTGATTACTAAGTCGGGGGGCCGTGAGTTTCACGGCAACGCGTTCGAGTACTTCCGCAATGAGTTCACGGACGCTCGGAGTTACTTCGAGGATCCGACTCTGCCTCGGCCGCCCTACCGGAGAAATCAGTTCGGCGGCTCGTTGGGCGGCCGGCTCCCTGAACCCTCCACGTTCTTTTTCGTGACATACGAGGGGCTGCGGAGTAAGTCGGCGACGCCCTCGCTGCAGTTGGTCCCGGGGATGGCGATGCGCGGAGGGGATTTCTCCCAGGGCAACATCATTTACGACCCGCTCAGCGCGTCTACGGCGACTGCCAGGTCTCCCTTTCCAGGAAACGTAATCCCAGTGGACCGCATCGATCCCATCGCCCAAAAGTACCTGGCGCTCTACGAGCCGCTGCCCAACCGGCCCAGCAACCCTTCGAGTAACTACCTCGACTCCTCCCCAAGCACCAGCAACCACGATGAGGTCTCCGCCAGGATCGATCACCAGTTCACAAAGGCCGGCCTTCTGTTCGGCCGCTACACGATCAATGAAGAGAACGGGGGAATTGGCGGAAACTTCCCCTTGCGGCCGACTTCCGAACAGCTTCGAGCCCAGCAAGCCGTGGTAGGGCACACCATCGGCGGAGCCTCCTGGAGCAACGAGCTACGGACGTCGTTCACTCGCTTGCGGCTTTTCGACGTCCCGATCAACGCGGGGAACGTGAACATCGCCGCGCAGCTCGGTATCTCGAATCCGCCGACCGATCCGGCGTCGTTCGGCCTGCCCTACTTCTTCCTGACGGACTTCTCAACGGTGACTGACGATCCCACGCTCCCCCAGATGCAGCGCGATAACACCTGGGACACCTCGGACAGCGTCTCGCTGGTGCGCGGCCGGCATACCTACAAGTTCGGAGCCGACTGGATTCACTTCCAGTTGAATTATCGGCAGAGTAACAGCGTGAGAGGCCAATACACCTACTCCGGAGCCTTTACGGGGAACGGGGACACGACGAATACCGCCGACGCGCTGGCGGATTTCCTGCTGGGCTTCCCCATGGACACCCAACGGACCGTAGGCAACTCCCTGGCGTACCTGAGAGAAAACACCGTCTCCGGGTTTGCTCAGGATGACTGGCAGGTTGACAAGAATTTGGCTGTCACCTTAGGAGTGCGCTATGAGTACACCTCGCCATTCACCGAAGCCAACGGCAACCTCTATAACCTGGACTATTCGAACCTGCCTCAGGTGCCGACGCTGGTAAAGGTAAACAGTGCCTACGACCCGAACCTGCACGATTTCGCCCCGCGCGCAGGTCTGGCCTGGCGCTTGCCCGGCGCGCTCTCCTCTCGCGGCGAAACGGTCTTTCGGGCGGGATACGGGATCTACTACAGCCCGGAGATCGCGGTGGAGAGTTACGACCTGGCGCTAAACCGGCTGGTGAATCAGAGTAACGAAACCGACGGTAACGGCCTGCCTATCTTGACTACGCAAAATGGCTTCCCGACTACTTCGAGCACCGGCTTCCCGAGTTACTTCGGGCTCGACCGCCACCTGCCGACGCCCTATGTGCAGCAATGGAACGGCGGCTTCCAGCGTGAACTGCCGGGCGCTGTCGTCTTCGAGGCGTCGTATATCGGAAGCAAGGGAACGCATCTGGGGAGGTTCCGTCGTCTCAACACCGCGCTGCACACGGAGACCGGCGAGAACCTGGATCCGCGCCCTGGCGACCTGCAATCGCTGCGGACGTTCCCCACCCTGGGCCCGATCATCCAGCGCGAGCATATCGCCAATTCCTCGTACAACTCGCTGCAGCTCAAGGCGGAGAAGCGTTTCACGAAGTCCCTCAGCTTCTTGGCCAGTTTCGTGTGGTCGAAGTCGATCGACGATGCAGACAGCGTGGTGCCGGGCCTGTTTGCTAGCTCCGGAGCTCAAGACGAGCGCAACCTGCGTCTGGAGCGAGGGCTTTCCTTCTTCAACGTGGGCAGGCGACTCAGCGCCGATTTCGTGTACCGGTTGCCGAGTCCAAGCCAGCGGGCTATGCGCCTGGTCTCCGGGGGGTGGGAGTTGAGCGGGCTGATCACGATCCAGGACGGTACGCCGCTCGATCCGCTCTATAGCGTACTGGACATCGCGAACGCCGGCACCTTCAACCGTCCCAACGTCGTTCCGGGCCAGAGCATCAGCCTGCCGGCGAGCCAACGTACCCCGGACCATTGGTTCAACACCGCGGCCTTCAGCCAGCCGGCGCCCTACACGTTCGGCGATGCCGGCCGCGACATCATCCCAGGCCCCGGGAACGAGGTAATCGACCTCGCCTTGCACAAGCGCTTCGCGATCACAGAACGCCTGGGACTGGAGTTCCGCACCGAGGGATTCAACGTGTTCAACCATCCGAATTTCGGCATCCCGGATCCCTACCCGGACAACGGACCGTTCTTCGGAAAGATCCTCACCTCGGGTCAGCCAAGGCGCCTGCAGTTCGCGATGCGGCTGGAGTTCTAGGATGCGACGCCAGGGCTGAACTCATGGCGCTGCCAGTTGCCGATGCCGACCGTCGCACGCCGCGACTCGGTCATGACTTGAGCGCGGCCCGCATTCCGGGACATGCACGTGCGGTGCTGGAGGCGCTGCGTTTCGACGGCGACGGCGTCCGACTGGCGGCTCTGGACGATGCCGGCTATCGCAGGTTGCTCGAGTTCTGCGATCGTGCGCAGCTCACTTTGCTGTTGAACAGCTCGCGCCGGGACTCCCTGCCGGGTTGGGTGCGGGAGCGCATAGACCGCAATCTCGCCGGCTACTCGCGGCGATTCGAGCGGCTGAAGCAATCGCTCTTTGAGATGGCGGACCTCCTCGACGATCGCGGTATCGAGTTCGTGCTCGTGAAGGGCCTCGCCCATGCGCCCGATTTCACGCCCGATGCGTTGTTCCGCGCGCAAGGCGACATCGATCTCTGGACCAAACCACAGGAAGCGGCCGCGGCAGCGGTAGTCCTGCGCGAGATCGGCTACGTTCCGGTATGCGGATCGGAGGGCCGCCACCTTCCGCCCATGTCGCGCGAGACGCAGTGGGAATGGCGCGGAGACTTCTTCGCGCCCGACCTGCCCATCTCCGTCGATGTCCACTACGAGCTGTGGGACGGGAGCGCCGAACGCATCCCGGGGCCGGACGAATCGGATTTCTGGGAACGGCGAACCACCGCCTGGGTGGACGGGCATCCCCTCCAGGTGCTGTCTCCGCCCGACGCGCTGGCCTTCGCCGCGCTCCACCTCTTGATGCACCTGCTGCACGGGGACCTGCGCCTCCAGCGGGCATGGGAGATCGCGAACTTCCTGAACGCGCGCGAGGGCGATGATGCGTTCTGGACAAGGTGGCGCCAGTGGCATTCGGATTCGCTGCGGCGGCTCGAGGCCATCGTCTTCCAACTGGTCGCGGACTGGTTTGGCGCGGCCTTGTCCGCGACGGCGGAGAAGGAAGTCGAAGCGTTGCCCGAAGACGCGCAACTGTGGATCGAGCGCTACGGGCTATCGCCTATCGAAGCGCTGTTCCATCCGAACAAGGACGAGATCTGGCTGCATGTCTCGCTGGCCCAGGGGCTCCGCGACAAGTGCTCCATCTTTCTGCGCCGGGTTCTACCTCTGCGGGTGCCTTCGCAGGCGGCGACACAGGCGTCCACCGCGTCGCAGGTAAGACTCAACCTGCTGTATACGGTTCGCCGGGCGCTTCACCATGCGCGCACGCTGGCGCCGGCGCTGGCGGGCGCGGCCAAGTGGCAGTGGGCGCGCACACGGATAGAGCCGGTGTTCCTCGAATACCAAGCCGCCGCCGCGTTGTTCTGCATCGGTGTGGTCATCTTTCTGCTGCTCTACAACCTGTACCTGCTGGGGCTCGGATTCCGCGAGGATGTGCTGGGACGCCTGGCGAGCGCCATGAGCGTAGGCACGCTCTGCGGAGCGCTGCCGGCGGCCTGGATCGCACGGCGTTTCGGGTTGCGGAACATGATGCTGACGGCCATTCTGGGGGGCGCGGCGGCGGCCTGCCTGAGAGTGCTGGCGGTGACGGAGCCGTGGCTGTTGGCGACCGCATTTCTGAACGGATTGTGTCTGTCGCTGTGGGCCGTTTCCTATCAGCCCGCGATCGCCGGCGCGACCAGCGAACATAACCGCCATTTCGCGTTCAGCCTGTCGAGCGTGATCGGCATGCTGGAATGCGTGGTGGGAGGACTGGTGGGCGGCTGGCTGCCGGGGTTGCTCGGCCGCTTTGCCCATTCGCTGACCGCGGTGGGCGCCCAGCGAGCGGCGCTACTGGTGGCCTCGGGAATGACGGCCCTGGCGGCGCTGCCCGCGGCGCGGCTGCGGTTCGCGCCGCTGCCGAAAGAGGAATCGAAGACCTACCCGCGGGGCCGGTTCATCCTTCTGTTCCTGTTCTCGCTGTGCTGGTGGAGCGCGGCGGTAAGCGCATTCCATCCGTTCTTCAATGCATTCTTCGCCGAGCGGATGCGAATGCGGGTGTCCCGCATCGGCCTGGTGTACTCGGGCAGCCAGTTCGTGCAGGCGATGGTGGTCATGGCGGCGCCGTTGGTCTTGAGGCGGCTGGGCCAAGTGAGAGGCACGGCCTGGATGCAGTTCGGGACCGCATGCACGCTGGCGGCGCTAGCGCTTAGCCCGAACAGCGGCGTGGCCGCCATCTGTTATGCGGGCTCTCTGTCGCTCCAGTACATGTGCGACCCCGGCCTCTTCAGCATGTTGATGGAGCGGGTCCGTCCAGGCGAGCGCAGCGGCGCCTCGGCGCTGTACTTCCTGGTGACCTCGTTGATGGCGAGCGTCACCGCGCTCGCGGCAGGCACCGCCATCAGGCGTTTCGGTTACCCCTCGGTGCTCATCGCGTCGGCGGCTCTGGCGACCGTGGCGGCGCTGCTGTTTCGAACGCTCATCCCCAGAAAGGATTGCTCGATGGCGTCTATAACCTCCGCCTGATATCGCTCCAGCGTGTAGCGTTGACTCCACTCGGCACGGGCCCGGTCCGCTACCGCCGTTGCCGCTCGCCGATCCATCCGCAGCACCGATCGGATTCGTGCTGCCAGCGCCGCGGCGGAAGGCGCTGCCGCGAGGAAACCGGTTTCGCCATCCTGAACCAGCTCGGGAATGCCACCGGAAGGAAAGGCGACCACGGGAATGCCGGCCGCGAAGGCCTCGAGCACCACGCGCGGCGTGGAGTCGCTATCGGAGGAGGGCACAACCAGCAGATCCAGCCTCGAGAAAGCGGTGCCGATATCCTCCTGCCATCCCAGGAATTCGATGGGCAGTCCGAGGCTGGCGGCTTTCACTTCTTCGAGGTATCGGGGGCCCGAGAACAGCGGCGCGCCGATTACCGAAAAGCGGCTCGCCGAAAACTCCGCCATCAGTGTCCGGGCAGCGTCGACGAACCGAAGTTGGCCCTTTTCCGGCTCGACTCTCCCTATGACGCCAATGTTCCAACCCCCGCCGGGGTTTCGTCGGCGGCCCAGCCAGGCGGGCTCCGAAACGCCGTTGTAGAGCACGCGCCACCGCCCGCAGGCCACATAGGGCAGCAGCGGTTCCGCGGCGAACCGGCAGCAGGCAATCAGGCTGGCGTGAGACGATCTCAGCGCCTCGCCAGCGACGCGCACCGCCGCTGGCTGTACCAACCGGTGATGAGCATGAAACACCAGAGGGATCGAGCGGAGCAGAGCCGTGAGCGCCGCCGCCGGGAGGAGCCGTGGACCGTTCACGTACAAAAGGTCGGTCCGATGCCTCGTCGTCAGTTCCAGAATCCCCCGCAGCATAGGCACGATCTCGCGGCCGTAGCGGACGCAATCGGCCAGCCCTTTTCTGGCCGGCGTATAATCGCCGCAACGGACACACTCCACGGGGAACCCGCCGGAGCGGAGTCTCTCGGAGTAACTGCCATCGCCGGGTAGAACGACGCTCGCCTTCCATCCGCGCGCGCGGACGGCGGGCAACAGTTCGAGGAGGCTGCGCTGCCCGCCTCCCATGGTCCGGAATTGATCGAGGAACAGGATATTCACCAGGCGTCCTTTCCGGCGAGGACTCTGGGGATCGTGGCAAACAGGATGGCCACGTACAGCCGCACCGACATCCTGCGAACCAGGAACAGGTCAAGCTTCCGACGCCGGCGGTGGGTCAGCGAGCTTCGCCCTCGGACTTGCCAGAGCCCCGTCAGGCCTGGCTTGACGGCCAGCACCTTGCCCGCATCGGGACCGTAATGTTCCGCGAGTTCGTCGGCGGTCATCGGGCGCGGGCCCACCAGCGACATCCTGCCCTCGGCCACGTGCCACAGTTGCGGCAGTTCGTCGATCGAAAACTTGCGGCAGAACGCGGCGAAGGGGCTCGTGAT
>Ga0335078_10012965_pt1 | contig 12354 bp, 12 predicted proteins | sample Lox_Sample_32_FD_206711 | JGI IMG/M metagenome (GOLD analysis project Ga0335078, IMG submission 206711) | Soil microbial communities from Loxahatchee National Wildlife Refuge, Florida, United States - Lox_Sample_3.2 | ecosystem: Environmental > Terrestrial > Soil > Wetlands | place: USA... | reverse complement strand
CATCGGCCCCACGGTGCGCGACGGCGTCATCGTCCTGGCTGAACTCGCCGCGGCCAGCGACCTGCCGTTCGGGTGGGGCGTCCGGCTCGAGCCCGGCGGCTACCGCATCCGGCGCCGCCCGGACAACGCGGCGTTCGGCCACTCCGCCGGGCCCCAGTCATGGAAGCAGTTCCTGCACCCGCCCAGGGAGAAGCTGTGGTCGGTGCGCCTGGAGGGCGGCGGCTTCGAGGCCGAGCCCGCCGCGGAGCCGGCCACGCCCCGGCTGGCGTTCTTCGGCGTCCGCCCCTGTGACCTGCGTGCCATCCAGATCCAGGACCGCGTGCTCGGCAGCGGCACCGGCAACTCGCGGTACGCGTCCCGCCGGGACGGCGTGCTGATCGTGGCGGTGAACTGCACCGAGCCCGGCGAGACCTGCTTCTGCACCTCCATGGGCACCGGGCCGGAGGCGGGCCCCGGCTACGACCTGGCGCTGACCGAGCTCCTCGCCGACGGCCGGCACGCCTTCCTCGTGGACGTCGGCTCGGCGGCCGGTGCCGAGGTGCTGGCCGGTGTGCCCCAGGTGCCCGCCGATGCGGCCACCGCCGCCGCCGCGCGGGCCGCGGTCGGCGCGGCGGCACAGCACATGGGCCGCGCCATGCCGGGGGGCCTGCGCGAGCTGATGGCCGGCAGCGCGGGCGCCGCGCGCTGGGAGGACGTCGCGTCACGGTGCCTGACCTGCGGCAACTGCACGCTCGCCTGCCCGACGTGCTTCTGCACGACGGTGACGGATGTCACCGACCTGTCCGGCGACCACGCCGAGCGGTGGCAGCACTGGGCCTCCTGCTTCGACCTTGACTTCTCCTACCTGCACGGCGGCCCGGTCCGGGTGTCCGGTGCCAGCCGGTACCGGCAGTGGCTGACCCACAAGCTGGGGACCTGGCACGACCAGTTCGGCAGCTCCGGCTGCGTCGGCTGCGGGCGGTGCATCGTGTGGTGCCCGGTGGGGATCGACATCACCGAGGAGGTCGCGGCGCTGGAAGCGGAGGCACAGGCCGCCGGGCAGGCAGACGGCGGCACGCCCGCCGGGGAGTCCCGGTGACGCCCGACCGGGGCGAGGCCCCGGCCCCGGATGTCACCATGCTGGCCACGCACGCGTTCCTGCGCGGGATGCCGCCCGAGGCCGTCGCCCTGCTGGCGCGGTCGTGCCGGGCGAGCACGGTGCCGGCCGGGCGCCGGTTCTTCGAGGAGGGCGAGGCGGCCACCCGGTTCTGGCTGCTGCGCGGCGGCCACGTCGCGCTGGAGGTGCATTCGCCCGGCGACCGCAGGCTGATCGTCGAGACGCTCGGCCGGGGCGACCTGCTGGGCCTGTCCTGGCTGCTGCCGCCCTACCAGTGGCAGTTCGGGGCCCTGGCCATCGCCGACACGGCGGCCTTCGAGTTCGACGGGGAGGCCGTCCTGGCCGGCTGCGACGCCGATCCCTCGCTGGGATACCACCTGCTGCGGCGCTTCCTGTCCGCCGCGTCCGGCCGGCTGCAGTCGGCCAGGATCAGGATGCTGGACCTGTACGCGACGCCCACCGAGGCCGGAGCGGGGCCATGACAGGCCTGGCCGCCCCGGCCCTGCCCGCCCGCTACCGGGTGGCCGGGCGCTGTGCCGAGACGCAGGACACGGTGACGCTGGACCTGCGGCCGGTGGACCAGGCGATCCCGGAGCTGCTGCCCGGGCAGTTCACCATGCTCTACGCGCCCGGCATCGGCGAGGTCCCGGTCTCGGTCAGCGGGGTGAGCCCCGGTGGCGGGCTGGTGCAGACCGTGCGCGCGGTGGGCGCGGTGACCCGCGCGCTGTGCGCCGCGGGGCCGGGGCAGCTGATCGGCGTGCGCGGTCCGTTCGGCACCAACTGGGACGTGACCAGCGCGCAGGGCGGTGACCTGGCGGTCGTGGCCGGCGGCATCGGCCTGGCCCCGCTGCGCGGGGCGCTGCGGGCCGCGCTGGCCCGGCGGGGCCGGTACCGGCGCATCGTGGCGCTGATCGGCGCCCGGTCGCCGGGTGAGCTGGTCTTCGCCGGCGAACTGGACGACTGGCGGGACGCGGGCGCGGAGGTTCATGTCACCGTGGACCGGGCGGTCGCCGGCTGGACCGGCCACGTCGGGGTGGTGACCCAGCTCATCGACCGGGCGGAGATCGACCCCGGCGCCACCACCGCGCTGGTCTGCGGTCCGGAGGTGATGATGCGGCTGGCCGCCAGGGAGCTGCTGGCGCGCGGCATCCCCGCCGGGCGGATCCGGGTATCGCTGGAGCGCAACATGCTGTGCGGGATGGCCGAGTGCGGGCACTGCCAGCTGGGCCCGCTGCTGCTGTGCCGGGACGGCCCGGTGGTCAGCTACGACGTGGCCGGGCCGCTGCTGGCGATAAGGGAGTTGTGATGGCCGGACCAGCCGCGCGGCCCAGGCTCGCCGTATGGAAGTTCGCCTCCTGCGACGGCTGCCAGCTCACCCTGCTCGACTGCCGGGACGAGCTGCTCGCGCTCGCCGCCCGGGTGGAGATCGCCCACTTCACCGAGGCCTCCAGCGCGGACTCCGGCGGCCCCTACGACGTGTCGCTGGTCGAGGGCTCGGTGACCACCCCGGCGGACGTCGAGGCGATCCAGCGGATCCGGGAGCAGTCCCGGGCGCTGGTCACGATCGGCGCCTGCGCCACCGCCGGCGGCATCCAGGCCCTGCGTAACTTCGCCGACGTCGACGAGTTCCGTGCCGCCGTCTACGCCCGCCCCGAGTACGTGGCGACGCTCGCGTCCTCCACCCCGATCGCCAGCCACGTACGGGTGGATTTCGAGCTGCGCGGCTGCCCGATCGACAAGGGCCAGCTGCTGGAGTTGCTCTCGGCGCTGCTGTCGGGCCGCAAGCCGCGGATCCCCGGGCACAGCGTGTGCGAGGAGTGCAAGCGCCGGGGCAACCCCTGCGTCATGGTGGCCCACGGGACCCCCTGCCTCGGGCCGGTCACCCAGGCGGGGTGCGGCGCCATCTGCCCGGCCTACGGCCGCGGGTGCTACGGGTGCTTCGGCCCGGTGGCCGAGCCGAACACCGCGGCGCTCATCCCCTGGCTGCAGCGGCTCGGCCTGACCGGTCAGGAGCTGGACCGGGTGTTCGCCACCTTCAACGTGGCCGCGCCGGGCTTCGAGAAGGCCCGCGGCGAGGCTGCTGGTACGCCGCGCGAGGGGACCGCGGACCGGCGCCCGTGATCACCCCGGCGGCCCCGGCGCGGGGGCAGCGGGATCAGCGGGCGGCGCCCGCGGGGACCGTGCCGACCAGGTCCACCACGTCCACCACGCCGTCGATTTCCCAGACCATCCGCAGCGCGACCGGGACCAGGTCACGGTCGCCGTCCGGCTCGGGCTGGCCAGTTATGGTCACCACGCCGTTGCGCACCGTCACCGTGATGCTTCCCCGGTTGTCCGGCAGCATCTCGGTGAGTATCTCCTCGGTCTGGCGGGCGATATCGGGGTCCGGCCGCAGGAAGACGCTCAGCAGGTCACGGCGGCTGACGATGCCGATGATCTTACCGTCGCGGTCCACGACCGGCAGCTGCCGGACATGACGGGCGTTCATCAGCCGCGCCGCTGCGGCGATCGTCGCGTCCGGGTGGATCGTCACGGCCGGCGAGGTCATCAGGTCGCCCGCGGTGAGGCCCCAGTGCTGCGGCTGGTGGTGCGGCCAGGGGAGCCTGGACGGCCGGGCCGGTCCCTGCCGCTCCCGCGCCGCGATCAGGTCGCTCTCGGTGACCATGCCGGCCACGTGGCGCCCCATCATCAGCACAGGCAGGCCGCTGACCCGGTGCTCGGCCAGCATCCGGGTGATCTCCTTGTACGGGGTGATCCGGTCGACCGCTATCACCGAGGTCGTCATGACGTCGCGCACCCGGCTGTGCCACCGCCCGTGGTGCTGCCGCCTGCCGCCGGCGGGGTGGTGGCCGCCCGCGGGGGCAGCCGCCGTGCCCGGCACGGGCTCGCCGACGTGCTCGGCGACGGAGTCCACGGCACGGGTCACGTCAGCGGGCGCGGCCCGGCCATGCAGGGAGTCGTAATATGCGGCGCCCAGATGGCGCAGCATCGCATCAAGCTGGATATCTCTGCGGCTCATCGTCAGCCCCCTTAGTACTGGGCACTGCTGATGGTGGTGCCACTGTCATTCCATCAAGGCGCGCCACCGGCGGGTAGGGACCGAGGTTCCCGAGCCCAGGGACGTTCGGCCTATGGAATCCCGTGCATTCCCGGCGCCGGCGCGGCGGCGATGTCCCGCAGCACCCCCGCCGCCAGCGCGGGGATCGCCGCCGCCACGGCGGGGCTCAGGCCGGTGCCCCGGCCCAGGTCCGCCCCCTCGACCGCGTGCACGATCAGCCTGCCGGGCATGCGGTCCAGGGCCAGGCCCAGGCCGATGGCGTCGTCCAGCCCGAAGCCGTGCGAGCTCACCCGGCGGCCCTGCCCCGCGCCGGGCCGGTCCAGGGCCAGCCGGTGCAGGCGGCCGGGCCGGGCCGGCTCGGCCCGGACCGCGTCCACCACGATGGCCAGCGGCACCCCGGCCCACGCCTCGATCATCGCGGCCGGCTCGCCGTCGCTCGCGATCAGCAGCACATCGCCGGGCACCCGCCCGCCCAGCCGGGCCAGCACGGCCGGCCCGGCGCCGTCGTCGCGCCGGAACTCGTTGCCGACGCCGATGACCACGGCCCGCGGCGCTGCGGCCCGCGCCGTCACCGGCGGTCCACCCGCAGGTCGAGGAAGTGGGTGGCGCACGAGATGCACGGGTCGTAGTTGCGGATCGCCTGCTCGCAGGCGCGGGTTAGCTGCTCGTCGTCGAAGTCGAGCCGCGCCTGCACGAAGTGGCGCAGGTCGTCCTCGATGGCCCGCTGGTTCTGCGAGGTCGGCGGCACGATCCGCGCGCTGGTGACGGTGCCCCCCGCGTCGAGCCCGTAGCGGTGGTACAGGACCCCGCGGGGGGCCTCGCTGACCCCGTAGCCGGTGCCCGCGCGCGGGGTCACCGGCACCGACGGCGCGCTCGGCTGGCGGTACTCCCCGATCAGCCGCAGCGCCTCCTCGATCGCGCAGACGATCTCCACGGCCCGTACCACGATGCTGCGGAAGGGGTTGCGGCACTGCGGCCCGAGCCCGGCGTCGCGCGCCGCCCGGGCGGCCAGCGGGGGCAGCAGGTGCGAGCTGAGCGTGTACCTGGCCAGCGGCCCGGTGAGGTAGCGGCCGTCCCGGCCGGCGCCGTGCATCCGGGCGTGCAGCGCGGTCGAGTGCGGCACCTGCTCCTCGGTGATGTGCTGCTCGAACTCGGCGGGGGTGAAGGCCAGGCCGCCGCCGGTGACCAGCGTCCCCCGCTCGATCGGGTACCGGCCCGGGTCGTGCAGGGCGAGCAGCTCGTGGTCGCAGGTGAGGTCGGGGAAGCTGAACCCGGCCACCCACCGGACCGTGTCCAGGGCCAGCGGCAGCGCGCCGGCCAGCCGCTCCGCCAGCGGCGCGAGCTCGCCCGGCGCGGGCGCCCGGTAGAAGCCGCCGACCCGCACGTTCACCGGGTGGACCGCCCGGCCGCCGAGCAGTTCCATGATCGCGTTCCCGGCGCCGCGCAGCGCCAGGCCGCGCTCCACGGCCTCCCGGTGGTCGGCGGCCATCGCGATGACGTCCGGGTAGCCGAGGAAGTCGGGCGCGTGCAGCATGTAGATGTGCAGCGCGTGGCTGCCGATCCACTCCCCGCAGTACAGCAGCCGGCGCAGGCCCGCCAGCGGGCCGTCCAGGTGCGCCCCGCACGCGTCCTCGATCGCCGCGCACGCGCTGGTCTGGTAGGCGACCGGGCAGATGCCGCAGATCCGGGCGGTGATGTCCGGCGGCTCGGTGTAGCCGCGGCCGCGCAGGAACGCCTCGAAGAAGCGCGGCGGCTCGTAGATGTCCAGCCGCACCTCGTCCACCCGCCCGCCGTTGACGGCGACGTACATGCGGCCGTCGCCCTCGACGCGGGCGAGCGCCCGGGCCACCAGCCTGCGGTCGTGTGTGTGTGTCATCGGACCTTAGTTATCCCATGCCGTCCCGGACCGAGACCACCCCCTCGACGTGCCGCACGGCCTCGACCAGGTCGAGGCCGGCCCGCCCGGCGCCCGGGATGCCCGACAAGGTCACGATACCGTCGCGCACGGTGACCTTGATCGCGACCGGGTCGGCCAGGAAGCCGCGGATCACCTCGCCGGTCACCTCGGCGCGGATGGCACGGTCGGACCGGGTGAAGACGCTCAGCACGTCGGCCCGGCTGACGACGCCGATCAGGTGGCCGCTGTCGCTGATCACGGGCAGCCGCCGGATCCGGCGGTCGGCCATCAGCCGGGCGGCGGCCGTCACCGGCTCGTCCGGCCCGATCGTCACCGGCGGGCTGGTCATCAGGTCACCCGCGGTGACGCCGGCGGCCTTCTCGTGCTCGAGGCGGCGGGCCGTGCCGCGGGGGGCCGCGGCGGCGGCCTGGTCGGCTTCCTTGCTCAGCAGGTCGGCCTCGGACACCACGCCGATCACCCGGCCGGCGTCGTCGATGACCGGGAAGCCGCTGATGTGCGCCTGGCGCATCTTGGAGATCATCTGTTTGAACGACGCGTCCTGCCGGACCGCCAGCACCCGCGTGGTCATGACGTCCCTGACGGTGCTCCTCATCGCGCTCACCTCTTCGACTGCCCGTTTCTATCCCAGCCGATGAAAATTTGTGCGCTACGGTTCAACGGCCCGCGCCGGGCGGCCCGGTGGCCCTGGGTGCGGCGGGACCAAGGTCCCGGCGCGGCGCCAGGTGCGCCCACGGCCTCACGGCCATAGGGTGATGACAGAGGGTCACCTAGGCCGCCGCACGGGACCTACGCCCCTGGAGGCGGCTGGGGGCGCTGGGGCAGTCTGGACGCAAGCGAATTCTCCGTAGCCAGGGAGGTTGCTGGCATGGGTTTCAGCGTGCGATCAGAGGTGGGCCAGCTACGGCAGGTGATCGTGCACCGGCCGGGCCTGGAGTTGTCCCGGCTCACTCCGCGCAACGTCGGTGAACTGCTGTTCGACGATGTGATGTGGGCGAAGCGGGCGAAGGAGGAGCACGACGCGTTCGCCGAGTCGCTCCGCGAGAAGGGCGTGCGGGTGCACTATTTCGGGCAGTTGCTGGCGGAAACGCTGGAGTTGCCCGAGGGCAGGGCGTTCGTCCTGGACCGGGTCTGCACGCCCGAGATCCTCGGCCCCACGCTGATCCGGCCGCTGCGGCGGCTGCTGGACGACCTGGACGGGCCGGCCCTGGCCGAGGCCCTGGTCGGCGGGGTCATCAAGGCGGACCTGCATCCGGTGCGGGCCAGCGGCAGCCTGAAGTGGGACCTGCTCCGGGCCGACGATTTCCTCCTCCCGCCGCTGCCCAACCACCTGTTCCAGCGGGACAACTCGTGCTGGGTCTACGGCGGGGTCTCGGTCAACCCGATGGCCAAGCCGGCCCGCCAGCGGGAGACCCTGCACAGCCGGGCCATCTACCGCTACCACCCCATGTTCGCCGGGGCGGGCTTCGTGACCTACTACGGGGACGACGACGCGGTGCACCTGCCCGCCAGCGTCGAGGGCGGCGACGTGCACGTGCTGGGCAACGGCGCGGTGCTCGTCGGGATGGGGGAGCGGACCACCCCCATGGCGGTCGAGATCCTGGCCCGGGCGCTGTTCAGCAGCGGGCAGGCCAGCACGGTGATCGCCATCGAACTGCCCGCGACCCGCGCGATGATGCACCTCGACACGGTGATGACGATGGTCGACCGCGCGACCTTCGTGCTGTACCCGTACCTGGACAGCCACCTGCGCTCGTGGACCGTGGTGCCGGGGGGCGAGGACGGCGCGGGCCTGGCCGTGACCCGGAACGAGAACCTGTGGGACAAGATCGCCGAGGTGCTCGGCGTCGATGCGGTCACCGTGCTCACCACCGACGAGGACGTCCGGGCCGCCGAGCGTGAGCAGTGGGACGACGGGACCAACTACCTCGCCACCGCGCCCGGCGTCGTGTTCGGGTACGAGCGCAACGTGCCCACCAACACCATGCTCCGCAAGCACGGCATCGAGGTCGTCACGATCGCCGGCAGTGAGCTGGGCCGGGGCCGCGGGGGGCCACGGTGCATGACCTGCCCCATCGAGCGCGATGATGCGTGAAGCAGCGTGTGTACTGATTCACTGAAGAGGGTTATCCGACCACGGGAGCAACCATGGACCTGCGCGGGCGCAGCCTGCTCAAGGATAACGACTTCACCGCAGCGGAGTTTCTCTACCTCGTTGACCTCGGCGGACGGCTCCGGGCGGACAAGCGGGCCGGCCGCCGGGCCCGCCGGCTGGCCGGCCTCACCATCGCGCTGATCTTCGAGAAGGCCTCGACCCGGACCCGCTCGGCGTTCGAGGTGGCCACGCACGACGAGGGCGGCGACGTCACCTACATCGGGCCGGGCGAGTCCCAGATGGGCCGCAAGGAGTCGATGAAGGACACCGCGCGGGTGCTCGGGCGGATGTTCGACGGCATCGAGTACCGCGGCTCGGCCCAGGAGAAGGTGGAGACCCTCGGTGCCTTCGCCGGGGTGCCGGTGTGGAACGGGCTCACCGACTCCTGGCACCCGACTCAGATGCTGGCCGACATCCTCACCATGCGTGACCACACCAGCAAGCCGCTCACCGAGGTGACCTACTGCTACCTCGGCGACGGCCGCAACAACGTCGCGAACTCGCTGCTGGTGACGGGCTGCCTGCTGGGCATGGACGTGCGCATCTGTGCCCCGGCCACGCTGCAGCCGTCGGCCGAGGTGCAGCACATCGCCACCGCGCTGGCCGCCTCCTCCGGTGCCCGCATGGCGGTCACCGACGACCTGCAGGCGGCGGTGGCGGGCGCGGACTACCTGTACACCGACGTGTGGCTGTCGATGGGCGAGCCGGCCGGGGAGTGGGACGAGCGCATCGACCTGTTGCTGCCGTACCAGGTGAACCCGGCTGCCATGGCGGCCACGGGGAACCCGGCGGTGAAGTTCATGCACTGCCTGCCCGCCCTGCACAACACCGAGACCGAGATCGGGCAGCAGATCTACGACAAGCGCGGGCTCGAGGCGCTGGAGGTTACCGAGGAGGTCTTCGAATCCGGCGCCTCGATCGTGTTCGACCAGGCGGAGAACCGGCTGCACACGATCAAGGCCGCGATGGTGGCGGCGCTCGTAGCCCCCGGCGAGATCGTGTAACGGGTTGCCCTCCGCCGCCGGTTTGCCGGTATGAGGTCCGCTGGATATACCGGAACCGGCACAGAGTGTCCCCGGTCCGGGTGCCGGCACCGGCCGAACCAGCCAAGGGAGTGTGCAGGTGACCGCAGAGTCAGAGATCGACCCGTCGGTCCCGCCCAGCGGGCCGGGCTGCGCCGACTGCGAGGAAAGCGGCGGCTGGTGGTTCCATCTGCGCCGGTGTGCCCAGTGCGGGCACGTCGGCTGCTGCGATTCCTCGCCAGCGCAGCACGCGAGCGCGCACGCGGCCGCGGCCGGTCACCCGATCGTCCGCAGCTTCGAGCCGGGCGAGACGTGGTTCTGGAGCTACCCGGAGAACAGGATGTACGCGAGCGGCCCGGAACTCGCGCCGCCGGAGCACCATCCCGCCGACCAGCCGACACCCGGGCCGGCCGGCCGGGTACCGGCGGACTGGAGGAACCGCCTGCACTAGGGACCAGGGGCCGCGGAGCCGGTCATCTCGGGCTGTCACCGGATTCCACCGCCGTGGTTCGCCTAGGATCGATGTCAATGCCAGTGAGCTTGCCGGGCGCGCGTGGCGGTGTGCCCGGCGGCCGGCCCGTGGCGGGGCCGGCGCACCGGCCCGCTGGGCGTGCATAGCACATCAGGCTGGGCATTGAACAGCTTGGGGGGAGTGCGATGAGCGAGGTTGGCCCGCTTGCGGCCGAGGTGGATCCGGCCAGGCCAGCGCCGGCCCGGATCTACGACTACCTGTTAAACGGCACCAACAACTTCCAGTCGGACCGGGACGCCGCGCAGCGGATCATGGCCCTGGTACCCGAGATCAGGGACTGCGCCTGGGCCAACCGCGGCTTTCACCAGCGCGCGGCCCGGTGGATCGCCGAGCGCGGCGTGCGGCAGTTCATCGACATCGGCTCCGGGCTGCCGACCGTGGGCAACACCCACGACGTGGTCCGTTCGGTCGACACCGGCTGCCGGGTGGTGTACGTCGACAACGACCCGATGGTGCCCGCGCAGGCCGCGGGCCTGCTGGCCGGCTGCGACGGGGTCCGGGCGATCCTCGGCGACCTGCGCGACCCGGAGCACCTGCTGGCGGACCCGGACCTGCGGGCCCTGATCGACTTCAGCCAGCCAGCCGGGCTGCTCATGACCGCGGTGCTGCATTTCGTGTCGGACCAGAGCGACCCGTGGGAACTGATGGGGAGGTATCTCGGCGCGCTCGCGCCCGGGAGCTACCTGGCGCTGTCGCACCTCACCAGCGACCACAAACCGCCCCGCGCGGTCCGCGAGTTCTGCCGGGTCTTCGCCCGCGCCACCGAGCAGATGCACTTCCGGTCCAAGGCCGAGGTGGAGCGCTTGTTCGGCGGCCTGGAACTGGTCTCGTCGCACGATCCGGACGTCCCCGGCCGCCTGAGCTACGTGGGCGACTGGGAGGCCGAGGACGCGGCGGAGGCCGACAGCGACGGTTCGCGGTGGCTGTATTGCGCGGTTGCCCGGGTACCGGCGGGCCGGCCCGCTAGCCCCGGCGCCCGCCAGCCGTGGCACCCGTGGCCCGGCCGCTGCCTAACCGAGCTCCGCCCCGACCCGGTCGCGGATCTCCTGTACCGCCCAGTTGTTGCCGTCGGGGTCGGTGAAGAAGACGAACTTCCCGCCGTCCCTGGGGTCCAGGGTCTGGACCGGCGAGACCTCGACGCCCCGGCCGGCCAGCTCGGCGCGTGCCGCGCCGATGTCGGTGACGACCAGTTGCAGGCTGGCCGCGGTGCCCAGGCCGGTGCCCGGCGGCACCACCACCGGGCCGACGACCACCGAGCACGCCGACCCGGGCGGTGTCATGTGCACCACGCGCATCGTCTCGGTGGGACGGGTGTCGGCGTCGAGGCGGAAGCCGAGCTTGCCGGTGTAGAAGTCCTTCGCCCGGTCGATGTCGGTGACCGGCACCACCACGACTTCCAGCTTCCAGTCCATAGCGTGTCCCTTCTGTTGCCGCGCCGGGTGGCGCTCTCAGACCTAGGACGAAGCTGGCCGCCCCGTCTCGACATGCGGGTGCCACGGGCCGTGCGGCCCGCGGCCGGGACCATCGGCCCGGGCCGTCCGCCCGGGCCGGTGGTGCATATGGCCCGGGCCATATTACCCAGCGATTCCGGGTTTCCCGGAAAACAGACCAGGGCGAACACCCCCGGCAACACAGGCTGCATTCCCCTAACGACACAACACCGATTTTTTGCACAGTGGCCATGACATTAAAAATCCTGCAGAAATACCCAAGGGGAACGTCATGCCCGCCAGCACCGCAACCGCCAAGATCCTCACCAAGCTCACCGCCGCCGCCGCCGCCGCGCTCGCCGCCACCGCCGCCGCCGCCACCGTGGGCACCGCGGCCGCCTCGGCCAGCACGCAAACCGACAACTGGATCGCCACCGGCTGGAACATCCACCTCAACGACCGGGCCGACCCCGGCACCGCCGGTCACTTCTTCAACAGCCCGGGCTCTTTCGGCACCGGGACCAGCGACACCGCCACCCCCATCACCGACGGCTTCGCCACCTCCGGGGTGCTGGCCTACACCTCCTACGCCCAGTTCGCCGCCGACATCGCCACCAACGCGATCACCTACCCCTACAAATGGGTCCTCTACGACCCGGAGGCATGGCCGCAAACCCCCCTCAGCGAGCAGCAGAACCCGGCCAGGTACCTGCGCCTGTTCGGCAAGCTCGCCCACGCCCACGGCTACCAGGCCATCGAAGTCCCCGCCCGCGACCTGGGCACCGTCGCCGGCAGCACCTGCCCCGCCCGCCCCGGCCAGAACCTCGACACCTGGTACGCCCGCTGCAACATCGCCGGCGCCGCCGCCGCCCACGCCACCATCTTCATCCTCCAAGACCAGGTCAACACCACCAACGTCCCCGAATACGACGCCCTGTTCACCAGCGCCCGCACCGAGGCCCTCGCCGCCAACCCCCACGTCCAGGTCGACGCCGAAGTCTCCACCAACTACGGCACCCCCGCCCAGATGACCGCCGCCGCCCAGTCCGTCAGCGCCAACGGCTACTACATCTCCGCCACCACGCCCACCATGCCCCAGGCCGACCAGTTCCTCCAGGCCATGCAGACCGCCGGCTACTGACCCGG
>Ga0335078_10012963_pt1 | contig 12354 bp, 11 predicted proteins | sample Lox_Sample_32_FD_206711 | JGI IMG/M metagenome (GOLD analysis project Ga0335078, IMG submission 206711) | Soil microbial communities from Loxahatchee National Wildlife Refuge, Florida, United States - Lox_Sample_3.2 | ecosystem: Environmental > Terrestrial > Soil > Wetlands | place: USA... | reverse complement strand
GCAAGGCGAAATTCCCCGCGGAAACTAATAGGTCTACCCCGCTGCGGCGGATGAGATCGGGAAGACTGGACTGCTCATACCAGAAGCGCCAGCCGGCGCCGGCCGGCACCTCCCGCTCGTCGAAGGTGACATTGTCGTAGCTCCCCAATTCCTGGCGCAACGCTGGACGCAACAAGACTACCGTTTGCACGTTTCGCTTTGCAGCCAGGTGAGGTACGACGTTACGCACGTAGGTGAGTCCGCCGCCCGCGCTGGCCGCCAAGGCGTTGATCATGATCCGCATGATCGCCTCGTGAGTCGGATTCGCCGTTTCCAGCCTGAGAAATTACGCGACCGGCGACGGGAAGTAGGACAGCTCCTGACGCTGAAACCCACGGGCTTCTTGCTCCTCGAGTTACCGGAACCGCTCAAGACCCGGGCGGGGCGGGAAGGGCGCGAAACGGGGATCAATGACGGTGCCGCCCGGCCGGCGCAATCCCGCGTACGCAAGAGGTTGAGTCAACGGGGTGGGAGAAAAGTCAATCAGGGCGAAAGCGAACGGCCAGAACAAGACGCACAAGTAGAACCCTGGCGCCGTAAGCCAGTCTTCGAAAACAGCGTGGATCAAGGCGGCGGTCACCACGCTCGCCAGCGGCACACAGTAATGACCGAAATTGCCGCTTCGCCAAACCCAAAGCCAGGTCTGCACCAGCTTTCGACCGAGAAGAATCAGCAGAATCGTGAAGGGCAGCAATCCAGCAAAACCCAGGTACACCGCAAGCGCCAGATAACTGGAGCCTTGCTCGCGGTGGTCCCCGTTGCTGGCAACTGCATCTGCGCTGCTATCGAGGGCGTTTTCGCTTGTGCCGAAGCCGCTTCCGAACCACGGGTGCTGCTCCAGAGAGGCGACCGCTTGCCCCCACGGCCTTTCGCGCGAAGCATAAACTGCTTGCTCGGTCTTCCCCTTGTAAAGCACATCTGAGGTCACCGAAGCGACAAGCCGGTCGAAAGATGCGGGCTCCACCACCCCGGCGAAGGCCAGCGCCACTACCACCACGAAGGCGGCCCGCGCCAGGAAAATCCGTTCCCGCAGGACGAGACAGATCAGAACCACCACTACAGCCGCGGCCAAAATGGAAGCACGCGAGAGACTGCGAAAGAGAAGCGCTCCCGCCAGAATTAGTGCCAACGTCCGGCGGGTGCGGAACAGCTTGTCCTGGTTGGTCAAAACATCCCAAAGCAAGATGGGTATTGCCACGACACCCATCACCGCACCGAGAGCATTGGGATTGCCGAAAACCTCGAATCGCAACACGAAGTACGCAATGGCGCTTGCGAACGTCAGATACTCGAAAGCGTACACCAGAATTCGCAGGAGCCGGTTCTCCTGATTTTCGAACGCCGCCCTTGCCCCGAAAGATGCATAGAGGAAAAGCAGGAATAAGCTCACCCCCTTCAGCATAGCCGCCCGTGGCGCCGACGAGACGGTCGAGGACAGAATCGCAGTCAATGCTAAGAAGAGAGCGACCAGGTGAAAGGTGCTGAACTTGTGCTGATGCCTACCCTTCAGCCAAACGACGACGCCGGCCCAGGCTCCCACACCGAGTACCACCCAGCGGCCTATCAGCATCTCCTCTCTCAGAGGAAGGCCGGTCCCGGCCCAGAGGAATACAAGCAGCAAGAAGAGGAAGAAAACATCCTTGTACAACCACAAACTGGCAACGATGAGTTCCAGGAAAACCAGCGCGCTAAGATACCGGGTATTGCTGACCAACGCCGGGTTCATGATTGCGGCAGCCAGTCCTGCGCACCCCAGGAACACCGCAGCAATCATTAGAAGCTTAGAGTTGTCAATCACGCGGACTCCCGCAATACCAGCTTCATCGCCTGCGCCATGCCTTCCGCCCACGCCGCGGGAGAATACTCCTCCACCCGCTCTAAACTGTGGCGTGCCATCTGTTCCCGCAACTCAGAACTTTCCGCCAGCGTGTTCATTGCCGTGGCTAACGCGGGAACATCGCCCGCCCGGAACACGAATCCATTCCAGCCGTTCTCCACCAGGTCAGCGGTGCAGCCGGCTATGTCAGTAGTGATCACCGGAAGCCCACATGCTAACGCTTCATTCACCACCAGGCCCCAGGGATCGGAGCGCGTTGGAAAGACGAAAACCTCAGCCAGTCCATAATAGCTCGCCAATTCATCGCGCTGAATAAAACCTGCAACTCGGACTCTTCCTGGCTGAATTGCAGAAGCTCGCCGCTCCAATTCGGCCCTGGCGGGCCCATCCCCGATGAAAACCAACCCCCACTCTGACTTGCTTTCCTGGCTTAACTCGCGGTACGCCTCGAGAAGGTCCAACACTCCCTTTTCCACCACCAGCCGTCCGACGGACAGAAAAAAACGGGCTGGCAATCCCAGAGCCTTACGATTTGCTTCTCCGTCCCTGCGGGCGGCTGCAGCCCGGCGCGCAAAAAGTCCACTATCCACTGCGTTGGGCGCGGTGAAGACCGCCTTCGTCGCCTGGTGACTCCGCACATACTGTGCCGAGGATTTCCCGGGAACCACGAAGCCATCACAGTCTTCCATGAACCTCTTCTTCAGGAACTCAACCAGCGAGTAGCGGTTGCGCAAATCCCATTCGGTGCTCTCCACCCAAAGCAGAATTGGCACTTTCTTGCGGCGCGCCCACCAGAGGCAATTCCACGATGCAAGGTAATTGTATCCGCCGCAGACCACCAAATCCGGGGACGCCCGCCGCAAGGCTTCACTCACTCCCCAGTTCAGCAGAAAATTGTACTTACCCAGCCGCCGTCTCCAGGAGTGCAGAACCTCATACGAGAAGCGGATTTCGTCTTTGTACACCAGCCACTGGCGCTGGCTGGGATCACTCTCCGCCAGGAAGATGACGTGCAAGGAAACACCGGGCTGCTCCGCCAACGCGTTGAACACAGGAATGCGATAGGGAGCGATAATTTCAGTGAGGATCACCATCCGCCGTTTGGGCACAGTGCCTGTAGTCCTGAGCGAGTGCCCGCTCTCTTGCCCCAGCGCCAAGTCTTGAAAGACTGGATGCGACCGCGTGGTCATCCTGAGTGCCCTCACCCGCCATCTTTAAATCCGGGATCAGCGCCTGACAACTTTCAGAAACACTTCTGCCCATTGCTGCGCAATCCGGTCCCAATCGAACTTCTGAGAGTGCCGCACCGCTGCGGCGCTCATGGCGTGCCGCAGGGACGAGTCGCGAAGCAAAAGATCCAGTTTTTCCGCCAGTTCTGTATCTGATTCTACCAAGAAGCCGCTTTCTCCATTCAGCACGTAATCGGGATGGTACACGTTCATGGCTATGGCCGGCAGACCGCATCCAGCCGCTTGTCCCAGCACCTGGGGGTGTCCCTCCAGAATGCTCGGGAAGAGAAACACATCCGCCTGCCGCATTTCTTCTCCTACTTGTGCGGGAGCCACATGCCCCACGAACGTGACGTTGTCACATCCCAACTGCGCCGCCAGGGCCCTGCACCCGGGCTCGGTTTCGCCTTTTCCCGCCAGCCGGAACTGCACATTCTTCCACCGCGCTGCCTGCTGGATCACAACTTCCACGCGCTTACGCGCCTGGAACGAGCCGGTGTACAGGACGCGCAACGGCCGTCCCGGGTCGACCCTGGCTGTGGGATCAGGAGGGAAAAAAAAACTTCGGTTGATGCCGTCATAGATGGTTCCCGTGGGAACCCCAAACCGCTGCCGCACCGTCTGACTGACGTAATCGGAAGCTCCAACGACAGCATCGCTCTGTAGCACGCAGCGCTTCATCCGTTGGTTGGCGGTGGTGTCGTTCATTTCCATCACGATATGCGTCACTACGGCAGTGTGCAGGCCGAAAATTCGTCGCAGTGTGAGGAATGTCCGGTCAAGCCACTGGGTGCGAGGATAGAAATAGACGTCGGGCGGCGGAAACAGACAATGGCCCAATAGCTGAAAGATGTTTCCCAGCCGGTAATATCCCAAGAGCCGGGTATTCTTCCTGCGAGCAATGCGGGGATCGGGGCCGCGGACGCACACCATGGTCACGTGAAACAGCTCTTCAGGAAGGCGAGCAACGATTTCCTTGACTGCAAGATTTTGCGCGTTAGTGTCGCTCTCCTCAGCCCCGGAGGGTGTGAAGATGGTGATCGGCCGAGACGGGCTTCGCGATGCATCAACCATGCGTGAGAGCTTTAGCTCCGAATCCAAATTCCTGGCCCAGCCATCTTCTTACCGGCCAGATGCACACCAGGGCGTAAGCCAAGGCCCCGGCCGAGATTACCGCCAGAGGCCGCGAAGTATGAGAGTTTACCAGTTTCACCACCAGCATCATCGCCAGGGAAGCGGCGGCAGCCACCGCGATGTACGGATTCTTGCAAGCTTCCTGCACTTCCCGCGGCAGCACTGCATAGGCGACCGCAGCCACCGCGACCTGCCCGAGCACAAAAGTCAGGGCGGCGCCGGTCAATCCAAGGGTGGGGATTAAAGTCAGATAACCAATCACACCGGTAATCGCGCCGCATGCCGTAGTGGTAACGTAAGCCCGGTGCCGTCCCAGGGCGTACAGGATCGTTCCCGAGAGCAGCGATGACGCGGGCGCCGCAACCATAAACGGAGACATCCATTTCAACAAGGCAATATCTTCCAGGTACTTCGCTCCAAAGATCCAGGGTACGATCAGGTGCGCGGTTGAGATCGTACCTGCCATCAGCGGCAGGCTCACAAAGGCGATCACGGTTGTGGTCATGCGCGCCACCCGCGCCAGTTCCGTCGGAGACTTCGCCGCGACCGCTATCCGCGGCATGAAAACGTTCAGGATTACGATGACGAATTGCTGAATAATGTCCGCGAAACGCACCGCCGCCGCATACAAGCCCAAAGCATATTCCCCCAGAAACCAGCGCACCAGCAAATGGCCGGAGCGATGATATACATTGGACAGCAATGTGGACGCGGCGTAGTGAGCACTGGGCACCAGGATGCCCTTCCAGCGCCCTACCCGAAACTTGCACTGCAGCTTTAGCCCGTGCTTCCAGAGAAAGATCCATCCTGCGAGATTGGTGAGGAACGATGAAACCAGAATGCTGGCAGCCAGCCAATCCACGTCTTTGGGATTATGAACCAGAGTGAAGATGCCAACTGCGTATATGGCCTGCTGGATAACCGACAGCACTGAGCGCACGTGGAACATTTCCAGTGCCGCCAATAGATAATCGGAGTTAACTAGGCCAACCAGGAGCAGTCCAAGGCCATAAAAGCGAAGCAGGTGTCTGACGTCCGGACGGCGGTCGAGGGCCGCCACTCCCAACAGCAGAGGAACCACCGCCACCGTAGCCACAATGCGAAGGGTGAGAATATCCGGCACCAGGTCAAATGCCTCTTGCCGGTGGGTCGCCACCTGTTGCACCGCATGATTTGTCAGCCCGGGATTCGCCGCCGCATAGATAAACGCAGAGACCGCAACCACGTAGCTCCACAAACCATAGGTTTCGACACCCAGCCGCCGCACCAGGTAAGGAAACGTCACCGAGCTCAGCAGGATTCCGATCCCGCGGGCACTTCCCACGGAAAATACAAAACCGCCATAGCGAAGCAACGTCTTAACTTGACTCATAGGCGTAGGTCTTCGCCAGCCCGATCTCGTCAATGCCTTTCAGCGTTTGCCAGCCGATCCAGCTCTTGTAGACGCAAATGATGCGCATGCCGCTCCTCAGTGCCGCAAGGCTTGGATCACTCTTCCCGCTCCCAGGCCATCCACCAGCGTCCGCGCCTTCTTCGAAAGGGCAGCCCGTTCCTCCTGAGACCGCAGGATGCGTTCCAGCGTGGACGCGCCCGCGTTTCTGAAGCCGTCTTTACCCCGGCCAAGGTACACCGCGGCCTGCTGACGGTTGAGTTCCTCCGCGATCACCCGCTGATTCTCCGCCAGGTCAAGGAGTATCGCTGGCAGCCCCATGAAGCACAACTCCCAGCAAGTGGAACCACCAGCGGAAATGGCCACATCAGCCCAAGCGATAAGGTCGGGCATCGAAGTCACACTGTTCAAGAAACGCACACTAGGGGAAGACTCGGCGGCAAAGGGTTCCAGTTCACGCCGATGAGGGTTGCCGGGTCCGACTATGACTCTAATCTCCAACCCATCGGTCTTTAGCGCAGGCAGCGATTCCAGCACTGCGGCGGTGACATTGGGAGCGTCAATCCCGCCCATGCTCACCAACAGCTTTCGCGCCAGCGGCGCAATGGCCCGCTCCCATTCCCGCCAGGGGTTGAACTCGCGCCGTAACATGGCATAGCGGGTTCCCAGCAACAAACGGGTATATGGTTCCCGCTTCGAATACATGCTGGCATGGGCATGCAGGTTCTGGTTCAGAAGCAGGTCAGCGAGGTAGTGGTCGGCTTCTCCCATATCGTCGAGACACAGCAACTGCAAGTGCGCGTCTTTGATCGCGAGCTGATAGGCCGACTGAAAATGGTGGCCGTCCACCACGGTCCACCGCGCGTTGTGCTCTCGTGCCACTCCTACGAACTGAGCGGCGTCCTCCGCCCCCCCGGGAGTCAGATTCAGGCAGACCACCGTGAAGCCTTCGGCCCGCAAGCGTTCGATCAATGCCGGAAAGGCCTGCGCCATCACAAAGACCACGTCGCCGACGTTGTCCTGCCACGCCTGGGCCAGCGCCAAACAACGCATCACATGGCCGGTACCGATCGCCAAGCTGGCGTCCGTCCTTATGAACAGGGTTTCAAGTCCCATCAGTTGCCACTCGGCGCAGGCGTTCATACATCTCGATGAGAGCAGGGAAATTCTTGTCCCAATCTGCGCGCTGGGACACAATTTGCTGGTTCCGGAGTGAAATCGCCTCCCTTTCCCCGCCGCTCAAGTTCGCCGCGCGCAGGATTCGTTCCGCGAATTGCTCGCTACAACCCACGGGCGCGAGCCAGCCGTTCTCACCTGGCGTGATCCATTCACGATTGGATGGGATATCTGTCGCAATCACAGCAAGTCCGGTGGCCATCGCCTCAAGGAGCGAGATTGACGTGCCGTCGGACTTCGCACAGCTGATGTAAGCGTCGGCGGCGCGGAACCATCTAGGCAGCTCTTCGCCGGTAATCTGTCCAGGCGTCCGCACGACTTCAGCCAGCTTTCGCGTGACAATGAAATCTCGAATGCGGCCGGCCTCCGACCCATCTCCAAGGAGGAGCAGTCGCAAGCGACGATTCACCCGGTGGGCCTGATGGAAGGCTTCCAGAAGGACGTCTATGTCGTACATCGGCTCCCAGGAACGCGTGGAGATGAAGGTAATGGCGTCGGGTAGCGAGGTAAATTCCGCTCTCTCAGGTTTTGGGCCGGCGGGGGCGAATCGGCCGCGCTGGATGCCCCACGGAAATTGCACGATGCGGGAATCTGGGAAGGCCACGATGCCCGTCGCTAGTGCGCGGACGGCGTTGCAATCACAAAAAAAGCCTGTTGCGCCACGCAACGCAATTTCGGTTGCGCATCTCCATTCCTCGTTGCGATGCGTTGCCGCGAGGATGTCTGAGCCCCATGACATAAGCAGCACAGGACGAAAACCAGACAAAGCAGCGATATATCCGCAGCTCTGTACCGGCCCTGCATGCACCAGATCAGGCTGAAGGCTGCGTAGCAGGTCCTGGAATTCCGCCACGAAGTGTTCGCAATGGCCCGGATCCGCGTTTCTCGGCACGACCTGCTTCGCCTGCACCCAAACAACGCCGGGCGGCAGCCAGCCATCCGGCGGCTGATTACGCGTCATGTCGAGAAAGCAAACTTCGCATCCGCAAGAAGAGATTTTTTTCAGAAAGCGCCGATTGTGGCCGGAGCAGTTATCAGAAAAATAGATGACCCGCACGCTTCAACCCCTGGGTTCCGGGAGCGCGCGCTCCGGATCCGCCAGCATAGTCCACCGCAAATACTCTCCGCAGGGCAAATCACGAGTCAGTTTCTTGCCCAGAACCTTGGGCAAATCGAATGGCGCAATCGCATCGGAAGGAGCGGGACGTAGCGGCTCCAGCATGTCTGGATACAAGATGCTCCCGGCTGCCAAGTCGGCGGCCGCGCGCAAACACCGGCGTTGAACCACTACTGTTTCCTGCTCGTTTGCCGCAACGACTTTTGCTGGCGACCCTAGGCTATGTTCCAACTCACGGGTCCGATCCACCATTTCCTTCCAGGTTGGGGGCGTCATTGAGAAGAGGTGATCTGGTCCTTTGCGCCCGTTGTCATCAGTGAAGTGCTTCTCAATCACGCGGGCACCCAGGGCAACCGCTCCCAGGACAGTGGCATGCCCCGGCGTGTGGTCGGACAAACCCAAGACCACCGAAGGATACATGGCACGGTAGCTCTCCAGCACCCTCAAATGGATGTGGCGGAAGTTCTCTAAGCTGGCGGTGTAGTTCGTGTTGCACTGCATGAGGACCAACTGCCGGTTGATCTCAAGAATCGTCTCCACCGCGCGCTGCACCTCTCCGATATCGGAAGCTCCGGTCGCGAGCAATACCGGCTTTTGCTTGGCGGCCACTTTGCGAAGCATCTCGGGCCATGTGATGTCCCCGGAGCCGATCTTGAACAAGTCCACGAAGGCATCAAGCATGTCCACAGCCTCGAGATCGTAGGGCGCGGAAAAATAATCAATACCGCAGGTATCGCATTCCGCTTTGAGCGCGGGCGTCCATTCCCACGGCAGGCTCGCCTCCTGATAGATCCGAACCACGCTCTTCTCCCACTTGGCCTGGTGTGAGAGCTGGCCTAAACTCCGAAAGCCCCGGTCGCTCACGATCCCGGCTGCGCGAAAATTCTGGAACTTCGCCGCGTTCGCTCCCGCCTCCGCGCAGAGCCGGACAAGAAGCCTGGCGCGCTCCAGATCGCCATCGTGATTGGCGGAGATGTCGGCGACGAAATACGTCGGAAACTCCGCCCCTACTTTCTTTTTTCCCAGTCGCAAGGTCATCTAAGTTGGTTCGCTCCCCGCCAGAGAACGCCTGAGCTGCTGCAAATGTCCGCTCTCCTGCAGCTCCCGGAACCTGCACAGGCCCGATTCTACATCAGGCATCGGGCGCCCCAGAGCGAGACGGATCTTTTCCGTATTGAGTGAAATATCGAGGGGACGCGGGGCGCGAAGTGTTGCCTCGGTCAGCCGCGCGGGGACAACCTGGCCGGGGTCGATCCCGAACGTTACGGCCACACGCCGGGCGAATTCGTACTTGCTCACCCTTTCCGATCCCACGGTATGGTAAATACCGCTCAAGCCGCGGTCCAGCATCGCCAACAGAATTTCCGCCAGGTCGTTGGCAAGCAGCGGCGAGAAATAGACATCGGTGAACCCGTTCACTCGTTCGCGGGCGGTCAACTGGTGCAGAATCCACTCTGCCAGGCTTTGCTTGTCCTGCGCATTCCATCCGTAGACGTTCACTCGTGCGATGAGCGCCGTGGGACAATGGCGAAGCACCTCCTGCTCGCCGCGCAGCTTCGACTTTGCGTACACATTTAGCGGGTTGGGCTCGTCGCTCTCGGAATAGTTGCTCGTTTGACCATCGAAAACCGAGTCGGTGGACACGTACACCATGCGCGCATTTAACTCGGCCGCCATTTGCGCCAGCGAAGACGAAGCGCTCACGTTGATCAGTTCCGCTTCCTCAGGATGATCTTCGCACCAGTCCACGCTGGTGGCAGCGGCACAGTGAATTATGATCTGCGGCCGCAGGCTGGCTATGAGGGCGCGGACCGCCCCATGGTCCGTGAGGTCCGCCTCGAGCATTTGTGTCCCCGAAATCCGGAGCGGATGACGGCGGCAGATCCCAACCACCTCCCGTTTCGCGTCCCGAGCCGTGCAAACCAAGTTGGCGCCCAATAGCCCGCTGGCCCCGGTCACAAGGAGCATAGCTCGCCCCCAGCCTCCCGGCCGCTAAGGTTGCAGAATTCGAACAGTTCCATGCCCATGTGCGGTAGCTTTGGCCCGAAGTCGGCCGTTAGCCGAGAAACTCAGTCCCCGTGAACCGGTTTTTGCATGATGTGCGCGTTCAGCTTTGCCAGTTCCGGCTCTCGCTCCATCAGAGCGATGATCTCGAGCCATCTGAAATCGTCCCTGGGGGCAAACCGAGCGTAGATTTCACGCACCAATTGCAAATCCTCCGCCGTGTCCACCGTCCAACGGTATTGGCTGTAGTCACGCTCGCCGGTAAGAGAGACCGAGTGAAAGACCTCAGGATGCTCCCAAATGTACGGGGTAACATGCTCGCGCTCGTGGGGCGCGCGAGCTTCGCGCCAGGCACGTTCCAGAGCGGCCATGGTGAACACCTCTGCGTCCAGCCCTCGGGGGTAGGTTCGAGGAGACACGTTGCTGCCATAGTCAGCTTTTTCGTCGAGACAAAGGCGAATCGTATCGTCCACCAGTTCCGGGTCAATGAGCGGACAGTCGGAAGTCACACGCACGATGACCGAGGCCGCATGCGCCTTGGCGGCCTGATAGTAACGATCCAGAACGTCGCTTTCAGAACCGCGGAACCAGGCCACGCCAAGGTTCTCGCATTCGCGCGCGATCACGTCGTCCCCGGCAAGGGTAGAGGTCGCGATCACGATTTTCCCCAATAGCTGCGTGCGTTCAAGACGCTGAACGACTCGGGCCAGTACACTTCGGTTGCCGAGATCCATCAGCACCTTGCCTGGCAGGCGGGTGCTGCCCATGCGGGCCTGGATGATGGCCGTAGCATTGGTCATTCTTCTTTTTCTCCCTATGACTTGGAACCTGCGGGCGCCCGCTTCTGCTCAAGATAAGCTAGGGTGTTGTTTCCACAGGCGGTCACTTTGTACCCCTGATCAATCAACATTTTGACGCTCGTTTTATGGTCCAAAACCGTGAGATGTTTGTGTTCAAACTGGACGATGGCTGGCTTACGGGCGCCAATATTGAAGAGCCGGAGAATCTCCGCATCATAGCCTTCGGCGTCAATCTGAAGCATGTCCACGTGTTCAATGCCGACTTCTTTGAAGACGGTTGCAAACGTCACACAGCGCACTTCTTCGGCCTGAACCAATGACTCAAGATTCGACACCATCGAAGCATGTTTCATGAGGACGTTTCTGTCAAAGCTCGCGATTTGATGAAGCCACTCGGGGCCGCGCGCTTCCGGCTTGATCCGGTACAGAATAGAACTTCCGTCGTCCGAAGCGATGGCTGCATTGACGAACTTGAAGGCTGATTCCCCGAAACGAGAATAGTTTTCCTTTAATCGTAAGAATGCGTCGTGTTGCGGTTCGATAAGAATTCCTCTTAGGCCATGCCGTTCGATCAGCGGATAAACCGGATCTCCAGCGACGCCGTCAAAGGCGCCAACCTGTAAGTAGCAGATCTTGGAATGGTCAACGCGGTAGTGGGATAAAACCATGTCGAGATTAAGCGACAACTCCGACTGCTCGAGGTGCAACAATGCGGGGCGTACACCTCGAAAGTCTGTATCTATCAAATCACGGCAGTAGCGGCGAAGGCTCGATGGCACCAGTCGTGTTAACGCCCTTATGACGCCCATGGTCCCCCCGAAGCCGGCCTCATCATGAAAGCAACGCCGATCCCATAATGTGTTTATTTGAGTGGGAGCAATCTTGCCAGGGTCTTGCCTATCCCACGCTCCCTGATGATTTCTTTGAGCCGCCGGGCACGAAGCACAATGACGGGTTCCGGCAGCTCCGGGAAAGTGCCGACCTTGTGGGCCTTTCGGTGGCCCACCAGCCGTCCGGCAATTTTCTGTTCAAAGACTTTGCCCGCGATGTAAACACGCGGTTTCTTGCTGCGATTCAGCACCTCGGCCGCTTGTTGGATGTGGCTCTCCCTGAGTTCCAGATTTACATGACCGTGGAGGACCTTGGCGGCTCCGTTCAGGTAGCCCTGGCCGCGAAACTTACAGTTGTATTCTCTGGTAAGGGTGGCGATGCGGATATCGCTGTAGTAAGCGGCCGCCCGAAAAAACGGCTGATCGTTGATCTGCTGGCCCGGCTTTTCCTTCAAATATGCTTGGTAAAGACCGCCCCATTGTTGCAGAAGTTGGTCCACCTCGGGCGAGCGCTTCAGCAGCAACACACCAGTGTTGAATTCCGGAAAGCTCGACGGAATGTCGCTCCGCGGATAGCGGTTGAACCAATCGGTGCTGAGATATTCCTCGTGCGTTGCAGCACAGTCGAACCGGTCAAGCAGCGGAAACAACTCGGGAAATGGCTGGACCACGTAGGTGTCGGCGTCAATAAACAGGGTTCGTTCGTAGGGAGACTCCCGTATCAGCCTTGTCTTATCGTAAAAGCCATCCTGGGTCGGCTCTACTCGGACGACGTTGTCGAACAGCGGACTCTCCACC
>Ga0335078_10012962_pt1 | contig 12355 bp, 7 predicted proteins | sample Lox_Sample_32_FD_206711 | JGI IMG/M metagenome (GOLD analysis project Ga0335078, IMG submission 206711) | Soil microbial communities from Loxahatchee National Wildlife Refuge, Florida, United States - Lox_Sample_3.2 | ecosystem: Environmental > Terrestrial > Soil > Wetlands | place: USA: Florida... | reverse complement strand
CCGGGGACACGGAGGGCCACGGAGGGAATACGGCATCTCATTCGCTGCATGTTGTGCTCAGGCCTTGTGCTCGCGCAAAATTCGGCTCAGTTGATCGGCAATGATCTGATCTTCCCCCGGTTGCAACATGAACGAGTTCATCGCCAGTCCGGGCTTGCCCTCGCCGCCTCCCATCACGATCGACGGTGTTGAATTACGCAGCATCTGCGACACTTGCTGCGGAGTCAGAGTTACCCGGGAATCCCACATGATGCGCATGTGGGGAACGTGATTGGCGATGTCGGGAGTAAAGAACGATGTGCTCACTCCCGGCACCCGTGTAACAGCGCGGGAAATAAGATCCAGACGGTTCTGCCATTCCTGGGCCAAGGCGTCGTGATCTTCGTTGAGGTAAAGCTCAAGCGCCTTGATCATGCCAAGAATCTCTTCTTTCCCGACTTTTTGCCCGCGGCCCAGCGTGTCTTCATACGGGCTGTTGTTGAGCAAGGCGTAGTGCACCAGATCCTGGCGACCGATTAACAGGCCCGCGCACTGCGGGCCACGCATCGCTTTGCCGCCGCTGAATGCCACCAGGTCGTAGCCCATATTGGCGTAATCCCAAAGATGCGAGACCGGAGGAGTGTCGGCCGCAGCGTCGTTGAAGCAGGGAATTTTGTATTCTTTCGCCAGCTTCACCCATTCATCCACCTTGATCTGCCCAGCTTCGTTGGCAAAGTTGGAGAAGTGCATCATGGCGGTTCGCTCGCTGACCGCAGCGCGCAACTGGTCGCGAGTTTCAATGACCACCAGTTTGGCGCCGGTGCCGCGTAACTGATGATCGAAAGGATTGCGGTGCGATTTCTGGATGATGACTTCGGATTTCATCCCGGTCAGGTCCGGCAGTTGCTGGATGAGGGTTTCGTTGTCACCCGTGAGGATGCCCGCCAGCCCCGACTGTATGGCGCAAGCGGCTCCCGAAGTGACCAGGGCACCGTATCCCTCCGGTAACTTCAACATTTGCGCTACGCGCTTTCCCGCCGCTTCTTCTAAAGCCGGAATGCTGACGAAATGCCGCGCTGCCAGCGCCATCACGGCTTCGACTTCGGGTCGGATCAACGAACCGCCGAGCATGGTCATGGTGCCCTCGGCGTTGATCACGGTAGTTACGCCCAACTCTTCATAGGGATTCCCTGAAGCTCCGAACCCCGACGGAGTTGCTTCGCTCTTATTCTCGGGACTCGAACCGAACAATTTCCACGGCATGGCCATCGAACTGGCCAGAACTCCCAGGCCGCCCAGAAATTTCCTCCGATTCGAATTCCATCTCAGGCGCATGATGCACTCCTTTTCCCGTTAATTACGGCAATGCGAAACTGAAAATATCACTTCCGGCCGCAATGGCCACATACTGCTTGCCCGCGATGGAATAGCTCATGGGCGACGCGCTCATTCTCTGCCCGGTGTTGAAATGCCACAACGCCTTGCCGGTTTGCGCATCCACGGCCTCAATCGATTGGGAATCATCGCCGAAAAAGACCAGCCCTCCTGCGGTTGCCATGGTGCCGCCCGAGGAATGTCCAAGGCCTGCCTGCGGGTATTTCCACGTGATGGAATCGCTATCCAAGCTGTAAGCGACCAGAAACTTCCGGTTCGGCTCGCCCGCAATGCCCTTCACTCCCGTGGAATAGTACACCTCACCTTCCTTGAACCGTTGTGCTTGCGGCTTGGAAAAGTATGTCTGGCATTGCTCCAGTGCGAGAAAGTAAATGGTGTGCGTGGACTCGTTGTAGGATGGCGCAAACCAATTGGTTGCCCCGGTATATCCGGGACAGATCCGGGTACCTTCGGGAGTTGGCTTCACGTCAGTGCGGACTGGGCGCCCTTGCGCGTCGATCTCCTTCGCCCAGTTCAATTTCTCGACAAAGGGTTTGCCGGAAAGGAATTTCCCGGTGACGCGATCCAGTACGTAAATGAAGCCGTTACGATCCGCCTGCACCAAAAGCTTTCGCACCTTACCCCTGTAGGAAGTGTCGATAAGAATGGGTGTCTCTACAGCGTCATAGTCGAACAGATCATGAGGAGTAAACTGAAAATGCCACTTGAGCTTACCGGTGTCGGCGTCCAACGCGACCAGGCAATCGGTGTAAAGGTCGTCTCCTGGGCGCCCGCGTCCTTCAAAATCGGGCGAAGGGTTGCTCGTGCCCCAGAAAATCAGATTGAGCTCAGGGTCGTAGCTGCCGGGCATCCACGTAGTGCCCCCGCCGTGCAGGTATGCGGTGCCGGGCCAACTCTCTGAACCTGGTTCTCCGGGCGCCGGAATCGTCCAGAATCGCCAGGCCAGCTTCCCGGTCAGGGCGTCGTAGGCGGCCACAAAACCGCGTACGCCATCATCGCCGCCAGAGGTTCCCACGATCACGTTGTCCTTGACGACCAGCGGCGCACCGGTGGCGCCATAGTTCTTGTTCCAGTCAGCGTAAGCCACGTCCCAAATCAGGTTTCCCGAGCGCGCATCCATACAGAGCAAGTGCGCGTTATCGGTCAGCATATACACTCGGCTCCGCCACAGCCCAACTCCACGGTTAATGTGACCCGAGGCATCGTCGATCAATCCCTCGCTGATCGGACGCGAATGATGCCACACCTCGCGCCCGGTTGTTGCATCGATGGCAAACGCGTCGTTGGCGGCCGTGGCGATCATCATTCCATTCACCACGACCGGCGTCACCTCCAGCCGGCTGGAGTTGTGAGCGTGGAAGACCCACTGGGCGCGTAACTGTCCGACGTTCGTGGTGTTGATCTCGGATAAACCGCTGTAGCGGCGGCCGGAATAATCTCCGTGGTAGGTGAGCCAGTTGGCGGCCGGAGTCTTGGCCAGCAAATCCTCGGTGCGCACATCGATCACCGCAGAGACGGAAGTGGCAGCGCCTGCGATGAGGGCGCAGGCAACGACACCCGCGACGCATGCCACCATCCGCACGGCCAGCGAAAGCTGCAGGCGGCAGCCGAGCCTAGGAGCCGGTGTTCGCAAGAGCGCGTGCCTCCCCGAAACCGGTCTTACGCAAAGACAACCGGCTCCCGCTCTTTGCATCCACCGGGTGCCCCAACTCCTGCGAGATCCGAGCCCCGGCCTGCTGCACTAACGGAGCCAATTGCCGCAATCGGTTCACCGGCATCCTCACCATGGGAGCGGTAAGGCTGAGGCTGGCGTGCACCTCGCCGGCGTGATCCCAGATGGGCGCCGCAATGCAGCGAATATGGAGTTCGTGCTCCTCCATGTCGCAGGCATAACCGTTCTTGCGCACCCGGTATAACTCGGTCTGCAATTCCTGCAGGCTCCCGACCGTGTTGGGCGTCATGCGCTTGAGGTCAAGTTGCTGAATCACGCTGTCCTGCTCCTCCTTCGGCAGGAAGGCCAGCATGACCTTGCCCACAGCCGTGCAGTAGAGCGGCACGCTGGCTCCAATCCGCGAGTGGATACGCAGTGGTTCTGGAGAGTCAAGTTTCTCGACATAAACCGCCGACAGCCCATGCCGAACCGTCAGGTGAATGGTTTCCCGCGTCTGGTGATGCAGTTGCTGCAAATAAGGCAAACTGAGACGACGAATGTCGAACTGGCCGAGCGCGGCTTGTCCGATGGCGAAGCATGCTATCCCCAGGTGGTAGATTCCGTCTCCGCTGCAGTTCAAGAATCCCGCACGGTCCAGATTCACCAGGAACCGATGCACCGTGCTCACCGGAAGGCGGGATAAATTCGCCACCTGCTTGGCAGTAAGGCCACGCGGCGATTCGCTGAAGATATGCAAGAGCCGCAGGCCGCGCTGCAGGGCGGTAATGTTGTAACTTCTTTTTGCAGGTTCAGTCACGGGCTTGCTCCCATTCTCGATGATAAATGAAAGTGCGAATTATCTGATGAAAATGGATTTTCTGCAACCTCCGTTTTGCTCATAGCCGCCCAAACTTCTTTACCGCCTCCTGAATGGATTTCAGACGTTCAATTTCCGGATACATGGAATGCTCCTTGAAATCCATCTGCTGCGCCAGCTTTAGTACTTCACCCGCGTTGGCGATCGGAACCACAACCACCCCGTCACTGTCGGCAACTACGATGTCTCCCGGGTTTACAGGTACGCCGTCGCACGTCAGCGGTATTTGTGATCCCGCAAAGCGATAGTGATGCACCGATGTGGAGGGAACCAGGCCGGTTGCGTACACCGGAAAGCCGATTTTTCGCAAGTAGGCAACGTCGCGTACACCTCCATCGATGACTGCGCCGGCGTATCCACGAGCAGCCATGGCCGTGCCCATCAGTCCGCCCATGCCGGCAATGTCGGCGCCATCTTCCAGGGACATCACGTACACGGAATCGGTTGAGCCTTCATCGATCGCTGCCAGCATCCCGCTTAGCGCCCCCGGGTCGTTGTTACCCTCGTCCCTCTTCAGTTGGACAGTGCGCGCAAAACCGGCAAACTTGGTGGTGAAGATCGGCTGCATGCGGTGGCTCATGTACATGCGCCTGCCCGTAAGCTGCTCCAGGGCGTCCGAGACGGAAGCTACTTCCACCCTGCGAAATTCGGCGATTAGGGCAGCACCGGCGTCCGTCGCCTCTGCGCTGCCGGCCGGGCGGGCGAGTAACCACTCGTGGCTAAGGGCAATGCTTAGAAGACATAACAACAAAACAAATGTGGCACTGGTCTGAGATTTTGCGAATCGGCCCATTTTCCTCTCCGTGTCGGCGATAATTTCGCCGGACTCTAACACCGTTTCTCCCGGTTTGAAAGCGCAAAACGGAGGAATTTCCGCAAAAACTGTTAGCTAAACCTCTTCTGCCCGACAGGAAAAGGTTGACTTTACTCTATAATTTGGGATATTCCGTCAATGTACAATTAAAACGATTTTTGAAAGGTAAAAGACTGCTTTTTGTCGAAGCAGAGCGTCTGCGATTCCGTGGTCTTATCAGGAGGTCGTCCATGCCTTATCGTCGCTTCTTAAGTGTGTTTCTATTTGCTTTGCTCATGTCGTGTTTGGCGTGGGCCAGCATCGACGGGAGTATTTCCGGAGTTGTAACGGATCCCACGGGTGCGGTGGTGGAGGGCGCCCAGGTGGCGGCTGTCAACACCCAGACATCGACACGCACTACATCCACCACTGACTCCAGGGGTTTTTACAACTTCCCCGCTTTGCCCGTGGGCACCTACAACCTGGAGGTCAGTCAAATCGGCTTTACCAGCTATCGCAAAAGCGGCCTGGTGGTCGACGCCAACTCGGTGATTCGCGCCGATGTCTCCCTCAAGGTGGGAGCGGTCAACGAGAAGGTTGAGGTCAACAGCGACACGGTTCACGTGGAAACGGAAAGCACACAGATGGGTGAGGTCATTACGGGCAGGACTATGACCGCCGTTCCGCTCAACGGCCGCGCCTATACCGACCTGCTGGCGTTGCAACCCGGCGTCTCGCCCTACACCGCCACCGACTCCGGGACTCCCGGAATCAGTGATCGCTCGGTCGATGGCGGGCTGAATTCCGGCAACCAATCGGTGAACGGGCAACGCGAAACCGCCAACGGCTTCATGGTGAACGGCTCGAATGTTGAAGAAGGTAAGAACAACGGCGCGGCCATCATTCCCAACCTCGATTCGATTTCGGAATTCCGCATCATCACCAACAACTTCGACGCTGAGTACGGCAACTACAGCGGCGGCCAGATCAACGTGGTAACCAAGTCCGGAACCAATCAGTTCCACGGCAGCGGCTTTGAGTTTCTGCGGAACACGTCGCTGGATGCCAAGAACTATTACTCTCTACCCAGCGACAAGACTCCGGTGTTCCGGCAGAACCAATTCGGCGGGACCTTTGGCGGGCCGATCATCAAGGACAAGACCTTCTTTTTCCTCGACTATCAGGCGACGCGCCAGACTCAGGCTCCAACCGTCAATACGCAGGTGCCATCGGTGGCGAATTTCGGCGGTAATTTCGCGGACTCCGCCGACTCCTTCGCTAACACCGTACAGAGTGACGATCCCAATACAAACCCCAATTCCTGGGCCAGCGTGCTTTCACGGCGCCTCAACTATCCCGTTCAGCCTGGCGAGCCTTACTATTTCCCAGGATGCACGAGTAACAACGCCAGCACAGGTTGCGTTTTCCCCAACGCCATCATTCCCAAGTCTGCGTGGTCCCCGGTCGCGGTTGATATGCTGAAGCTCGGGCTGATTCCGCAGCCGAATGCGCCGAACAATTTCTACGAAACCTCCAGCTATGCGCAGACGCTGCGCGATGACAAGGGTGGGGTGCGGGTCGATCAGAACACCCGAATTGGCACCATCTTCGGTTATTACTTTGCGGACGACTATCTGCTGAATTCGCCTTATCCCAACGGAGGAGCGACCATTCCCGCCGCAAGCTTCGCCTACAACGGAGCCACCTCCGGCCGCGCGCAGCTGGTGAACATCGGCGACAGCAAGAATTTTGGCGCCTACGCGGTCAACGAGGTCCGCCTGAGCTATGTGCGAAACACGCTGGCTCTGGCCGAACCGCAGGGTGGAGTGGGTTCCGCTTACAGCCTGGCCAACCTTGGCTTCGTCACCCCATGGAATGCGGTCACCGGAGGCATTGCCGCGATCGCGCCGAATCTGGAAGGTGTGCCATACATCACCTTCAACCAATTTGCCATTGGCGTTCCCCAGGTCAGCACGCGGCAGTTTAACAACTCGTTCCAAGTGTTGGACAACTTCTCCAAAGTCATGGGAACGCACACCTTCAAATTTGGCGGGCAGTTCCATTATGACCAGATCAACGAGAGGAACCTCGCGGCGGAAAATGGACAATATGGATTTTCCGGCTCGGAGACCGGAATCGACTTCGCCGACTTCCTGATTGGCGCTCCCGATAACCTGACCCAGGCCAGCCCGCAGATTCTCGACTCGCGCAGCAAGTACTACGCGCTGTTTGCGCAGGACAGCTGGCGGGCCACTTCCAATCTGGTTCTGAATTACGGTTTGCGCTGGGAAGCCAGCATGCCGTGGTACGACACGCAGAACAAGATTGAAACTATCATTCCGGGCGAGCAGTCGGTGGTATTTCCCGGAGCGCCACGAGGCTGGGTGGTTCCCGGAGACCCCGGAGTTCCCCGCACCCTGGCGCCGACGCAGTGGCATAACTTCTCCCCGCGCCTCGGATTGGCGTACTCGCCGAGCAGTTCCGACGGCATTCTGGGCAAGATCTTCGGCGGACCGGGACGAACAAGCATACGCCTCGGCGGCGGATTGTATTACACCTCGGTAGAGGACCTGTCGCAATTCCTCGAGGTCGGCGATCCGCCATACGGCCTCTATTACGGCAGCGCCAACTCGCCGATTCTGGAAACGCCGTATATCAATCGCTCGACCGGCACGAGTGTTGGACTCCGCTTCCCGTTCCCCTTCCCGCCGACCAACGTTTCGGCGAAAAACCCCGACACGACCTTCCCCTGGGCGCAGGTCGAGCCTATCTCCTATGGTTTCTCCTTCGACCACAACAACAAGCTGCCGTACTCCGAGCACTACGAGTTCTCAATTGAACGGCAGATCGGCACCAACACCGTGGCCACTGCGAGCTATGTCGGGAATCAGGGGCATCGCCTGGTTACCTCGATCGAAGCCAATCCGGCGAACCCGGCGCTTTGCCTGTACTTGAGTGATCCCAACAACCTGGCTCCGGGAAGCGCGCCACCGTGCGGACCGTTTGGTGAGACACCTCCGGGAATTCCCTGGATTACTCTTCCCGGATCGTCGCCGTATGCGGGAAAGACCTTTGCCAGCACTCGGCCACTTGGGCCCCTGTTCGACACCAACCCGTTTGTTTCCACGGCGGCCAATTCGCGTTACAACTCGCTGCAGTTGAGCCTCAGCCACAATACGGGCTCGCTGAGCTTCCTGGCCGGTTACACATTCAGTAAATGCATGGACAACGCTTCCGGCCTGCAGGATTCGACTTATCCGTTCGATCCGCGTTTGAGCATCAGTCTGTGCAATTTCGATGTAACCCATAACTTTGTTTTCAGCTACAACTGGATTTTGCCCTTTGACCGGTTTGTCAACCCGGGGTGGGCCAAGAAGGTGGTGGGAGGCTGGAGCCTCTCCGGCATCACGAACTTTGCTACCGGGCTCCCCATCACTTTGACCGAAAACGACGATAATGCACTGATCGGCGCCAACGCGGTCCCGGTGGATGTTCCCAACTTTCTCGGCGGAAAGGTGCTGGACGACACCAACCCTCGCCATGGGAACCCCTACTTCAATCCCACGCTTTTCACCAATGAGGCGCTCGGTCAGTTTGGAGATTCCCGGCGGCGTTTCTTCCACGGTCCCGGGCTCAACAACTTCCAGATGGCATTGTCGAAAACTACGAAGATTACCGAGTCCAAGCAGCTTGAGTTACGCTTTGAAGCCTTCAATCTGTTTAACCACCCGCAGTTCAACAACCCGGACTCCGAGATCAACGACGGTCTGCCATCCCAAGGCGGTACTTTCGGCCTGGTCACTAGTGCACGTGATCCGCGTATCATGCAGGTGGGAGCCAAGTTCCTTTTCTGATTGCGGTGCAAGCGCCGGCGGAGGACGTACGTCTTCCGCCGACCTAGTTCCCCAGGAGTTCGTCAAATTCCACGGCCAATCCTTCTCTCGCTTCTCGGTGGGTTCTTAGCGATTTGCGGATATCTGTTACCTGATCAGTCGGCAGCGCAGATTTCCCCGGCGCCTGTTAGGAATCCGTCGCGGCAACTCTTCGCGGCCAATTGCGCCGGTTGCCACGGGCTCGACGCCCGCGGCGGGGAACGCGCGCCGAATATCGCTCAGAACCCTGAAATTCAACACCTCTCCGATGCAGAACTGACGCATATTATCCAGAACGGAGTCGCCGGCAGCGGTATGCCGGCCTTTCGATCCCTCACGCCCCCTGAGGTGAGGTCGATCGTCCGTTATTTACGCATCATGCAGGGAGCAAAGCAGGCCGCGACGCTTCCCGGCGATCCCGAGCGCGGCCAGGCATTATTTTTTGGGAGAGTTGAATGCTCGAGGTGCCACATGGTTGGGGGAAAAGGCGGATTTCTCGCCACCGATCTCTCCGGGTTTGCGCGCACGCACTCCGCGGCAGAGACCCGTGCGGCGATCACGGCTCCGAACCTCAATAATGATCGCCCCGGCGTGATCGCAACCACTCGGGATGGCCGGAAGTATGCTGGTAGAATCCGCAACGAGGACAACTTCTCCTTGCAATTACAATCTCCCGACGGCGCTTTTCATTTTCTTTCCAGGTCGGATATCGAGCGAGTCGAGGCTGATAGGCAGGCAGACATGCCCACCAGCTATGGCTCAACTCTCAGCTCGAAAGAACTCGATGACCTGGTGAGTTATCTCATGGTTTCTGCAAAAACCAGCGAGTCTTCACCCAGCAAAGGAACGGAGGACCGGGAATGAGAATGGCAATCATCTGTCTGGCAGCAGCCTTGCTGCTCACGTTCGCCGCAGGACCAGCCTGCGGTGCTGACGCTCCGCGCCAGTTCGCGCTGCAAGCCGGATCACCGGAGTTCTGGAACCTTATCGACCATGACGCCAAACTCGACATGATCGCCACCGGCTTCGGTTTCACCGAAGGGCCGGTATGGGACGAGCAAGGATTTCTTTATGTCAGCGATGAGTCGCAGAACAAAATCTTCCGCGTGTATGCCGATGGAAGAAAAGAAGTCGTCATCGCGCTCGGCGATCCCGACGGGAACACCTACGACCGCAAGCACCGCCTCATCGATTGCGCCAGCGAATTGCGCGCTGTAATTGAAGTCACGCCCGACGGGAAATATAAGATTCTGGCCGACCACTACGACGGCAAGAAGCTCAATACTCCCAATGACATTATTGTGGGCCCCGACGGCGCTCTGTATTTCACCGATCCGACCAGTGATTTTTTCCCTGGCGCCTCCACGGAACTCTTCTACCAAGGCGTCTACCGTCTGGATGACAGCGGCAAGCTCACACTGCTGACCAAAGAAATCGCCCAGCCCAATGGCCTCGCGTTTTCTCCGGACGGCAAGCACCTCTACGTTGACGACGACGAAGAGAAAAATATCCGCGTCTACGATGTTGCCGCCGACGGCACGCTCAGTAACGGCCGCGTCTTCGGCGACGAACAGGGCGGAAAGGGCGAGGGCGTTCCCGACGGGATGCGGGTCGACAAGAACGGAAATATTTTCGTCACCGGCCCGAAAGGCATCTGGGTCTGGGACGCACAAGGGCATCACCTCGGAACCGTTGTGATGCCCGAGCAGCCGGCCAACCTCAACTGGGGCGACCCCGACCACGGGACGCTCTACATTACCGCTACGAAATCCGTCTATCGGCTGAAGACCAAAACCCAAGGCTACGTCCCTTACCTGGAAGTCAAGGGCCCATAGCCGAAGAAAATCAGGGAATCTCATGCCATCGCGTTGGATGACTTACCCAGCTCTCTTTTTTCTGATCGGATTCATGATTCTGCCTCGATCCGCTGACGCGCAAACCGTCCGCGTCGATACCTCCCACTCAACCAACTCTTTCGTCCCGACGGAAGCTCTGGGGGCGGGAATCGATCGCATGCCGGCCGCAGCGGTGGAGAAATACTTCAACCAGCCGCCGTTGCCGGCGATTCTGGCGGCGGGATGGCAACCGGTCACCTATCGCCAGAATACCGAACTCGCGGTCGAGGCCTGGCACTGGAATCCGCAAGGCACGTGGAGCGACCCCAGCGGAAAAGGTTACTTTACCGGTTCCACCAGTTTGGGCGACCTGATCCGTCACTCCTACGGTTATCCTCTGCCGCACCGCGGTTTCACGCGCAATGAGGGCACGGAGTCGCGCGGTTATTCCCGCATGACCGATGGCGATCTGAATTCTTATTGGAAGAGCAATCCATATTTGACCAAGGCGTTTACCGGCGATGACGACTCCCTGCATCCGCAGTGGGTGGTGATCGATATGGCGACGCCGCAGGACATCAACGCTCTGCGCATCGCCTGGGGTGATCCATTCGCGACGCAGTATGTAGTCCAGTATTGGACTGGAGAAGAGGCGATCAAGCAGCCCACCAAGGGCGCTTGGGTCGCGTTTGCCGGCGGTGTGGTTACCGATGGCAAAGGAGGCACGGTCACCATCCCACTCACGTCGTCGCCTATGACGGTGCGCTTTATTCGCATCTGGATGACGCAATCCTCGAATACTTGCGACTCCCACGGCTCGGCCGATGTACGCAATTGCGTCGGCTACGCCATTCGCGAGCTCTACGTCGGAACGAACGACGCCAACGGATTCCATGATCTGGCGCGCCACACTCCCGATCAGGACCAGACCACGACGTTTTGCTCCTCGATCGATCCCTGGCATGAGCCATCGGATATGGGACCGACCTTTCACGAGCAGGTGGGACTCGACCTTTTCTATAACAGCGGATACACGCGAGGTTTACCCGCGATGATTCCCATCGCCATGCTCTACGGTACGCCCGAAGACGCCGCGGCCGAGATCGCCTACGTGGAGAAGCGCGGCTATCCGATCTCCTATGTCGAGATGGGCGAGGAACCCGACGGGCAATACACAATTCCAGAAGACTACGCCGAGCTGTACCTGCAGTTTGCCCGTGCACTGCATCGCGTGGACCCGAAGTTAAAGCTCGGCGGGCCTGTTTATACAGGCCAGGATGAAGACATTGTGGTTTGGCCCGATGCGGAGGGAAGAATCTCCTGGACCGGTCGTTTTCTTGATTATCTGAAATCTCACGGCCGCATCCAGGATCTGGCTTTTTTCCCGTTCGAGCATTATCCCTACGAGCCCTGCAAGATCAGCTGGAGCAGCCTGTACGATGAGCCTCGGCTGGTCAGTCACATCCTGCAGGTATGGCGCGACGACGGATTGCCGCCCGGCATCCCCATGTTCATCACCGAGTCGAATGACACCTGGGATACGGGAGAATCTTCCGTCGATATTTTTGGCGCCCTCTGGCTGGCGGATTATGCAGGAGCATTCTTCGATGCCGGCGGAAAGGCGCTCTACTACTTCCATTATCTTCCGCTCGGCGTACACGGCGGCTGCAACAACTCGGGCGGGACGTTCGGGATGTTCACTACCACTCGCGATTACGATATCGAAAAGCCGACGTCACAGTTCTTCGCCAGCCAGTTGATCAACACCGAGTGGGTGCAGCCCGGCAGCGGCGAACACAAGACTTTTTCCGCCGCTAGCGATCTTGTGGATGCCGCAGGACATGCGCTCATTACGGCCTACGCCTTGTTGCGGCCGGATGGGCAGTGGTCGCTTATGATGGTCAATCGCGACCAGGAAAATGCTCACACCGTACACATCGAGTTTGATGATGG
>Ga0335078_10012961_pt1 | contig 12356 bp, 10 predicted proteins | sample Lox_Sample_32_FD_206711 | JGI IMG/M metagenome (GOLD analysis project Ga0335078, IMG submission 206711) | Soil microbial communities from Loxahatchee National Wildlife Refuge, Florida, United States - Lox_Sample_3.2 | ecosystem: Environmental > Terrestrial > Soil > Wetlands | place: USA... | reverse complement strand
ACTAAAGACCGTTCACTTCACGGTGCCCATCGGCACGCGGGCCGGGGCGCTGCAGTTCACCGTCTCCGACGCCACCACCACCAATTTGCTGAATTACGCTCAGACCATCGGCATAACGCCGAAATCGGCTTCGCAGGTGCTTGCTTTCCTGAACGACCTGCGTCCCAACACGAAGGCATATGTGCGGATGTGGACCACCGATCCCGCGTACCAGGTGCAGGGCGCTGACCTGCCCGACCCGCCGCCGTCGCTGGGACTGATCCTGGCGCGGAGCCAGGGCGCGCCTGGAGCGCTTTCGCTGCTGCGCGGCTCAGGTCTGGCGGAACGTGAAATCGACGGCGGAGAAAACGTGATTAACGGATCGAAGACCGTGCAAGTGGAAGTGAAGGAATGAGCCGCCGGATTCCCGCGCTGGCCTGCGCCGCCGCGCTCTCGCTCAGCGCCGCGACCACCACGACGTGGGAACTGAACTCGTGGCAGGACCTGATTCACGGGCGGTTCGACGGCGTCGCGCTCGACCGCGACGGCCGGCTCATGCCGGCGCCGGAGATGAAACCGCTATTCACCTCGGGACAGCCGGCTATCTGGAGCCTCGCCCTGGCGCCCGACGGCTCGGTCTATGCGGGCAGCGGGAATCGGGGCCGCGTTTACCGGGTCGCCCCCGATGGAGCCTCGTCGGTGGTTTGGGCGGCGGATCAACCAGAAGTATTTGCGGTCGCCGCCGCAGCGGATGGCGCGGTGTACGCGGGCTCGTCGCCGGACGGCAAACTCGTGCGGATCGAACAGGGGAAAGCCGCCGACGTATTCGCGCCCAAAGCGAAGTACATCTGGGCGCTGGCGTTCGCGCCGGATGGTTCGCTCTTCGTGGGTACCGGCATTCCCGGCAATGTGTACCGCGTGGATCCGGCCGGCCGCACCGAGCTGTGGTACGAAACCGGGCAGAATCACGTGACTGCGCTGGCGTTCGACACCGCGGGCCGCCTGCTGGCGGGGACCGAGCCGAACGGCATTATTTATCGGATAGCGGCGAAGGGCAAGGCATTCGCACTCTACAACGCCGGCCTGCCAGAGATTCGCACCATCGTTCCCGGGGCCGGCGGAGTACTCTACGCGGCCGCGATGGGCGGCTCGGTGGCGCCGCGGTCCACAGCGCAGGTTCCCCTCTCGGTTGCGTCCGGCATGGTGGGGACGGTGGGGACCTCGGCTTCCGTGACGGTCACGGACACAACTTCGGCCCAGGCCGGGCCGGACGTGAGAGTGAAACCGGACAGCGCCCGGCAGGCGGCGCCTCAGGCGGTACAGCAGGTGCTGCCGGTTCTGCCGACCCTGGAAACGGTGGGCGTTGACAAATCGGCGATTTACCGCCTCAATCCCGACAACACCGTGGAGACAGTGTGGAGTTCGAAGGAAGAGAACATCTACGACCTGGCGGTCAGACCCGACGGATCGCTGCTCATCACCACCGATCAACAGGGGCGCATCTATCGGGTGCTGAAGAACGGCAAACCCGCGCTTGTGGCTCAGACCGGCGAAGGCGAAGGAACGCGGCTGCTGGCCACACCTCAGGGGTTGCTGGCGGCCACCGCCGAGACCGGCCGCCTGTTTCTCCTGTCCGATCGCCAAAGGACCACCGGCACTTATGAAGCGCCGGTGCATGACGCGGGAGCGGTTGCGCGCTGGGGGCGGATCTCCTGGCGCAACGGCGGCAAGGGCGAGGTGACATTCGAAACACGGACCGGCAACTCGTTGCGGCCGGACAACACCTGGAGCGACTGGCAGCCGCTGCGCGCCAGCGACGGCATTCAGCGAGTGCAAAGCCCGAACGCACGTTACATTCAGTGGCGGGCGGCGTTGAATGGCGAGGCAACGCTGGAGAACATCTCCCTTGCCTATCTTCCCCAGAACACGCCGCCGGTGATTCGCAGTATCACGGTAGCGACGCAGGCCGGGGCGCCAAGCGCGGCGCAAAAAGCGGCCACGGCAACCGGTTCCTCGGCCAATGCCAGTTTTTCTGTCACGGTTACAGACACCGGCGAGGCCGCGCCGCAGACCTCTCAGGGGACGCCGACGCAGACTCTCTCGCGCGCGGGCAATTCGCAGATTCTGATCTCCTGGCAGGCGGACGATCCGGAGAACGACAAGCTTGTTTACAGCGTTTGGTTCCGTTCCGAGGATCAGACTTCCTGGGTGCTGCTGCGCGCCAATATCTTCGAAAACACGCTGTTGCTCGACAACGATGCTTTTGCCGATGGCCGCTATCTGTTTCGGGTGATGGCTTCCGACCGGCCGTCGAACGGGCCGGACACGGCGCGCGAAGCGGAGCTGGTGAGTTCGCCGGTGCTGATTGACAACACGCCGCCGCTGGTATCCGTGATTGCCGGCAAGCGCGATGGCAATGAGGCCGACATCGAGGTGGATGCTCGCGATGCCGCTTCCTCGCTGCGCCGCTGCGAGTATTCCGTGGACGCCGGGCCGTGGATGCCCGTCGAAGCGCTGGAGGGAATCACGGACTCGCCGCACACGCAGTTCCGGATTCACGTACAGCATCTCAGCCCGGGCGAACACCTGGTGGCGATTCGGGTCTACGATTCCGCCGGCAACGCGGGGCTGGCAAAATGGCTGGCGCCGTAGCCAAAGCCACGCGCGTGGACAAATCCCACAGGTACCGGCGAGCTTCGGAATAGCCCTTGCACTCGGCGAAATCTTCTGTATACTAGGCTGATCTGTTCACAAAAAGACCCGTTAGGAGGGTACAAAGATGTCGCACGTTTTCGCGTTGCTGCTGCAGGATGACACCGCCGGCAGTGCCGCTTCAGGCCTCGCGATGGCCGGTGTCGGGATGGTCATGCTCTTGTTCTGGCTGGCGGTGGTTGCCGTGTTCGTCATCGCCTTCTGGAAGGTATTCACCAAGGCCGGGCAACCCGGATGGGCCGCGATTGTTCCCATCTACAATGCGTACATTTTGACGCAGATTGCCGGCCGGCCAGGCTGGTGGGTGCTCCTGATGCTGATTCCGTTCGTCAACATCGTCATCTCGCTGATCCTGGCCATCGACATAGCGAAGTCGTTCGGTCAGAGCCCGGTTTTCGGCGTGGTCATGCTGTGGTTGCTGAGCGCCATCGGCTACCTGGTGCTGGGTTTCGGAAGCGCACGCTACATTGGACCGGCGGCAGCGGGCAGCGGTTCGGCAGTGGCAACTGCGTAGGAATTCCGCGGAAATACGGGCGGAGAGCCGGCCTGACGGCCTTATGGATGAGCCGCGCGGGTTAGCGCTCCGCCCAGGAAGCGTCTTAATTTCCTTCCCAGCGCCTGACGATCGCGGGTTTCACACTCCCAAATAACCAGCACCTTCCAGCCAGCAGCTTCAAGGGCTGCGATATTTCGTTCGTCGCGCGATACATTTCCCGCCCGTTTGTCCGCCCAGAAGGCGGCGTTGGTGACCGGTTTCACGCGGCCGTAAGGGCAATCGTGCATGTGCCAAAAGCACCCGTGCACCAGCATCACCACACGCCGGCCGGGAAACACCAGATCCGGTTTGCCTGGAAGATCGCGCCGATGCAGGCGGAAACGGTAGCCGAGGGCGTGCGCGATGGAGCGGACCGTGTGCTCCGGTTTGGTGTCCTTGCCCCGAATCGCCGACATATTGCGGCTGCGCTGCTCGGGAGTGTGAACGTCGGCCATAAAGCTGACGGTTATCAGGATAGCTGATACGCTCGGAACAAGCATGTCCAGGATGCTCGAAGAGATCCGGCAGCAGCCCCGTGCCATTGAGCGGACGCTGCGGAGCGCCCTGCCGGAAGCGCGCCGATTGAAAAGGCACTGCGCGGCCAGGCGGCCGCGGCTCGTGGTGCTGGCAGCGCGCGGAACTTCCGACAATGCGGCGATGTTCGGGCGATATCTGATCGAAATCGCCACGGGAATTCCCGTTTCGCTGGCCGCGCCGTCGGTCTCGACCCTGTATGGTTCAACCCTCGACCTCGCCGGGGCCATGGTAGTGGGCATCTCGCAATCGGGCGAATCAACGGATACAAACCTTGTTCTGGAACGCGCGCGCGAAGCGGGTGCATTCACGATCGGCATTACGAACGAAGCGGCCAGCGCGATGGCCCGCCTCCCAGATCAGGTTTTTCTGGTGCGCGCCGGCCGGGAGAAGAGCGTCGCCGCCACCAAGACCTACACCGGCCAGTTGCTGGTGCTCTATCTGATCGCGTGGGCTCTCGGCGCGCCATTCGATGTTGACGATCTGGGACGCATCGCAGATTCGGCCACGGCCGCGCTGAAACTGGAAACGACGATTCGGGCGCGCGCCGAGCGGTACCGATTCATGGATCACGCGCTGGTGGTGGGGCGGGGGCTGAATTACCCCAACGCGTTCGAGTTCGCGCTTAAGCTGATGGAGACCTGTTACGTGGTGGCGGAACGTTTTTCCGGGGCTGACCTTTTGCACGGGCCGATCGCGATGGTGGGGAACTCGTTTCCGGCGTTTGTGTTCGCGCCGCCGGGCGTCACATGGCCCGGGCAGCGAGAACTGCTGGGGAGGCTGGCACTGCTCAAAGCCGACACAATGACCATTACGGACCGTGGCAATGGCGACGCCGCGCGGCACAAGCAGAGCATCGTGATCCCGGCGAAGCTGGAGGATCTCTATTCACCAATCCCGTACATCGTGCCGGCACAGTTGTTCGCGGCCTGTCTTGCGGAGATCAAAGGGCTGGATCCAGACAACCCGCGCGCGCTGAGTAAAGTGACACGGACGATGTAGCGAAGGCTTACTCACTGGCCACCGCGGCAGCAGCCGGCCTCATACGGGCCGCGGAGCTAAAGCGCTTCACCACTGCAACGCCGGCGAATATGATGACCATTCCCAGGGCTTCGCGCGCACCGAATGGTTCGCGATAGAACAGCCAGCCCAGAATTACCGCCACCACCGGGTTCACATAGTTGTAGATACTGACCACGGATACAGGCAATTTGTCCATCACGTAAATGAATGCGCTGTAGCCCACGATGGAACCAAACACCACCAGCCAGCCCAGGGCCAGGACGCCACGAGTGGTCGGGTGCGGCAGGCGCCGGTCGAGAATCAACGCGAGGACGGCGCCAAACAGGCCAGTGGCGAGTTGCTGCACGGCGCCGCTGACGACGGGGTGAGCGGTGGTTGGGCGCCGGCGCTGGAGGATGGAGCCGATCGCCCAGCCGCAGCAGCCCAGTTGGAGCAGCAGGAACCCACCCAGCAAGCCGCCGTGCACACCTTGTCCGAATGCATCTCGCGACACCAGCACGATGGTACCGATTAGCCCCACCAGCATGCCGGCGACGGCAGGCGCGTGGAGCCGTTCACCGCGGGGCAACGCCGCTTCGACACCCGTCATCCAGAACGGGGATGTCGTGATAAACACGCTGGCGATGCCGCTGGGCACCCATTCCTCGGCCACAATGAGCGCGCCGTTGCCGATGGTGAGCGTGATGATGCCGAACAGGGAGGTGAAGACCAGCTCGCGGCCCGAAGGAATGCGGGCCCGGGCAAGACGCGCGGCAACGAGAAGAATTCCGCCGGAAAGGAAATAGCGGATGGAAAGCAGCGTGGCTGGAGGAAAGCATTCGAGCGACATCCGGATCCCGAGGTACGTTGTGCCCCAGAAGAAACACACCGCAATGAGCGCGAGCCACGCCGGGTATTGAGGATGCCGTTCCAACGTTCAGGGTAACATTGAGATTTGATTCTCACTCTTACTGCTAATCCTGCGATCGACAAGACCATCACCGTAGACCGGCTGGTGTTCGAGGATCGAGCTTACATCGAATCCACCACCGAATCGGCCGGGGGGCGCGGCATCAACGCCTCGCGCGTGCTGCACTCGTTCGGCGCGGAAACGCTGGCCATTTTGGTATCGTCCAGCGGAGTCTGCGGCGAGCGCTTCGAGGAGCTGCTGGCCCAGGCGGGGTTTCCCACCGAGGTGGTGCGCATCAGCCACGAGATCCGCAGCAACCTGACCATCTCCGATCAACAGGGCCTCACCGTGAAGCTGAATGAGCGCGGACCCGAGGTGACACCGGAAGAGACTCAGGCGCTGGAGCGCGCGGTTGCCAGCCGGCTCGACAGGGCACAGTGGCTCATGATCTGCGGCAGCACGCCGCCGGGCGTGGATCCCGATTTCTATTGCCGGCTGATCGAGATGGCGCGCGGCCGTGGCGTCAAAACGCTCCTCGACACGGATGGCGATGCCTTGCTGCGAGGCATCGAGGCCAAACCGACGATCGTCAAGCCGAATCAACAGGAAGCCGAGCGGCTGCTGAACCGCGCGCTGATTACGCGCGCACATTTCCGCAGCGCCGTGCGGCGGATTAAAGCGCTGGGGGCTGAATCCGTGATGCTTTCGCTCGGGAGCCGAGGCGTGGTGGCCATCAATGGCGACCAGATCATCGAAGCAACACCGCCGAGGATTGAAGCGTTGTGCCCGATTGGCGCGGGCGACGCCGCAGCCGCCTCTTTTGTGTGGGCCAGCACAAACGGCAAAGACTTCGCGGATTGCCTTCGCTGGTCGGTGGCGGCGGGCACGGCATCGGCGCAATTGCCCGGCGTCACGTTCGCTTCGCTCGATCAGGTTCGCGAGGTGTATCGCAGCGTGGAAGTGAAGCCGGTCACAGTGCCGGTCTAACCCGCGCTACTTCAGCTCCGGGCTGGTTGCCGTGGCCGGTTCCTGGCCCCAGTTCTGGCGGATGGTCATGTTTTGATCCGAGAAGAAGGTGCGGCGGCCCGTGCTGTTGTACACCTTGGGGTTGGCATTGATGGTATACCCGCTGGGCGTCGCGGTGAGTGTAAAGACGTAGCCGTCCTTCTCTCCGGTCGATAGGGAACTGGGTATCAGATCCGCGGCCGCCGGGCCAGGCCCACCACTTGCCGGCGGACCGAGTTGCGCCAGAGATGTGGCGTAAGTGCCAAACTGCGACATGTACTGGGTCTGGGCGCTGTGCAGGGTGCGGATCGCCTGGATGACCGCCACTTCGTGCGCATTCATCTGGGCCACGTTAAAGCGGGGCAGCGCGAACGTCAAAATGATCAGAATGATCGCGATGACGATGAGCAACTCCACGAGGGAGAAGCCGGCGCGCGAACTGCGTCTTCGGCTGAGCGCGATACGCTGCAGGGCGGATGCGCCGGGAGGGAGCGGCTCCGCGATTTCTCTCGTGAATCGATGCGCGGCCCGCGCGCACCTGTGCGGCTTGTGCATCACTGCTATATTATGACGCGCCCGGTCAGCCAGGCGTGCAGAGGCCGTTCCACGCCGCGGGAACACATGGCCCGGAAATGCTACAGTACATAGTCAACTGGAATTGCTGCGTTGTTCACTCCTCGCAGTTCGCCACCGTCAACGGAACGTCCGAAGGGAGACACACATGAGGCACTGGCATTCCACCGTCCGCCTTGTCCCTCTTGTTTGGCTTTGTTCTCTTGCGCTTGCAGACGACATACAAACCCACGTGACGTACGTCTGCAATGGGGAACGCCTGTTCCTTGAAAGCTGCAACATTCGCGATCTTTCGGACACCTCCACCTGCATGGTGGACCACCCCGACCACATGCGGCCGAATGGTTTTCCGACAATCACCTACGAGACGCGGGGCACGCTGAAGAAGCTGCTGCCGACGTGCCAGCAGCCGTCGGCAAAGGCGGTGCAACGTGTGCAGGATGCGCAGAAGAAGGCGGATGAGCAGTACAACAAGGCGGTAAACACGCCCGCGCCGAGTGTGGCATCGGCAATGGCCGCGGCATCGCCGATCGATCCGTTCGGCTACGCGGGGCCGCAACAGTCTCCCGACCAGCGCGCGGCAATCCGCTGCATTGTGTCCGGCCGCTCCCCCGCGCTCTGCGGCGAAAACAGTCTGGGTAAGTGGTTCGAGGGCGCAATCGCCAACGGCGTGGCCATGGCCAATGCAATTGCGCCGGGCTCAGCCGATACTCTGTCGAAGGCCACGGGGCCTTTGCCGCCCGGGCTGGAGATCGCGGGTAATTACATGGGAGCCGGCAACTGGCGCATGCAGTTCGACGATCGCTCGGCGATGATGGCCTGCGGCGACCTCGACCAGGAGCAGCGCTTCTACACCATCGGGATCGCTAACAATCAGGCGGCAATCAGGATCGACATCACGCCGAAGCCGTTCGTGCTCTATCTGCGGCCCGACGGGACGCTGGCGGACGATGGTCCGGTGGTAGTGGATGGACGAGTGGTGACCGGCGCGGGCTCTTCGACGACCACGGCCGGCAAGATGGTCACCTCGCAATCCACCACGTATCAGAAGCTCACGCCAATGGAAGCGCAGCAATACTCCGGCGATCCAAACCTCCATCAGGACGGTGGGTATTACACGCGGACCACCACCAACACGTCCACCAGCTACCAGCCGGGCGAGACCACTTACAGCGGGCCCAGTTACGCGCCGAAGACAGAAACGTGCGCCAGGGCGACGCTGACAAACTCGGGGAAAACGCAGGTGGACGCACTGAAGGGCGTGGCGGAAGGGATGCTTCTCGGCGGGAGCACGCCGCCGACGCCTCCGGGCCTGCGCATGCACGGAGCTTACGTCGCGGCCACTGGATTCAGCGTGGAGTTCTTTCCGGAATCGGCGATCGTGGGATGCGGGGCGGCGATTCACGCGTATCCGTACTCCATCCGCGCCAGCGGCAACGACGCGGTGGTGCGGTTCGAGACGGCGGGGCGTCCGCTCAGCATGGCGCTGAGGGGAGACAATTCGCTCGATCCCGGGGCGGGCCAGTTCGAGGTGCAGGGACGAAGAATCGTCGCTAAGAACGCCGACGGGGACTTTGTTTTTGCGCCGTTGACTCAGGCGTGCACACTGGCGGTGCTGCGGCCAGGAGAGATTCCCGCGCTGGGCCCCGCCGCGCCAGCCTCGGGGAATTCGCCCGGAACGGGCAGGCCGAATCAGCCCGGCGCCGGGGATGCGGTGCTGACCATCCAGAGCTTCCAGCAGCCACCGGGATCGCCCAATCCGCTCACCGGGCTGGCCCTGATTCTGTTACGGAGCTCCTTCAGCGAGGTGGTGGCGAAGAACGGCATACAGCCGCCCGCGGGATTGACTCCGCTGCAAACCTGGAGCCAGATCTGCGATAAGAAACTACCCCAATGTGGGCAGGCGCTTGCGGCCCTGCGGCCGTACGCGGTGACGGCGGTAAGACTCGACGCCTCCGGCAAAGCGACTTTCCCAGGGGTGCCCGCCGGCCTGTACTACATTTTCGGCGCGACGAACGCGGTTCATCCGGCGCTGGGATGGGACGTGCGCGTGGACCTCAGGGCGGGGACGAATTCCCTGGTACTGGATCAGACCAACGCGCAAAAGCTGCAACCGGGAAGATGAATCGTCGTTCCCGAATCAAATCGAGCGCAGCAGAAGGTAGAGCGCCAGCACGATGCGGCGCAGACCCAGGTCGCGCCCCTCGGGGCTGTACCATTCGCCCGGCGTGTGCGCACCCGAGCCCTGTCCGCCTGTCCCGATGGATACGGCCGGGATGCCCATGGACAGAGGGATGTTGGCATCCGTCGAGGCGCAATCCACCTGCGCGCGAACGGCAAGATGCGCATCCACGGCGCGCAGGATATTCAGGATGGGGGCATCGTCGGGAAGCTTTCCGCCGGGGCGCATACCGATGTCGGTAATACGCGCGGAAACCCGTCCGCCGCTGGCGCGCTCGTTCTCCACCTCCACGGCCTTCTCCACGCAGACGGTCAGGATGGACGACAACTCTTCAAGACGCGCCACGCTCTCGGAGCGAATGTCCAGTTTTGCGCGGGCAGAACCGGGAATCGAGTTGACGCTGAGGCCGCCCTCCACGATGCCGAAGTTGACGGAAGATCGAGGGCGGCCGGAGCCATTCAGCGGAGTATCCGTGAACAACGCGATGGCGCGGCTTAAGGTGTGCACGGGATTGCCGATGCCGTAATCGCTCCAACTGTGACCGCCCGGACCGCTGATGCTGACATCGAAACGCCGGCTCGCGAGAGCCTGGCAGGTGATGCGGTCGGTGCCCGGTCCGTCCAGCACAAGCAGAGCCGCCAAACGGCTTCCAAGTGGCGACTGGCGGCAAAGATACCGCATGCCGCTGAGGTTCCCCTCGCCTTCTTCGCCGACGTTGGCTACGAACACCAGCCGCCCGAAGGCGCCGGAGCCGCTCATACTCAGGGCTTTGGCGATGGCCAGCAGAGCAGAGAGACCTGATCCGTTGTCCGACACTCCGGGGCCATGAAACCGGCCATCGGGGCCAAAGGTGACGTCAAGGTCGGGATTCCGCGGGGCGATAACGGTATCGAGGTGGGCGGTGACGGCGACAACCGGTCCCTCTTCCACGCCCGGCCAGAAGGCCACGACGTTTCCCGTACGATCGAGCCGCGAATCGTAGCCGAACTCCGCGAACCGCGCCTGCATCCACTCGGCGCGGGAGCGCTCGAAGAAGGTAGGGGCCGGAATGCGGCAGAGTTCGAGATGACGCTCATTGATCCACTGCTTCTCGCGCGCGAACCACGCGAGCACATCGCGCAATTCAACCGAAGCCGCGGCTTCCGCCGCTGCCTTGCCGATTGTGGAAGGGAGCGTGGCCAAATGCCAGTGTAGCGAGACGCCGGCAGGGGAGTCCCGTGAGGTCCAGCAGTGGCGTAGTCGTGCGTGAAGGGGCGTCGTGTTACCATCCGTGCAATGCCGCGTCACTTCCTGGTCATCATCAGCGCACTTACGGCATCGGCAGCGGTGCTGCGCGCCGATTCCTTCTTCGTGTCCAACTTCAACGGAGTGGCCCAATATAGTGCCACCAGCGGAGCGCTGATGAATGAGCTCGCGCTCCCGCTGAACGAAGGCAACGGATTTGGAGGATTCATCGATCCGACGGGCATGGCTATTGGCGCGGATGGCAGCCTCTACGTCGCGGACGCGAATGCGGCCAACCCCAACCTGGGCATCGTCTACAAATTCAACTCGATCACCGGCGTCTACGAGGGAGTGTTCACATCGGACAGCAGTTTATCGGGACCGGTGGGGATTGCGTTCGGAAAGAACGGCGATCTGTACGTGGCCAACTACAACTATCTCAACCCAAACGCTCCGTACTTTTCCGTTTACAATTCCAGTGGCGCACTCGTGAACGAGTTTGGCGCCGGTCCTGCCAACCCTCAGATCATCAGCCCGCCAACCGGCGGCATGGCCTTCGGTCCCAATGGAGACCTCTATTTCCCGGATGGGGACAATGGCGTGGACCAATACACCGCCGCGGGTACATTCGTTCAGTCGTTCGGTTGGCCATCTCCGGTGGCGAATCCCTCCGGCATCGCGATCGATTCGGCCGGCAACATCTATGTGACGGATCTCTCAAACAACATTGTGGTTGAGTTCGACAGCGCGGGAAACTACGTTGCCACTTTCAATCCCGGGGCCGGCTGGGATCAGCCGACGGATCTGGTTTTCGGGCCGGGCGGGAATCTCTTCATTACCGATGACTCGGGCATCAGTGAATACAACTTCAGCACTCTGGGCGCATTCGAGCCGTGGCCCGGATCCGATGGAACAACCAGTTCGGGGGAATTCATCGTTTACTCTTCGGTTCCCGAACCCGGCACATTGGCATCGTTTGCCCTGGCGGGCCTGGGGTTGGCATTGCTGTGGTGGAGGCGCCGCTTCGGCGCCAGTGGCTAAGGGGCGACGGGCTATGAGCGCTTCAGACCCGCCGGCGCTCGCATTGTGTCACGGATAACGTCATTAATGGAGCGGTGTCAAATAGCCGTGGGCTGCCAACCAAGCCGAGTACTCATCGAACCAAAGATCGGGTGTAAGACCGCGCTGTGGCATCCCGAAGCCGTGACCACCCGTCTCGTACACGTGCAGTTCCACTAAATGCTTCTGCTCCCTGAGTGAGCGAAACATCGTGACGACACTGTCGACTAGAAAATCATCTGCGGCGACGGCGAGGAAAACCGGCGGCAGGTCCGATTTCCATTGAACGTCAGCAGCAGAACCGGCATAGATTTGGGCGGCGAAATCCGGGCGTGCGACTGTATCGTAATTCGTTAAAACATAGTCGACGACACCCCCTCCGGCCGAGAAGCCGACGATGCCAATCCGGTTGGCGTCGACACCCAGTTCGGCTGCATGTGCGCGCACATACCGCACGGCGGCAATACCGTCCTTGGTCCCCAGGTTGTCGCTCAACGAAGGCATGGGGGGCATTCTTGGCTTCGCGCCCTGTCCATCAGCAGATTTCGCTGCGTCCGCTATAGCTTTGACGAAAGCAACCGATTCGCGCTGGAAAGCTGCTTCGTCGTCCGCCGTATGTTGTAGTCGGTACTTCAGTACCA
>Ga0335078_10012960_pt1 | contig 12356 bp, 9 predicted proteins | sample Lox_Sample_32_FD_206711 | JGI IMG/M metagenome (GOLD analysis project Ga0335078, IMG submission 206711) | Soil microbial communities from Loxahatchee National Wildlife Refuge, Florida, United States - Lox_Sample_3.2 | ecosystem: Environmental > Terrestrial > Soil > Wetlands | place: USA: Florida... | reverse complement strand
ATTATCCAATGGCTGCACTGCGATTCCAAGCTTGGCGACATTCACTTGTCCGTTTTCGTTCGGTGTCTCTTCCTGTTCCTCATTGACATTCTGATCGGTACTGGCCAAATTTTGGTCGGGCAACTCTTTAAGCGTGACGCCCTTCTCAATCGTGCTGCCGCCCCGATAGATTCTTACCGAGACCACATCGCCGGGTTTATGTTCGGCTATTATCGTTTGGATCTCATTCGCGGCGTTCACATCCCTTCCATCTACGGAGAGAATGACATCGCCGGCTTTGATGCCTGCATTCTCGGCGGGAGTTCCCGACATAACATCCTGGACGAGTACTCCCTTCGGTTTAGACATTCCGAGCGCCCGCGCATCCGTCTCGTCAATTTCCGATTTCATTTGTATTCCGAGCCATGGCCTCTTGACCTTGCCGTATGCGATAAGGTCTTCGGCCATTTTTCTCACAAGATTTATCGGAATTGCAAAACCGTATCCCTGGTTGTATCCTGTTCTTGTGGCGATGGCGGCATTTATTCCGATGACCTCGCCGCGAATGTTTACGAGCGCGCCGCCGCTGTTGCCGGGATTGATTGCAGCATCAGTCTGAATAAAATTGCTGATGCCATACTTTTCCTGCGACGTGGCAACGTCGATGTTTCTTCCAAGCGCGCTCACGATACCGGCGGTGACCGTCGATGTAAGTCCGAGCGGATTGCCAATGGCGAGGACCCACTGTCCAACTTCTACGCTGTCCGAATTTCCGAGGGCTGCAACCGGAAGGTCCCTCGCATCGATCTTGATCACTGCCACATCTGTCGTCGGATCTTTGCCGACGACTTTGCCGTTGAATTCCCGGTTATCGAAAAGTGTAACCTTGATTCCATTCTTCTCGGCATCGTCGACGACATGGTTGTTGGTAAGGATGTACCCATCATCGGTCACGATGACTCCCGACCCCATTCCCTTCTCCGGTTCAGGCTCTGGAAAATTAAACTGGAAGTTATGAAAAAATGGGATGCTGCTCTTGGGTTTCGTCGTTACAGTGACGCTGACGACGGTCGGTGTCACGGCTTTGGCAACTGCGATGAAAGCCTTCTGAGTCGCCATCAAATTTATATCGGTATTTACAACCGGAGCAGGTCCACCCAATTTCACCTTCTCGCCCTGGAAGCTGAAGCTTGCGCCCACGCCGTTAAAACTCATCACGAGAAACGCCCCGAACACGATTCCGACGGCGACAAGTAGCGCCGCTCCAAGTATCGTTCTTTTCTGCATAATCAATCCTCCTTTTCCAACGGCATCGCTTCGTCGACGAAGCAATCCTTCGGACAAATCATTTCAATGCATTCAGAAATTTCAGCGACTTTATCTCTTTCAGACTGTCCGAATGCTTCCTTAAATAAACAAAAATGAAATTCGAAAGTTCATGACGAATTGCCGTCTCCATTTTCGATTTTGTGGCGGCTTCGGAACTTAGACGGGCGAAGCTCCGTAAAATCAGAAACGCCGCACTCGAAAGCTGATAGGCATCGTTGACTTTCGAGGAACACTCCTCACACAAAGCACCGCCTTTATCTAAAACGTAGCTCAGCTTCTTTTGTTTCTCCATGTTAATAAGTTTATGGCAAATTAAACAATTCTCAAAATTTGGTGCGAAGCCAAGATCCATCGCGAGATGAAGTCCGAAATGGATGAAAACGTTCAGCGGAGAGGTTTCATTAGCCTCGACCCGAAGATCGTTGAGCTCTTCTAATGAGTTCACCAATAGCCCGAACAGTTTCTCGTTCTCCTCCTCATCGTGCATGACGCGATTCACGATTTCGATGAGGGAAATCGCCACCGAAAGCTTCTCCACGCTCGTCGTCAACGACTTGAAATATTTCACGAAGTCGCTGGAGGACACATACTGGAGCTGGCGATTCTCGCGACGGTAGAAAACTATCTGGAGATAATTAAGCGGCTGAAAGAGGGAGCCGAATTTGTTCTTGGGGTTACGAGCACCTTTCGCGATCGCGCTCATCTTACCATAGCGCTTCGTGTAAAACGTCACGATCTTGCTTGTGTCGCGGTAATTAACCGCTCTCAGTACGACGGCTTCCGTTTTTTCGATTGACACGGATTAATTTAACACCCGAAGCACAAAAGCCCATAGGCTTAAACCATGAGCTGGTAATGTGGGATCACCTTTTCGATGTTTTGCTCGAATGGCCTCCTGATTATTCCCCACTCCGTCACGAACGCTGTTATGTTCTCTGCCGGGGAGACATCAAACGCCGGCGCATAGACGGAAACGTTTTCTGGCGCGGAACGGGAATTCTGGAAATGCGTTACTTCATCTCCACTTCGCTCCTCAATTGGAATGTCGTCGCCGGACTTCGCTGTCAGGTCGAAGCTCGAGCTTGGCGCCGCGATGTAAAACGGAATCTTGTTCTCCTTGCAAAGCACCGAAAGGTTGTAGGTTCCAATCTTGTTTGCGGTGTCGCCGTTTGCCGCGATCCTGTCTGCACCGACGACAACGAGATCGACTTTAAACTTTTTCATCGCGATCCCCGATGCGCTGTCCACTATCAGCTTGAATTTTATTCCAAGCTTCTGGAGCTCGTACGAGGTGAGCCGTGCTCCCTGGAGAAGCGGTCTGGTCTCATCGGCGAGGACGAATATGTCTTTCCCTGCTTCGTGCGCTGCGCGTATAATTCCTAGTGCTGTACCATAGCCGCCGGTCGCGAGCCCGCCGGTATGACAATGTGTGAGAATCGTAGCCTTCTCGGGAACGAGCTCAAGTCCAAATTGCCCGATCTTTTTACAAGACTCAATTTCTTCATTCAATATTTTGTTAGCTTCATTCAAGAATAACTCACCAACGTTTCCGCGCGAAGCTAGCCTTCTTAAACGCGTAAGGACATTTTTCAAATTCACCGCCGTCGGTCGCGTCGCTTGGATCTCATTCAGCGCCTGATCAAGCATCGGATCAATTTTATTTTTACGTGCTGAAAGTGCTTCTGTATCGGGCTGAGATTCAAATTCCAGTGCCGCAAGTGTACCAGCATAAGCCGCAGCTATCCCGATCGCCGGCGCTCCCCGAATTCGAAGTGATCTGATCCATTCGCAGATGTCTCTGTAATTACGCGTTGAAAGAAACTTTTCTTCGCGCGGAAGAAGTGTCTGGTCGATGATTGAGACCTTTCCGTTTTCCCACCTTATCGGGTCGGGAAGTGAAGGGAACCCGGAATAATTCAATCGAGGATCACTCATCGAACTTCGATAGCTCGACAAAGTCGCGATATCGCCTGTGAATGTCTATGTCCGACAAATTCTTCAATGCCTCGGTTCCGAATTTTCCTACTCCGAAAGACGCCATTACACTTCCAAAGACCACGCCTTTCTTCAAGTTGTGATCGGACAAATCTTCGGTTCTTGCAAGGTGCCCGATGAAGCCGCCGGCAAACGTATCGCCCGCACCGGTTGGATCGTATATGAATTCGAGAGGATATGCCGGGGCCGAGAAGATCGTGTCACCGGTGAACAGGAGTGCGCCATGCTCGCCTTTTTTGATTATCACGATCGGCGGACCGAGTTTCATTATTTTTCTTGCCGCCTTCACCAGATTCGGCTCGGAGGTGAGAAGTCTCGCTTCGGAATCGTTGACGATCAAAACATCGACTCGCTTCAAGGTTTCCATGAGCTCTTTGTTCTTGCCCGTTATCCAAAAGTTCATTGTGTCGCAAACTGTGAGCGTGGGTTTCTGCGCCAGGGAATCGATCACGCGAAGCTGTAATACCGGATCGATGTTTCCGAGAATCAGGTAATTGCTGTTCCGGTAGGAGTCGGGGAGAACGGGGTTAAAATTTTCAAAAACATTCAACTGCGTATCGAGCGTGTCCCGCTCGTTCAGGTCGTAATGGTACCGGCCGCTCCAGTGAAAAGTCCTACCGCCTTCGATAACCTGCAAACCGGCAAGGTCGATCCCGCGGGATTCTAAAAAGTCAAGCTCCGATTTTGGAAAGTCGGAACCTACGACGCCTACAAGCTTGATCGGCGCGGTGAAGTAAGAGGCCGATGCGGAAATGTAAACGGCGCTTCCGCCTGCAACCTGATCCGCACGGTCGAAAGGCGTTTCTATAGTGTCGAGCGCAATCGACCCGACGACGAGCAAACTCATAAGATTTTCTCCATTGTGAACGAATCGCGAGTGTTAATTTAATAAGGCAAAAAGGAAGTTCAAATTCCGCCTGCAAGATTCAAAGGGATTCACCACACTTTCAATGCGATTAAACAACCGGCTACGTTCGCGGACGAGGTTGAGCTCTGCCGGAATCTGAATGGGATAGCGACCATTCAATCCCGCTGCCGATGCCAATGAAGAGGAATGGAAATCTTCTCTGATCCGGATGACGACGTGAGCGAGCAAAGCTGAAGGCGGCTTCTAAAATCGATCGTGCTTTTCTATTGCGGCGGTCATCGAAAGAGTGATTTGTCAACAAGCTTCTTGATTCTACTTCGATTCTTTGTTTTCACCTTTCTCGCACACGGCTCTGCCTTTAAATTCGGCAAGTATCGCGGAGAATTAACCTAGCCTCAACTTGGATCGAAGTAGCTTGCTTTCTGCAATTTCTTTAGAAGTATCAGCAATTGTCTTGTTTGCCAGCATCTGATAAACATGGTCGCGAAGATTGCCCCATTCGGAATGCATGGGACATGGATTCTTACTGGAGCATTCGGGAAAGCCCATTACGCACGATGTCAGGAAATCGGTCCCGTCGATGGCGTCCACTACGTGGAAGAGAGCAATCTCTCGGGGATCCTTCCCGAGTCTAAAACCGCCATTTGGCCCTTTCAGAGAAGAGAGTATTTTGCCTTTGACGAGAAGCTGGAGCGTTTTTGCGAGAAACGGCATGGGAATTCTAAGCCGCTCACCGATCTCAATTATGTTCGTGTATTTCGCCTTCGGTTGCGCCGACATGTAAAGCACGGCCTGAAGCGCATATTCACATTGCCTGCTGAATATTAGAGACATAAATTACTGTACCATCTTATTGTTATCATGTGCCTTGCGGCTCCACGGATATCGGACTTTTCCGTCTGAAATCTAACCTCCGCGGTCGGAACAAGTCAAGTGAATGTTTTGCCAACGATATGAATTTGAATTCCTTTTCTGTGTGGTAGACTTGTGTTTGGCATTTTGTGAATATGTCCTCTGGTCTATTTCCAGCTGAATAAACCCTTTATTCTCAAGCTGGGGCAGGACGTTGGACAGGCTAGAGTAATTGACTCATTTGAACTTCTTGGTCATATTAGTTAAAATTAGAATAACAAGAAAAACAGGAAAAACGAGAAATGTTGGCCGAGAAAATAATTATCATACGGCCGCTAGGTGTAGGGCAGGCTGCACAGGTCTGTCGAGTGACCACGCGAACCATAAATAATTGGATAAGAGCCGGTAAGTTAAAAGCATATACGACACCCGGTGGGCACTTCAGGATCTGGCCAAACGATTTAAAAAAATTTCTAGAAGTTCACAACATGGATATCAATTTCGATTTTAGGGGAGAGCAACCTAAACGAATTCTTATCGTTGATGACGACGAAGCTTACGCCGAAATGATTAGAGAGGTGATTCACGACAAACTGCCCGGCTGTGAAATGACAATCACGCAGGACGGGTACGAGGCGCTGATGATGCTTGGCGAAATCAGGCCCGATCTGGTCGTTCTCGACCTTCTGATGCCGGGTATAGACGGCTTCAAGGTACTCGATTTGATTGCAAGCCGGAAGGCAAACTATGATTTGAAGGTTCTTATCTTGTCCGGTAATTTGACGGCATCGGCAGTTGAGCGCCTCAAGAGGTCGAGGGCAGATAGGTGGCTCGCGAAACCGGTGTCCTCTGCAGAACTTCTTCATTCGGTGCTTGAGCTTTTATCTGATGAAGAACTGGGTGGAAGGGGACTGTCTTGAGGCTGTTTGTAGAAAGCTTTCTGCATGGAGAATCACCTGGAGTTTGTTACCTGGAATCTTGCCGTTGCACAAAGCGGAGTCATCCTTGAGCATCACTTCGCTTTATTCCGCGTACTTTATGGTTGGTATCATTGCCGGAATTGCCTTGATTCTCTTGGTTTTCAACTTTCTGCTTCGCGCAAAAGTGCGAAGGTTGTCGTCACAGGTTAATGATCTCTTAGCAGAATCCGGACGGATCGCTTCGGGTCAAGAGTCTGGGGTCAATGTTATATCCGATGTACCTTCTGGAAGGGTCGAGCAAAGGAATGTCGTCGAAAGTATATCATCGATTCACGAAAAAGAGATAGAGTCTTTGGCTAAACTAGCGTCGTCTCTTTCGCACGACCTGAACAACCTCGTTGGAAACATAATAGGTTATGCCTCGCTTCTCAAGAAGAAGCTCCAGGCAGGTTCGAAAGAATTTCATTACGCCGATGTCATAGAGAGCTCCTCCAGGGATATCGCCGAACTGGTTAGACGGGTGCTCGGCTTTTCACAAATGGATGCGAAGACCGTTGGAGTTGTCGATGTCAATCAGTTTGTGAAAAGCATCGTCGGAGAATTCGGGAGTGGACGCGGTGAGAAGTACAATGTAGCGATATCGGTGACTTCCGAACCCTGTCTGGCTCGAATCAGCACATCGCAGCTAAAGCAGGTCCTCCTTGCGATTCTCGATAATGCTGCCGACGCGATGAAAGAAGGTGGTACAATTGAGTGCCTTACCGGATTGCGTGAGAAACCAGAAGGCCCCGCGGGTCGTGGAGAAACAAGGAGAGAATGTTTCATTACGATTGAAGACCATGGCACAGGGATGGATGCTGAAGTCAGACAAAGGATTTTCGAGCCCTTTTTCACTACAAAGGCAGAGAAAAGGTATGTTGGATTAAGCCTTAGTCAAGTGTTCAATATCTTGAAGCGGCATGACGGTTCCATTTCCGTAGATTCCTCACCTGGTGTCGGGACAAAAGTGATGATTTACCTGCCTCTTTATGCTTCGGAGAAGGCTGTTTCATCAGAAGAGACTGTTTCTGCTGGTTTCGAATTAAAGGGGGCCAAAATATTAGTCGTTGATGACGAAGAGAGTGTGCGGCAACTGGGAATCGACATTCTCACGGAACATGACTTTCAGGTCGTTACGGCAAACGATGGCTTAGATGCGCTTGCGAAACTGAAAGAAAACCCGGATGTTCGGCTTGTGGTACTGGATATGATCATGCCCGTTATGGCCGGCAAGGAGGCATGCATAGAAATAAAGAAGATGAAGAACCCACCGAAGATCCTTATATGCACAGGGTTCAGCGAGCTTGCTGATCTCAAAACTATTCTTGGTACTTATGCGGAAAGTCTGCTACAGAAACCGTACAGCACTGGAGAGCTTGTTGCCGCAGTAGAAAATCTCTTGAAAGGTTCCACTGCTCGTATCGGCTGATCGGTTTTTTCTTTGTTGTTCAGAAATATTTTGCATCGACTCATTCCGGCACAAAGCAACTCGTTCCTTCGGTTGTGAGCCTTGACCGCTGGATGTACGTGGAATGTTTCAATTAAATTCGGATGAAGAGTCCCCAGGAAACGCTTGATAACTTGAACCAAATTCTAGATTGTCCGGTTCCCATATGTCAGAAACGACGCGAAACACCAAACAAAACTTGAGTTAAAGTCAATTCTCGCGCTTAAACGCTTGACTTTCCCTGTGCACGACGATAATTTGCACGTCGATTCTCTTCAAGCAGAGAGAATCATTTCTTAATGTTATGGTAAACTGGCGACGGTCGTCTAATAGTTAAAGTGGTCGCATCAACTCACCGCGTGACTGCTATCGGTGGCCGAGGCTTTAATATACAGAGGAGGAGAGATTTATGGGTTACACGGATGTTTTCATTTCCGAGGAGACGAAGGCTCATTCTAAATGGGGCGGGCTTGCGGTCCAGCGTCGGTTCACTAAAGAGGGGATTCACCCCTTCGATGAAATAAACTGGCAACTGCGCACTGCCTCGATCTTGAACGAGAAAGGCGAAGTAATATTCCAGCAGGATAACGTTGAGGTCCCTGAATTCTGGAGCATGACTGCAACCAACGTTGTGGCGTCAAAATATTTTCATGGTCAGCTCGGAACCCGGGAAAGGGAGACGAGCGTGAAGCAACTTGTCGACCGCGTGGCAAGAAGCTTCACAAGGTGGGGAATCAAGGGGGGATACTTTGCGTCGAGCGAAGACGCGACCGCATTTTACGACGAGCTGACCTACCTTCTCGTCAACCAGTATGTCTCTTTCAATAGTCCAGTCTGGTTCAACGTCGGAATAGAAGAGAAGCCACAATGTTCGGCGTGCTTCATCAACTCCGTAAGAGATACCATGGAATCCATCCTCGATCTGGCAAAGACCGAGGGCATGCTGTTCAAATGGGGAAGTGGTACAGGGACAAATTTCTCGACTCTTCGATCGTCTAAGGAAACGCTCTCCGGCGGTGGAACAGCTTCCGGTCCGGTTTCGTTTCTGCGCGGGTTTGATTCATTCGCGGGAGTGATTAAATCGGGAGGGAAAACTCGCCGCGCCGCTAAAATGGTCATCTTGAATGCGGATCATCCCGACATACTGGACTTCATTAGAAGCAAGTCAGAGGAAGAGAAGAAAGCATGGGCGTTGATCGATGCCGGCTACGATCCTGGTTTCAACGTCCCGGGCGGTGCCTATGATTCCGTCCAATTTCAAAATGCGAACCACAGCGTGCGTGTGACGGATGAATTCATGCGAGCCGTTCTGGAAGACAAGGAATGGACGACAAAGAATGTTCGAGATGGCAAACCGGCCGGTGCATACAAGGCTCGTGACTTGATGCATGAGATTGCTGATTCCGCCTGGATCAGCGGAGATCCGGGAATGCAGTTCCACACCACGGTAAATAACTGGCACACGTCTCCGAATACCGCACCTATCAACGCGTCGAACCCCTGCAGTGAATATATGTTCCTGGATGATAGCGCATGCAATCTCGCATCGCTCAATCTCATGAAGTTCAGAGAAGGAGACGGCTCGTTCGACGTTGATTCATTCTTGCACGCCGTTGAAATTGTGATTACCGCGCAGGAAATTATCGTCGGAAACGCAGGATACCCGACGAAGGCAATCGAGAAGAATAGTTTTGCCTTCCGTCCTCTCGGAATCGGATATGCGAACCTTGGCGCGCTCCTGATGTCGCTTGGGGTTCCCTATGATAGTGACGCAGGAAGGGCATACGCCGGAGCAGTTACGGCATTGATGACGGGAGAAGGCTACAGGCAGAGCGCCTTGATAGCAAAGACAATAGGACCATTCGAAGGCTACGAAGTCAACCGCGATCCGATGCTCGGTGTTATAAGAAAACATCGCGCTCACGTCGACAGAATCGAATCGGAGCTGATACCAGCTTGCCTTGTCGAATCTGCAAGAAAAGTCTGGGATGACGCTTTGACAATTGGAGGAGAATACGGATACCGGAACTCCCAGATTTCAGTGCTTGCTCCTACGGGTACAATCGGCTTCATGATGGATTGCGACACGACCGGCGTCGAACCGGATATCGCACTGGTGAAGTATAAGAAGCTGGTCGGCGGCGGCTATCTCAAAATAGTCAACAACACCGTTCCGCTTGCGTTAAGGACTCTCGGATATTCCGACAGCCAGATCGATGAGATCGTCAAGTACATTGATGCAAATGGCACGATCGAAGGCGCACCGAACTTGAAAGAGAAACATCTTCCCGTATTCGACTGCGCGTTCAAGGCGGTGAGCGGTTCTAGATCGATCCACTACATGGGACACATAAAAATGATGTCGGCTGTTCAACCGTTCCTTTCCGGAGCGATTTCGAAAACCGTCAATCTTCCGGCCGATGCGACCGTCGAGGATATTGACCAGGCATATATCGAGGCGTGGAAATTAGGACTGAAAGCAATTGCGGTCTATCGCGATGGCTCGAAGCGAACACAGCCTCTTAGCACGAAAAAGGATGAAGGTAAAGCCGCAGTGCCTTCCCAAAAAGATGCGGCGCGCGTCAGCAGGCGGAGGCTTCCCGACGAGCGCAACGCCGTAACACATAAGTTCAGCATCAGCGGCCATGAAGGCTACATAACAGTTGGCCTCTACGAAGATGGAACACCTGGCGAGATATTCATTACGATGTCGAAGGAAGGCTCGACGATCAGCGGTCTTATGGACGGATTTGCCACCGCCATTTCTCTCGCACTTCAATACGGAGTTCCACTGAAAGTCTTGGTTGATAAGTTCAGTCACATGAGATTCGAGCCGTCCGGTTTCACCAACAGCAAGGAAGTGCCGATTGCAAAATCAGTCCTCGACTACATTTTCAGGTGGATGGGTCTGAAATTCCTTCCCCGTGAGGAGCAACCGGCTTCCGTCGTCATGGACTCCATCGTTGCGGAATCGAAGACCGAACAGAGGAACGAGTTCAATATTTCTCTGGAGCAAACGGAGAAGAAAGTATTTCAGGAGCAGTCGGACGCACCGCCGTGCCACGAATGCGGCTCGATCATGATTAGAAGCGGATCATGTTACAAATGCCTGAACTGTGGATCGACCAGCGGTTGCTCTTGATTTGACGATTCTGTCTCGCGAAAAAGCCGCCTTTAACCGGCGGCTTTTTTATTTTGTCTTGATTCGCAATCTTACAATGTCGATGTATTTAACTTTTGTCGTAAGTCTTCTTATTGCGGCTCTGCCTGGAAATCTGGAGGCGCACTGCAGCCGACTAAAAATCCACGATAACCTTGTCACTTGGGGCCACAAAAAAACCGCTATCCCGCGAGAGATCGAAGCGATAATAATCCATTCATCGTACAACGCACTTGGTCCCGATTCCTTCAGCATGAAAGCAATCTTAGGTGAGTACAGACAACTAAATGTTTCGCCGCATTACATCATAGCTCGAGATGGCACGATTTACCGAATGGTTCCCGACCAGGATATTGCTTATCACGCGGGCAAGAGTCGTCTTCCCGATGGAACCACGGATGTGAACAGGGTTTCTATCGGAATTGAAATCGTTAATACCGAACGTGACTCGCCGACGGAAGAACAGTATCTCTCGCTTGCAAATCTTGTCGAATGTCTCGAAGAAAAATATCCTGTGAAATACCTGCTCGGTCACAGTGACATAGCACCCGGTAGAAAATCAGATCCCTGGAATCTTGATTGGAAAAAGCTTTACCGGTTTTTGGAACAGAAGGTACGCTGAAAACGAGAGGTCGTCACTTCACCATCATCATTTTCTTCACCTTGGTCCACTGGTCTGTGCTTATCCGATAGAAGTAAACTCCAGACGAAACAAGATTCCCGTTCTTGTTTATGCCGCTCCATGTTAGCTCGGTATAGCCTGCCGGATAGTCTGCGTCGGCAACTTGTGCGACTTCCCTTCCGACGATGTCGTAGATCGTAAGCTTCACGTGAGATGTTTTCGGTAAGTCAAATCCAATTTTTGTTGACGGGTTGAACGGGTTCGGGAAATTGTCATAGAGCTTGTAATCCTTCGGTGCTGAAACGGAAATTTTTATATCCTTCGTCCAAGACTGGCCGTCAGCCGTGCTTATCGCTGCGGTCACAGTCGTGTCATTCCCGACCGGAGCTTTCTTGTCTATCGAGAAAACAAACTCGGCATCTCCAGAAGCGCCAGCAGCGATGCTTTTTATGGTCGTCGAGCTCGACTTGAATCTGAGCCACGTTGGAAGATTATGAAATTCCACCGAAACGTTTTTCGCCGCAACGCCTGAGTTGTTTTGAACGCCGAGTGAGATCGTGTTATCCGATGAGGCGAATGGAATCTGCCAAACTTGTCCAGCGGCATTGTCGGAACTAACCTTGGCGCTCTGAGCAAATGCAGTGACGGCAAACATAAATAAGAAGATGACAGCATATCTCATTATATAGATTCTCCTTTCCTACTTCCGTCATTATCACTGGTTGCACTTTGGCGATTTCTTCGATGCTACAACTTCATTCCCATTCAGCTTCCATGTCAGATTCTTCCCGTTGAATGTCACGCTAAGGACCTTATCCTTTCTTCCGGGCAAGAAGGTGGTCGGCTGAGCTCTGTCATTCGGGGTCGGAGAGAATCTATTTTGCACACCGACGGGAACGAAGATTGATGTCGTGCCATCATTCTCATAGCCGAACCATGCCGTGTATGTCGTGTCGTCTACTTGTGTGACACAATCTAAAATCGGCTGCAGTGACTGTTGTGGTACAGAAATGACATTCATTGGCAACGAATCTGTCGTTGCATGTGACGACGGGGCAATGCTGTCTCGTACTGCGATGTAGACTGTCTTTGCCGTGTCAACATCGCCTGCACGGATCGTTGCTTGCAAGAGTGTGTCTGCAATA
>Ga0335078_10012959_pt1 | contig 12356 bp, 3 predicted proteins | sample Lox_Sample_32_FD_206711 | JGI IMG/M metagenome (GOLD analysis project Ga0335078, IMG submission 206711) | Soil microbial communities from Loxahatchee National Wildlife Refuge, Florida, United States - Lox_Sample_3.2 | ecosystem: Environmental > Terrestrial > Soil > Wetlands | place: USA: Florida... | reverse complement strand
GTCTTGAGATCAAGAAGCCAGAGGTCGGCCCCACACTGATACGCCATGCGGCCGTTGGAGAGGGACGCCCACTGAACGTCGAATCCACGGTGGTGCGTGTGCTGCTTCAGATCGCGCCCGTTTCGATCCATGGAATAGACGTTCATCACTCCGTCGCGGTCGGAAAGGAAATAGAGGCGGCCGTCCCAGAACATCGGATCGTGCGAGGTGCCCGCCCACTTGGCCGTCAAAGGCACGGCCTCCGAACCGGAGTCGTACCGCCAGATGTTCTCCGCCGTGCCACCCTGGTATCTTTTGGTCTGACTCGACTGCCGTTCGTAACGCGTGAAGAACAAGGTCTTGCCGTCCGGCGTGTAGCTTGCCTCCGCAGCCTGGGCCAATGGAACCACCTCATACCCGCCGTTGCTATCGACGGCCACCAGTTGGGGGTCAAGCAGCGTGGAGTAGCGATGAGTATGGATAAGCACGCGTCCGTCGGGGGTCCAGCCGGCCACGGCCGCGTCGCCGTCCCAGGTGCGGCGCACCGGCAGACCGCCCTCCACCGGCATCGTGTAAACGTCCCTCGGCCCTTCGTATTCGGCGCTGAAAGCGACGGTTTTGCCGTCCGGAGAAATAACGGCGCCACCTTCGTGGCCGGGATTGGACGTGAGCCGGCGCGCAGAGCCGCCCTGTACACCTACGGTCCAGAGATCGCCCTCCGCCGTGAAGATGATGGTGTCGCCGTGAATGGTGGGATCGCGATAATAGCCGGGTCGCGTCTTCGCCGTCTCGCCGGCAGCGACCGGGGTTACGAGCATGCGCTGGGCCGGGCGGAGACGCGCCGGGCGTACGAACTCGGCCACTCTCTGACGTTCGCGGCTCCCATCCGTCTCGGCTGTCCCGAGGTTCGTCACGAACACGAGTCCTAACATCGCAGCTTGGATGAGTTGAAGAGAAAGCCTGCTGGCGCGGCTCATTTTTATTCTTTCTTGATTCTTGAAAATGTGTGGCATGGATGAATCCTATCTGGTCCTGTTTCTGGTCAGGGTCCAATCGGAGCAAGCAGCGGCCACTCGAAAAGCTGATGAACGAGCAACTCGGGGCTAGCTCCGACCACCGAACGATAACACACCGCGGCCTCGTCGCAACTCAATATTCTCCAGCAGCCGGGGAGGGCTTGGGCGAAGCGAGAAATCGCCATGACGGGACCACGCTGGCTCAACTACCGACCGACGACCTGTCGTTCAGGTGCCAGAATACGGAGCACTCGTGGATTTAGAAATCGGAAACAGGAGAAAAGTAGAGCTACGCGCTTTCCTCTTCCGATTTCTCAACGCTTCAAGGATGAAGTGCGTGCCTCTCCGTTTCAAATAGAAGGCTAACCTTCCTCAGTGCGCAGCGTCTTCTATTATGGAGACGATCTGTTGCCAGTTCCTAATCGGGCGTTCTCCGTCAAGAATCGATAGAGCGCGGGTGTCTCGCCCGCTCTTAAGAGAAGTGGTTAGTACTCGGTGGCTGTCTATAAAACGGACCACCCTTCTAGCCACCAACCACTAGCCACAAACCACTGAATCAGGGAGGTCGCGATGAAACCCGATGTCGCTGACATAAGCAACGCGAAGTGGGGCCGCCTGCCGGGAGATTTATGGCAGGACCTGCGCTACGGTTGGCGGATTCTGGCCAAGAGTCCGGGGTTTACCATCGTCGCCGTTCTCACGCTTGCCCTCGGCATCGGCGCCAACACGGCGATCTTCACGCTGGTGGACGCAGTCATGCTGCGCAGCTTGCCCGTGGCCAGTCCGAAGCAACTCTACCGCCTTGGTGATCGAGAGAACTGTTGCGTACTTGGCGGGTTTCAGGACGATTGGGCCATCTACTCCTACTCCCTTTACAAACAGTTCCGCGACCACACGCCGGAGTTCAGCGAAATGGCCGCCTTACAGGGAGGCCTGCAAGAACTGAGCGCGCGGCGCAGCAGCTCGACTGGCGCTGCGGAGCCGTTCGCGGGCGAGTTCGTTTCCGGCAATTATTTTTCCACTTTCGGAATCGGCGTTTTCGCCGGCCGCGCCATAACTCCCGCTGACGACCAACCCGGCGCCCCGCCCGTCGCGGTGATGAGCTACCGCACGTGGCAGCAGCACTACGGCCTCGATCCCTCGGTTGTCGGCGCCACTTTCACGATCAACCAGATACCTTATACGGTAGCCGGCATCGCGCCGCCCGGTTTCTTCGGCGACCGGCTCACCGATGACCCTCCCGATTTCTGGCTGCCGCTGGCAACCGAGCCGGCCCTGAGCCAGGCGAATTCCTTGTTGAACATCGACCACAACCACTGGCTCTACATCGTCGGACGATTGAAGGCGGGCGCCAAGCCGTCGGCGATCCAGGCGGAGGTCACTGTGGAGCTGCAGCAGTGGCTCACCACCCAACCGGACCTTTCGGCCTACCAACGAACCCAACTCCCTAAGCAACACATTACTCTCGCGCCCGCCGGCGGTGGCATCCTCAACATGGAATACGAGACGGCGGCCGGCCTGCGCGTCCTTATGGTCGTCTCGGGCCTGGTGCTGCTGATCGCTTGCGCCAATATTGCCAATCTGCTGCTGGCGCGCGGAGCTGCCAACCGTCTCCAAACCGCGATTCGAGCGGCCTTGGGTGCGGCGCGGCGGCGCCTCGTCCTTCAAACCCTTACCGAAAGCGTGCTGCTGGCGGTACTGGGAGGATTGGCCGGCATCGCGGTGGCGTTCGCCGGCACGCGCACCATATTGCTGATCGCGTTCCGCGGTTCGCGCTTCATCCCTATCAATGCCACGCCGTCCTTCACCGTGCTGGGATTCGCCTTCCTGCTTTCGCTGGTCACTGGGATGATCTTCGGCATTGCTCCTGCCTGGATCGCGTCGCGGTCGGACCCGGCAGAGGCATTGCGAGGCGCCGGCCGCTCGACGCGCGAGCATTCGTCGCTGGCGCGAAAGTCCCTGGTGGTGGTTCAGGTGGCCCTCTCTGCCGTCCTGTTGATCGGCGCCGGGTTGCTCACCCAGACCCTTCGTAATCTCGAAAACCAGCGCTTCGGCTTCGAGCCGGAGGGCCGCTTGATCGTGCGCGTAAATCCCGCCCTCGCCGGCTACAAGGCAGAGACGCTGCCTCCGCTTTGGCAGAAGCTCGATGAACGTCTGCCGCAGATCCCGGGCGTCGTAAGCGCTGCCTACTCGCTCTATAGCCCGATGCGGGGCGATAACTGGAGCTTCGGGATCAATATTCAAGGCCATCCACCCGATGAGCGGATCGGGTCCTCGTTCGATCGTGTTAGTCCTCACTACTTCCAGACTATCGGTACGCACTTGCTGCGCGGTCGGACGATCAACGAACATGACACGCCTGCATCGGCCCTGGTTGCCGTGGTGAATGAGACCTTCGCGCGCAAGTACTTCCCCCAGGAAGACCCCATCGGCAAGCGCTTCGGTATCGACGGAGCGAAGAACAGCGGGGATTATGAGGTGGTCGGCGTGGTGGAGGATGCCAAGTACCAGGACGCACGCGAGCCGGCTTACCCGACGTTTTTCGTGCCTTTCGGGCAAATGCCCAAGGAGCCGGATCTTGCGTGGTTGGCTGGGTCCGAGTTTTTTGGCGACATTGAATTGCGCGTGGCCGGCAAGCCGGAAAACCTGGAGGCGATAGTGCGAAGGACGCTGGCGGATATCGACCCCAACCTGACACTGATCGACATGGTGAGCCTGCCCGAACAGGTGGCCCGCAACTTCAATGAAGACCGGTTGATCGCTCGGCTCACAGAACTCTTTGGGCTGCTCGCGCTGGTACTCGCTTGTGTGGGTCTCTATGGCGTAACGTCCTACTCTGTTGCCCGGCGCACCAGCGAGATCGGAATCCGCATGGCGCTGGGCGCCAATCGCACCAATGTGCTGGGACTGATCCTGCGCGGCGCGGCGGCCCAGATTGTCCTGGGACTGGCGATCGGCATTCCGGCGGCGCTGGCCGGCGGCAAACTGCTGTCGAGCCAACTCTACGGAGTACAGAGTCGCGACCCGATGATCCTTGGCTTGGCCGCCGGCGCCCTGGCGGCATGTGCGCTGATCGCCGGGCTCGTCCCCGCGCGCCGGGCGGCCTCGATCGATCCCATGCAGGCCCTGCGGACTGAATAGCAACTCAGATAAAGACCTGTCTAGCCTCGAAAGAGCGGCATAGCGTAGCCCACGGCGTAAGAACGTGTACTGCTGACGTTCAGAATCTTCGCCGGGCGCGAAGAGGAAATCTCCAACGCGGAGACCGCAGAGAAGACGAAGAAGGCAAGAGCATAATGCCTGGGTTTTTCTCGGTGGGCTCGGTGCCTCCGGGACTCCGCGTAGGGTCGTCTTCTCGGTTGCGCCACACGGCCGCCGTCGTAAACAAATTGCGAAGAAGGCCCCCCATTCTTGGCGTAACACCCTGTGTTTTCAATAACATCGTGGGGTCGCACCGCTAACCCCTTTTGTTTTCATAGAGATCGTGGGTTCTTCCAAATGGCATATTGATTATAAAGGAGATTTAGGCTTCAGCCGTAGTTTTCTTTTTTTTTGAACTTACAAGACTGCCGAATCCGGACTCGAATACTGCTTTCGCCGTTCGACGTGATGAGGGTTGGCCGCCAGCCGGGCGGGCGTTAGGGTGGGAGAGTTTTTCAGAAACATGGTTTACCAGCTCGTCTTACATTCCTAAGCTATCACAGGATGGCTCGCCTGTCAACAAGATTTTTCAAAGGTTTTTCAAGAATTTCACGGCCGGCCTGCCTGATTCCGCGCCAAGCTCGCAGGCTCCGGGGGCATTAGCTCGCTACCTTTCTCCGGGCTCGGCGTAGCGGCGGTTCTGGTCGAGGTGGAATGCCGTTTTGGGTGCGCCCTTGACGGTAACCGTGAAACTCTTTTCGGCGGCCAGCCCGTCGACACCATCCACCGTCAATTTACCCTTGAAGGTAGCGGCGCTTGTGTAAGCATGGCTTACCTCCGATCCGCTGGCAGTGGTACCGTCGCCAAAATCCCAATAATACGCGAGCGCCGGCGGACCGCCCGCGGCAGGTGTGGCGCGAAGATGAATAACGCTACCGGTTTCGGCCAAGCCGGGGACCTCCAGGGCTATTGCCGGAGCCGACGGCGCCACCGAAGTATCGATAATCTTGATGAGTCGTACCGAATGAGCGGGTTGAGAACCAACGACGAGGCTTCCTCCTTCGATTGCTACGGGCGCGTGCTTGAGTAGGTCGCTAGCTTGATACGGGTGCCCCTGGGCAAGCCCGAAGCTGCCGAGTTCGAGGGTGTGTGAGCGCGTCTCCTCCGTCCAGTTGAAGACCGCCGCCATCGATTGCCGAGCGTCTTCCTGCAAGAAGTACACGCTGGGCATTTGATCCTGCGGGGAGAAGCTCATCAAATCGACGGGCGTGGACGCGCGTCCAAGCTCGACCATTCGCAGCAGGTCCTCGTTTTCGACCAAAGCCAGCCGGTCTGGCGTCGCCGCGAGCGTCGGCAGATCGTCCCCAACCTCATACATGCCGCCGGCGACGGCGGCCAGTGCGATCTGCACTTCGGCTTCGTCCAGGGTCAACCCTTTCCGCGACTGGTGCCAGTTCTGCTCAGGCTCCACTTCGGTGGAAACGCTGAAGGCATCCGGGTCGCTGATGTAAAAATTGCGATTCATGTAGAAGCGCACCGCGATGTTCGTACCCGCGTCTTTGCTGCCTTCGAACGAGTGTCCGGTATCTGGGGCAATGCGGCCTTCATCCACCAGGCCGACGGGATCGAGCATCGGGCTGCCGTCCTTATCCAGCAACACGTTTTCGCCGACGGCTTCGCGGATGATCTTCAATCCGATGCGCTCGGCTTCGAGGGCCGTCGTGTGTGGGCTATGGTAATAGCCCTCAATCGCCGAAGAATCCATGAAGTCGAGCTTGATGTAGCGAACATTCCACTCGCGCGTGAGGGTTCGATAGGTTTGGCGAAGGTACTCCTGCGCTTTCGGATTGGTGGTGTCCAGAACATACAGTGGATCGGAGCGGCGGTTTACATAATCGACCCGGATGGGCTGACCTCTCGCATCCTTCACCAGCCAGTCAGGGTGGTGCTGGTAGACCCAAGCGCGCTCGGATACCTCGAACGGCGCCGTCCACAACCCGAGGATCAGCCCCATGTTCGTAATCTTGTAACCGACGCTACGCATCCCGTTGGGGAACTGCGTCGCGTTGGGAGTGACGTATTCTCCGCGGGCGTAATCGTATCCTTCATCGATGTGGCAGTAGTCGAACCCGAGAGACTTCAGGTGCTGGGCCAGCCACTGCGCGTTGGTGAGCACCTCGCCTTCGTTAACGCCCGCGTAGAAGGCGGTCCAACTCCACCAACCCATGGGTGCGGCGCTCGAAACCCGGGCATGATACAGGCGGCGCACCGCCGCCCCATAAGCCAGCAGTTGCGCGTGGTAGTCGGGCCCGGCAGCGAACATCACCCGTTCCGAGCTCAACTCCCTGCCGGGTTCGACGGGGAGGCTCAGCTCAACGCGCTGTTCGGGAGCGATGTGGTCCCTTTGCAGCACGGCCTCGGTGGTACCCGTCGAATCCACGGTAAACGAGTCGATTCCGGTCGCGCCCGACGAAGGATGCTGAACTTTCAAGTGCAGCGCGGTCATGAATCGGTTGCTGGTTAGTGCGGCGAGCAGCAGACTCTGTTTGCTGGCGAGGTTGTAAATCAGTCCGTCGCGCACTCCGGCAAAGGTGCCTTTCGGCGCCTGGTCGAGGCCGCCGATCTTGATGGTAGGGTCTTCGGTAAAAACCTCGAACATCACCCGGTCGGCACTTTCGGGCGCCCCCAGATACACTTTCGGGCTGCCGATAGCGTCAACGTCGCGAATCGCTTCCACGGATACTGCTTTCGAAGTGTGGTTCACGACCTTCATTTCGATCGTTCCGTATGGAAGATCGCCGTAAAGGCGCAGCGTGCAAACCAGGTCAGGCTCGGAGTTGAGCCCGCTGAAAGTCATCGTATCCTGCTCGCCCGCGCCCAGACCGTCCTGAAAACTGCTCTGCTGCTCGTCGTGACGCGGATAATCGATCGAGCGCAGCCAACGGTGATTAACCTCTGCGCCGACACGCGATTCAAGCACGGGCGCCTCCAGTCCAGCGGCGCGAATCTGGTACGACGCGTTCTGCGGATTGAACGCCACCGCCAGCTGAGCGTTGTGCAGTGAGCCGACCGAATCGGAAGCCGCGTGCGAGAGAACCGCGCTCGCGGAACACGCCAGCAATAGCAGCACATAAGTACAGAGACTTTTGGTGGTCGATTCGCTCAACGAAACCTCCTTGTCTAGCGATCTGGCCCTCTCGGTCTGGCATCCGCTGGGCATAGGCGCCAAGCACCGCCACGAAGCTTCGAAACCAGAGACGCGCGGATAGTGTACACCAACCCGGGCCACAGAACGCGAGCAGAGCTACCCCGGAGCGAAGCGAAGGGATGCCGGCACTACGGCGATGGAGCGATGCAACCAACTTGCAACCAACTGCTTGACAAGCGGAGCGCGATCGCCTCAAATATGACGAAGCAACGGGTGCTTTGCGGCCGCGTGCCCATATCTTCCGCGGTCTGGGTCTGCGCTACTTATCGATTCGTTTTGGACCGGAGGGGCCAACTTCGGGAGGTGCCATGCAGAAGAAGCTGACGGGTCTGCTGCTTTTGTTTGCGATGTCGCTGCCTTGCCGCTTTTTGTCGGCTCAGGTTGATGCCGGCGCGGTCCTCGGCACGGTCAAGGATTCGTCGGGCGCGGTGGTGCCTCGCGCCAAGCTGAGCTTGACCAACGAAGAAACGGGTCTGACGTTTACCACCGTCGCCGGACCAGACGGTAACTTTGTATTTTCACCGGTCAAGATCGGATCGTACACGCTGAAGGCGGAGTTCGAGGGCTTTCAGACGGCCATATACAAGGACGTGAGCGTCGAGGTGCAGCAGCACGTAGTGGTGAATGTCACCCTGCAGCCCGGCCGCGTCACTCAGACCGTCGAAGTGACAGGTGCGGCCGAGCAACTCCAAACACAGAGCGCATCGGTTGGCCAGGTGGTCGGCTCGCGCGAGGTAAACAACCTGCCGCTGAACGGACGGAACTTCACTTTTCTGGCCCAAATCGTAGCGGGAGTCAACACGCCTCAGGCCGATACGCGCGGCAACGCGGCGTCGGGCGCCTTCTCCGCGAATGGCGAGCGGCCCGCTCAGAACAACTACCTTCTGGATGGCATCGACAACAACTCAAACACGATCGACTTTTTGAATGGCACGAATTTTGTTGTGCTGCCTCCCGTCGACGCCGTTCAGGAGTTCAAGGTCCAGACCAGTGATTACAGTGCCGAGCAAGGGCGGGCCGGCGGAGCCATCCTTAACGCTACGATCAAGTCTGGGACCAACGAGCTTCATGGCGACGTGTGGGAATTCTTGCGCAACGATGTGCTGGATGGCGCCGATTTCTTTGAGGACTCGGGAGGAATCCAAAAGGGCGAGTTCCGCCAGAATCAATTTGGGTTCACCATTGGCGGGCCCGTGGTGATTCCCCACGTCTTCAACGGCCGCAACAAGTTCTTCTTTTTCGGCGATTACGAGGGCTTGCGCAGGGTGCAGGGGAGTGTGTTCACCAATTCGGTTCCCACCGGCCTCGAGCGGAACAGCGGTTACACGAATTTGGCCGAACTGGTCACCGAACAAACGGGGAACAGCACTTCGATGGATCTTCTGGGACGAACGTTTCCTTTTGGAACCGTTTTTGATCCCGCCACCACCCGCCCGGTGGTTTGCGGGACCACCGACGCGGTGACTGGCCTGCCGGCCCCGACCTGCGCCTCGCAAGGCCAACCGGCCGGAACCACCCTCACCTACATCAGCGATCCGTTTTATGGACCGGGCGGAACAAGCCCCGTAGGGAACATCATGGATTTCACCGGCTCGTGCCCTAGCCCCACGGCGTGCCTGCTCAACCAAATTCCCGCCGGCCGTCTCGACCCGAACGCGATCAAACTGCTTAACCTTTACCCGGATGCGCAGCGAGCCGGCATTGTCAACAACCAGACGTCGAATCCGAATCTTACCGAGAACCGCAACGCTTTCGACACCCGGGTGGACTTCAACCAGAGCGACAAAGACCAGATCTTTGGCCGCTTCAGTTTTGTGGACGATCCCCAGCTCATCCCGGGTCCCTTCGGGGGGATTGCGGATGGCGGCGCTTTCCAGCAGGGGCTTCAAACTGCCCTGTCCAACCAAGGTGCAGTGGGCTGGACCCGCACGCTTTCGCCCACCACGGTGAATGAGGCGCGGGTAGGAATCACTTACATCCATACCACGCGATACGACCCGGAAGGCAACACACTGGGGATCCCCGCCATGTTTGGAATTCAAGACGTGCCGCAGGTGCCGGAGAATGGCGGCTTGCCGGAGCTTTTGATCGGCGGCCTGAACACCCTGGGAACCAATCAATTCCTGCCTTCCGATGAGGTCAACAACACCTTCCAGGCGACCGACAACTTCAGCAAAGCGCTCGGGAACCACTCTTTCAAGGTGGGGGTCGAGTTTCAGCACATCAAGTTCTCAGCGCTTCAACCTGTCTCGTCCCACGGATACTTCGACTTCAATGGAACGTATACAGGTAGTGATAATACCGGAATTGCGCAGCTCCTCCTGAGTCCGGTGGCGTCAATCCTACCTGCAGGGGATGGGGGGATCGATTTTGTGGGCGGCGCCGATAACGTGCAAACATCGAACATCTCGCTGATTGATGACATGCATAACTATTACGGTACGTACTTCCAGGACGACTGGAAAGTGACGCCGAAATTGACCCTGAACCTCGGCCTCCGCTGGGAGCACTTCGGCCTACCGGAAGAAGTCCACGGCCGGCAGGCGAATTTCGTGCCCGGAGTTCCTTTCTCCACGGCAGCCTACCTCGTTCCCGACTCAACCAAGAACCGGAATCTCTTCGCCACAACTCCAAGCTTTAACGACGCGTTGGCTACCGATGGCATTGCGCTCCAGTTTGATAAGACCCCGGAGCTCGGCACGGCCCAGAACTCTAACTTTGCGCCGCGCTTTGGCTTCGCCTACCAAATCACGCCCAAGCTGGTGATGCGGGGCGGCTATGGCGTCTTTTACGGCGGCTTTGAGGTCCAAAACGGAAACAACCAGGGGAATAGCTTTCCTTACGAGTTCCTCTTCAATATCTCCAGTCCTGATTCGTATACGCCCATCACTGTGCCTGGGCTCGCCAATGCGCCGGCGGGCTGTGCCAATGCTTATACTTTCGAGCTCGGCTTCGCTTGTACACCGCTCGATCCGAGCCTGGTTCCCGGGTTCGGCGTCTCTCTGACCGGTCTCCAAACCAACTTCCAGACGCCTTATACGGAGGGTTGGAACCTTTCGCTCGAGTACGCTTTTACTCCTACGCTCAGCCTGACCGTGGGTTACGTGGGGAATACCACGCGGCACCTGGAGCTTTTTAAGGGGTCGAACAATGTGTCGCAAATCCTGCCCCCCAACACCTGCCTGGAAGCGCCGGCTTGTCCCGGCCAGAATCCCAACAATATCAGTTACGTTCCGTTCCCGGACTTTTCAACGGGCACCACCTACCAAACCACCGACGGCGACAGTTACTACGACGGCCTTCAGACCACACTCGAGAAGCGTTATGCAGCCGGCTTGAACCTCCTGGCCACCTATACCTGGTCACGCTGCCGAAGCGACGCGTCAGACCTTCTCAACGGTACGTCGATCGGCTTTAACGGGTACCGCGCCGTGGACGTTCCGGGCGCGGGGATTCAGGCTGATTACGGCGACTGCGACTTCGACATTCGACACGTCGTTCACTTTAGTGGCGGGTATGAGCTTCCGTTCGGCCGAGGCAAGCCATTCCTCGGCGACGCTAGCCGCAAACTGAACCTGCTCGTTGGCGGGTGGAGCACGCAATGGATCGCCACGATCGAGGGCGGTCAGCCGATCACGCTTCCTTGCGACGATGGTCCCGCGGCCGGTGTGGGCTGCGACGACTTTATTATCCCCGGCATGAACCGGCACGGTTCCGGAGCCCCCGACCATTTCCTGAACCCCGCTGCGTTCACCCAACCCTGCCCGCCGCCGGCCTTCATTCAGCCGTCGACCTGTGTTCCCGGCCTGACGGGGCTCGCGTTGCTCGGAGGAACCGCTTCACAGGTTTCCGGACCCGCGATCGCCCGGCTCGACTTTTCGGTGTTCAAGGACTTTCAGTTATCGGATCGTTTTCGTCTGCAGTTCCGCAGCGAGTTTTTCAATATCCTGAACCATCCGACATTCAATGCTCCGGGGTTTGGCGGTAACGGCGTCATTGCGATTCCCGGATCGACGGATTTTCTCAACTCGGCCTTCGGTGAAATCGGGTCGACGCGCTTTCCCTTTAACGATCCTCGACAGATCCAATTTGCCCTGAAGCTCTATTATTAACTGGCCGGGGACGAGGTGAGCCCGCCAAGCGCGGACATCGCTTTCGATTAGATTAGTGTCGGCCTGCTCATCGAGCGCGGCAAGGCGAACTTCGCCCCAGATCAGTCCCGGCGTCGCGTAACAGCAACTCCGTGATCTCGAGCCACTCTTCCTCGAGCGAACTCGTCGCGGCAGGCTTGCCGGCCCGTCGATACCAGTAGCCCGCGTTGGAAAGGTCTCCCTCTTTGCGGTGCAGGTAAGCATGAACCCACGAACCCGCCGGGCCTTCATCCTGCTGTGCCGACTCGTGGCCCCGCTTCCAGTCGCCTTTAGCATCCCACCACAGGCCGGCGAGGGCCAGGCTCAAATGGCTGGGCGGCTCTTCGCGCCGCAACGAATCTCGGAATTCTTGAACAGTCATAGGAAATGTTAAGGCTCAGCCAGCGGGTACGGCGGCCGTGTGCCCCTGAATTCAGATGCCGGCGTACCACGCGTACCCACCTTCAGGAGACGCTGAACCCAACCCTTTGCCGAACCGTTTGAGGCTATCCGTCAAGGTGAGGCTAGTGATGTATTTGACGCTTTTGTAGCCGAGTTGCCGGGGAACGCGCATGCGGAGAGGCCCGCCGAACGGGACGGGAAGCTCTTCGCCGTTCATCCCCAGCGTGAGGATCGTCTGAGGGTGCAAGGCATCGGCCATGTCGATGCTTTCCCACCAGTCGGGCTGGATGGAGCGGTAGACAACGTAACGGACCTGCGGAAGAGCCCCAACGAGGTCGAGAACGTGAGACAGCGGCACGCCACTCCATTCGGCGATGTAAGACCAGCCTTCTTCACAGGCGATAAGCGTAATCTGGCTGCGGCATGGGAAGCTCTTGAGTTCCGCCAGCGAGAACGATGCCGGGCGCGCGACCATGCCAT
>Ga0335078_10012958_pt1 | contig 12357 bp, 8 predicted proteins | sample Lox_Sample_32_FD_206711 | JGI IMG/M metagenome (GOLD analysis project Ga0335078, IMG submission 206711) | Soil microbial communities from Loxahatchee National Wildlife Refuge, Florida, United States - Lox_Sample_3.2 | ecosystem: Environmental > Terrestrial > Soil > Wetlands | place: USA: Florida... | reverse complement strand
CCATGGGAGGCAGCGGCGCCGGCCTCGGATCGCGCCACCCCACGGGCAAGCCCGCCGGGAAACGCGCGAACTGCCAGAGCTTGGGCGCGTCACGCTGGTGCACGTCCAGGTGAGTGGCCTGCGAGGCGTTCAGCGCGGTGGTGACCCCGACGAGGACCCAGGCCGGCGCCGTGAAGACGAGGAAGAAGCCGTGAGACACCGTCGAGAGGGTGCCCACGAAGGTCCACGCCACGAGCTCCCCCACCGGCGACCGGTACAGCTTGACGGAGACCGTGCGCACGCTCCGCTTCGGGACCCACCGCGTCCCCTTGTCGGTCAGGACCCAGAGGCCGTCGTCGTACACGGCCAGCAGCTCTCCGCTCGCGCCATCCCCCTCGTAGACGTCGACGTCGACCAGGAAGCCCTTCACCGGCACGTCCTTCAGCGCGACGTGCGTGGGGTCCCCGTACGATACGCTGCGGTCGAGGCCCCCGCGCGTGGCGCACGCGGTCAGCCCGAGGGCCAATCCGAGAGCGAGGCTCGTCACCCTCATCGCAGCCGCTCCGCGCCGAGGCGGCTCTGCCAGAAGACGCGGTCCATGTCGGGCTCGAGGCGCTTGTACTTGGGGGCGAGCCGTCGCAGCTCACCGCGCGAATCGAAGGCGAAGCGGGCGAGCTCGCCCAGGTCCTCCTCCTCGAGCCAGGAGGGCCGCATCCACTCGTAGTAGTAGCCGCGGGACTCCAGGAACAGCTCCGGGTCTGCCGCGGGCAGCTCGAAGCGCAGCAGCCACTCGTCGCGTGGGCCGGTGACCAGGTGCTCTCCGCCGGGGCGGAGCTTCGCCCGGGCATCCGGCCGCGGGTGGCCGTCCCGCAGGACCGCGACCGGCTCGAGGGCCGTCGGGACCACCGTCTCGCCGAGCGAGACGAGCGAAGCCTGCTCGATGCGCCAGTACCCTCGCGTGGCCGTGAGGCGAGCGTGCACCGGCCCCGCGGGCAGCTCCGGCAGAGGGACGACCTGCGCCTCGAGCGCGATCGGGCCGACCTCGTCCCAGACGCCGGCCTCGCGCCACTGGCCCGGCGCCGTCTCGACCTCCACGTGGATCCCGCCCAGCGCGCCCAGACCCTGGAACGCCTTCGCGCCGGCGGGGCCCGCGCGCTCCAGGGCGCTCATCCACTCGCCGGCCGAGCGGCCCATGTACGCGAGCGCCTGGTAGAAGAGGAACGTGTTCATCAGGCTGTTGCGCGCGACGAGCAGCAGCCCCCGGCGCCCCCGGGCCGGCGCGTCGAAGCGCAGGTCGATCGTCTCGCGCGTCGCCAGATCGTGCTCGTCGGCCGGGGACTTGTACTCCCGGCCGTCCGTGGCCTTCACCGCCTCGAGGCAGTCGCCCTCCTCCGACGTGCACGCGGCGGGCGCCGTGAGGGCCGTCGCGTCGTAGAAGACGTCTCCCGCCCGGAGCACGCGCCCCCCGGGCGGCCGCGGCGCGACGAGCAGGCGCACCGAGTCGACCGCGTGCGTCTCGAAGGCGTCGTTGGTCATGCGTACGTCGAACGACGTGCCGGGGGCGCGGGCCGTCCACATCGCGTCGACGTCCGTCGCCTCGAGGGCCCGCGCGATGCTCGCGGAGAAACCCTCGGCCTGGAGCGACTCGTGCTCGCCGTCGAAGGCGTAGAAGGTCGGGCACGAGCCGAAGCAAGCCTTCGGGTTGGCGAGGCACGCCACCGAGAGCCCCACGGAGGCGATCGTCATCACGGCGAGGACCGTGACGCCGTTGTCGAGGAACTTCTCGGGGCGGTTCGTCTCGAAGAGGGCCACGTCGTCGATCGACAGGTGGTACTCGCCGTGGTCGACGACCTCGCGGTTTGTGTCGTAGTGGATGCCGCGCGCGTCGATCCGCTTCGCCTCGGCGTCCACGCGCCACTGCGCCGCCAGGACGTACACGGTGCCGTCCTTCATGTGGCACTTGAGGAAGGGCGCGTCGAAGTCGATCTCCTGCGGTTTGTCGGGCGGCGAGAACTTCGCCCGGTACACGGTGGTCGTGCACGCGGCGAGGCTCACCGCGATCCCCGCGACCGCGACGCAACGGAGACGGCCGACGACCATGCGGTCCTCCTGCCGTGCATCGCGCGTTCCCGGCCGCCGGCGATGGCAAGTCGCGCCGTTGCGAGAACGCCGTCCCCCCGGTGCGAACGAACGAGTGTGGACCGGGCGATACGGTCGAGGCGGACCGTGCGTAGGCGGCTACGCTCGTGAGAGACGAGGCTCGTCGGTCACGACATGACGCTCGTCGTCCCGAACATGCGTCCCGTCGGCCTCGACCTGCGTCCCGTCGTCCTCGAGATGCGCCACGTTCTCTCGGGTGGGAGGCAGGGAGGGAGCGGCCGCGACGGCCGCGCTGCCTCCCGTCACGCCGTGCGTCGGGTCCGGCCGCAGTGGAGGCCGAGCAAGGCGAGGGCGGAACGAGGCCCATTGTCCCCGGGTCACTTCACTCAAGGCCTCTCGTAGATGCTCACGATCGGCACGCCGTCGTGCTCGACGATGTACACCGGCGCGTCCGTCCCGTAGGCGACCCAGATCGAGTAGTCGACCTCGCTCATGTGAAGCTCGTGCTGCACGAGCGCGAACTGCGCCTCGCTCGGCGTCCAGGCGGCTCGCAGGTCGCCGCGCACGCGACCCTCCTCCTGCATCCGAGCCCACGCTTCTCCCGTCGTGTCGTGGATGAAGACCGTCGCCCGGCGCGGGGCCTTGTCGTCGAGGTACTCGGTCGCCGCGCTCTCGGTCGTGTAGCCCCAGAACTGACGGTTCAGGCCCAGGTCCGCTCCGCCCGGCGTCCCGCCGACGAGCGGCACGTACGTCGACAGCCCGAACGGGTGCGAGTGCGCGGTGATCGCGAGCGGCCCGACCGTCACGCACGCCACGAGCGCCGCCTGCGCCGCGATCCACCGCGAGCCCTTCAGGTCCGGCAGCGTGCGCCGCATCGCCTCGGCCACGAGGACGAACCCGCGACCCGCCAGGATCGCCAGCGCCGGGTACGCGGGCAGCCAGTGCTTGGTCGCCCCGAAGATGGGCGTCTTGGACAGGAAGAACGGCCCGATGGCCACGGCGATCGACAGCGCGAGGAGCAGGTCGGTCTCCCGCGGATCGCGCATCGACGGCGCGGCCGGCGGGAAGTGGACGCGCTCGAGGACCCACGACCTCAGGCGATGCAGCGCGACGCGCACGCGCTCGACGCCGCCGACGAGAAAGAGAAGGAGCGTGATCCCCGGGACCGTCGCGAGGACCATCACGGGCACGTCGCTCTTCGGCGACGGCGGGCCGAAGTAGTTCTTCCCGAGGAACTCGATGTTGTAATAGTCGTGATGCGCGTGGAAGTTGATCCACCACTCGACGCGCGCCCTCGTGTCGTGCCAGAGGTACGGCCAGAGCAGGACGCACACCGCCGGTCCGATCAGCGCCATCGCGACGAGGCTGCCGGGGAAGACGAACCGGCGCTCGCGTAGCGCCCTCGAGACGAGCACCCACAGGGCGTGGGGCACGAGGACGGCCGGCAAGAACCACGCGTTGTGCTTCGTGTCGAGCGCGAGGCCGTAGACGACGCCCGCGGCGATCATCCAGCCCACGTGCGTGGGCCGGTCCTGCGCGCGCCAGTACACGTAGATGCACAGGATCCACATCGACGCGATCGGCACGTCGAAGCACGCGAGGTGCGCGTGGAAGAAGATGCGCGGCATGAGGCCCAGCAGCATCGCCGCGACGAGGCCTGCCCTCCGGTCGTAGGCGCGCGCGCCGAAGACGTACGTGACCCAGAGCATCACCCCGGCCGCCGCCATCGCCGGCAGGCGGAACGCCGTGCTCGCGTCCTCGAACACGTGCCACTTCTCGTGGAGGAACCACTCGGACGCCCCGAACAGCGTCTTCATCAGAGACGGGTGCTCGTGGTTGTTGCCGAACGCCGAGTCGATCGCGCCCTGCTTGAGCGCCTGGTCGCTGTGATCCCACAGCAGGCGCCACCACCGGAAGTAGTCCGCGCCCGCGCGGAAATAGACGCCCTCGTCGCGCGGGAAGCCGAGCGCCCGCGCCCCGGTGAGGAGCCACGCGACGTAGGCGACGGCCAGCGCGGCGCCGATCGCGTGATCGCGCCAGCCGATGCGCTCGGGGAGCCGGAGCGGCTTCACCGCGTGTCCGCCTCGAAGCAATACATGCGCCGGCTGCCCGACGAGCTGATCTCGATGGTCAGATCGCCGTGCTGCCCCGCGAGGGCGCTCGTGTCGAACTCGAACGGCTTCCAGCCGTCGCCGTCGCGATGCTCCACGCTCCCGAGCTCCGACCCTCCGCTGCGGAAGACGATGTTCACCGGGTTGCCCGTGCGGTCCCGCTCCGCCTCGACGTAGAGCGCGTGGTGGCCGTGAATCGCGTGGCCGAAGCGCACGTCCGCGAAGCGCAGGCGCAGCGGGGGCCCGCCGGGCGGTGGAGCGTAGATGCAGCGGTGCGGGACGTAGTCCAGATCCGCGACCACGCTGGCGCCGACGAAGCCGCTGCCCGGACAGACGAAGCGATCGGCGGGGATGGTGGGGCCGAAGCCGAGGTTGCCGCTCGTGGCCGAGCCGTGGGTGAACGGACACTCGACCTCCCCCCGCGAGACGCGCAGGTGCTGCGGGTCCACCATCGACACGAGATCGTCGATGACGTGCGCGGGGGAGGGGTTGTCCCACGTGGTCACCGTCACGCCCCCGAACCGCTGCTCGCTCTCGCGCCGCCATCCCTCGAAGGCGGGCAGGTGGGCGCCGCGGATCGACACCTCGAGCGCGCGCGGGAAGCGCGACTCGTCGGCCCGGGCCTCGCGCTCGATCGTGGCGAGGCGCGGCCCGAACGTCTCGCGGCCGATCGGATCGCTCCACTTCGGCGCGAACGCGACGAGGTCGTCCGGCTTCGCCTGCGCCGCGACGTAGTCCCGGGCGGCTCGCCAGTCGGCCTCGGGGACCACCGAGTGCGTCTGCACGACGTGCGCGGCGAGCTCGACGAGGCCGAGCGCGGGCACGACCGCGAAGGCCCACGGGCTCCACGCGCGCGAAGGCTCGCGGCGCGCCGACGCGGAGCGGACGGGGGAGCTCGGGCCTTCGGTCACGGTCAGCACCGCGGCGCGCGAGCTTACACGCCGTCTTGCGCCTCGTCACGGCCGCCGCATCGTGTAAGTTGCGCTGGTGCGTCTGGCACTGCCCCGGTTGCAGGTGCGACCCGCGACGGTCCTCTACGTGCTCCTGGCCATCCTGGCCACGGCGCCGGCGTGGATCGTCGAGCACCCGCCGCTGCAGGACTACCCGTTCCACGTCGCGACGCTCCGGCTCATCCACTCGATCCACGATCCGGCGTACGGGTTCTCGGACGTCTACAAGCTCGAGCTCTTCCAGACCGAGTACCTGCTCTACTACGTGCTCGGCGACCTGCTCGCGTACGTCATCGGCGTGAAGTTCGCGAGCGTCGCGATGATCTGCGCGTACCTCGGCGGCATGCCGCTCGCGATGCGCGCGTTCCTGCAGGCGCTCGGCCGGGACGAGCGCCTCTGCCTCTTCGTCGTGCCGCTGTCGGTCAACGTGATGTTCTGCTTCGGCCTGCTGCCGTTCGTCTTCGGCTTCCCGGTCATGCTGTTTGCTCTCGCGGCGGCGGTACGGCACTTCGAGAGGCCGAGCCGGAACCGGGGCATCGTGCTCGCGCTCCTGACCGTCGCGACCTTCTTCGCGCACGTGCTGCCTTTCGCGATCTTCGGCATCGGCTGCATCGCGCTCTTCCCGTGGACGCGTCCACGCCGCTGGATCCCGTGCGGCGCGCCGCTGGCCCTCGGCCTGGCGCTCGTCGCCTGGTGGGTCCTCGGGTCCAAGGCCGGGGGCAACGCGCTCGCCAACATCCAGGGCAGCGGGACCTTCGTGCACGACTTCCTGCACTGGACGGTCGACGTGTTCCGCGACGACAGCGACGAGCGCTGGACCGAGGTGCTCGGCGTCGTCGCGCTCGCGGGGCTGGGGCTGTCGGTGGGCGACCGGGATCGCGGCAAGACGATCGCGCGGGGCTGGTTCCTCGTGCCGCTGGTGTGCGCGCTCGGATACGTCACGTTCGGCGACAAGCTGGGCGTCGTCTGGCTGTACGGCCAGCGCTTCGCCTTCCTGGCGATGCTCACGGCCCTCCCCTTGCTCCGCATGCCGACCGGCGGCCGGGGCCTCGTGGTCACCGCGGCGGCCGTGGGCGTCTGCTTCGGCTCCACCGTGAACGTGTGCAAGCACTTCATCGCGTTCGAGCGGGAGGAGGTGGGTGACTTCGACGACGCGATCGCCGCCATGAAGCCGCGGGCGCACGTCGCGGGGCTCATCTACGACCGCGGCTCGCAGACGATGAGCGACCTCTACGTTCCCTTCATCCACTTCGTCTCGTACTACCAGGCCGAGGAGGGCGGGGTCGTGCAGTTCGCGTACACCGGCTTCCCCCACTGGCCCGTGCAGTACCAGGACGGCCACTACCCGCCCGCCACGTACCCGAAGCTGCGCCTTCGCTGGGAATGGACGCCCGAGCAAGTCCCCATCTCGGAGCTGTACCCGTACTACGACTACGTGCTGACGCGCGGCTCGGGCTTCAACCCGCCGCCCGGCACGTTCCACGTCGCGTGGCGAGGGAGACGCTGGGCGGTCTACGCGCGCGACTGATTCGGAGGCTCACCTGCGAGTGAGCTAGGGGCAGCCCCCAAGTCAGTAGCGAGTGATCCTCACCTCGTCGTATCCCTCGGCCATGTAGACGCGCCGTCCCGGGTACGCCTGGGAGAGACATTGCGCGGCCTCGTAGGGCATCTGCCGGTCGATGGCGAGGATGACGTCCGGATCGGGGTAGAGGTCGAAGGGGAGGTTGGTCGGCAGGTCGAACTCGCTGTTGCCCGTCGTGCCCTTGGAAGCGATGACGATCGCGTTGTGGAGGCCGTAGTCGGCGACCGCGCGCTGCAGCCCCGCGTGCCGGCGCGTGTGCTCCACGACCGTCGGCCACTCGAGCGGGACGATGTGGATCCAGCCGCTGATCGCGGCGAAGACGGCGAGCGCGAACGGTCCGCCCCGCGCCAGCGCGTTCCGGCCGGCGCTGACGTGCGAGAGGGCGGCCACGGTGAGCGGCGCCATCGCCACGGCGCCGCCGATGGCCATCGGGACGACCAGGATCATCAGGTAGCGCGGGCCGTAGCCCCAGTCGAAGCCCCGCTGCCCGAGGTCGAGGAACATGCAGTAGACGATGTACGGCAGGGACGTCGCAGCGAGCGCGACGAGGATGCCCACGGCGCGCCCGCGGAGCGTCACCAGCCCCGCGAGCCCCACCGGGATCGACGCGGGCCACCACGTGTACGACCCGGTCGCGAGCGGCAGCCCGTACTTCCACTGGGCGGGCGTCGGCTTGCTGTACTTCACGACGTTCCAGGGGTGGATGTACGCGTTGAGCGAGTACCCGGTGGTGAACCACTTGCCGAGCTGGACCCGCAGGATGACGAGCGAGATCGCCGACCAGACCGCGGCGGTCGCCGCCGCCGCGAGAAAGCCGCGCCAGCCGATGCGCCCGCGCGCGAGCGCGTAGGTGAAGAGGACCGCCAGGCCGATCCCCACGAAGGCGCCGTCCGCGGGGCGGCTCGCGACGTTGAGCACGGCGGCCGTCCCCAGGACGAAGCCCCAGAGCGTCTTGTCCCCGGGCGGCAACGGCGACTGCAGCATCATGACCGCCTCGAGCGACCACGCGAAGCACGCCAGGACCAGGATGTGCGGATAGCGCGAGCCGCCGTTGATGAGGATGCTCGTCCCGAGCATGCACAGCAGCGCTCCCCAGGTGCCTGCGACGCGTACGAGCCGGGCCGACGGCGGCGCGTCTCGCCGTCCGAAGCCGCGCATGGCGCTGCGCGCCAGCCTCGCCATGCCGACCGCCATCATCCCCATCGTGACCGGGCTACCGAGCCAGACGACCCCGAGGGCGAAGAACGGCGCGAGGAAGAGCGGCCAGCCCGGCGTGTACTGGGAGAAGAGCTTGCCCTGGCTCTCGAACACGTAGAAGTTCTCGAGGTACGGCTGGCACCGCTCCGACGCGGCGTACGCGCGGCCCTTCGCGAAGATGGACGCCTGGAACGTGTACCCCCACTCGTCGGCCGTCCCGAGGCGCTTGCGCAGCACGTAGAGGCAAACGAGCGTCGCCAGCAGGGTGGCGGCGACGAACACCATCCAGTCGTGAAAGGCGTAGGAGCCCTCGTTGGGGCCGTCGGCCGCGTCGCGGGTCCGCGGGACCTGCTTGCGCACGAGCAGCCCCACCAGGAGCCCCATCCACGCCAGGTGCAGGGCGGCCACCTCGTAGTCGGACTCCTTCACGAATCCGGAGACGAGCCAGAGCGGCACCTGACCGAGCAGCCCCACGACCGCGACGCCGGGGCGAAGCGCGATGACGGCCGCCAGCGTGCCGAGCACCGCCGACGCGGCGAGGACGTCGCGCTGGGCGTCGTGCGAGGGGTGATAGCCCAGCTGTCCGAGGGTCGGGACGATCTCGACCGCCAGCGCGGCGAGCCAGACGGCGGCGAGCATCGTGCCCCGCGCGGCCCACGAGCCGAAGCGCCAGAAGAGCACAAGCGCCGTCAGCATCAGCGCCGCGCACGCCTGCGCCGCCATGAACGAGCCCAGGTAGTCGATCGTGTAGGGCCAGTGCACGCCTTACCTCTTCTGCGCGACGATCCAGTCGTCGACCTGCCTCGCCAGCACGTCGAGCGGCATCGCCCCGTCGCGCAGCACGACGTCGTGGAAGGTCCGCACGTCGAAGCGGTCGCCCAGCTCGGCCTGCGCGTGCCGGCGGAGGCGCTGGATCTCGAGCTCGCCGATCTTGTAGGCGAGCGCCTGGCCCGGCCAGGCGATGTAGCGGTCGATCTCGTTGGTCACGTCGAGCTCCGTCTTGGGCACGTTCGACAGGAAATAGTCGATCGCGCGCCGCCGGTCCCAGTGCATCGCGTGCATCCCGGTGTCGACGACGAGGCGAACCGCCCGCCACATCTGGTAGGCGAGCTGCCCGAACCGGGAGTAGGGATCGTCGTAGAGGCCCAGCTCTGCCCCGAGGGACTCGGCGTACAGACCCCAGCCCTCCTGGTACGCCGTCCACGACGCATGCCGCCGGAACTCGGGCAGTCCCTCCTGCTCGCTCGCGAGGGCGATCTGCAGGTGGTGGCCAGGGACGCTCTCGTGGAGCGTCAGCGCCATCATCTCCCAGCGCGGCCGCGAGCGGGGCTGGTAGAGGTTGACGAAGAAGGTACCGGCGCGAGAGCCGTCCGCGGCGGGCTCTCGGTAGTAGGCCGTCGTCGTGTCCGGCGCCATGGCGTCGGGGATCGCCTCGACGCCGTAGGGCATGCGCGGCAGCGTGCGAAACAGCCGCACCAGCAGGGGGTCGACGCGCTTGGCCATCGCCGCGTACGCCTCGAAGAGCGAGGGACCGTCCGGGTAGAAGAACTGCGGGTCGGTCCGGAGCCACACGAACAGGTCGGCCAGCGAGCCCTTGAAGCCGATCTGCTGGGCGAGCGCCACCATCTCGCCCCGGATGCGCGCCACCTCGCGCAGGCCGATGTCGTGGATCTCGATCGGCGTGAGGCTCGTCGTGGTGTACAGGCGAGCCAGGTACGCGTAGGCCTGCGCGCCCTGCGGGAGCTGCCAGGCGCCCGCCTCGGGGAAGCACGCCGGCAGGTACTCCTTCACGAAGAAGTCACGGAACCGGCGGTAGGCCGGGATGACGCCGTCGACGATGGCGGATCGGGCCTCGGCGAGCAGGCGGTCGCGATCGGCTTGGGGGAGCGAGCCTGGCATGCGCCGGAGCGGCGCGAAGAACGGGCTCCGGTCGGGGTCGTCGACCAGCTGCTTGTCGATCTGGGCGGGGACGCGCTCCATGGCGATCCGCGGCTGCACGACGTGCTCGGCGATCCCCTGCCGCAGCGTCTCCGCGACCTGATCGACGTAGGCCGGCAGGGCCCGCAGGCGGGCGATCCACGCCTGGTAGTCGCGCAACGTCGTGAAGCGGAGCGAATCGGCCAGATCGTCGGCGTTCTGGATGCCGTCGCGCTGGTTCAGGACGAGGTGCCAGAGCCGGAACGGCTGTCCCTCGACGTTCAGCTCCCGGTCGCGCTTGAAGAGCTCGAAGCTCACGCGGTCCTGGTGGGAGAGACGCGCGGGATCGATCGCGGCGAGCCGGGCGAGCACCTCGCGGTCGTGCGCCGCCCGCCGCTCGAACCCCGCCGGGGACGCGTCGGGCCAGCGGTCGTCGAAGCGATGGTCGCCGAGGCTGGAGGCGTACGTCGGGTTCTCCGCCAGCTCGTGCTCCCACTCGGTGTCGAACAGGGTGTGGAGCGCGGCGTCCGGTCCGGCGGGGGCCGCCGGGGTCGTCGGGCGTGCGGGGCAGGGAGGCGGCGAGCAAGAAGACATGAGCAGCGCGGCGCATAGGACGGTGCAGGGGGCCCGCATCGGGCAGCGACCTTAGCGCCGATCGTCGCGCACCACAGCGCCTCCCTTGATGACGGTGGCGACCCGCTGGACCGACGTGATGTCCTGGCGCGGGTCGCCCGGCATCGCGATGACGTCTGCGTACGCGCCGGGCGAGAGGGCGCCCACCTTTCCGTCCCAGCCCATGAGGGCGGCGGACACGGCCGTCGCCGCCCGGAGCGCGCGCTCGGGGCTCATCCCCGCGTTCACCAGATACGACAGCTCGCGGGCGTTCTTGCCGTGCAGGGCCATGAAGGCGTCCGATCCCATGGCGACCTTCACGCCCGTCTCGAGGATGGACGGAAAGCGCTGCTCGTACGGCACGACCAGCGAGTCGATGATCCCCTGCAGCTGCTGCACGTGCTCCGGCGTGAACCCGAGGTGCTCGGCGTCCTCGACGTAGTAGCGCATGATGTACAGCGTGGGCACGAGGGTGATGCCCGCCGCCGCCATCGCGCGCGCCTGGTCCACGCTCAGCTCGGTCGCGTGCTCGATCGAGTCGACGCGGGCGGCGATCGACCGGTCGATGCCGTCGGCCGTGATGGCGTGCACCGCCACGCGCACGCCGCGGGCGTGCGCCTCGTCGCGGGCCGCCGCGATCTCGTCCCCCGTGAGGAGCGGGATGGGATCGTGGGCGCCGCCCGTCGCGAAGAGCTTGATGACGTCGAACCCGGCCTCGACGTGCGCCTCGACCGCCGCCCTCGCGCCCGCCGGTCCGCCGACGGGGCCCTCGGCGCCGATCTGGCTCCCGGCGCACTGCATCCGTGGGCCCTCGAGCGCGCCGGCGGCGATGCGGGCCCTCAGCCACAGGTCGACGCCCTCCTCGCCGCCGACGTCGCGGACGCTCGTGACGCCCGCGCGCAGCGTGCGCTCCGCGTTGCGTGCCGCCTCGTCGCGACGGCGGTCCATGCCGTCGGTCCCCTTCGCGAGCGCGTAGGACGTGAGGTGGGTGTGCGCATCGACCAGGCCCGGCATGCAGAACAGCGGGCGAAGGTCGAGCTCGTCCCGGGGACGGGGCACGTCACGGGCCGGTCCGACGGCGGCGATGCGCTCGCCGTCGAAGACGATCCGCCCGTCGACGATGGCGCCCACCGCCGGATCCCAGACGGTCCCGCAGCGCACTCCGTGGGGAGCCCCCGTGACGTGGGAGCGGCCGGCGTGCGCCGCCGCGCGCGGGGTTGCCTCGTCCGGAGCGCAATCCACCGCCCCGAATGCGAGCAGGGCCGCGATCGTGATGCACGCGCCCGGCTTCACGCCGCGCAGCGTACTCGATCAGGCAGCGATCGGAGGTAGCGCGGGCTTGGCCTTGCGGGGCCGAGGGGCCTTGCCCTGGCTCGGCTTCTTCGCCGACTTCGCGGGCTTCTTGCCCTCGAGCTGCGCGAGGCGGGCGCGGACGCGCGCGTCGATCGCGCGCAGCGTCCCGTCGACCTGCGTCAGGACGACGCGCTCGACGGCCGGGAGGCTGATGGTGGTGCGCAGGGCTCCGCCGCCGAGCTGCCCCTGGATCTGGCTAGCGCGTTGCGTCGCGAACCGCCGCCAGCGCTTCGCCTCCGTGCGCACGGCGCCAATCAGCGCGACGCCCGCCTGCCGGGTCTCCCCGAAGAAGGCGAAGCTTGCCTGCTTGGTGCGGGTGACGAAGGCGTCGCCCTGCTTGACGATGTGATGTCCGGACTCCTGGAGCCTCGATGCCACGGTTTCCACTGCTCGCCTCCGTTCTCTCGTTCATAACGCGTCGCGTTGGTCTGTCAAGGCAGAAACAACGCGTCGCGTTGCGACATCGCGAGCCTCAACCGGAGTACCCTCGCCGCGCGGAGGGGCGCGATGCGGACGGAGTCCCGGGCGATCGTGGTGTTTTCGGTGCTGGGCGTCT
>Ga0335078_10012957_pt1 | contig 12357 bp, 9 predicted proteins | sample Lox_Sample_32_FD_206711 | JGI IMG/M metagenome (GOLD analysis project Ga0335078, IMG submission 206711) | Soil microbial communities from Loxahatchee National Wildlife Refuge, Florida, United States - Lox_Sample_3.2 | ecosystem: Environmental > Terrestrial > Soil > Wetlands | place: USA: Florida... | reverse complement strand
AGGAGCGCAACGCGGCAACGGACCTGATTGCGTACATTGATCCGCAGAGCCTGCGCGCGCTCCTGGGAATCAGCGCTTCCACCGGGGCGGCGGCCGCGCTGGATGCCGCGGAGGCCGCGCTTCTCTCCGCGAATGAGGACACGCTTTTCCGGGGTGGGATGCTTCAAGCCTCACCGGGCGCCCGGCACCTTCCCGCGCCCCCGCGCGCGGCGGCCCGCCAGGAGCGCGCGGACGCCGCCAGTGCCTGGCAGTTCATCCTGGTGAACCTCAAGGACCCCGGCAGCGCTGCATCGTTCGTCGCCCGGACCAACCATTGGTTTGCAGCCCAGGGCATTCAAGCCCGCGCCTCCGACTGGCGCGCGGCGGCCGGGCCGTTTGCCATGGTGCCCGATCTCCTGGGAGTGGTGCTCACGCTTGCAGTCTTCATCATCGCCATCGTCGCAATGATCATCATCATGAACACGCTGGTGGTGAGCATCAGCGAGCGCACCGGGGAGATCGGCACCATGCGGGCCCTGGGAGCGCAGAAGGGCTTTGTGTGGCGGATGCTCCTGACTGAAACCCTGGCCATCACGGTCATCTTCGGCGCGCTGGGAGGCGCAACGGGTTGCGCGATTGTCGGAGTCCTGGGCATCCGGGGAATCCCGGCATCATCAAGCGCTCTCCTCCAGGCGATTGCCGGAAGCTCCACGCTTCGGCCCGCCGTCGACGTTTCCTCCCTGGGGAGCGCGCTCCTTCTCGTCATCATCATCGCGGTGCTTGCCGCGCTCTATCCCGTGAGGACCGCGCTGAAAGTCCGGCCCATCACGGCAATGCAGGCCCGCGGAGAATAGGAGTATCCATGCAGTACATCGTCCTTGCATTTCGAAACCTGGGCCGGCAGAAGCGGCGAAGCTTCCTCCTGGGCGGGGCAATCGCATTCGGGATCCTGGTCGTGACGTTCATCAACGGCTTTGCAGGCGGACTTGCCGGGAACCTGGAGCAGAACTTCTCCCAGCTCCTGGGCGGAGAGATCTTCATCCAGGGAGTTGAAAAGAAAGCTTCCGGGCAGCGCGTGGAGCTGATCACTGATGACCAGGCGCTTGAAGCCGCTATTGCGGACTCACGGATCCCCGTGAGGGCCATCACCAGGAGCTCCACGTTTGTCGGCACTTTTTTCTTCCATAACAACAGCGCAGTACAGGCAGTCGTGGGCATTGATTTTGCCGGGTCGTCCCCTCTCAGGAACAGGCTTTCCCTTGTCCAGGGCGGCTTCGACGGGATGGCGGATCCTGAAGGGATCATCATCGGCCAGCAGACCGCGCAGAGGTTGAAGGCCCAGGCAGGGGACACCGTCCTGGTCCAGCTCAGGACGGTGACCGGCCAGATGAACATTGCAGAGTTTCATGTTGCCGCGGTAAGCCATGACCCCGGGCTCTCCGTTTCGTTTGCCGCCTACGCCAACCGGGCCTACGTGAACGCGCAGGAGAATCTCCCCGCGGACGCCTGCCAGCAGATCGGGATCCTCCTGCGCAACCCCGGGCAAACAGACGCGGCGGCCGCGGATCTCTCCGGCGCTCTCTCCCGGCGGGTAACGCTCCTGCCCCCGCTCCCCAAAGCGACTGGGGGAAACATGATGGGGTCCATGCTCCGCCAGCACAATGAAAACCCCATGGGCGCCATGATGGCGGACCTCATGAGGCAGGCCGGTGAAGGTGGCTACCAGGGGACACGCTACCGGCTTTCCACGATCAACGACATCCTGGGCAAGCTCGAGCTTCCGCAGGTCATCGGCGCCATCAACGGGATCTCGTTTGTCATCCTGATCATTCTCTTCCTGATCATCGTTGTCGGCGTCATCAATACGTTCCGCATCGTGCTCAATGAGCGCACGCGCGAGATCGGGACCATGCGGGCGCTGGGAATGCAGAGAGGCGGGGTGCGGTCACTGTTCCTCCTGGAGGCGCTCCTCCTTTTCCTGGCAGGCGCCGCGGCCGGGCTCGTTGGGGCCGGGGTCCTCATGACGCTGACGAGCCTCCTCTCATTCACTCCCACCACGCCGGCGTTCCTCATGCTGAGAAGCGGCCATCCCAGCTTCGTGGTGTCACCGGCGCAGATCATTACGCCGCTCCTCGTGGTGGGAATCATCACGATGCTCGGCGCCTGGCTGCCCGCGCGGCGCGCGGCCGGCCTGAAACCCGTGGATGCGCTGGCCGCGGTCCACTAGGACATCCATTTCCAGGAGAAGACTATGAAAGCTTTTATGAAGCGGTTTGCAGGCATGTCCATCCTCTTTCTTGCGCTGGGCGTCCCCGCGCTCTGGGCGGGACCGGATCAACCTGACGTGGCGGCCCTCCTGCAGCGCCTGGACGGAATGACGAACTTCACCGGGGACTTCACCGCGGAGTACACGGAGATCAGCCAGCATCCCGGCCAGCAGCCGGCGGTGTACCGCCACGACGTGTATCGCCGGGACAGGGACGGGGCCATGACCATCATCATGCGCTTTCCCGACGCGCAGAAGGGACAAGGCTACCTGGAAGTGGACAACAACTTCTGGTTCTACGATCCCGAAAGCCGGCTGTTCTCCCACGCGTCGCTCAAGCAGAGCTGGCAGAACACGGAAGCGGTGAACAGCGATTTTTTCCGGACCACCTGGGCGAAGGACTACGCGGTGGAGTCATGGAGCGAAGGGACGCTGGGCATCTATCCCGTGTACGTCGTATCGGTGAAAGGAACAAATGACCAGGTCACGTTCCCGTTCAAGAAGATCTGGGTGCGCAAGGACATCGGGCTGCTGCTGAAGGCGGAGGACTACAGCCTCTCCCGCCGGCTCATGCGTACCGTCTACTACCCGCAGTACCTGCAGGTGGGTGATCACTACGTGGCAAACCGCATGCTGATTGTCGACAACCTGAACGTGGGCGCAAAGACGGAGCTGACCATAGCCGACGTTTCCACGGCGCCGCTGCCCGACTACACGTTCACCAAGGCGTTCCTGCAGCAGGTGAACCGATGAAGCGCTTCCGCTTCCTTTTCTGCGCCTGCCTGCTGGCAGTCTCTGTGCTGGCGTTCCCGATGCCCGCAGTCCCCGCGCCGGATGACCCCGCGCCCGCAGTCCCCGCGCCGGCAGGCGCGCAATCCACAGGCAGCCCCGACGACATGTTCGGCGGGAACATGGTGCAGGGTCAGGCCCAGGCGCAGGCTCCGGCGGCGGGGCAGGGGCAGGCCCAGGCTCCGGCGCAGGGCCAAGCGGCCGGCCCGGAAAGTCTTCTCCAGTCGAAGGGGGTGGATATCGGTGGATATCTTTTTTCCGACTACACGACGTTTGCATTCTGGCAGAACGCCTACCCCAGTCTGGCGGACCCCGTCTCAGGAGTTTCAAGCTCATTCGTCCCCAACCTTGAGGCGGACGTCTACCTGGACGCGCGCCCCTACACGTTCTTCCGGGTGTTCGGGAAGCTCAAGGTCGTCTTCCCGTTCGGAGGCTCCGCGCTGGGCGTGTCCCAGGCGCAGACCAGCCCATTCACGTCAATCTACTCCCCGCCGCCAGGTTCCGGGACCTCCGTACCCAACATTTCCGTGTTCGAGCTTTTTGCGGATGTCAACGCGGATGAAAAAGTCTTCCTCCGCGTGGGCCAGCAGGTCATCCACTGGGGCGTGGGCTACTTCTTCAGTCCCGCGGACATCCTGAGCCTTTCCCCCATCAACCCGCTCCAGCCCGCGCTGGAGCGGCAAGGTCCGCTTGCGCTCACCGTCAGCGCGCCCTTTGCGCGCGTGGACAACGCGTACCTGTACGTTGTAGCAAACCAGGCAATGACCAGCGCGTTCGACCCCGCCGACCTCGGCGTTGCCCCCAGGGTGGAGCTGGTCCTTGGGAATTACGAGATCGGGGTTGGCGGTTACTACCAGAAGGATCAAAGGCCCAAAGCCATGATGACGGCAACGGGATCCCTTTTCGGCACGCTGGGAATCATCGGGGAAGGAGTCGTGAGCTACGGGAGCGACCGTGTGCGCGTGGAGCCTTCGTCGGGAGCGCCGGGAGGCTGGCAATCTTTCACGGACACCACGACGCCGTATTTCAGCGGCACGGTGGGATTGAGCTACGGGGAAAGCTCGCAGCACATCTCCGTCATCGTCCAGTACTACTACAACGGCCAGGGCTACTCCACCCTGTCACAGGAACAAGGCGCCGTCGGCTTGCTGGGCAGCCAGCAGGCAGCCCTGGCGATGGGAGCCCAGCCTGCGGGGCCGCTCCTGTCCGCAAATGACCTTCTCCTCCCCGGGCAGCACTACATCGCCGGCTCCGCGGCGTGGGCGGACATCCGCGCCTCCAACCTTGACCTTGGCGTTTTCTATGAGGGGAACCTCAGCGACGGCTCAGGCGTGGTGAGCCCGTACGCGGCATACACGCCGTTTCAATACTTCACGGTCACGCTGGCACCGTTCATCGGGTACGGGGAGCCGGGCTCGGAGTTCATGACGAAGTTCGGGTATTTTGCCGTATCGCTCAAGGTCACCGTCGGAGAGGGGGCGTTCTAGACCGCGCCTACAGGGCGTCATCAACGAGATCGGGGTGGGAATCAAACCATGCCCGCAATGCGTCCCGGGCGGCTGCCAGATCGTCCATGCGGGCTGAGCAGATCTCATAGAGCTCCTCCGGGGACACCTCGTGATAAAAATGCACGAGCCTGTTCCGGTAGCCGGCCAGGATTCTGAAAAGAGCGGCCTGCGGGGACGTGAGGACGCCGCTCTTCGCAAGCGCGCTTGCAATCTCTTTGTACTCGGCAACCCCCTTTCCAAATCCCTTCGCCAGAATATGCCGCCCCACATCAAAAAGGGCTTCAAGCGCCCGCCGGAGACAGGATTCTGCGGTCCAGATGTTCCGTGAGTCGGATTCGAAATCCGCCACGCGTTTCAGAGGGAGCGACCGGATCTCGGAGAGCATGCGATCCACCCACACGATTCGATCCAGGACAACCCTCTTCGAGATTTTTCCTGGGCTCACGATCCCTCAATGAGCGCCAGTCTCTCCCGCTCAAGAGGCGCGCAGTCCCCCGCGCGACGAAGGATGTAGAGATCGTACTCGTCGGCGTCGTGCTCGTCCTTTACGTAGAGACGTTCACCCCGGACGATATTGGCGGCAAGAAAAGGATCCGCTTCGTGAAGAAGCACAAGATCGACACGGGGAGCGTCGAACAAATCCTCCAGCTCGACCGCCATGAGGGCTTTCTCACGAATATCGATCCGCTTGTCAGAAGAAGCGCGGACCCCGATGTCGAGATCGGCGCTCGGATTCACGGGCTCCGCTGAAGAACCGCTCAAGGCGGACAGGGTCTGCTGTGCCCTGCTTCCGAACGCATAGAGGATCTCAACGTGATGGGTCCGGCAGAATCGCTCAAGCCTGGCGGCAAGTGAATCCATGCCATCATTGTATGACGGATCAACGGCTGACGCAACGGCGATAGGAGGCAGCCGCCGGCTCAAAACTCCCGCAGGCTCTCGTCAATTCCCTTTCGCACTTCGAACCACCAGTCCAGCGCCGCTTCCTTCCGGTCCTTTTCAAAGCGCTGGATCCACTCGGTGAGCTGCGGGTCCGTCTCTCCTTCAACGTCGCGCGCCCGTTTCAGGAAGGAGAGCACCAGGTCGATGTTCCGCTCGGATTCCCAGTAGACGGACGCGTTTCGGGAATTGATCCGCGCGGCGGTGACGGCCGTGGAGGCCACCAGCTGGTCCTTCATTCCGAAGATGCTGCCGAAGATCTCCGCGGTGGTTTCCTCAGCCCAGCCCCGATGGAACCGGCAGAACCCGGCGGTGTCAAGGAGAAGCTCCTTCTGGAGCCTCTCTGCGCACAACCGCCCCAGCGTGCGCGGCGGAGCAAAGGCGAACCCGTAGTACATGTAGTACTTGCCCATGATGGGCATGGGAGCAAGCACGCCCGGCGCCCAGTACTGGTTGGGCACCATCCATCCCTGCCGCCCGAAGGCGGCGTACACAAAACTGTCCAGCAGTCGCGTCCCGCGCGCGCGTGAGAGCTGGCGGCCCCATTTCCGCGCGCCCTGGGAAAGATCAACCACGCCTCGGCGCATGACAATGGAGTCAAGGAGCTCCACTCCCAGATCCGCGTTGTTCGCGGAGTCTGCAACCGGATCAAATCCTTCCGCTTTCCACCGCGGGACCCGGGTCACCCCCAGGTCCTCCTTGGACAGGTGTCCTTCATCCAGCAGGTCCATCATCCACGCAATGACGCCGCCCGCGGAGATTGCATCAAACCCCAGCGCATCCGCGTGATGGCAGAGCTTCTCCGCGGCGCGCTGGTCAAAGACCCCGCAGAGAGGGCCCATGGTCTGGTAGGGCTCGTAGTCCTTCTTGTAGTCGTCCTTCATCTTCTTGCACACCGCGGAGCACGGCTCACCGCACGTGTGCTGCCGGCGAGGCACAATGGTTTCCTCGTTGAACTGCGCAAGGTAGTGGTTGACCACCAGGTTCTGGTGCAGGGAAAGCCGGGCTTCCTCCGTGTCCAGGACCGTGCGGTAGTTGAACGCGATGATCCGGCCCTTGACGCCCGCATAGTTCACGCCGAACGTGCCGCCGGTGTTGAACTTCGGGTCAAAGCGGTACTTCGTGGTTGCTTCCATGTCCTTGGCAAGGAGCCGCTGCTTGTACTTGGCCTCGAACCACTGGTCCGCTACTTTCCTGTCGCGGAAGTCCTCATCCACGTACGTGCCGCCATAGATCACCGCGGCAATTCCGTGCTCCTGGAGCATCTTGCTCCCCAGGCCGCCGCGGCCCGCCCAGGTGTCCACCGCCGTCAGCTTTCCCTGCGTGATGGGCACGGAAACGATGCCGCCCATGTCCGTGGAAAGCGCCGCCGGCCCGGTTGCCAGCACGCGCGGATCTGTGGCGTACCGGGCGCCCAGAAGCTGGTACACGTGGTCCATGAGCGCGTAGGCGCCCATCCTGCCCTTTGCCCATATCTCGGAGAGCTGCACCGGGAGAAGCTCCACCTCCACTTCCTCTCCGCCTGAGCGGTTGAGGTACAGGATGGAAGGCACCGGCGCTTTGCCGATCAGGGACACCATGTTGAGCCCCAGGTTGTCGAAGACAAGGCCGGCGCCGCCCATGGAGGAGACGTAAAACCCGCGCCAGCAGGGGGAAAACCCCGTGACGAACAGCCTGTTGGAGCCGGGAAAAATGGACCCCGCAAGGAGGCCCACTCCGAAGTTCAGGGACTGGGTATGGGAGGAGAGATGGAGTCCCAGGTCAACGGGGCCGAAGAACCTCCCGACCTCGTACCGTCGGACGCGGTAGAAGCCCGTGCGGGCGTCGATCAGGAGGACTTTCTGGTCCATGGGATCAGCCTTTCAGCGGCGGGCGCGTCAGCGAAGCCGGTTTTCCGCCCTGTCAAGGATGGAAGAAAGCCGGGCCGCGGGATCAGCAATCTTTGACGCAAAGATCATGGCGGCGATGATGTACGGCTTGTACCCGGCCTGGCGGTACAGCGGCGTGCGGAAGCGGTCAAACACGCCTGCAGAGACCTCCCCCTGCTGGCAGCTCACCCCGGTGATGTCCGCGGGAAGGCAGTGGAGGTACAGGGCGTCGCTGGTCTTTGCCATGAGCTTATCCGTGCATTCCCAGCTCTTGAACCGGGCATTGTTCTCCAGGCAGCGCTTTTCAAGGTCCGCCAGCGCCTTCTTGTCCCCTGTCTCCACGATCTTTGTGCGCTCTTCCATGACGGCAAATGGCGCCCAGCTCTTGGGATAGACGATGTGCGCGCCGTCAAACGCTTCTTCCATGGAAGAGCTGATGTGGAAGCTCCCGCCGGATGACGCAGCAGACTTCTTTGCCTGGGCAACGACCTCCGGCATCAGCGAGTACCCTTCCGGGTACGCCAGGGAAACGTTCATGCCGAACCGCGTGAAGAGCCCGATCACGCCCTGCGGCACGGAGAGCGGCTTTCCGTAGGAAGGGGAATACGCCCAGCTCATGGCCACTTTCTTCCCCTTCAGCTTTTCCACCCCGCCGTATTCCGTCACCAGGTGGAGGAAGTCCGCCATGGTCTGCGTGGGATGGTCGATATCGCACTGCAGGTTGACCACCGTGGGCCGCTGCTCCAGCACGCCGTCCTTGAAGCCCTGCTCCACCGCGTCGGCAACTTCCACCATGTACGTGTGGCCCTTCCCGATGTACATGTCGTCCCGGATGCCGATGACCTCCGCCATGAAGGAAATCATGTTGGAGGTCTCCCGCACTGTCTCCCCGTGCGCGATCTGGGACTTGCCCTCATCAAGGTCGGACACGGTGAGCCCCAGGAGGTTGCACGCGGAGGCAAAGCTGAACCGGGTCCGCGTGGAGTTGTCCCGGAACTGGGAGACGGCCAGGCCCGAGTCCCACAGCCGCGGAGAGATGTTGTTGCGGCGGAACTCCTTGAGAATGGAGGCGATCTCCAGGATGGCTTCCAGCTCTTCCCGGGACTTGTCCCATGTGAGGAAGAAGTCCTTCCCGTGGAGGCCGGCGGCGGCCTTCTTTGCCAGGCTGTCGATCCGTCTCTGCATGTCATGCGGTGTCGTGGTGATCACGAGATCCTCCCCAGTGCTGTCAGTATCTTTTCCGGTGTCATGGGCCAGTCCCTCAGCCAGACGCCCGTGGCCGCGTGGATTGCCGCCGCCAGGGCGGGCGCTGCTCCGTTCATGCTGATCTCTGAAACGCTCTTCCCGCCGAACGGGCCAAAGGGATCATCCGTTTCCACGAAGCTCACGTCAAGGTCCCGGGGAACCTCCTGGATCATGGGCGCGCCGTAGCTTCCCAGCGTGGTGGTCAGGCACCGGCCCTGCTCATCGAAGATCATCTCTTCATACAGCGCGTGGCCGATGGACTTGAGCACCGCCCCGTAGACCTGGCCCTGCGCCAGCTCCGGGTTGATGGGCGTTCCGCAGTCAGTAACGGCATGATAGCGCAGCACGGTGATGGCCCCCGTCCGCGTGTTGACCGCCACTTCGCAGAAGTGCGCGGCGTACGGGATTGCCGCGTCGTCGGAGGTGAAGGAAGCGTGCGCGACAAGCTCCCCCGGGCCGTCGCCGCCCTGGCAGTGGTGGGCAATCTGCCCGAAGTCCACGCTGCCGGACGCGCCCTTGACCCGGCCCGGGAACTCCAGGGCCAGGCCTTCCGCCGGCTCTTTGAGCATGCCGGAGGCCACGGAGAGGATCTTCTCCCGCAGCCCTTGCGCGGCCTTCAGAGAAGCGTTCCCGCTGAAATACGTGCCGCTGGAAGCGTAGGCGCCCTTGTCGAAAGGAGTTGTGTCGGTGTCTCCCGAGATCACCGCCACCGTGGAGAGGTCAGAGCAGAGCGTCTCAGCAACGATCTTTGCCATCACGGTGTCCAGGCCGGTGCCCAGGTCGGCGCCGCCGGAGGATAGAAGGAACGTGCCGTCGGAGAGAAGCTTCACGTCCGCGCACGCCTGGTCAAGGCCGGGCAGGCCGGAGCCCTGCTGGATGATGGCAACGCCTTTGCCGGTCTTGACGTCCGGGTCCGGCGCGCCTTCGGACGCGCCCCACTTCATGCTCCGACATCCCTGCGCCAGCGCGCGGTCCAGCCCGCAGCTTCTCACGTGAGCAGCCGCGCCTTCCCTGCCCTCCCCCAGGCTCTTCAGGATCTCAAGGACGTCGCCTTCCCGCACGTGGTTCCTGCTGAGAAACGCCGCCAGGTCCATTCCGAGCTTTTCCGCAAGCTCGGCCGCCGCCACCTGGACCGCGAAGGAACCCTGGGGGGCGCCGTACCCCTGGTACGCGCCGGAGGGGACGTGGTTGGTATACCAGGCGCGGACCTCCCACGCCATGTTGGGGCAGCGGAAAAGCGGGAGGGACTTGGAGCATGCGTTCATCGGGACGGTGAGGCAGTGCTGGCCATATGCGCCGGTGTCGGCGTCAACGGACATCTTGATTGCCGTCAGCGTCCCGTCCTTCATTGCTCCCATCTTCACGGCGACGCGGAACGGATGCCGCACGGTTGCCGCAATGAACTCCTCCTCCCGGGTGTACTTGTACAGGACAGGCCTGCCCGTCCTCACGGTGGCAAAAGCACAGAGCTCCTCCAGGAGAATGTCCTGCTTGCTCCCGTAGCCTCCTCCCACCCGTTCCTTGATGACCCTGATCCTGTTTTCCGGCCAGCCAAGGACGCGCGCGAGGATGCGCCGCAGGTGCCAGGAGACCTGCGTTGAAGCATGGACGATCAGCCGGTCCCCGTCCATCCGGGTGTACACCACGTGTGGCTCAAGCGGCGTGCACTGGACCCTGCTGGTGGTGTACGTGCGCTCAATGACCTCATCCGCCACGCGGAAGCCGGCTTCAACGTCCCCAATGCCTCCGGCGGCGCTTGCCGCCAAATTGCGCGCCGCGTCAGCCCCGATGGAGAACTGGTACACGATGTCCTTCAGGTGATCCGCATGGACGGCGGGCAGCTTGCCCGCCATGGCGTCCTCCAGGGAAAGAACAGGCGGCTGGACATCGTAGTCCACCGTGATCAGGGAGAGGGCCTTCTGCGCCGTCTCCGCGTCTTCAGCCACCACCGCGGCAACGCGGTCTCCCATGTGGCGCACGGTCCTGCTGAACATCCGGTAGTCGTACGGGGATGGCTCGGGGAATCCCTGGCCCGCCTGCCCATAAGGGATCTCGGGACAGTTGCGATGGTCGATCACCATGACGACGCCGGGCAGCGCTTGCGCCTGGGTAGTGTCCATGCGCGTGATGACCGCGCGGGCATGGGGGCTTCTGAGCACGGCCATCACGCAGCTTCCGGTCTCCACCCTGTCCTCAACGTACGCCTTCATTCCGGCAACAAGCTTGATGCCGTCGATCTTCCGGGCGGCCTTGCCTATGACGCGAAGGCCGTCACGGAAAGCCGGAGATACCGCTTCGGACCACGACGGGTCCTTGCGCCGCTTGCGGGCAAGCTCGACGGCCAGGAAGAACTGCTTGTAACCGGTGGACCTGCTGAAAAGCCCGGAAAGGGCATCCCGGACATCGTCTTGCGTGGGTGTTTCCGTGCGCCGGAGCAGCTCTTCCAGCAGGAGCGCAGCGGCGGGAGAGTTGTATGCAGACTGGATCACGCCGGCGTCGATCATGGACAGCTGAAGCGCAGAAAGGCGCGAATCCCTGCTCAAGCTTTCCACTGTCTCCAGGGAATGGCCTTCCGCCTGCCCGGCAACCATCAGCCCGGCCAGCACCGCCCTTCCATCAAAGAGGATGGTGTCGCTCCCGGCAAAGCCTTCCCCGTCATCGCTTGAGCGTACGGAAGGGATTCCCATGCGCTGGAGCAGCGCTTGCAGGCTTTCCCCGGGTTCGGCCTGCACGGATCTGCCGGTGCCGTTCAGGGTAAACGTGATCTTCATGGTCTTGCTCCATGCAGCGCGTCTGCAACCAGCACGCGCGCCAGGTAAGCCTTGTAGGCGAGAGAGGCGTGGATGTCGGCAGCAAAAGAGATTTCTCGTAAGGGAATCTGCTCGATCGCCGACCGCGGCGGGAGAGCCTGGTCCTCCAGGGAGAACTCCAGCTTCGAGAGCCGCACGGGCGTCCCGCGGCAATCACTGACGACGATCCGCAACCCTTTGACCGCGGGGCGAAACGCCGACGCGCTTGCGGCCACCACCAGGCTGCGGGGGCCGTGAGACGTTCGAGAAACCGCCAGCACCGCAGACGGGCGGCCGGGTTCCGGAATATTGACGGACAGGACAAGGGCGCCAGCTCCGCCGGAAAGAAAATCACGGAACGGTACCGGCTTCTTTTTTCCTGCCAGGCCGACCTCCGCTTCCATGGCCATGAGAAGAGGGATGAGCGCAGAGTCTGCCGCGTGCAGCGCCACCTCTCCTCCGATGGTCATCATGTTTCTCAAGGTGCGGGAGGCGGTCAGACCAGCTGCGCTTTTGAGCGATGAGGGCACGCCGGGATGATCCATGATCTGCTGGAACGTGGCCGTGGCCCCCAGGACGCAGCGGCGTCCGTCCGCCTGGATGGAGCTCAGCCCGAGCCTCTCCAGGGAGACAAGCGTCACCGGCTCCGGGTGCCTGCGCGCGTTCAGCCACGTGCCGCCGCCCAGGAACATCGCGCCGGGCAAGCCTTTCGCCTTCAGGGCCTCCTGAACAGTCGCGGGCCGCAGGATCTCTGTTACCATGGCGGAATTGTACCATGATGACATCCCGGGCGCAAATGTCCTATAGTGGGGACATGGAATGGCGTGCAAGCCACATTCTGGTGAAGGACAAGAAACTGGCGGACGAGCTGCTCAAGAGAGTGAAGCAGGGAGCCAGCTTTGAAGCGCTGGCGCGGGAGCACTCCACGTGCCCCTCCAGGTCGCGGGGCGGGGACCTGGGGTGGTTCGGGCCGG
>Ga0335078_10012956_pt1 | contig 12358 bp, 6 predicted proteins | sample Lox_Sample_32_FD_206711 | JGI IMG/M metagenome (GOLD analysis project Ga0335078, IMG submission 206711) | Soil microbial communities from Loxahatchee National Wildlife Refuge, Florida, United States - Lox_Sample_3.2 | ecosystem: Environmental > Terrestrial > Soil > Wetlands | place: USA: Florida... | reverse complement strand
GTACTTTTGCAGGGCGCGGCGGAGCGGTCTGGCTCCGTAGCTGCGGTCGGTTAGGGTCTGGTTCAGGATCCACTTCTTGGCTTCGTCGGCTACCGTGACCGTGATCGAACGCTGCGCCAGATTCGAGTTGAGCTGCGTGACCATGAGCTCGAGAATCTGGATCAGGTCCTGCTCGCCGAGCGCGGTGAAGAGAATCACTTCGTCCAGGCGGTTCAGGAATTCCGGGTTGAAGGTACGCTTGACTTCGCCCTTGACCAGGTCTTCGACCTTTTCGGAGACCATTTCGTCTTTCGACGACTGGAAGCCGAGGCCTTCGCGCTTCATCAGGTGACGCGCGCCGATGTTGGAGGTCATGATGAGGATGACGTTCTTGAAGTCGACCGTGTTGCCGAGGCCGTCGGTGAGCTGTCCGTCTTCGAAAACCTGCAGGAGGATGTTGAAGACATCGGGATGCGCCTTTTCGATTTCGTCTAACAGGACGACGGAATACGGGGCGCGCTTGACGCGTTCGGTGAGCTGTCCACCCTCTTCGTAGCCGACGTATCCGGGAGGCGAGCCGATCAGCTTCGAGACCGAGTGCTTTTCCATGAACTCGGACATATCGAAGCGGACGAGGGCTTTTTCGCTGCCGAACATGAATTGGGCGAGCGTGCGGGCGACTTCGGTTTTGCCGACGCCGGTGGGGCCGAGGAAGAGGAACGAGCCGATCGGGCGGTTCGGGCTCTTGAGTCCGGCGCGGCTGCGGCGGATGGCGCGGGCGAGAGCGCTGATGGCGCGATCCTGCGAGATGATGCGCTTGTGCAGCTCTTCTTCGATGCGCAGGAGTTTCTGCGTTTCTTCTTCTTTGATGGAGGTGATGGGAACGCCGGTCCAGCGGGATACCACGTCCTCGATGTCCTCCCGACCGACTACGCCGGTGGAGGATTCATCGAGGTGGTATTTTTCGCGAAGAGCGCGCAGGTTTTCGCGCTCCTTGCGTTCTTCGTCGGAGTAGAAGCGCGCCTTCTCGAACTCGTGGTTCGCGATGGCGTTCTCCATACGGTGGACGATGAACTTGATGCGCTTCTGGACTTCGGTCAACTCTTCGGGCAGCGAGGTCTGGCGCAGCTTGACGCGTGCGCCGGCTTCGTCGATCAGGTCGATGGCCTTATCGGGCAGGAAACGGTCCGGGATGTAGCGGTTGGAGTGCGAGACGGAGAAGTTGATGGCGTCGTCGGTGTAGGTGACGGCGTGGAACTTTTCGTAGCGCTCTTTAATGCCGAACAGAATTTTGACCGCATCGGTCTCGTTCGGCGGCGGAACTTTCACCGCCTGGAAGCGGCGCTCGAGCGAGCGATCTTTTTCGATCGATTTGCGATACTCGGCCGGCGTGGTTGCGCCGATGCACTGAATTTCGCCGCGGCTGAGCGCGGGCTTGAGGATGTTGGCGGCGTCGAGCGAGCCTTCGGCCGATCCGGCGCCGACGAGGGTATGCAGTTCGTCGATGAAGATGATGGAATTCTGGTTCTCCATCAGCTCTTTCATGATGGTCTTGAGGCGCTCTTCGAACTGGCCGCGGTATTTTGTGCCGGCGACGATAAGAGAGAGGTCGAGGGCGAGGATGCGCTTGTCGGCGAGGAAGGATGGGACTTCGCCGTCGGCGATGCGTTGCGCGAGGCCTTCGACGATGGCGGTTTTGCCAACGCCCGGCTCGCCGATGAGCACGGGATTGTTTTTGGTGCGGCGGCAAAGAATCTGCACTACGCGCTCGACTTCGCCCTCGCGGCCGACCAGCGGATCGAGCTGGCTGTCCATGGCGCATTGGGTGAGGTCGCGGGAGAACTCGCTCAAAAGTGAAGACTCGCGCTGGCCGCGCTGGGGCTGGGCTTTCTCCTGGCTGGTGCGGGCCAGTTCTTCGCGGATGGTGGAGAGGCGGAGGCCACGCTCGTGCAGAATTTCGGCGGCAAAGCACTTCTCTTCTCTTAGTAACCCCAACAGCAGGTGCTCGGTCCCAATATGCTTATGAGAAAGACGTTCGGCCTCTTCGGCCGCATATGCCAACACACGCTTGCATTCGTTGCTGAGGGGCAGATCGACGGAGGTCGAGACCTTTTCGCGGATGGTGGTGTGGCCTTCGATCTGCTTGCGGATCGATTCCACGGAAGCATGGGAGCGCAGGAACCGGTTGGTCAGGGCCTTATCTTCGCGCAGTAATCCGAGGAGCAAGTGCTCGGTCTCGATATAAGGAGAGCCGAACTGGCTGGCCTCGTACCGCGCGAAAAAGATGACGCGCCGGGCTTTCTCCGTGTAGCGTTCAAACATAGACTCATTCCCCCCAGGGTTCTCGCGCGAAGGCTCGCCCATCGCCAAACCCCCAACCTGACCTCAATTATGCTCTTTTTATCGTCCGATCTTCTAGGCGATATTGGACTTCCAGTAACCCCGGTGACTGCTTGGCCGGGGTACTTTCCGGCCACTGTGGCTTTCCGTTCGTTGATCTTGCGTGGCGCCTTCGAGCTACCTTACGCTGGAAGCGACGCGGGCGCAATTTCTTCCATTTTGCCCCGGTCGAGCCGCAGCACTCTATGGCACCGTCGTGCAAAGGCCAGGTTATGCGTGGCGATTAAAGAGGTGAGCTGATGCTCGCGATGGAGCCGGTCCACGAGCTCAAAAACCACTTCGGCGGTACGGCCGTCGAGATCGCCGGTGGGCTCATCGGCTAACAGAACCTGCGGCTTAGTAATGAGCGCTCTGGCCAGCGCGAGCCGTTGCTGCTCGCCGCCGGAGAGTTCGCCGGAACGATGCAAGCTGCGGTTTTCCAGCCCGACCTCCCGCAACCAGCGGGAAGCCTCCTGGCGGGCAGCGGGCAGCGGCTGTCCGCGGGAGAGGAGGGGCATGGCAACGTTTTCCAGCGCGGTGAATTCGGGCAGGAGGTAGTGAAATTGCCAGACGTAGCCGATTTCGCGGTTGCGGAATTCGGCGGCGGCATCCTCGGAGAGCGTATTCACCTGGGAATTGGCGCAGTATACGGCACCGCTGGAAGGGCGATCAAGAGCGCCGAGGATGTGCAACAAGGTACTCTTGCCGGCGCCCGATTGGCCGACGATTCCGAGCATGGTTCCCTTGTCCACGCGGAAAGACAGATTTTCAAAGAGCACCAAGTCGGCTTCGCCTGAGCGAAAGACTTTACTTAAGCCTTCGACCCGCAGAAGCGGGTCATCCACTATTGGATGCAAACTGGTCCTCCGGAGGATCAAGTGGGGCAGAGCCGATACCCGCGGAGCGCGTGGGAAAGGGCTGCTGCTCCATTAGATCACGAGGAGGATTCCCCTGTTTTTGCGATTTGAAACGCTGAAGCAGGGTATGCGAACGACTGTATACCTCTGGATATCAAACGCAATGTGACTGTAGTCACAGAAGCGAGTTGCAACGAACACTTTGGTAAAAGAGACGGTGGAATCAGGCTTCGACGGCCGGGGACCAATTACGCCGCTCCAGAATTGTGGGAGGCTCGTAGGTGACACCGGCGGCGAGGCGGTGATCTTCGCGCCGGGTGGACCACAACAGAAATGGACCGATCAGGCTGGAAATGAGGCGGGACATGGCGCCGAATTCCCTTCCAATCTCGCGCCGTAACTGGTGGATCTGGCGGCTGACATCGCGATTGACGCCGCGGAAATAGCGCTCGGCAGCCCAGAGGGCGCCGCTATAGGCGGTGCGCAGCTTGGCGTTTTCGCGGGCGAAGCGCTGGCGCACGCGGAGGTCGGGATAGTTTTTGTAGCGTCTCCATCCGAGCAGCATGGTCTCGCACATGCGGTAGAGGCTGGGGCCGTTGCACTCGAAGTCGCGCCAGAAAGCCCAGTCAAGAAAGCGTTTGGAATCGTCCCGGGAAATTGCCTGGTGACGAAAGTTGAATTTGTGCTGCCCGTGAATATCGGCGAGGTCGATGCCCTCGAGCATGCGGCCCTGCTCGGACATTTGTTTGTGGAGGGGAGTACCCGGCACCGGCGTGTAGAGCATGAACTGGTGGAAGTCGGTATTGTGCGCGACGGCGTATTCGATCTCCTCGCGGATGTTATCGGGCGTGTGGTGTTCGAGGCCGATGATGGTCGAACCCTGCACGCGGATGCCGTGCTCGCGCAGCATGTGGGTGAGTTCGTGCGAATCGGTGTCCTTGAGCTTGGCGTAATTCGACAGTGGAGACTCGAGGCCCATCCAGATCCAGGAGACGCCGAGTTCGACGAGTTCCTCGACTTTGTATTGGCGGATTGCGTTCGCGGAGGCGAAGACGGCCAGCCCCCAGGCTTTGTTGCCGGCCTTCATGCGCTCCAGCAGGCGCAGGGCGCGCTTGCGGTGGAGCAGGAAATTTTCGTCCATGACGAAGAACGTCTGCACGCCGAGCGCTTTTTCGGCATGGCACATGACGTCGTAGAGCTGGTCGCCGGTTTCAAAGAAATTTATGAACTTGCCCTTGCCGCCGAAGAAGGCGGAGGTGGTGCAGAAGTTGCAGCCCATGGGGCAGCCCACCGACGGAATGATGGTGGCTGCGGTGCCGCCTTTCCGCTCGGGCAGTTTGAGTCCGAGGATGCGGGTGTTGAGTCCGGAGACGATGTCGGGATGGCGAATGGGCGCGTTGGGATCTTCGCCGAGGAAGCTGCGCATCCAGGAAATGCCTTCGCCGCGGACGATGTAGTCGGCGTCGATGCTGTGCTCGAGGCCGGGGACGGCGGCGACGTGGCCGCCGATGACGATGGTGGACTGAGGCGAGAGGCGGCGCACGATGCGGCACATCTCGCGCACTTTGCCGAGGTTGACGATGATGGAGGAAATTCCCACGATGTCGTAGCGGTTCGCCTCGAGTTCGCGGGCGAAGTCTTCGCGGGTGGGAAAATCGAGGAGCGTGCAGGGAGCGGAAATATTCCGCTGAATCATCATGATTCCCCAGGAGCGGTGGAACATGCGGAGCGAGAATCCGCCTTGCGCCCGGGTCACCTGGTTGTGGTAGAGCTCCATCGGATTGATGGCGCGGGAGCCGAATTCGTCGTCCTGAGCGTAGGGACCGAACACCGATGTCAGCAGCACGCGCGCGCGTGTGCCCTTGGGATGCACTTCCATTTCACACTTGCTCATGAAGTGAAGGTAACGAAACGTCGGAGGATTCCGCAGTGAGGAATGGAAGGTAATACAAAAGTTTTACGTGGATGCACACCCGGCGCATAGGCTACGGGCGCCTAGAGAATTGGCCGGTCGTGGTGCAGGTTGGAAGACGGCTAAAGCCGCATGAAAGAACGATGCTTACGGCACGGCTGAAACAGGCGGCGGAAAAAGTCTCCTGGCACCAGGAAGCGGCCCTCAGGCGCTAAAGCGCCAACGCATTTCGACGCCTTGCGGCACGAGTAAACTCATGCCCTTCCCGATGTCATAAACCTGGTTTCTTTTTCGGCAGCCTGTGAAAAGCCATGACCTTGCACAACCCGGTTCCAAATGCACAACTACCGATAGGTCACAGAGTTTGCGGCGGCGGCCTGTTAGAATGCAAAGCTCGCAATTTATCTCTTTCTATATTTGAGTATCTCGATGAGGGGAAGGAGTTAAGCCGTGAATCATTTCTGGACTCGCATTGTTAGTCTCATTGTTATCTCCATTTCTTTCCAGGCGCCGGCGTGGCCCCAGAAGATCAGCAGTTACGACCGCGAACGCGCGCAGGAAATGATGAGAGTAATTGCGGCGGACGTGAAAAAGCATTACTACGACCCGAAGTTTCACGGCGTCGACTGGGACAACAAGACCCGCGAGATGAAGGAAAAGCTCGATCAGGCCGACAGCTCGAACCGGGCACTCTCGGAGGTGGCCGCGCTGCTCGACTCACTCAACGATTCGCATACGTTTTTTCTGCCTCCGCCACACGCCACCCGCCACGAGTATGGCTGGAAGGCACAATTGATCGGAGCGCACTGCTATGTCATCCACGTGCGGGCGGGCAGCGATGCCGAAAGCAAAGGGGTAAAGCCGGGCGACGAAATAGTGTCGCTCAACGGCTACGCGCCCACCAAAGAGAATTTCTGGAAGATGGAATACGTGTTTAACACGCTGCGCCCGCAGAGCGCTTTGCACCTGGAATTGCGCGATCCATCGGGGAAGGAACGCGCGGTCGATGCCGCGGCCAAGTTCACCGAGAGCAGGCAGGTCAAGGACCTTACCGGCTCCGGGAGCAGCGATATCTGGGATTTGGTCCGCGACCGCGAAAACAGGGTGCACGATCGCCGGGCACGAACGGCGGAAATGGGCGACGAATTGATGATTCTGAAGTTTCCGGCATTCGCGTTCGACGAACAGGAAGTGGACTCGATGATCAACAAAGCTGACAAACACAAGACGCTGATCATCGACCTGCGCGATAACGGGGGCGGAAGCGTCGAGACGCTCAAGCTCCTGCTCGGGAGAATGTTCGAAAACGAAATCAGGATTGGGGAGCGCATCGGCCGTGAAGAGCACAAAGCGATGACGGCCAAGCCGCGCGGGCATCGCTTCGGAGGCAAACTGATTGTCCTCGTGGACAGCCAGTCAGCTTCGGCTTCGGAATTGTTCGCTCGCGTGGTCCAGATCGAAAAACGAGGCATGGTGCTGGGCGACGTAAGTTCGGGCAAGGTGATGGAGGCAAAACGCTACAGCTATAAGGTCGGCTTGAGTGCCGTGGCGTATTACGGAGCCTCGATCACGGACGCCGACGTTATTATGTTGGATGGTAAGAGCCTGGAGAACACGGGCGTGACTCCGGACGAGGTTGTTTTGCCGACGGCTACAGACCTGGCCAACGATCGCGACCCAGTTCTTGCACATGCCGCTGAGTTGGCAGGCGTCAAGCTTAGCCCGGAAGCGGCTGGCAAGCTCTTTCCTTTCGAATGGCCGCATGAATAGAGCCGCTTGCAACGCCACTCTCATTTGAATTCACAACACAGCTTCCGTACGTCTTGGTGGGCCACGGGCGCGGGGTGAAACCGCGCCTGTCCGGGCGGCGCGCTCACAGACCGAGCGGGTTGCCGTCTAAGGCGGGGTGTCAACGCAACTACTCCGGCTCAACGAGAAAAATGTTCATGGCATGGCGCTGGAAGTTTGAATCTATCTTCTCCGTTGCAATCCTGATGGTTGCAATGCTCGCTGTTTCCGCGCAGCTTATCTCCGCACAGGCCGTGGCCAGTTCCCTTCCCGCCGGTATGACTACTTATGAAACGGTGAGGGTTGCGGAAGGCGTCTACGGCTTTATTCCGCCCGAGGACGACACTGCCTTTGTGAGCGGGAACTCGGTGGCGATCCTGGGGGACGATGGCGTGCTGGTGGTGGACTCGGGGCATACGCCTTCGACGACGGCGCGCATGATCGCCGAGATCCGGCGGTTAACGGACAAGCCGGTGCGTTTTCTTGTGAACACGCACTGGCATCCCGATCACAACGCGGGGAACGGGCTCTATCGGGAAGCGTATCCGGGAGTTGAGATTGTGAGCACGCCGGCGACGCGCGACGCGATCCGGGATCTGCTGCCGAAAAAGGAAGTCAACGAAGAGATGGCGGAGATGGTGCGCAAGATACTGAAGGAGGACAGCACGCAAAAGGGAAAGCCGCTGCCTGCGGAGGTGCGCAAGTATTACGAAACTTCGCTGGCGCAACTGGAGGCGTTTTTTCCGGAGCTGAGAAAGTCGGATCACGCTTTGCCGACGGTGACATTCGAGAGCCGGATGACGGTGTATCTCGGAAAGCGCGAAGTGCAGTTGATATTTCTGGGGCGGGCGAACACGGCGGGCGACGCGGTCATTTATGTACCGGACAGCAAGGTGCTGATGACGGGCGACCTGGTGGTGTATCCGGTGCCGTATCCGTATGGGTCGTTCCTTGGGGAGTGGATTGAGGCGATGAAGAAGCTGGAGGCGATGGATGCAGCGGTGATCGTGCCGGGGCATGGGCCGGTGATGCATGACAAGCGGTATATCGATCGCGTGATCGCGCTGCTGGATGCGACGAGGAGGCAGGCCGCGGACGCATTCCATCGCGGGCTGAAACCTGAGGAGGCGATTCAGGCGGTGGATCTGAGCGCGTTTCGCGAGCAGTTTGTGGAACACAATCCCGAACGCGAGTTTGTTTTCGATCAGGGATATAAGCCGGCGGCGGTGGTGCGGGCGTATCGGGAGGCGAAGGACGGTCCTTTGCACGACGAAGATTGACGAAGCTTTATTCGTACCGCAAAGCCACCATGGGATCGACCTTCGTGCTGCGCCGGGCGGGAATCCAGCAGGCCAGCGCGGCGACGAAGACGAGCGCAGCGGCCACGACTAGGAAGGTGGAAGGATCGGTGGCCTTCACTTCAAACAGCATGCTGGCAAGGAAGCGGGTTAAGCCGGCCGAGGCCGCCACTCCGACGGCGACGCCGGAAACTATGAGCAGCAGACCCTCCCACAGAAGGCGAGCGAGAACCTGCTTTCTTTGCGCGCCGAGGGCCATGCGGATGCCGATTTCGCGCGTGCGTTGCGCCACGCTGTAGGCCGTCACGCCGTAGATTCCGACGACCGAGAGCAAGAGTGCGATGGCGGCGAACGCGCCAATCATGATCAGCGCAAAGCGACGGCCCTGCATCGTGAGAGCGACATAGTTGTCGAGCGGGGTGACGCGGGAGACGGGTTGGGTTGGGTCGATGGAGTGAATGGCGCGTTCGGCGGCGGGGGCGAGATCGGCGGGAGGACCGGAGGCGCGGACCACGAAGGTCATGGTGTTGTCGGGGAAAGGCCACTGGGTGTGTGGAATATACATCTGCAAGGCGGGCGGGGAGTCGAGGCCCACGTGATGGACGTCGCCGACGATGCCGACGACCTCAAGCCAGGGATGGTCGAGTCCGCCAATTTTTACGCGCTTGCCGAGGGGGTCTTCTCCAGGCCAGATGCGGCGGGCGGCAGTTTCATTGATCAGGATGACGCCCGGGCTGTCGGCCGTATCGGCAGCGGCGAGGTCGCGTCCGCGCAGCAAGGGGATGCGAAGGGTGGCAAGAAATCCGGGAGTAACACAGTAGCGTTCGGCGCTTTGATCGAGTTCGGGGTTGGGATTCATCTTGCCTTCGGGATGAAAGCCGTACTCGTCCATGTTGCCGCCGAGGGGAATCTGGCTGCCGGCGGCGGCCGCCTGGACGCCCGGCAGAGCGCGCAAGCGGGCGACGGTTTCGACGAAAAATTGACGCAGGATCCGCTCGTCGTCATAGCGCGGTCCGAGCGCGGTGGTTTGCAGGGTGAGCACGCGGGAGGGATCGAATCCTGGCGAGACGGCGAGAAGGCGGGCGAGACTGCGCACGAGCAGGCCGGTTCCGACGAGCAGAGTTAAAGAGAGGGCCACCTCGGAAACCACAAAGATGCCGCGCAATTTGCCGCGCGCGCCGGTGGCGCTGTTTGAGGGACTCGCCTTCAACCAGTCTTGCGCGCCGGTGCGCGAGAGGCGATAGGCCGGGAGCAGGCCGGAGAGAATTCCTGTCAGCAGCGCCACTCCGGCGGTAAACGCGAGGACGCGCCAATCCAGGATTACGCCATCGAGCCTGGGGATGTCGCCGGTACCGACAGCGGCAAGCACGCGGGGCATCCACCAGGCGGGGATGAGGCCGACGGCGGCTCCGAGCGAAGCGAGCAGGCAATTTTCGATGAGCAACTGGCGAATGACGCGAGCCCGCGATGCGCCCAAGGCGGAGCGGACGCCCATTTCGCGGCCGCGGGCCATGGAGCGGGCGAAGAGCAGGTTGGCGAGATTCGCGCAGGCCACCAGCAAGACGAAGGAGACAGCGCCCAGCAGGATGTAGAGCGAGGTGCTGGCGCGGCCGAGGAGTTGCTCGCGAATCGGGGTGAGGATCACTCCCGGGGCGGAATACTCCGTTGGATAGGCTTGCATGAGAGCGGCGGAGATGGTGTCCATTTCGGCAGCGGCCTGGGCGAAGGTGACGCCGTCGCGCAGGCGGCCAATGGCGACGAGGTGATGACAAGTGCGGCAAGCCCAGGGCAGCGAGGTGTCATAGCCGAGCACGCGCCAGATCTCAACCGTGCCGCCGCGCGGGTCCTGATTCATGAGCGACTGATAACTGGCGGGGAGAACTCCAGCGACGAGGTACGAGGTCGCGTTCATGGCGATGGATTTGCCGACGATGTTGGGATCGGAGTTGAATTTTTTTGCCCAGAGAGCGTGGCTCAGGATGACGACTTTTTCGGCTCCGGGGTGGTCTTCTTCGGGCGTGAAGTCGCGGCCGAGTTCAGGAACAACGCCGAGGGCGCGGAAATAGTTGCTGGTGACGCGCAGGCCGTTGAGCTGTTCGGGATCGCCCACCTGCAAGATGGGCTGCCAGGAGCTGTATAAGGCAAGCTGCTCAAAGCTGCGGTTTTGTTTTTTCCAATCGAGGTAGGTGGCGTAGCCGACGTTGTCGGGAGTACCGCGATCATCTTTCTGCCAGACGATGGTCATGCGGGCGGGATCGCGGTAGGGCAGGGGCCGCAACAGAACGGCGTTCACGAGGCTGAAGATGGCGGTGTTTGCGCCGATGCCGAGGGCGAGGGTGAAGATCGCAGCCAGGGTGAAGCCGGGAGACTTGCGAAGAAGGCGAAGAGCATAGCGCAGGTCCTGCGAGATTGAGTCCATCGAGAACACCCCGAGTTTGCCGCGAAGATACCGGGAAGCAAGGGCACCTGGACTTCCAGAGGGCGGACGAGAGAACTCATTCAGGCCGTAGGAAGTTCGTGGTCTGAGGACGCGCGGGGGCGAGCTGTCGCGTTCAGGGATGGGCAGCAGCGTTCGAATGCGGACAGGCGTTCGAACAGTTGGGCTGGTGCGGGAGGGGGAAGAAAGGATGGAGGCGCGGGTCGGAATCGAACCGACGAATAGAGGTTTTGCAGACCTCTGCCTTACCACTTGGCTACCGCGCCGGATGTTTCGTTAATACCCGACGGCAATACCAGACTATGCTAAAACGAAAAGCCCGCGCGGGCGCGGGACTCGGCAAAACTGGAGCGGGAGACGGGATTTGAACCCGCGACTTCGACCTTGGCAAGGTCGCACTCTACCACTGAGTTACTCCCGCCCGAACCCGCTCAGTATAAATGACCGCCTCCCCGCGGGGCAAACCGGGAGTGGAGAAGCGCAGTGATCTTGGCAGGCGGAGGCAATTTGCAGGAAAAGGCCCTGGCCGCTGGAGGGGCAAGCAAAGGAAGATTCCAGTGGCGGCAGGGACGGCCCGGTGCCGGCTCGGGCGCTAGGCGGCCCGCGTCAACACGAGCGCCGTCACGTCATTGTGCTTGGGCGTGGTGTGAACGAAGGACTGCACGTCCTCCAGAATGCGCTGCGACAGGCCCTTGGCGGTGGCCACTCCGGCCTCCATCGCCGTCTTGACGCCACTCAGGCCGAATTCGGAATTCCTGCTCTCGGCCTCGACGACGCCGCGCGAAACCACGGCGATGGAAGACTTCGATCCGAGGCCGACCACGCGGGCGTCGGTCGGCGCGAGGGAGAACAGGCCGAGAGGCAGGCCGGTGGCCGGCAGTTCCGCGACTCCTGTCTCATCGCGCAACAGCCCCGGGGTGTGCCCGGCATTGACGTAACAGACGGTTCCCAGTTCCTCGTTATAGCAGCCGGCGAAGGCCGGACAACTGCGCACCCCTCCGGCCGCCCGCATGATTTCGAGGTTGAGGCGCCGCGACAATTCAATCATCGCCTCGGGCTCGTTGAGCTCGGGCTCGGAGAAAATCTGCTCGCCGGACTTGAGAAAACAATTGTGGGCAGCCTCGAGAATGGGCACGCTCGTTTCGCGCTTGCCGGCGACGTCGAGCATTCCGAAAAGAAAGCGGGTGGGACTCACCCGCAAGAAGGCGTGCACATCGCCGCCCGCCTGCGGAGAGAAAAAGGCGATCGCCATATCGGCGCCGAGCAGCGGGGGCGGTTCGCTGTGGACGATCTGCGACGGTTCGTCGGGCGCGGAGTTGAACAATTTGGAGAGTAAGGCCTTCATCAGCAGCCGAACTTAGCACAATCTTCAGGATCGGGCAATGAGACAGAAGTGTTAAGAAGAGAGGTTTTTGCAGGCCTCGAAAATCCGCTGCTCCAGATGTGCAAGAGATTGGCCAACCCGCCGATACGAACGGGAAACAGGCGGGCGGGCAGGCGGGGAAGTCCGGAGCAGCGAGGGGGACTGGCCTTCAGGGCGGCGTAAGAGGTATTGCGTGGTTGGGCCTTGGCCCCAGGCGCGCCTACCTGCCGTAGCGCTCCACCAGCCAGCGAGCCATCTCGTCGCGCAGCTGGCGGTAGTCGGAATGGACGCTCGCCCGGAGCGCGGCCTCGGCTCCGCTGCCGTGCGCGAGCCGCTCCAGAATCT
>Ga0335078_10012955_pt1 | contig 12358 bp, 5 predicted proteins | sample Lox_Sample_32_FD_206711 | JGI IMG/M metagenome (GOLD analysis project Ga0335078, IMG submission 206711) | Soil microbial communities from Loxahatchee National Wildlife Refuge, Florida, United States - Lox_Sample_3.2 | ecosystem: Environmental > Terrestrial > Soil > Wetlands | place: USA: Florida... | reverse complement strand
AAAGGGAAGCAAGTGCGGGACCAGATCCACAGTTACGATGTGGCCCATCTGTTTATGGAATTCTTCCGTTCCCCGCGCTGCGGGGAAGTCTATAATCTGGGCGGCGGCCGGGCGAACAGTCTCTCTATTCTGGAGACTGTCGATGCGCTGGCAGCCATGGGGCTGAGGCTGCGGTACAGCTACAAAGATACCAACCGCGTCGGCGATCACATCTGTTACATCTCGGACCTGAGCAAGCTGCGGGCGCATTTCCCAAACTGGAAAATGCAGTACGGACTACCGCGAATTCTGGATGAAATAGCCGCCAGACACACCCGCCGTGCGGGTGCGCCGGCAAGCACACGGAGCTGATCGGGGATGAAGCTATCGGTGGTCATTCCAGCTCGCGACGAGGAGGGGTCCATCGAGCAGACGGTCGCGGAAATTGCCACTTCCCTTCGAACAGAGCGAATTCCGTTTGAAATCGTGGTCGTGGACGACGGCAGCACCGATCAGACGGCGGCCCGCGTCCGGCAGTTGATAGAGCATGATCCGGGAGTCCGGCTGGTGACCAATAGTGGACGTCACGGCTTCGGCATGGCCGTGCGCGCCGGGTTGGCGCAAGCCAGCGGCGAGGCCGTCGCGGTCATGATGGCAGATGGGTCCGACAGCCCCGCGGACCTGGTTCGCTACTATCGGAAGCTCGCGGAGGGATACGATTGCGCGTTCGGCTCCCGCTTCATTCGCGGCAGCAAGATTGTGGATTATCCGGTCCATAAACTGGCCATCAACCGGATGGCCAACTGGTTTATCCGGGTGCTGTTCCGGCTGCGATACAACGACATCACCAACGCGTTCAAATGCTACCGCCGGCAGGCTATCGACGGGATGCAGCCGCTGATCTCGGCGCATTTCAATCTGACCGTGGAAATGCCCCTGAAGGCGATTGTGCGCGGGTATTCCTACGCGGTGCTGCCGATTTCGTGGACCAATCGCAAGTCGGGCATGTCCAAGTTGAAGATCAAGGAGATGGGAAGCCGCTACCTGTTCATCGTGCTGCATGTGTGGCTGGAGCATCACCTATCACGCGGCGATTACCTGCGGCGGGAAGAGGCCCAGGACCGCGCTGCGGCGCGGCACGCGTGAGTGGAGCTACCCGAGGTCCCTGGGCAACACCCGCGCGAAGCGCAGTTTCAAGTCCACCCAAAGCCACGTGAACGGATCGCGAAACAAGCGCACCTTCTTGCCTTCACGAAAGGATCGCGAAGAGTAATTTACCGGGATCTCGAGCGGCCGGTAGCCCTTTCGGACAAGCTTGATGACCAGTTCGTGGTCGAAATCGAACCGGTTGCACTGGAACTCGAGGCCGAACAGGCAGTCGCGGCGAAAGACCTTGAACATGGTGAAGGGGTCCGTCATGTTCTGGCCGTAAAGAAAATTGATCAGGCCCGCAAAGAACGCGTGCCCCAGGTTCAGCCCTGTTGCCAGAGCTTTCTGCCGGGCGAAGCGGCGCATCTTCCAGTTGCCGGCATGCCGCGTGCCGAGGACGAACAGTGCGCGATGGGAGAGAATCGGCGCCAGCAAGGCGTCATAATCGTCCAGGTCGTACTCGAGGTCGGCATCCTGAATGAGCACGATGTCTCCCCTGGCGTGCCGGAATCCCTCGCGGATGGCGTGGCCCTTCCCGCGCGGCCGGTCCTGGAGCAGCAGTTTGATCTCGGAGTGGTCCTGATATTGTTTCGCCAGCTCGCGGGTGCCGTCTGTCGAGTTACTCTCGACCAGAATAATCTCGCGATCGACTCCGGGGATCTCTTTTTTCAGGAGCGCATCCATCAGCAGCGGAAACGTTGGTCTTTCGTTGAATGCGGCTACGATGATTGAGCACTTGGGGCGTGCCGGCGGCTCGTTCCGGACGGCGGTAACCAGCATGCCGGCGGCTGCCTTGCGCATCAAAGTTTCGCAGAAGCCGTGGCGCAACAACAATAGCTGGATCGTGGTTTCGTCGAAGCCCCACCGATCTCCGGCGCGCCATTTTGCCGCTCGCGGGAGCTGAAACAGCAATGGAGCGCCAAGCCGTAGCGCCGCGTGCGCCGTCCGCAAAAGTTCACCGGGCGCGGGTGCCGTGTGCAGTTGGTCGAGCAGGATAGCGGCGTCATAAGCGGCCGGTCCGAGATCGACGGGCGCCGCCGAAAGATCCACGAACCGGGCCTGGACGCCCTCCGCGCTGGCTTGGCCCAGAAACACCTCGGCATTCACCCGTGCGGCCGGGGCAGCGACCAACAGCGAGCCGCCGCGAAATCCGCGGCGCTGGAGAGCGGCAATATAGCGAGAGGCGCATGGCGCGTCGGCATCTGGCAGGGTGGTGCAGACCGCTGGCGCCGGCAGTGCCTCCAGAGCGAGGCAGCCGCAGCCCTGGCAGCGCATCGCCGCTCGCCCGCGGACTACGGAAAGACCGGCGAAGCTCGACTCGTCACAGACCGGGCAGTTCATTGGGGCCGCCGCGCACTCGCCTTCCGGGCGGTCGCCATTAACCCACTGGCGGGGACCAGCAGGTGACGATGGGCGATTCGGCCGGGAACCGCCCCGCGCAGCAGAGCAATCAGCGGACTCAAGACGGGCACGCGGAAACGGGAGAAGTGACGCGAAATGTAGTCGATGGTCAGCACCTTACGGCTAGGCGAGATGCGGATCTCCTCGAACCCGCAGCGTTCCAACAGCAGCCGGATGGACAGTGCGCTGAAATAATACAAGTGCTCGACTTTGTATTCCATCCAGCGGCGGCGCAGCAGGCGGCGTGTCCAACTATCCAGCGAGGGCGTGATCAACAGCAGGATGCCCCCGGCGATCAACATTTCGCGGACGCGCAACAGGAAGTCTTCCGGATCGCGAACATGCTCGATCACGTCCGCTGCCAGAACCGCGTCGAACCGGTCCCTTGCCAAGGGACGCGTTTCGATCGAACCAACCGCCACCACGGGCTCTCCCAGGCAGTGGTTGGCAATCGCCGCGGCGTCGGCGGATATCTCGATGCCGGAAACGCGAAACCCGCGTCTGAAGGCCTCCAGCAGGACCTCGCCGTGACCGCAGCCGATCTCGAGCAAGTCCGCATTTGCCCGGCGGACGAGCCGGGCAAGCGTATCGACGTACAACGCTGCCGTGGCGCTTTTCATTTTCGATCGCCGCTCCCCCGATTCGGCGCCGGGTTCCCCAAGAAAGTAGTCATGGCTGTAGATCGCGGCCAGAACGGAATCTTCCGGCTGGGGGTCCAGCAACTCCAGCCGGCACTGCGGGCAGGCGCGTAACACATAGTTCGGAACCGCCGAGCGGCGCAGGACTGTGGGCCGTTCGCACACGGGGCAGCGGGAGGGAGTATGCCGGAGACTGTGCAAAGAACTCCAGATTGTAGCAGCGTTTTGGCGACGCCGTCCGCTGCGCGCTCAATGCATTCGATACAGGTAGTAGACGTCGCCGCCAATTGCCGGATACGCCGCGATGGGCAGGCCGCGCGGAAGGATATCGGTCTGGTACGGCGATTCCGCGGGCATGTAGAGATATTCGGGATCTTTCGGAAGCATCGAGAAAATCTTGTCTCGCGGATACAACGCCGGTTTCCGCCATGCAATAGCGGTGCCGGCGAAGTACGACACCAGGAACATGTCGGTGGGGTTCATCCCCGAGTCGCGGCTCGGCCGCACCACCAATGCCATGGGGCGCTCGGGATGCACGGCCTGGCGGAAGTGCCGGGCCAGATCGCGAGCGAATTCCACCGTGCGGATGCCGGCGGCACGATTCGGATTATTCCTGGCAGCCAGCACCTCCCGGTAGGAAGCTCCACCGCAGCGCCAGCCCAACAGCAGCAGGCAAGCTACACTGACCGCCGGTTTGCCGCGGCCAACGATACGGCTCAGGCGATCTCCGAAGCCGCTCACCCCGCCGCAAAGAATCAGCAGAAGCGGGGGCAGACCGGCGACCAGGTAACGGGAGTCGATATGGAAGCACCAAATCGTAATCGTCGAGCACACAAACAGCAGTAGCAGCAAGCCCAATGCCAGGCGGCGCGTCCGCGTCCAGCCCGTGCGGCAGGCCAGGCCCAGAAGCAGCACCAGCCAGAGCGGATCGAAGAATTGCCTGTCCATGAAAAGATGGAAGAATCTGGGGACGTTAATGCGCAGTCTGGCCCAGAATGCGGCCGGGTTGTGGGCAATGGCCTGCAGGATGCCAAATCGATTGGATGCCAGTGGGCCGTATTTGCGTTGAGCATCGGCAAAGCCGGCGTCCTCGTCGCCCGTGCCGGTCACCCAGGCTTCCGACGCATAAAAGGTCGTAACGGCGGAAGGCCCCCAGATGCCGTAGTGCGATTTGGCCCAATTCTCGTAAGTAGTGGCGGGGACGAAGAGCGCCGCAAACCCCAACAGCGCGACAGAAACTTTCGGGAGGGCGCGAAAATCCCTCTTCCCGATATATGTGGCGCACAGTAAAGTCCCGATGACGATCAAGAAGAAGAGCAGGGCTTCCCATCTGGCCAGGTACGCCAGGCCCCAGGAGAGACCCGCGGCCAACAGGCGGCGCCATGTCAGCTCACGCAACGCCAGCACCGTACACCATAGCGCGGGACCAGCGGCCAACAGAAAAACCACATGTGAAATGCTATGTACATGGCTGATGAGGCGGCTGGTCAGCGCGCCGCTGGTGAGGATAAACAAACAGGCCGCGTGCCCCGCCGCCGCATCCCATAACGCGCGGGCAGCATAGAAACTCGCCACCAGGAACGTCGTCAATGAGACGGAATAGACGATCTGATAAACCAGGCGCGGGCTGGTGGTGAACAACTCTACAAACGCGCAAACCAGCGCGCCGAGCAGCGGACGCCAGAGCGCCGGAGGGTCCAAAGGCGCCACCACCAACCCGTTTCCGGCCAGCAGGTTCTTCGCCATCATCATCTCGATGGCGTTCCATCTGATGCGGGGGATCAAGCCGCCCCACAACCAAAAAAGCGAGCCGCCTGCCAGCAGCCAGACGATCGGATGCTGGGCCAGCGTCCGGCCCAGCCACTTGTAGATTTGCTTTGCGGGGAGCGTCATTCGATCTTAGCGCAGGCGCGAGATTCAAATGAGAACTAGTACTCCGCCCCAAGAACCTCTGGAAGCGATATACTTCAATGTTTGGACCCATTATGAACCTACGAAACACTACGTGTCTGTCTGTTACGCTCCTGTTTACCCTGTGTGGGCTGTCGCAGGCGGCAAATCGCGCTGGCGCCGATCGGGTACCCGAGGAACTAAAGTCGCAGGCGCTCGTGAACTACGGCAAACTACCTTTGAGTTTTGAAGAGAATCGCGGGCAAGCCGACGCCCGCGCGAAGTTTCTATCCCAGGGAAGCGATTACTCGATTTTGCTGGCTCCTTCCGCAGTCTTCTTGAACCTGCGGCCGGCGGGCAAGGCGGCGCAGCAGTCCGCCATCCGGCTGAGCTTTCCGGGCGCGAACTCTTCCCCGGCGATGGCCGGCGCCGACCAGCAAAGCGCCATCAGCAGCTATTTTATTGGAAACAATCCGGCTAAGTGGGTGGCCGGCGCTCCGAATTTCGCCCGCGTGCGTTATCGGGAGATTTATCCCGGGGTCGATCTGGCTTTCTACGGAAACCAGGGGCAGCTTGAGTACGATTTTGTGGTCGCCCCAGGCGCCAACCCGAGCGCCATCCGGCTACAGTTCGACGGGGTGGAGGGCATGCGCCTGGACGGCGCCGGCAACCTGGTACTGAGTGCGGCGGGCGGAGAGATCCGCCAGCACCAGCCCGTCGTTTACCAGGAGGGCGCCAACGGACGGCAAGCCATCGTGGGACGGTACGTCATTGAGTCGCGCAACCGCGTCGCATTTGAAATCTCCGCATACGACAGGCGCAAACCACTGGTTATCGATCCCACCCTTACTTTCGCCACTTATTTAGGCTCGCCCGGCGACGAACTCTTAGGCATTTCCACGTCCGCCAGCAAGTCGACCTATCCGGCGGTGGCGGTGGACGTGCACGGAAACGTGTATATTGCCGGATACAACGGCGGAAGTACTTTTGCCGGTCACGCTGTAACACCTCTGGCGGGCCCCGATTCTTACGTGTTCGTGGTCAAGATGAATCCCACCGGCACCGCCCTGCTCTATTCCGTATTCTTCGCTGGCAGCGGCGCCGATATCGCCGGTGGCATAGCGGTGGACACGGCGGGAAATGCCTATGTCACGGGTTCCACCACTTCGAACAACTTTCCGCTGGTGAATCCGGCGCAGTCCACTAACTACGGTGGTAGTTCCAGCTATCCAAATGCGTTTGTGACCGAGGTGAATGCCGCGGGAACCGCGCTGGTCTATTCCACTTATTTAGGTGGAAGCGGCAGCTTCTGGGGACGCGGCATTGCGGTCGATCATTCCGGAAACGCGTATGTGACCGGAACGGCGGCGCCGGCATCCAGCGGTACGGCCTTCTGCGCGGTGTGTTCCCTCTCCAGCACGCCGTCCGCGGGTTTCCTGACGGAAGTGAGTGCGGGCGGCGGCACATTTGCGTATTCCACATACCTGCCCGCAGGCATCGGATACGGTATCGCGGTGGATAGCACCGGCAGTGCTTACGTAACAGGCTCGACCGCGAACGCCGCGCCCTCCACGCCCGCTCAAGGATATGTTGTGAAAGTCCTCGCCGGGGGCGCGAGTCTGGGCTATGGGCCGGTTCTTTTGGGAACTTTCAGCGCCGCGGTGCAAACCGCAGGCTTCGGAATCGCGCTGGACACGCAAAACGACGCGTATGTGACGGGAATGACGAGCGATCCAAGCTTTCCGCAGATTACGTCCAGCGCGCCGCAAAAGACATTCGGCGGAGGATTAACCGACGCCTTTGCCCTCAAGCTGAGCCCCACTGGCGGTCTGGTCTATGGCACCTATATCGGTGGCCTGGGCAGCAACTATCTTCCGGAGCGCGGATCGGGTATTGGGGTGGATGCGGCGGGTGACGCCTACGTATCCGGGACCACCCAGTGCATCGGTTTTCCAACCGGGAATTCGATTTCCGGCGCCTGGAATGGCGGGCCGGCCGTGTTAATGGCGGGCACTGTTAGCGGTACAAGTTCTGCCTGGTCGCCTACGGCCCTGACGGGAAATTTCGACCAGGTGACCGCGTTGGCTTTCGACGCGAACGGCAATCTTTACGCCGGCGCCAGCGCGCTTAACGCCACGGGCGGCGGAGTCTATGAACTGGCGAGCGGCAGCAGTACCTGGACGCCAACTGGTCCACTGGCGAACGGCAGCAGTGTCGTCACAACTACAACGGTCGACGCGCTCGCAGCAGATCCGATTGTACCGTCTACCGTTTACGCAGCCGGCAGCGGCAACCTCTATCAAAGCACCAATGGCGGCGCCAATTGGACGCAACTGGCCCAAGTGGTGGGTTCTTCCGCCGTGATCGCGGTAGGAAAAACCAGCTCTTCAACTTCGACTGTATATGTGGGATCCAGCAATGGCCTGATCTATAATTCTGCTGGATCGTCGTGGACCGCCCCTATCACGCCGCCAGGGACCGGGGCCGTCAATGCCCTGATTGTGGATCCGAACAATCAGGGGACAGCCTACGCGGGCACACCCACCGGCGTATACCAGACCGTCGACAACGGCGCCCATTGGGTTGCGGTCAACGGCAACCCAGCGCACAACACAAACTTGCCGACTTTGGGAGGGGTGACTATACCCGTGACGAGCTTGGCTATTTACGCGGCCGCGTCCCCGGCCACAATCTACGCAGCCACAGGATATGGATTGTATTACACCACGGATGCCGGTGCCGATTGGAACCTGCTGGCGCTGGGAAACGTGGTGAGCACGCCGGCGCTGGTGGCCGTGGATGCAGGCAACAACGTATATGTGGCCTTTGAAGGATCCGGCCTGGTCACCGGGACCAGCGGGGGCATCCAACGGTCCAACTGGAGCGCGCTCACATACAATGGCCTGACGCAGAACCAGATCCTGGCTCTGGCTGCGCCGCCTACCGGCCCCGGCGGCACCGCCTATGCCGGCATCTTCTCGGCCACCACCGCCTTTCTGACCAAGATCAGCCCTCTGGGCAATTCGTTCTTATCCTCCACCTGCATCGGCGGATCGGACAACAACCTTGGCCAGAGCATCGCCGTAACCCCGGGCGGCTCGGTGTATATATCCGGCGCCACCATTGCGACTAATTTTCCAGCCACAGCCGGCGCTGTGCAGACCGCGAACGCCGGGCTTTGGGACGCATTCGCCATCGGGGTTGCCGGGGCGGTCGGTGCCGGCGGGACGCCACCCAGCGTGGCCGTGCAGAGTCCCGTCAACGGTGCCACCTTGTACGGCCCGGTCACGGTTTCCGGCTACGCGCTCGACAGTTACTCTGGAGGCACTGCGATCTCCAACGTGCAGGTATGGCTGGACGGGAGCTATCTGGCTAACGCTGTATACGGCGCGAGCAATTCAGGTGCTTGCGCTCCCAATCCGACTGCGCCAGGCTGCCCGAATGTCGGCTTCACTTATCAGTTCACAACCAGCAGCGTCACGCCCGGCAGCCACACGCTCGAGTTTTATGCGCTGGACAGCAGCAGCCCCACCAATATCGGATCGGCGAGCTTCCAGTTCACCGCAAGATCGTCGCCGCCTCCCCCGCCGTACGTATTCGGCAGCGGTCCAGGTCCAGACGTGATCTGGGAGGAACCCAAAATCGGATGGGCTCAGGTCTGGTACCTTGCCTGCGTCCCCAATTCGCCGTGCTTCCCGCCGGCCGGAGCGGCAAACCTGACGCAAGCCAATCCATGGAATATCGTGGGCATCGGAGATTTCAACGGTGACGGAAAGCCGGACGTCGTCTGGCAGGATCCCGTGAGCGGCGCTGTACAGGTCTGGTACCTGGGAGGCGCCGCAGGCACTACGGTGATGAGCGCGGCGAATATCACTACGAAGAACCCCTGGAAGGTAGTGTCGATTGCCGACTTTAACCAGGATGGCCATCCGGATCTGGTCTGGCAGGATCCCGTGTCCGGATGGGTGCAGATCTGGTATCTCGGCGGATCGCAAGGCACCACCTTATTGGGAGCCGCAAATCTGACGCTGAAGAACCCGTGGCACGTGGTGGGCACCGGCGATTTCAACAATGACGGATTCCCCGATGTGCTGTGGCAGGACCCGGCCAGCGGCACGGTCCAGATCTGGTATATGGGCGGAACCACGCCTGGAGCGCAAGGCAACGCGTTGCAGTTCGCGGTGAATCTCACTGGAGGGATGACCACCAAGGTGGTGGCCATCGCCGACTTTAACAATGACGGCCATCCGGATGTAATCTTCCAGAACTCGACCACTGGCGCGGCTACCATCTACTACTACAATGGAGCGCTGGGGACAACTCCCAACGGGACCTCCGTTTTGAGTACGGGGAACCCTTGGTATATCGCAGGTCCGCACTGATCTGACTGCGGCATCGCGAGGGCGGGCGCCCCTACGCCCGCCCCAAAGGTTAACACCAAGGAGCCCACACGACCTTCGCCCATGCGATCAAAAATCGATCGAAGGCGATGATCCATTGCGTTCAGACGGCAAGCCCCCGAGGCAGACCTGTAGCCGCGCTGCTTTTTTTGGCCGCCCTTTACATTTGCTTTTTCTCCCCGGTGGTGTTTTCGGGAGGAGTGTTGGCGCCTGGGGATGGCCTGGTTTTCTATTATCCGCACTACCATTCTCCCGTGCAGTTGTGGGATCCCCTGCTGATGACCGGTTATCCGGCAATGGCCGACCCGCAACTAATGAACTGGTATCCCCTCGCGCTGTTGTTTCGCCTCATTCCCGGATCGTGGAACGCTTTCGTCGTGTTGGCGTATATCCTCGCCAGTTGGTTTATGTACCTGTTTGTTCGCCAGGTGACCGGGAGGGATTTTGCCGGACTCGTGAGCGGGCTGATCTTCGGACTCTGCGGCTTCATGAACGCGCATCTGGGGCACGTGACCATGATTCACTCTGCCCTATGGATTCCGGCGATGCTGTTTTGCCTGGAACGGCTGGCCGCTGAGATGCGCTGGCGGTGGGTGGTGCTGGGCTCTTTGTCCACGGGATTGTGTGTCCTGGCCGGCCATCCGCAGATCGCCCTGTACGGATTAACGCTCATATTTGCCTACGCGGCGATGCGCGGTTTCGCTGCAATGTCCGGTAAATGGCGCTACTACGCCGCCAGCGCCCTCATGATTGGCGCCGGCCTAGCGCTCGGCGCCGTACAGATCCTGCCAGCCGCGGAATTAACGGGTTTCAGCACCCGCGCCAGTTTGAGCTTTGCCGAGTTCTCTAAACATGCGCTGCCCCCCCATCAACTCGCGACGCTGCTGTTTCCGTACCTGTTCGGAGGCGTTGGACCGGCGCATCTTTCGCATATCCCGTACTTCGGCGCGTCGAACATCAACGAAGTTGCGGGTTACGTGGGATTCGCGGGCTTGGTTCTGGCCGGCATCGCAGTGATCTCGTACCGGACGGCGCCCGTATTTTTCTGGCTGGCTGGCACGGCTGTTTCGCTGGTCGCGGCGATGGGTCGAGCCACGCCCCTCGGACGCCTGCTCTACGCGCTGCCGGCATTCGGACAGTTCCGCGCCCAGGATCGCTTCCTGCTGATCTTCGGAATCGCAGCCGCGGTGCTGGCAGGCTATGGCATGGCGTCCATTGTGGGGAAAAAAAATCCGGTTCCCAACGCGCTGGTGGCTGTTTGCGCGGCCTTGGGACTGATCCTCTGCGCCGCGAGAATCGCGCTGGTGAATGACGTACCGCTAGCGAAAGCAGCGATGGCCGCGGGTGCGCAGCACTTCTCCGCATCCGCCTTCGTCAACCCATGGATTGGAGGGCCGTTATTAATCGGATGTGGCATGTGCGGGATGCTGGTGCTGCTGATCCGGAAACCAAATTCGCTCGCGCTGCGCACGGGTTTTGTGCTGGCCGCGATTATCGAGCTCGCCCAGTTCTCCTGGTACGGAGAATGGCGTTTCGAATCGCCGTCCGCGCAGGTTTTTCAGGAGCCGGAGATTGTGCGCCGCAACGGCCCGGCCGTGCGGCGCCTGAATGCGCGGTGGGCGCCGGTGCGCGGAGATCTGGGAAAGCCCGCGGAAGCGCCGGGCGATCTGTCACTTCTGTGGCAGTTGCCGTCGGTCGCGAAATATGGGCCGCTGATGCCCGCGCGCTATGGGGAGCTGTTGAAAATGCAGCTAAACGGCCGGTTTCGGGGCCAGTGGTGGGAGCCAGAAAACCGGGCACTGGATATCACCGGCGGCCGGTTCATCGCTGTTCCGGAGATCCGGGAAAATGGCGAGGAGGCCTACCGCGATATACGTTTCTCCAGCCAGGATCTCCAGTTATCAGTCGGCAACGATTGCGGGGCGGACGCGGCAACGGCAACCGTCCCGCTCCGGCAGCCGCAAGCGGTTCGCGGGGTCGCGCTAGTCACGCTGACCGGTTGTTCGGCCACGGTTGAGCAAGGCACGCCGGTAGCCGAGATCCATTTTCAAGAGCCTCAGGGTGCCGGCATTTCCCTTAAGATCCGCGCGGGCGTAGAGACATCGGAGTGGGCCGCGAGTTGTGCAGATGTCGCGCCCATAATCCGGCATCGCACGGCGGCGGTCTACTCGCGGCACACCGTGCCGCGAGGCGATGGCGTTTGTCAAGCTCAGACGTATAGCGCCATTCTCAATCTACCCAAGCCCGTCACCATCTCCGCCATGGAAATCCGATGGTTGCCCCAAAGTGTCGGAATCCTGAAGATCGACAAGCTCACCCTGCTCACCGCCCAACCCGGCTCGTCCCAACCCTTATCCGAACAGGACGTGCGGTTTGGAGATCCCGCCCGCTGGAAACGGCGCGACCAGGCCGATGGCGTGGAGGTGTATGAAAACTTGCGCGCCCAACCCAGAGTCTGGCTGGTCCGGTCAACCGTGACTGTGCAGCCGCAGGAGATCGTTCGCGCAATCCATACGTCGCGATTGCCGGACGGGAAGCCCTTTGACCCGTCTGCGGGGGCCATAGTAGAGGAACCGCTTGCCTTCCAGGCGCCCGCATCCGATCCGGACGCCCGAGCCTGGATACTGGAAGACAGGAGCTCCGCGGTGGAAATTCGTACATCCAGCCGCCAGCCTGCATTTCTGGTTCTGGCCGATTTCTATTACCCGGGCTGGCACGCTGCCGTCAATGGCCACCCTGCGCACATCTACCAGACGAATTACATCCAGCGCGGCATTCTGCTCCCTTCCGGCGAGAATTCCGTGCGCTTCGAATTCCGCGCCAGGCGATTCTATGCTGGCGCTGCCATTACTTTGAGCACTCTCACTGTACTGCTCGGGGCGGCATTCTTCGGCCGGCGCA
>Ga0335078_10012954_pt1 | contig 12359 bp, 7 predicted proteins | sample Lox_Sample_32_FD_206711 | JGI IMG/M metagenome (GOLD analysis project Ga0335078, IMG submission 206711) | Soil microbial communities from Loxahatchee National Wildlife Refuge, Florida, United States - Lox_Sample_3.2 | ecosystem: Environmental > Terrestrial > Soil > Wetlands | place: USA: Florida... | reverse complement strand
ACCGTCCGTAGCTGTGCGAACATATGCGGCAATTCTCCAGTGCGAAACAGCGACCCTCCGATGCGATAGGTTTTTAGCGCGTCGTCATGAAACGCCTCCAGCACCAGGATTCCCCCCGGCGCGAGCGCACGCTGGACCTGTTCGACTAGCTGACCGCCGCCCGCATAAGACAGCAGGATCAGGTCCCACTTGTTCTGGCCGAAATCGAACTCTTCCATCGATTTCACCTCGGCATGAATTGTGAGGCCGAGTTTCGCTGCGTCCTGATTTGCGATTTCGATCGCCTGATCCGCGACATCGAAGCCGGTGACATCCCAGCCCTGCTGTGCGAGCCAGATCGAGTTGCGTCCCTGACCCATGGCGACATCCAGCGCGCGGCCCGGCTTACGCCCCGTGACCATCTCCACCAGGAACGCGTTCGGCTTGACATTGAACTTTGGCTTCTCGGCAGTGAAATACCGGTTCCATCGTTCGGCCTCCAGCTTGCCGCCTTGCTTCATTACAACTTCGATCTGGCGATCGATCTCCAAATCGCTGAAGCCGCCTTCTTTCAGGTAGGACCGATATTTTTGCATGAGAGCCGAGTCGCGCTCCTGCGTGCTGATTCCAGCCGACCCGCGCGTCTCCACCGGCAAAGTACCGATCCACAGCCGGAAACGCTCGAAATCTCGCGCCTCAGGCGCCAGAGTCGCTATCCGTTTCTCGATTTCCTCACGCGTCTGAGCACGGCTAGAACCTGCCAGCGCGATCATGATTAGGACATACGCCAATCTTTTCGTCATCTGTTTTTCCTCACAATTCGATCTCAGAGACCTTTACCTGACGGACACCGCTCGTCAGCGACGTCCAAACCGCAAATATTCGGCTTCGCCCAGCGATCCACTTGGGCAGCCTGGAATGCCGTGGCGATGCGCCGAGTTCGATCGGCGGTCCGAGCGCGCCCGCCGAAGAAACGAACCTCGCCCAAGTGCGCCCGTCTTCGAGCCAGCCGGCGACGGCTGCATCACCGCCAGGCAACAGTGCCAGCGTGACTTGACCTTCTGCTTTCCCCTGGTCGACACGCAGGGCCGGCCCGAAAGTCTCGCCCGCGTCGTTAGAGAACGCTACCTGGACCTTCGGAGAATCGCCGGATCGCGTCCACCACGCCACCGCGACCCGCTCGCCTTCCGCATCGACCGCCGGTCCGTTATCCGGACACGCATTGATCACCCAGTTGTCGGCATGAACCAGGTGAGGCTTCGTCCACCGGCCGCCATCCAGGCGAGCGATGTAAATGTCGCGGACGGTCGGCCGATCGTTGCGCACTTCCGAAGGCTTTGTGTCCGGCGCTTCCTGCCGTCCGCGATAGACGACCACGGGGCCACGAGCGGTCCCCGCCGCGCTGGTCGGGCAGCACTCGCACGTGATGGGGTCGACGAATGAATCGCCCATCGGCTTACCTTCCGCATTGAAAGCTGCATATCGCAGACCTATGGCGCCGATGTGATCGTCGTGTGTGGTCTCCATCTGCCGAGCAGCGTGGCGAACTTCGGCTCGTTGCCGCGCGTCGAGCCACACCAGTCCGATTCCCTCTTTGGACGGGAACCACGAGAGGAAACTATGCTGACCTGCCAGGGCATCGCCGTACGGCTTTAGCGCACCACTCCACGTTTTCCCTTCATCCCATGACACCGACGTTTGGATGGCGGTGGCGTACCGATCGCCGCCACGTGAGTCGTTCAATTCCCAATAGGCAAGCAGACCGCCACGCGGCAATACAGCTACGCCAGGCAGGTCGGCCGAGAACATACTCAGGTCTCCGCTCGTAATTTGTCGAACTTCGGACCACTGGCTGGCATCGCGAATAGCCATTTCGAACGCATAGCCTCCTCCCACTAGCGGTGTCTGCCAACTCAGGAGAAATTTCTCGGGACCGAGGGCCGCGACTTGCGGAACCAAGCTCGCGACCGGCGCCGGCGAAAGCAGCGAATGAATCGCGAGAGCGCGCGGTTTTCCGTGGCACGCGCAAAGAATTGCCAGGACAAACGATACGAGAACGCAATTGGCCGGATTCGCCCGCAAACGCAGGAATCCGACCCAAGGCAGACTTCGACAGTGCATACCGAAACCTCCTGCTCCATTGGTTAAAACATCAACGCTTGGGATGTTTTAAAGGCTTGGTGGAGGACGCTCAAATAGCGCGAATCGAGAGAGGAAGCACGTTCTAGGAAGGCTTGTGGGGATGCAAGACGATGACGGGTTCGGAGCGAGGCGCCGGGCATCGGATTGAAGGACTCCGGGCGTAGAGCCCGGCCGCACTACAAAGCTACGGCAACTATTTGGACACGATCTCGCCGAGAGGCCAGGCCCAGTTTGATTGGCTCGCGACGTCCTTCTACAGCAGCAGTTCGTTTTCGAGCGGCAGCAGCATTGATTGCACCGCGCCTGCTGCACCAAAACATCGGCGAAAGAAGACAGTGGCAGCAAGGCAACCAGCAGCAGAATGCTTAGCGCCCGGTGCCAATTCGCTAGATAATGCGTACCAAGCTCCTATTCGCCGAATCTTAGTTGACGGGCAATTTGCGCGCCGCCTCTAAAGTGTAACTCCAAGTGGGGACGCAACGCGCATATAAATCAAAGCCCGACGTGTGCTAATCACATGCAATTACCGTCGATGAGCTTTGCTGTTCGACGTTTTTGTGTGTGTGCGGACTGGCGGAGGAAGAGGGATTCGAACCCCCGAGCGAGTCACCCCGCTAACGGTTTTCAAGACCGCCGGTTTCAACCACTCACCCATTCCTCCGCTCACTATCGTATCTGATTTCACCCGTTTGCGAGCTGTCGGTGGAGGCAAAATCGAGATCCAGCTGGCACCCGCACCGGAAGCCCGGCCACGGCTCCGTTTTGCAACCGCTAAGCATCACATTCTATTGGCTTAGACAATCCTAGAATTCTCTAAAAGCTAGCCGATGTGTATTGGTAAAGGCACCGGTCCGTGGCTAACGGTCGACGTGACATTCTGCGTATAGCTGCGCTTTTTGCGGCGCTGCACGGCCCTGCGCTCGCCCAGCAATACAGCTTTCGCCATTACGGCACGGCGGAGGGTCTTCAGAATCTCACTGTGCTATCTCTGGCACAGGACGGGACAGGCTTTATCTGGGTTGGAACTGAAGGCGGCCTCTATCGATATGACGGGAGCCGGTTTCACCTGATGCAGTTGGCCGAAGGGTTGCCATGCTCCACAGAGGTTCACGGCCTATTCGTCGCTACGGACGGCGCGCTCTGGGTAAATACCTGTTCCCAGGTTTTTCGTCTGGATGGGCAACGGTTCCGCGCGGTCGCGGGGCTCAGCGGGATGTTTTCGGTGGCTCAGGCCATGGCCGATGGCCAGGATGGCAAGGTCCTGGTGGGAACTCCAACCGGATTGTACGAGGCAGTCCCGGATGGCGCGGGCGGGTTTTCGGCGCATCCTTATCCCTTGCCGGCCGATCTGGTTGGCAAATCGGCGCGCGCGGTAGCGCGAATCGGGACGCAACTGTGGTTCGGCTGCGGGCGGGAGATTTGTGTTGCCGAGGGCGCGCGCATTAACGAAATCGGGCCCGCCCAGGGTCTGCCCGAAGACGCCTGGGATGGCATTGCGAAAACTACGGATGGGTCGGTGTGGCTCCGCAGTCCGAGCCGCCTTTATCGCCAGGCGCCGGGAGCGCCGCAGCCGCTTTCCGACGGACCAAAGATGGCGTCCAGCATGTTCTGGGGGGCTGTGACTACAACTCGAGATGGAACGGTGTTGGTACCAACGGACAAAGGCCTGGTCGTTCGCCGTGACGACAAGTGGAAGGTGATTGATGAGCGGCAGGGCCTGCCCGCGCCTATGGTCAGTTCCGTTCTGGAGGACCGTGAGGGATCTATCTGGGTGGGGCTCATCGGTGACGGAGTAGCGCGCTCCTTGGGATATGGCCAATGGGAGGCATGGACCAAGACCCAGGGTCTGCCTTCTGACTTGATCTGGAGCATTCGGCGCGACCGAAGGGGCGCGCTTTGGGTTGGCACCTCTCTGGGCCTCGCACGCTTGGAAAAAAACGGACCGCCGCGGATCTGGGCCAGAGAAAACGGGCTGGGAGGCGACAACGTCCGATCATTGAGCGAGACTCCGGACGGCGCAATTTGGGCCGTTGTGAAGCCAGGCGACGTGGCGCGCATCGATCCCGGCACCGAGCAGATCCGTTTGTTTGGCCGCGAGGACGGTCTGAGTTGCAACACTTCCCATCGTGGTTTTGTAGACCATTTGGGCCGGCTTTGGATCGCGAGCTCATGCGGCGTTTTCCGCAGCGACCACCCTTCTGCAGCGGCCAATTTTTATCGAATCGAGCAGCCGGAGGCTTTTCAGCACGGGGCTTGGGCTTTCGCCGAGGACCAACACGGGATCATGTGGATCACTGGCCCGGAAGGACTGTGGAGATTGGGCCAGGGGCAATGGCGCCGATATCGAAAGGCTGACGGGCTGCTCACGGACAACCCCTACATCCCTTTGGTCGCCGCCGATGGGGCGGTCTGGGTGCACAACCGCTTTGATGCCGGCATCGAGAGAGTGGAATTCTCGGGAGACCGGATTGTGCGGGCCACGACAGTGCTTCAGGCCGACCCGTCGTCGGTGGAAGTCACCGCGCTTCTTGGCTTCGATGCATTTGGCAAGTTGTGGAGAGGAAGCGCGAACGGGATTTCCACGCTGGTCGGTGGTTCCTGGCGATACCTCGGAATCGAGGACGGCCTCATCTGGAACGATACTGACGGCGACGCTTTCTGGGCAGACTCCGATGGCAGCATATGGATTGGCACCAGCAGGGGGTTGTCGCACTACCGCCAGCCGCCGGTCGATGTAGCGGACCCTGTTGCCGACCCGGCAATTACACGACTGGAGGTCGATAATAAGTCACGCTCGGTTCGAGTCGAGTTCTCGTCGCTCCGGTTCAAGTCGGAACAGGTGGTGAAGTTTGCCTACCGGCTCGACGGCGGCCGCTGGGTCGACACCACGGACCGTGTTCTCTCAATGGCCGGTCAGGCGCCCGGCCGGCATCGGCTGGAGATCCGTTCGAGGGTTCGGGACGGGCCATTTTCTCCCCGGCTGGCCGCGGTAGAGTTTCGGTTCGAACCGAAGTGGTGGGAGACGTGGTGGACTCGACTGTCGCTCTTGGCCATCCTCATGGGCACCGTCTCGGGTGCGATTTGGTGGCGGCACCAGCGCTTACTGAAGCAGCGTTGGGCCGAATTGGAAGCGGAACACACCAGAATAGTGGAGGAAAAGCAATCCGCGGATGCGGAGATCGAAGCAAAGGCGCGTTTTCTAGCGAACATGAGCCATGAGCTCCGGACGCCGCTCAATGGAGTGATCGGCCTCACCCAGGAATTGGAAGGCATGCCGCTATCCGCGGAGGCAATGGAAATCATCCGTACCATTCGCTCTTCCGGAGACACCCTTCTGCGAGTGATCAGCGACGTGCTGGATTTCGCGAGAATTGAAGCGGGCAACCTCGAATTGGAGATAGCACCTTTCGAAATTCGGCGTTGCATCCTGGAAAGCACGCGGCTGTTCCGAGCGGTGGGAGCAGAGAAGGGGCTACGGCTTTCCTGCCAATTGGCGCCGGAGTTGCCTGAGTGGGTTGACGGGGACGGCAGCCGTCTGCGGCAGGTGCTGCTGAACTTGGTCTCGAATGCCGTGAAATTCACCCATACCGGAGAAGTGGCTCTCACCGCCGAAGTGGTGGCGGAGGACGAGGACAGCCATACGATCGCGGTTGAGGTGAGGGACACCGGCGTAGGCATTCCCCCTGAACAAGTGCCGCGTCTCTTTACCTCGTTTCATCAGGCGGACACTTCCATTAGCCGGCGTTTTGGAGGAACGGGCTTGGGTCTCGCCATCTCGAGCCGCCTGGTGAGCTTGATGGGCGGGACGATCGAGGTGGAATCCACAGTTGGAGTGGGCTCGCGGTTTCGATTCACGGCTCGCCTGGGCCGCGCCGAGAACCCAGCGCCGTCGCGGCACGCGCCGGAACAAGTGCCGGGCGCCGGCCATTTGCAAGTTCTGGTGGCCGAGGACAATCCGGTCAATCAGAGAGTCCTGGTGAAACAGCTCAAGAAGCTGGGGATCCGTGCGGACGTGGTAGCGGATGGCGCGCAGGCGATCACGGCTGCTCTGAGACAGCGGTACGATTTGGTGCTGATGGATTTGCAGATGCCTGAAGTGGATGGGATTACCGCAACCATCGAAATCCGCCAGCGGGCGCCGAGCGACAGGCAGCCGCTGATCTTCGCCGTCACGGCGCATGCGATGGCGGAGTACCGCGACACCTGTATTAATGCGGGGATGGACGGGTACTTGACGAAGCCGGTTGATAGCGAGAAGTTGCGAAGCCTGATTGAAGAAATGCATCAGCCACACATTTCTCTTGCAATGTTGGAGTAATGGCGAAGCTACCGTCCATCGGCCAGTTCGAGCAGTTGGTACTTACGGCCGTGATGAGCCTGCGCGAGAATGCGTACGGTGTAACGATTCACCAAAAAGCACAAGAGCTAGCTCGGCCGAAGTCGATCTCCATCGGCGCCGTCTACGTGACGCTCGATCGTTTGGAAGACAAAGGCCTGATCGCATCATGGCTTTCCGAACCGACGGCCGAACGCGGCGGGCGAGCCAAGCGGTGCTATCGCGTGGAGGCTCTCGGCGAACGAGCGCTCCAGGAATCCGCTACAACCGCGAAACGCGTTTTCGACGAGTTGGTAAAAGTGCTGGGCAAAGATTGGGCCAGAAACTGGGGGAAGCAGCCGGGTTGAAACGAACCGCTCCATCCCAGGCTGCTGAGTTAATGCTGAAGCTCCTGCTCCCGCCGGCCTGCCGCGAGGAAGTGCTCGGCGATCTGCACGAACGCTACTCCGGCCGGCTCGCGTATCTCGCCGACGCTTGCTCGGCCGTGCCTTGCGTGATTTGGAGCCGCATTCGCCGGACGACAGACCCACAGGTCCTCCTGATGGAGGCCCTCGCGCTTTACCTTTCCTTCGTCGGTGCGGCGCGGTTGTTCGGCCAGACCCCGTTCTTGTACACTCCGTGGGGGCTTCTACGCTTGGCCATCCCGGCTGCCGTCGCACTGCTGGCCCTGATTTTGATCGACGCCTATGCCGATCCAGCCAAGCGCTCGCCGGTGAGACCGATGATCCACGTGGCGGCTGCCATCGGCTTTGCGTTCCTCTCGCAAGCTTCGTTTCAGGCCGCCGATCCGCAACTCGCCGTGCCGCTGCGCATCATGTTCTATGGCGGCGGAATGGGTCTGGTGCTTCTCTCCGCGCTACATGCGTTCTTCGCGCCTGGAGATCATCGCCCGCGCGGGGCCACGTAACGCGTCTACTGTCTGGCTGGTTCGATCGCCGCTGGAATGATGTATTGCGGCACCAGTTCCAGCTCCCAGCGATACCACTTCGAAAATTCGCCATAGCTTCCGCCGTTGAATCCGATTACCAGATCCAAATCCGGGATCACCACTACCACTTGACCGCCATTGCCTCCGGCCCCGTAGTCGCGAAATACGCGATCGCCCACCTTTAAGAAATGGCTGTGCCATCCATAGCCATATTGGTGTTCGCCTTCCGAAGGCCACGCGGGAGTGAAGCTCGAATGATGCGCCACCGATTCGTCCACCCATGCCTTGCTAACAATCCTGTGTCCATTCCACACGCCGCCATTGAGATAAAGCTGGCCAAGCTTCATTTCATCACGTGGGCGCAGGTACGCCCCGCCGCCCATGTACGCGTCCCCGGTTGGTATCAGGTTCAGGTGATAGTCGTGAAACTGTAGTGGAGCGGCGAAATACTGCTCGAAGAACTCTGGTAGCCATCGGCCTGTGGCATTGCGGACCGCGCCCCCGACCAGATTCAGATCGGCCGAGCAATAAATAGCATGCTCGCCGCCGGGGTCGCGGACCATTGGAAGGTCGAGTGTGTATTTGTACCAATCCGGCTGTTGTTCCTGCTCCTGCATGCGATCTTCATTACCCGGGGAATTGTCGTCGTTGTCGTCGCAGGCGTTGCCGGCGGTCATGGTCATGATGTCGCGCAGCCGGACCTTTTGCTTGCGCTCGTCCCAATTCGCGAAGCTTTTGTATTCGGAGAACAGCGAGTATATCAGGGTGTCGGGGCCGAGCTTCGCGCCGTGATCGCGCGCCAGGCCCACCAGCATCGGGCCAAAAGTTTTGCTGGCCGAGCGCATATCGTGCGGGCGCTCTTTTTGGAAGCCGTAGAAATATTCTTCGAGAACCAGCTTGCCGTGCCGTGCGATCAAGAGGCTTTGGATATTGACCGGATTGTCGTGCGGATTGGCGACCAGGATTTTGTCCATCAGCGCGGCGATTGGTTTCGGGTCCAATCGAACATCGGAGAGCGTTGCCGTTTCCCAACCGTCGTCTTCTGACATCGGCTTGCGATAAACATAGCTTTCGCCCTCAGGAACGACGCGCGGATAGAATCCGACCGCGGATCTGTCCTTCCGGCGCGTGAGCTGAAGCGGTGGCGCGCCGTTCAACAGAGACATCGTGATGGCGCCGGCCTTCGCATCGAAGGCGCCTTCTAATCGTTGCCGCGTGTTAGAAAACGTTACGGTAGTGCCGTTCGGTTCCACCTTGTAAACTCGGCGCGCAAAGTAGTTCGTCTCCGGACTTCGGATGAACGCCGTCAGCTCGCCCTGCGGAGTTCTCTCGATGGCCAGATAGAACGAGACCTTGTCTTCCAACGGAATCACGGTTCCATGCCAAATGCCGGCCGCTAGCCGGTGCAGTTCGACGACGCTGGTGTAGCGCTGATCGTGTAGCAGACTCGCAGGCTGAATCCAATGTCCGAGGATCTTCGCTTCGTCCTTGGTTAGGTGTCCGCGGAACTCGCCCTGACCGCCGGGCACGTTGAACCGGACGGAATCCTTCTCGCGCTGGACCGGGATGTCGAAACCAGCGATGCTGGCGCGCCACCTGCTTGCGCGGCCGTCGACGGTTAACTCTCCGTGCACCAACGGCCCCAGGTCCATCTCGCTGGCCCAAATTCCAACCAGAGCGTCCGGCTCTGTCTCAGCGGCATGCACGGCAAGCCAGCCGAAAACTGCAATGACCGCGAGGTTGCTACGACGTGTTGCGACGCTCATCCGCAAGATCTCCTTTGGAGAGGATCTCACGAGCGCGCCTGTCTCCTCTTGTACCAATTGAACGAAAAGGTAAAACTTGAGCGCGATTGCGGCGAAAAATTCTACGATACGACCCCGGCGGCAGGCCAAAACTCCGCTTGAACATTTTCGAAAAATGGCTCTGATCGAAAAACCCGGCTTGGACCGCGGCATCCGCTAATGGCAGTTCCGATTCGCGCAGCAGCCGGGCGGCTTTGTCCAGGCGGCACCGAGTCAGATATTCGCTTGGCGTGCAACGCAGAAACTTCCGGAAGCTACGCGCGAAGTGCACCGGATGAACGCCGATAGCATGCGCCGCATCGAGGATGCGCACGGGAGAGGCGCATCTGTCGTGGAGAAATTCCACGGCGCGCGCAATCCAAGCAGGCGCTTTACAGCCCGGATCTGGGCGTGTGCGAGCGATCCGTGCCAGAAGTTCCAGACACGCGCCTTCAGCCAGCAGCGGCGAGGTTGGTTCCCAGCGATCGAGTTCGCGCGCCAGCATTTGCGCCGTCGCCAGAACGTCGTGCGACCGGAAGGCGACAGCGAGATCCGGTAGCTTTGCATATTCCGCGGCGTGACGCAGACTTTCGGGCGATACCGAAATCGCCAGGAATTGCCCCGCGAGTGTCTTGAATCGGTCCCGATGCGTAGTCCCGGGCGGATTGTAAATAAGGAGCGGTGCTTCGCACTCGGCCGCATCCGAAGCGCCTGAGATGTAACGGCCATTCAGAAGCAGGACGAAAGTCGCATCCTGATGTGCGTGCAGAGGAACATCTTCCGGCGGCAAGACAGGCTTCATCCGAGCCAACGAAAATCCTGGGATTTCCCGGTGCGATTCGTTCGCGCCGAAAAATGTTCCGGGTGGCAGGGTGGTTACGATGCCCATCCGCAAGATCTCCTGTCGAGAGGATATCCTAATTGATGCCTATGTCATCGTCCGCAATCGACAGTGTGCTTAACGAACAACGCGTGTTTGAACCCTCCGAGGAATTCCGGTCGAAAGCCCACATCAAGAGCCTCGAAGAATACCAACGGCTTTTTAAGCAAGCCCAAGAGCAGCCGGAGGAATTCTGGGAGAAGATCGCCGGCGAACTGCATTGGTTCAAACCTTGGGATCGCGTGCTCCAATGGGAACTGCCGTTTGCGAAATGGTTCGTGGGTGGGCAAATCAATCTCTCCTACAATTGTTTGGATCGTCACGCGTCCACTTGGCGCAAAAACAAAGCCGCCATCCTCTGGGAAGGTGAACCCGGCGACTCTCGCGCGCTCACGTACCAGCAACTGCTGCACGAAGTGTCCAAATGCGCGAATGTTCTGAAATCGCTCGGCGTGAAGAAGGGCGATCGCGTGGCCATCTACATGGGGATGGTGCCGGAGCTGCCGATCGCGATGCTGGCCTGCGCCCGCATCGGCGCGCCGCACACGGTGGTCTTCGGCGGATTCTCGTCGCAGGCCCTGATCGATCGCATCAACGATTGCGGTGCATCGGCCGTCATCACGCAGGACGCCAGCTACCGGCGCGGCGCGGAGGTGAAGCTCAAAGAAGCCGTGGATCAGGCACTGCCGCACTGTTCGACCGTTAAGAACGTGCTCGTTTATCGACGCACCGGATCGCCGGTTCATATGGAAGCCGGCCGCGACCATTGGTGGCATCAGTTGATGGAAACTGCATCGGCCGATTGTCCGGCTGAACCACTCGACGCCGAGCATCCGCTGTATCTGCTATACACCTCCGGCACCACGGGCAAACCGAAAGGCATCCTGCACACCACGGGCGGCTACTCGGTGGGCACCTACATCACCACCAAATGGGTCTTCGATCTGCGCGAGGAAGATACTTTCTGGTGTACAGCGGATATCGGCTGGGTGACCGGCCACGGCTACATCGTCTACGGCCCTTTACAGAACGGCGCGACCACGCTGATGTACGAAGGAGCACCGACTTGGCCCGAGCCGGATCGTTTCTGGCGGATCATCGAAAAGTATCAAGTCAACATTTTCTATACCGCGCCAACGGCGATTCGCGCATTCATGCGGCTGGGCGAGCAGTGGCCGCGCAAGCACGAGATGAAAAGCCTGCGGCTGCTCGGAAGCGTGGGCGAGCCGATCAATCCGGAAGCATGGATGTGGTATCGCGAGGTGATCGGCCGCGGTCGTTGTCCCATCGTCGATACGTGGTGGCAAACGGAGACGGGCGCAATCTTGATCACGCCGCTTCCTGGCGCCATCGCGACGAAGCCGGGTTCGGCGACGCGTCCGTTTCCCGGAATTATTGCCGATGTGGTGAATCGCGACGGCCAGCCAGTGCCGACCGGCGCCGGCGGATTCCTGGTGATCAAACAACCATGGCCATCGATGCTGCGCACCATCTACGGCGATCCGGAACGATTCAAGCAGCAATATTGGTCGCAAATTCCGGGCATGTATTTCGCCGGCGATGGCGCGCGCATCGATCGAGACGGTTATTTCTGGCTGATGGGCCGCGTGGATGATGTGCTGAATGTCGCGGGGCACCGGCTGAGCACGATGGAGATCGAATCGGCGCTGGTGGCGAATCCGATGGTGGCCGAAGCTGCCGTGGTTGGACGTCCAGATGACGTGAAGGGGCAGGCGGTCTCCGCGTTCGTGACGTTGAAGGCCGGCCAGCATCCCAGCCCCGAGTTGAAGAACGAGTTGCGGCAGTGGGTGGCGAAAGAGATTGGTCCCATCGCCAAGCCCGACGATATCCGATTCACCGAAGCGTTGCCGAAGACGCGGAGCGGCAAGATCATGCGCCGGCTGCTGCGCGAGATCGCGACAAATGGCGAAGTGAAGGGCGATACGACGACTCTCGAAGATTTTGCAGTGTTGACGAAACTTTCGGCGGAAGAAGAATAGCCTAAAGGTCAATGGACAGTACAAAGCGCCGGGAACTCATCGAGCGTATCAAGGCACTCGGCCTGCCCTCTCCCGACCGCCCGCTGCCGCTGGTAACGCTCGAGGAATTTTTCCTTGGAAATGATGATTATGGGTCAATCGGCTGCAATCTCACGCCGATGCTAGGTCCCCACTTCTTCTTCGAGAAACTGAAGTTGATCCGTGATCAGCCGAATGTCCAAGGAGTATATATCGAGGTGAACGAGGTGGATGAGGCAGACACCTCGATGTGGCCTTTCGCCGATCGAGTCTACATCTTTACCAGCGGAAC
>Ga0335078_10012953_pt1 | contig 12360 bp, 6 predicted proteins | sample Lox_Sample_32_FD_206711 | JGI IMG/M metagenome (GOLD analysis project Ga0335078, IMG submission 206711) | Soil microbial communities from Loxahatchee National Wildlife Refuge, Florida, United States - Lox_Sample_3.2 | ecosystem: Environmental > Terrestrial > Soil > Wetlands | place: USA: Florida... | reverse complement strand
TCTGCAATTTACCCTGTTGAAAGTAGATGTCGCCGAGTTGCGAATAGTGGTGCGCTTTGTCGAGATGATGGATTTTGGCCTGCAAATCCTTGATCCGCCGCCGGTCATACGCGCCGGGCAGTTCAAATCCGCTCGTGGCCGATGGCGCGGCGGCGCGGTAAACCAGGAAGTAATACAAAATCGCTGACAACCCGAACCCGATGAAGATGATAACCGCCCAAATCCATTCCCGCCGCCGTACCGCATCAATGAACATCCAAAGCTGAAAGGCGAAAACCAGCAGCAGCCAGACGTTGTGAATCAAATAGTCAATATTCAGAAAATCTGAAATCAACGAGGCGAACATAATCCGCAGATTAGGCGCGCTGGAGGGATGAAGCAATCAAACTTCATTCCCGGCCTCCAGTCTGGTAAAAACTCACATGGCCAAACGAACTCACGCCCGGCGAAATCCGACAACTGAGGCGCTGCGCCGCGCCTATGGACTCATGCGCGCGCGGTTTGGATATCAGCATTGGTGGCCGGGCGAAACGCCGTTTGAAGTCTGCGTCGGCGCAATTCTCACCCAGAACACTGCCTGGACAAACGTCGAGCGCGCCATCGCGAACCTGAAAGCGGCGCGCGTACTGGAGCCGGGAAAATTATTCGCGCTGCCGGAACCGGAAGTGGCCCGACTGATCCGCCCCGCCGGTTGTTTCAATGTCAAGGCGCGTCGCCTGCGCGCGCTTCTGCGTGCGCTTGTGGAGACCTACGGTGGCGATTTAAAAAAGCTTTTTGCCGGCGAAATCTCCACCGTCCGTGAACGGTTGCTGGCCATCCATGGCATCGGGCCGGAGACGGCGGACAGTCTGCTGCTTTACGCGGGCGAGCATCACAGTTTCGTGATTGACGCCTACACGAAACGGATTTGCTCCAGACACGGCTGGAGCCCGCAGTCCAAGGTCCACAGTCCAAAGTCATCGGGTAATTACGACGAGTTGAAGTCATTGTGCGAATCGGCGTTGAATCAAAAAGCCGGCGCGGCGCGGCTGGATTACTGGCAGGATTACCACGCGCAACTGGTGATGGTGGGGAAACATTTTTGCCGGGCGCGCGCACCGCGTTGCGATGCGTGCCCGCTCAAGCCTCTGCTACCGCGATAGGATATCAAAAATATACCAGCTTCCTGCAAGACTGATTTAAAGTTTAGAGTTTTTGAATTGACAAAGCGGCATAAAAAGTTGCACTATTATAGACACAAACCTGAAACAACCATCGGCTTGGTACCTTCTTTTTTATGAAAAAACCACGGCCATTTTCCCGGCTGGTGAGTGCAGTTTTTTTAGTTGTAGCTACAAACGCGTCGGCAGCAATCTTCACCAATAACACTGTCATCGGACCGCTCGACACCAATTACGACGGTGCGGACGTCGTCATCAGCAACTGCACCGTCGCCGTGGACGGCCCGCACACCTTTGCGAGTCTGCAAGTCGCACCGGGCGGCACTCTGACGCATCTATTTTCACCCAACGGGCTGACCACCTGGCTTGAATTCACCTATAACGAGCCGCAAATGCTGACCGGCACCAATCCGGTGACCTTGCTGCACACGAATGCTTACGGCCCGGTGACGGTGAAGGATGCCAGCCAAACCATCACTTATTCCAACGGCGTGGACTACGTGGAAACCGATTTGCCGAATGGCACGATACAAATTGCGCGGACCGTAACTTCTTCAATCCCCGACGGCGCGACCGTGCTGGTGAGCTACGGTTGGAACTACGTCTCGCCCGCCGGATTAAATCTGACCGTGACGGGCGACGTCGCGGTCGCCGGCGGCGGCAGCATCGCCGCCAACGGCATCGGCTACGGCGGCGCCAGCCAGTACCTGGGAATCGGTCCGGGCAGCGGCTCCAGTTCCGGTGGCACTTATTTTGACGGTTCCGGCGGCGGACACGGCGGCAACGGCGGTATGAGTTCCAGCAACGCGGTCGGCGGCGTTTGCTACGATTCGCTGTATCAACCCACCCTGTTGGGCGGCGGCGGCGGTGCGAGCTACGCCGGCAGCGGCGCCAACGGCGGCGGCGACATCCACATTACCGCGACCGGCAACGTGAACATTGACGGCGTGGTTTCCGCCAACGGCGCGGACGCGAGTTACGATCGCGCGGGCGGCGGCGCGGGCGGCAGCGTTTGGATTTCCGCCGCTAGTGTCAGTGGTGCCGGCAGCTTCACGGCCAGCGGCGGCGCTGGTGCGCCGATGCACGGCGGCGGGGGCGGCGGCGGGCGCATCGCCATCCAATGCGGCACGAATAATTTTTCCGGCATTATGACCGCTTACGGCGGCAACGGTTTTCAAACCGGCGGTGCAGGGACCATTTTCACCCAGATCATCGGCCAGAACGGTTTGTTGCTGGTGGACAACGGCGGACGCGCCGGGCCCAATTCCACCGTTACACTGCCGACGCCGGCGGACGTGGTCATTCGCGGCAACGCCGGCGTCGTGGCCGTCAACCCGTTTGATTCCAGCAACCTGACCGTGAGCGCCAACAGCGTCCTGACCGATCCGGCGCAAATTGCCCTGACGCTCTCGGTGGCCGGCAACCTGACCATTCAAGCCGGCGGCGCGCTGATATTGGACGGCCTTGGCTACGCTGCCGGCAGCGGCTCCGGCGTGGGACAGGATTTTCAAAGCGGCGGTTATTATTATTGCGGCGGCGGCGGACACGGCGGTTACGGCGCCGCCGCTGCGGTCACGAACGCCACCGGCGGTTCCACCTACGATTCGCAGACGGCCCCAACGCTGTTCGGCAGCGGCGGCGGCAATAATAGTACCTTTTCTCCAATCTCGATTGGCGGCGCGGGCGGCGGGGCGCTGCAACTCACAGTGGCCGGCAATTTACAGGTGGACGGAACCATGAGCGCCAACGGCGGCAATGGTGTCGGCGTCGCCGGCGGCGGTGGTGCCGGCGGCAGCCTTTACCTCAACGCCGCAACACTCGCCGGTTCCGGCAATATCAACGCCAACGGCGGCAACGGCGCGGCTTCGCTTGGCGGCGGCGGCGGCGGCGGACGCATTGCAATTATCGCTGGAACCAATTTGTTCACCGGTAGCATTGCCGCGGTCGGCGGTGGCGGCGCAAACTGGGGCGGAGGGGGAACGATTTACCTCCAATCCGTCGGTAGCCCAACCCAGTTGATTCTGGACAACGCCAACCACGCTGGCGCGAACACACCGTTGCAAACCGCCAGTTCGGCGAATGTGACGGTGCAAAACGGCGCGGTCGGCACGGCCACGTCATTGGCATTTGCCAGCTTGCTGATTGGTTCCAACGCGTGGTTGACGGCGTCAGCTCCCAACATCAACGAAAATATTACCATCAATGGCAACATCACCGTGCAGCCTGGCGGCGGCATCATTGCCGACGCCGCCGGTTACACAGCGAACCAAGGCAGCGGCCATGGGACTTACTATTATTACGCGCCGAACTATCCTTGCAGCGGCGCGGGCCACGGCGGCTACGGCGCCAATTCCGTTTCCAATGCCGCCGCCGGCGGCACAGCAGGTTACGATTCGATCACCGCGCCTTTCTCCGCCGGCAGCGGCGGCGGCGGATATTCGTCCTATTCCATCGGCGGCAACGGTGGTGGCGTGATTCAGATGACGGTCAGCGGCAGCTTACAGGTGGACGGCACGCTTTCCGCCAACGGCGGCAACGGTTCCGGCACGGGCGGTGGCGGCGGTTCCGGTGGCAGCCTCAATTTGAGCGTCGGCAACCTGCTCGGCACCGGCGTCATTTCCGTCAACGGCGGCAACGGCGTGGACGGCACGGGCGGTGGCGGCGGCGGCGGCATGATCGCCGTCAGTTTCAACCAGTCGAATCAGTTTGCCGGAACGATTTCAGCCTGTGGCGGCAGCGGTGCGAACTACGGTGGCGCGGGAACAATTTATATCCGGACGAACTCGACCGGCCAATCGTTATTCATCGTGGATAATGCCGGCCATCACGGAACAAACACGCCCATTTCAACGCCTCTTTACACTGGCATGCTGGTGGTCCGCAACGGCGCTGCCGCGGTTCCGAACTATTCCGTGTCACCGCAAACCATCGGCAATCTCCTCGTGACGTCGAATGCCTGGCTGGTAGCCGGTTCGCCCGGAAATTATTCTGGCATCATCAACCTGACCGTCAATGGCAACGCCACCATCCAGGCTGGTGGCGGAATCGTCACTGACGGTTCGGGCAGTGCGCAAAACGGCGGGAACGGCCGCGGCAACGGCTTTGGCAGTTCACCGTGGTTTCCGTGCAGCGGCGCGGGCCACGGCGGCTACGGGGCTTTTGGATTGTCGAATCTGATTGCCGGCGGAACGACCTATGACTCCACCGCTTCGCCGAACATCATCGGCAGCGGCGGCGGCGGCTATTCGCCTTACTCCATCGGCGGCGCGGGCGGCGGTTATGTCCTCCTGCAGGTTATTGGCTCATTGCAGTTGGACGGACTCATTTCCGCCAACGGCGGCAACGGCACCGGCTCCGGCGGCGGGGGCGGTTCGGGCGGGAGCATTTATCTCTCCATCTCCCGGGTCGGCGCGTTCGGCGGCGCCGGCAGCATCACGGCCAACGGCGGCAATGGAGCGAACGGCATCGGCGGCGGTGGCGGCGGCGGACGCATCGCCATTTATACGCTCAACAATCCCGGTTATCCGCCGCTGACCAACTCGTTTACTGGTGTCATTTCGGCCTACGGCGGTGGCGGCTGGCAATTTGGCGGCGCGGGCACGATTTATTATCAGACCAATTCACAAAAGTACGCTTCGCTGGTTCTGGACAACGCCAACCACGCCGGCACCAACACCAGTTTTGATTTCGGCATCGGCTTGGATGTGACCGTCCAGAACGGTGCCGTCGGCCTGCTGCCGACGGCCAGCAAAGGGCTTTCGCACAGCATTCTCATCCGCAGCAACGGCATGATGACGGCGTTCGCTTCGAGCGGCGGCTGCACCGTCAACGCCAACAACCTGACCATTGATCCGGGCGGCACGTTGTCGCTGGATAGCTGCGGCTACGGCCCGCAAAGCGGCGCCGGGGCCGGCTTTTCAGGTGCCAACGTGCGCGGGGGAGCCGGACATGGCGGTTATGGCGGCGGGAACGTCTCAGGTGGCGGTGCGGCCTATGACTCTATTCGGTCGCCGACGACGCCCGGCAGCGGCGGAGCCAGCTATGTTTCCGGCCCGCCTTACAGCTACGGCGGCTACGGCGGCGGCGCTTTAAACTTAAACGTCAGCGGCGCGCTCACCGTGAACGGACGGCTTTCGGCCAACGGCGCCAGCGGCGGCTACAACTCCGGCGGCGGCGCAGGCGGCAGCCTGAACCTTTCCGCCATCAATCTCGCGGGCAACGGCGTCATTTCGGCGAACGGCGGCGCGGCGTCCGGTTCAGCAGGCGGCGGAGGCGGCGGACGCATCGCCTTGGTCTGCACCAACAGCTCTTTTACCGGCCAGCTCGCCGCTGGCGGTGGCACTGCAACCTATCCCGGTGGCGCGGGCACGATTTACACCAGCGTCGCCGGCGTGCAAACCTTGCTCGTGGACAATGGCGGACTCACGGGCACCAACACGCCGTTGGCCAGCTTTTATGCGCTGCCCGCGATGCCGTTTGACTTGGAGATTTCCGGCGGGGCCATCGTAGTGCCGCTGACGCCGCTGCCGTTGTTAAGCAATTTGAGTCTGGCCGCCGGTTCGACGCTCACCCTGCCGGTCGCGCAAACCAATCTGTTCATCGCCGTGCTGAACAACGCGAACCTCGCCGGCAGTTTGAACGTGGACCATCTGGGCTGGCCGCAGACCAACGGCCCAGGTGCCGGGCGCGCCGTCTCCAACAAAGGCTCCGGCGGTGGCTATGGCGGCGCTGGCGGCGAGTCGTCCTCCGGCGCGCCCGGCGGCGCGAGCTACGGCTCGGTCACGGAGCCGGTGGATCTCGGCAGCGGCGGAGGCAACGGAGCGGCCACGGCCACCGGCGGCTCCGACGGCGGCGGCGCGCTGCACTTGAGCGTGACCGGCGCGTTGAGCGTGAGCGGAAACGTCAGCGCGAACGGAAACACCGGCTGGCAGGACGATTCAGGCGGCGGCGCTGGCGGCAGCGTGTGGATCAGCGCCGGCTCGCTTTCGGGCGCGGGAAACATATCTGCGCTGGGCGGAACTGGCGCGCCACTCGGCGGCGGCGGTGGCGGCGGCGGACGCATCGCGATTTACGCGCCGACAAACAATTTCACCGGCACGACGAGCGTTCGCGGCGGCGGCGGCTGGTCGCCCGGTGAAGGCGGAACCGTTCTCCTTTCGGGGGCGTTTCCCGATTTCCAGATCGTGTCGCAATCGCCGACCGGCCTGGTGATGAACGCGGTTAGCTTCGTGGATTTGGGCTTCAACGACGCCGTGGATTCGGCATCCGTTTCGGCGTGGAACTTCATGCTGGTCACGCCGGCAGGCGCGCTGGCTCTGTCGAATTTGAGTGCGGTGCCGATCGGCCCGGCCACGGTGCGGGTGAGTTTTCCCGTGCAAAACTTGCCAGGCAATTATTCCATCCATGCCGGGACGGCGGTCACGAATATTTTTGGCCTGCCGCTGGTCCAGGCTTACGCCGGCACTTTCACCGTATCGCTCCCGACGATTTCCGGCGCGGTCACCGACACCAACGGCGCGCCGGTCGCTGACGTGTGGTTACAACCGGACGGAGGGCTTGGAGGCGTGGCCACGGATACGAACGGGAATTATTCCTTAGGCGTGCCGTCTGGCTGGAGCGGTTCTGTCACGCCCGCGCTCGGAAATTTCATGTTTGTGCCGGGCTCGTTGGCTTACACCAATGTGACCGGCTCGTTGACCAATCAGAATTATTTAATGGTGCCGAGTGTTGCTCCAAGTCTCACATGTACCCTGGGCGGAACCAATCTTTCGGTGCGCTGGGCCGGCATTCCGGGCGTGACTTATCAAACCTGGTGGTCCACCAACCTCGTGGACTGGCAGTCGCTCGACGGCGTTCTCGCCGGCACCAACGGCCTGATGCAAGTCGTCCTGCCGCTCGGTTCTGAGCCCGCCGCCTTTTTCCGGGTCAGCGCTACCCACTAAAGGAATTCTCAACTTGTTTTGGAGTACGTCGGCGTTTAATTATCTGTGCCGTCGTCCATGAACCAGACACTTATCATTGTGCCGACCTACAACGAACGGGAGAACCTCGTGCGCATGGCGGAATGCCTTTTGAAACTGCCGGTGGCGGTGGATCTGCTGGTGGTGGACGACAATTCGCCGGATGGCACGGGCAAAATTGCCGATGAACTGGCCGCGAACCATCCGCAAATCCATGTCCTGCATCGCGCGGAAAAAAACGGCCTGGGCCGGGCGTACATTTCCGGGTTCAAATGGGCGCTGGAACGCAGTTATGAATTCATTTTCGAGATGGACTGTGATTTTTCGCATGACCCTGGAGAGATTCCGAATTTTCTCGAGGCTGCCCAAAACGCCGACCTCGTGCTCGGCTCGCGTTATACCGGTGGCGTGCGGGTTGTCAACTGGCCGTTGAAACGGTTGCTGCTGAGCCGGTTCGCCGGCATCTACGTCTGGCTGGTGACTGGCATGCCGATTACCGATCCAACCGGCGGTTACAAATGTTTTCGCCGCCTGGCCCTGGAGTCATTGCATTTCGACCGGATCCGCTCCAACGGCTATAGCTTTCAGATTGAAACGACGCATCGCCTCTGGATGGAGGGGAAAAAAATTGCCGAAATCCCCATCATCTTTACCGAACGTGCCGAAGGCCACTCCAAAATCTCGCGGTACATCTTGTTCGAGGCCTTCTGGATGGTCTGGCGGTTGTGGCTGCGCAATGGCCTCCGCCGCTGGCCCCGGAAACGGTGAAAACACCCGCCCGCCGCAGGGTTTTCCCCGACTTGCTATTATCGGCAAATCTGCAAGATTTATTGGACAAATCAAAAACGATTATGAAAACGCATTGGTTCACAAAGTTGCTGGTTGCCGGTTCGATCTTATTTTTTACCGTTGCCGTTCAGGCGGCCATGCCGAAAGTTGGTGACACCGCGCCCCTGTTTACCGGCCAGGACCAGGACGGTAAAACCGTGAACCTTGCCGATTTCATCGGCAAAAAAATCGTGCTGCTCTATTTTTATCCGAAGGATTTCACCAGCGGTTGCACCAAGGAAGCCTGCGGGTTCCGGGACCGCATGGGTGAATTGCAAAAGGATAATGTCGAAGTCATCGGCGTGAGTGTTGATTCTGCCGAAAGCCACCAAAAATTCATCGCCAAATATAATTTGAATTTTCCGCTGCTGGCCGATCCCTACGGACAAATTGTTGATGCTTACGGCGTGAGATGGGACGACCGGAAGCTGGCCCGGCGCGTCAGCTTTCTCATCGGGCTCGATGGCCGGATTGTCCACATAACCGACGCCGCCGATCCCGATGTTCATTTTGATGAGATGCAGGCGGCCATTGCCGGTTTGAAGAAGAATTGAGTTTTGAAATCCCGGCTCGTCAAAACCGGCGGTTGCGGGTAAACTTCGGACGTGGAGTGGCGGTTCAAAAACCGGGTCTTGGCCCGGGCGCGCGATTTGTTCCGGCAACACTGGCAGCGCGCGCTACGCTGGCGCGAAAAGTTTGTCTTCAAAGAGGAAGCTTTCCACCTCGTACTGGCCGGGATTGTCGGCGTCATCGGCGGTTCGGTAAACCTTTTCTTTTATTATGCGGTGCACCTGATTCAACCCGGTGACCCGGTGGAGTTCGCGGAAAGATTACCCGACTGGGAGAGGTTTCTGATACCGAGCCTGGGGGGATTGGCCGCCGGTTTGATTTTGCATTGGGGCTTCCGTCTGGTGGGCCGGCAAGGCTCGAGCGATTTGCTCGAAGTGGTTGTTGCCGGCGACGGGCGGCTGCCATTTCGCACGGAGTCGGTAAAAACGGCTTCAGCGCTGATGAGCATCGCCACCGGCGCGTCTATCGGACGCGAAGGCGGCATCACGCAATTGTCGGCTACGCTGGCGTCCAAACTCGGGCAACTGGCAAAATGGCCGCCCTACCGGTTGCGACTGCTGGTCGGCTGCGGTGCGTCGGCGGGCATTTCAGCGGCTTACAACGCACCCATCGCCGGCGCGGTGTTCGCCTCGTTGATCGTGCTCGGAAATTTTTCCATGAATCTCTTCGCGCCGCTCGTGTGTGCGTCGGTGATCGCAACGACGGTTTCACGGTTTTTCTTTGGAATTCAACCCTGGTATCAGGTGCCGGTATTCCCGGCCACGACTCCGGCACAGTTACCCTGGTTTATTTTGATGGGTGTGCTGTGCGGCGGCGTGAGCGCGCTTTTTTTGAGACTCTTGCGGGGAAGCCGGGAACGGTTCAACCAGCTTCGCTGGCCGATTTATCTGAAACTGACGCTGGCCGGGTTGATTGTGGGCATCATCGCCATCGTTTTCCCCGGCGTGTGCGGCAATGGCTATTTTGTGACCAACCGCATCCTACGCGGCGATTTTGCGGATCCCGCCAATCCGTTGCGTGAATTAAGTGGCCTGGTTCTGGCCAAATTGCTGGCGACCATCGCGACCGTCGGTGCCGGAACCGTGGGCGGGGTATTTACGCCGACGATGTTTTTGGGTGCGGGGGTGGGCGCGTTGTTCGGCGTGGCCCTCCACCAACTCGGCGGTGCGCCGGGTTTGCCACCGGGCGCGTTTGCGCTGGTGGGAATGGGCGCCATGCTGGCAGGGACGACCAAATCACCGTTGCTGGCGATGATCATGGCGTTTGAAATTTCGCTGGATTATTCGCTCATGCCGCCGTTGATGCTGGCATGCGTGGTGTCCGTGCTCGTGGCGAGGCAATTGCACGAGGAATCCATCTACACCGAGCACATGCGCCTGAAAGGGTTGTCCCTCCAGCCCGAAAGCGACCAGGCGGGTGTGGCGATGGAAAAGACCGTGGGCGACCTGATGCGCGCCCCGGTGCCGCCGTTGCGCGAGAACGCGACGTTCCGGCAGATTGCCGACCGGTTTCTTGTCAGTTCCAACAATTTTCTGCCCGTCATCGATGCCGGACAACAGTTCATCGGCGTGGTGGCACTGCAGGATTTGAAGGAATTCTTGAACACGAACCAGAATTTCGACGGCGTCATCGCCCTGGACATTATGCGACCGCCGCCGAAATGCCTTACGCCCGGCGAGCGATTGCTTGATGCACTGCCGATCCTGCTGGAGAGTGAATTGCGCAACGTGCCCGTGGTCAGCAGCCCCGAGCAAAAACGACTCGTCGGATCCGTATCCCGCGCCGAAGTGCTCGCCATCTTTTCTCAAGCCATCGCCGAAAAAAGCAGGCCTGCCGGCTGAAAAGACTTTTTCGTGTCCACCCGAATTCCTAACTTGCAGCGTGCCTTTCAAGATCGGTGACCAGCTTGCGTTGACGATTCACGACATCGCGTTCGGCGGCGAAGGCGTCGGACGCGTGGATGATTTTGTCGTGTTTGTGCCATTTGTACTGGTTGGCGAAGTTGTCACCGTGGAGATCAGGGAGGTGAAGAGAAATTTCGCCCGCGCCCGCCTGCTGCGGGTCGTGCAGCCCTCGCCGGAACGTGTCGTCCCGTGCTGTCGCCACTTTGGCGCTTGCGGCGGCTGTCAATACCAGCACGTGGAATATGCGGCGCAGTTGCGGCTCAAACAGAAACAGATCGCCGATCTGTTCGGACACGTCGGAAAGTTTTCGCGCGAGGTCGTGGAGGCGGTCGTTCCCTGCCCGCAACCGTACGGTTATCGCAACCGTATCATGATTCGCAGCCAATGGAACAAGCCGGAGCAAAGACTGAACATCGGTTTTGTGCGTTGGGACTGCGGTCTGGTCGAAGATATTGAGGAATGCAAAATCGCCGAGTCGGCGCTCAATCAGGAAATCCGGCGCGTCCGCCGGAATCCGCCGCCGAAGGGTGGTATCAAAGTAGTATTGCGGATTCCGCCGGAGAATTGGGATGTGCCGCCGGATTCGTTCTTTCAGAACAATTTTTTCCTGCTGCCGGAGCTGGTTGAACTTATCCGGTCGTTGTTGCGCGCGAGCAGGGCGCGGCATCTGGCAGATTTGTATTGTGGTGTCGGATATTTCAGCATTGAACTGGCGGATGCTGTTGAATCGTTCGTCGGGGTGGAATACGACCGGCGCGCCATCCAATCGGCGCAGCGCAACGCGGCAGTGCGGAAAATCGGCAACGGCCGGTTCGTCGCAGCGGCCGTCGAGGAAATTTTGCCGGAGACACTGAGGCCCCTGCCCCTGCAAGCGACAGCGGTCATTCTGGACCCGCCACGCAAAGGGTGTGTGCCCCGGACGCTGCAAATCCTCCGGGAAATGAAGCCGGCGCAAATAGTTTATGTCTCATGTCACCCGGCGACGATGGCGCGAGACTTGAACATTTTGTGCGGTGAGGGTGTCTTTGAATTAAGGCGCGTAACACCGCTCGACATGTTCCCGCAAACACAACATGTGGAGTGTGTGGCCGATGTGCGCGCCGGGCAAACTAATCTTGCCAAGCGGCAAAACATTGATTCAACTGGGGCGATCCCATGACAACGGAAACGCGCACTGACCCGCGGAAGAATTTTGTTCCGCGAATTATGCCCTGGCTCCTGACGGCGGCGGCACTGGCGGTTTACGGCTTTACCTTGAACCACTGGGTGTCAATGGCCAATCTGGAAGGTGTGTCCAAAATTTCAGGTTGGACATGGCAGCCGGAATTGTTCAATCCCCTTTTGTTTCTAGTCACCTATCCCTTTCGTTGGCTGCCGGTGACACAAGTTCCCATGGCCTTGGACATTTTTTCCGCGGTGTGTGCGGCAGCAACACTTGGCCTGCTGGCCCGGTCGGTGGCGTTGCTACCGCATGATCGCACCGATGCGCAACGTCGGCGGGAACGCAGCGATTTTTCATTTCTGACGGCTGGCAGTGCATGGCTGCCGCCGTTTCTGGCCGTGGCGGTTTGCGGCCTGCAGCTGACGTTTTGGGAAAACGCGACGAATTTCACAGTCGAAATATTTGAACTGTTGTTGCTCGCTTTTGTGATCTGGTCGCTGCTCGAATATCGGCTGGACGCACGGGAGTGGCGTTTATATCTGATCGCCGTCATCTATGGCGCCGGCATGGTTGAGAACGTGGCGATGGTGGGACTTCTGCCGGGGTTTATCGGCGTACTCCTCTGGATTCGTGGATTGAACTTTTTCAATCTGCGCTTTCTCAGCCGCATGGCCTCGTGGGGTCTGGTGGGACTGTTGATCTGTTTACTTCTGCCGACGTGGGCGGTGGTTTCCGGCAAAATACCGGGTGCGTACTGGTGGCTGGCGTTTAAAACC
>Ga0335078_10012952_pt1 | contig 12361 bp, 10 predicted proteins | sample Lox_Sample_32_FD_206711 | JGI IMG/M metagenome (GOLD analysis project Ga0335078, IMG submission 206711) | Soil microbial communities from Loxahatchee National Wildlife Refuge, Florida, United States - Lox_Sample_3.2 | ecosystem: Environmental > Terrestrial > Soil > Wetlands | place: USA... | reverse complement strand
GGAATATCACATATCACCTTTGAATCGGCTGAATTCTCGCGCGCATTTCGCGTCCGCTCTGCCGACAAGAAATTTGCTTTCGATGTCTGCCATCCGCAAATGATAGAGTTTCTGCTCGCGAATCAAGATTTGACCATTGAAATCAGGGGTTCAGCTGTAGCGGTGCTTTTCGAAGACTGGCTTCGTCTGGAGAAAGTTGAGGCCAATCTTTCGCGACTGATTGAAATTCGCAAACTATTGCCGCAATATTTGTTCACGAAAGCATGATTCCTGTCCTCATTGCCATTCTCGTCATTGTCGGCCTGCCGTGCCTTTATGTGCTGGTGCAATACAACGCGCTGGTCGCGCTGAAAAATTATATCCGCGAGTCGTGGAGTGACGTGGACGTGGAATTGAAACGGCGCTACGACCTCATTCCGAATCTTGTGGCAGTGGTCAAAGGTTACGCCGCGCACGAACGCGAAGTGCTGGAACGCGTGGCCGAATTGCGCAATCGTTGCGCCGCCAACAACGGACCGGTCGCTGACCAGTCGCGCGATGAAATCCAGCTTGTAGACGCGTTGAAACAACTGCTGGCCGTCGTGGAAAACTATCCGCAGCTCAAGGCCGACCAGCATTTTCTCAAATTGCAAACTGAACTGGTGAACACCGAGGACCGAATCCAAGCCGCGCGCCGGTTCTACAACGGCAACGTGCGCGATTACCGGAACAGGTGCGAAACGTTCCCGAGCAACCTTGTGGCCAAAATGTTCGGCTTCAAGTCCGAAGGCGATTTCTTCAGCGTGCCGCCGTCGGTTGGTGACGTGCCCAACGTGGATTTTGCGACGTCGTAACCGTACTACAGCGCCGTAGGCGCGGCATCTTTGTAGTTCATCAACCAAAACACAATTCAGCCCCGTCGGGGCGGCATATTCTGCCAATTTCGCCGATGATGTCGCTCCTGAACGGAGCTGGGGAATTCCGCGGGGACGTCTTCTACAAAGATTCCGCCCCTGACGGGGATCAGCTCATCCGAGCGCCTTCTGCAACGCCTTCAAACACCGCTCGTTCTGCTCCGGCGTGCCGATCGTGATGCGGATCCACTCAGGCAACTGATAGCCGCCCATCGGGCGGACAATCACGCCTTGCTTCTGCATCGCCTCGAAAATCTTCTGGCCCTCTCCCACGTGGACGAGAATGAAATTCGCCGCCGACGGAATGAATTCGAGTTTCAAGCTCCGGAATGCCTGCTCGAAGAATTTCAGCCCGACAAAATTGTTCTGGCGTGTCTTGCGGACGTGTTCAACGTCGTCCAACGCCGCGAGTGCGGCGGTTTGCGCCAGCAGATTGATGTTGAACGGCTGCCGGATTTTTTCCAGCGCGGCGATGAATTCGGGATTCCCGATGCCATAACCGATGCGCAGACCTGCCAGTCCGTAAATTTTCGAAAATGTCCGCATCAGAATCAGGTTCGGCTTCGACCCATTCTTTACCCACGGCACTATGCTCAACGGGTTTTCCAAGAAATCAATGTAAGCTTCGTCCATTACCAACAACACGTCGTCGGGCACTCCGTTGATGAACCGGATGACGTCCTCGCGCGGGGCGAGCGTGCCGGTAGGATTGTTCGGATTGGCCACGAACACGATGCGCGTGTGCGGCGTGATGGCCTTGAGCATCGCGGGCAAATCATGACCGTAATTCTTTGCCGGCACGGTGATCAAATTCGCGCCGAACAATTTGGTGACGATGGGATATACCGCGAAACAATATTGCGAGACCACCACGTCCAGGGTAGCGGCGGCGCCCTCGCCGCCGGGCCGTGGGGTGGCGAGGGCGCCACCGCCACCAAGCAAAGAGTGCCCGACAAATTCGATGATTTCGTTCGAGCCGTTTCCGAGAATCAGGTTCGCCGGTTCGACGCCGAGTTTGGCAGCAAGTTTTTGTTTGAGATAAAACGCGTTGCCATCGGGATAGAGATTAACACCGGCCAGTGCCTGTTGCATGGCGGCGATGGCCAGCGGCGACGGCCCGAACGGATTCTCGTTCGACGCGAGCTTGATGATGTCGGCGGCGGGCAAACCGAGTTCGCGCGCGACTTCTTCAATCGGGCGGCCGGGCTGATAAACCGGCAGATCGTTCAATGCGGGATTGATTTTCAAATGCTTATGCCTCGTCGCCGGGCAGACGGGTGTCGGCGCCCGGATAAAGCTTGTGATAATCGGTCGCCTGCACGCCGATGATGGCGGCGACGCCGAGGATGTCATGTGCGTTCGAACCGCGCGTCACATCGGCGGCGGGGCGGTTCAGACCGGTCAGGATGTGGCCGTAGGCATTGGCGTGGCCGACCAACCGGACGAGTTTGCTGGTGATATTGCCCGAATTCAGCTCGGGAAAAATCAGCACGTTCGCGCGCCCGGCGACGGCGCTGTCGCGCAATTTGCGTTCGGCGATTTCCGGATCCAACGCGGCGTCCACCTGCAATTCGCCGTCGAACTCGGCGTCCAGCAGCGCCTGGTCGGCCTTGAACTTAGCCATGGCCGTGGCCGCCTGCACTTTGCCGACGGACGGATGAGACGCGCTACCTTTGGTCGAAAACGACAGCAACGCCACGCGCGGACGCACGTTGAGCAGATGCCGTGCGAGCCGCGCGGTGGTGATGGCGATGTCGGCCAGTTCCTCCACGCTCGGGTCGGGCACGACGCCGCAATCGGCCATGAACAACACGCCGTTTTCGCCGATGCGCGTGTCTTCGACCTCCATGACCATGCAACTCGACACCGTCGCGACGTCCGGTGCGGGCTGGACAATTTGGATTAACGGCCGCAGGACGCTGCTGGTGATGTGCGTCGCGCCGGAAACCATGCCATCCGCCTGGTGCATCGCAATCATCATGGCGCCAAAAAAATTCGGCTGAAGCAGCGCCTCGCGCGCTTCGGTGGCGTGAATGCCTTTGTCCCGGTAAAGCGCGTGGAAACGGCGGGTGAAATTTTCCAGCTCTTCGCTCGTGGCGGGTTCAAGCACCCGGATGCCTTCGAGTGGAATCTTCAGTCCGTCGGCGGTTGCCTTCACCTTTTCGTGGTTGCCGAGCACGATGGGGGCACCGAGTCGCAAGGCTTGAAACTGGCGCGCGGCCTGCAAAACACGTGGTTCCTCGCCTTCGGGAAACACAACCCGCTTGGGATGCCGCTGCAATTTTTCGATGACACCGCCGATAAAACGCATGGCGACAGGTTAGCGGCGAGCGGTGAAATCGTAAATTTAATTTGCCACGGCAAACGTCGGTCATCGCTCGGTCGTGTCCTGAATTGATGGGGCGCGGCTGTGTCGCAGACCAGCCGCAGCAATTTTGCGCGCGCTGCGACTGCGCTTCGCGCACAGTCGCGCTCCGTAATCTTCAAATCCGGACAGTACCCATCGCTCGCCCGCATTGACTCGGAATGTTTCTGTCGCTAATCTCCCGGCATAATGCTGGAGACGCTTGAGAAGCTGCTGGTGCTGCAAGACCGTGACCAAAGAATCCGTCGCGTGCAGGGAGAACTCGCCCACATTGGCCCGGAACGCGAAGGCCTGCGCGCCAGGGCTGCCGCCGCCCAAAGCCAACTCGAATCCCTCAAGACCCGCGCCAAACAAATCGAGTCCGACCGCAAACGGCTCGAACTGGACGTCGAATCGAAGAAACAGCAGATCGAGAAATACGCCAATCAGCAGTTGCAGACCCGCAAAAACGAGGAATACCGCGCGCTGACCCACGAGATTGACGCCTGCAAGGCCGATATCACCAAAATCGAGGACCAGGAAATCGAATTGATGGAGCAGGCGGAACAGGTGCAGAAGGATGCCAGCCGCATTTCCAAAGAAGCCGGTGAAACGAAAAAACTGGTGGACGATCAGGTTGCGCAATTAACCCAGCGCGAAGACAATTTGAAAAAGGACCTGGCCGATTTACTGCAGGGCCGGACGGAACTGGCGGCGGCGGTGGAGGAAATCGCGCGGAACCGATACGAACGGCTCATCAAAAGTAAAGGTGAGAACGTCGTCGTGGGCGTGCATCACGGCGTGTGTGGCGGCTGCCACATGAAATTGCCGGCACAAATCCTGGTCTTTTGCATGGCCGATCAGGAAATCATCACCTGCACGAATTGCGGACGGATTCTTTACTACACGCGCGACATGGCCCTGGTCCCGGTGGAGTGACCGGCAGTGGCAGGGCGCGTCACTCCGTGCGCGCCGCGGTAACCAGTAGATTGCGTCGGGCAAGGGACTGCCCGCCCTACCGGATTTGTTGACTCCTGCGGAGGAAAAGAAGTTTCTGGCGAGCTAGGCGCCGTTGTCGCCGATGGCTTCCACCGGGCAGCCTTCCTTGGCTTCCTTGCAGCGCGCTTCTTCTTCGGGCGAGGACGGCTGTTTAAAAACCATCGAATAACCACCGTCGTCGTTGCGTTTGAAATTGTCCGGCGCCGTCTCGCGGCACAGGTCGCAATCAATGCACTGGTTGTCCACGTAATATTTGCCGGGGACATTTTCGGGATATTTATTTGCCACGTCTGCCATAAATTTGTCCGCCTAATATCGCCGCCTCCGCGCGGGTTGGCAAGCCTCATTTGCCGGCGGGCGGCAGCGCGTCCAACGCGCGCAACCACGCGTCGGCCATCAGTTCATGCCCGGCGTAGGTGGGATGAACGCCATCCCAAAGCCAATAATCTGCGGGGGCGCGCCGGCACGCGCCATCAAACACCGTCTGAAATGGAACGAACGGCAGATGATGTTTGGCGGCGAGTTTCGCCACGATTTGCCGGCGCGATGCCATCTCCACGCTCCACTTTTCCCAGCCGGCCTTCACCCGGCCAACGGGCAAAACGAACGGTTCGCACAAAACCAGACGCACTTTGGGCAGCCCCGCGAGCGTGTCCTCAATCAACCGGTCGTATGTCTGTTCGAATTGTCCGGCCGTGACGGCCTTGGCTCTGCCATCAACCACATCGGCGGTGTCATTGACCCCGACTAAAATGCTGATGACATCCGGTTTCAGGTCCAGCGCGTCGCCCTGCCAGCGCGCGGCGAGGTCGGTGACCGTATTGCCGCTGATGCCGCGGTTGAGAAACGTCAATTGGCGGTCGGGAAACTGCGCGCCAAGCCGGGCCGCGATGAGGTAGGCGTAATCCTGTCCCATGATGTGGTTAAGGTCGTTCCCGGCGCGCTGCCGTCCGCCGTCGGTGATGGAATCGCCTTGAAACAGGATGCGCTCGTGGTTGTAGAGGAACGGCGCGGGTTCGGCCGCACGCGCGGACACAGAAAAAGTCACGAGACCCAAAATCACGGCTAGCAATTTCATGGCACGACTTTAATGGGAAGGAAAAATCCGGTGCAAGGCGATTGTATGTGCGCGGGAATAAAAACTTTCCATTGCGCTGCGCTGTTTTATTCTGCTGTCATGCAACCGGGGAGCGTCCGGAGGACAAAAATCATCGCGACACTGGGGCCGGCCACCGATACGGCGGAGATGCTGGTGCGGCTTATGGATGCGGGCGTCAACCTGTTCCGCCTCAACATGTCGCACGCGCCGCATGATTGGGTGCGCCGCGTTTACCGGGACATCCGCGCCGCCGCCGCCGCGCGCCGGCAATTCATCGGCATCATGCTGGACACCCAAGGCCCGGCCATCCGCACCGGTGACATCGGGTCGCCGCTCGATTTGCAGCCCGGCCAGAAATTCACCCTTACCGTCCGCGGCGAACGCGATTTGGAGGAACATTCCGTGGACGTCAATTACGCGAATTTCGTCAACGACATCAGTGTCGGCGACGTGGTGTTGATTGACAACGGGGCGATCCAGATGAAGGTGCTCGCCAAAGACGGCAACCGAGTCGAGTGCGAAGTGCTCACCGAGGGCACGCTCGGCAGCCGGCGCCACATCAACCTGCCCGGCGTCCGGGTCAGTTTGCCCGCGCTCACGGCCAAGGACATCAAGGACGTAAAGCTCGGCCTCGAATTGGGCGTGGATTTTATCGCGTTGTCGTTCGTGCGCGAAGCCCGCGATCTGCTGCAACTGCGCGAGCTGTTCGACAAAGACAAACCGGCGCCATTCGTCGTCGCCAAGATTGAAGACCAGGAAGCGGTTAAAAATCTGGAAGCCATCGTCCGCGAGACCGACGGCATCATGGTGGCACGCGGCGATCTGGGCATTGAAATCCCGTATGAGGAAATGCCCATCGTCCAGCGCCGTATTCTCAAGACATGCTTGCGCCAGGGGAAACCCGTCATCGTCGCCACGCACATGCTCGAAAGCATGATCGAATCGCCCATGCCCACCCGCGCCGAGGTCACCGACGTAGCCAACGCGGTTTACGAGGAAGCCGACGCCATCATGCTCAGCGGCGAGACAACCGTTGGCAAATATCCGCTCAAGTGCATCGAGGTGTTTGACCGCATCGCGACGCGCATTGAACGCAGCGGCAGCGCGCAATTCCACGATTCGGCGGAATTGAGCAGCGCGCGGCAGAAACTCGTCAAAAGCGCCGTGGTCATGGCCAACGAGCTGAAGGCGGCGGCGATTCTGGTCATTACCCGCAGCGGCAAAATGGCGCGTTATGCCGCCTGGATGCGCCCGCATTATTCACCCATTTACGCGCTTTGTCCCAACGACCACGCGGCCGGCAATCTGACCCTGAGCTGGGGCGTCACTCCGTTCGTGGTGCCGTTCGACCTCATCAATCCGGAAAATACCATCGAGAGTTCGCTGAAAATCCTGGTGGAACAGGGCCACCTGCGCAAAAGCACCACTGTTGTCATTATTGGCTCCATCCTCGTCGGCGAACAGATTGTGGACGCCGTCCAGATGCGGGTGGTATAGTTTCCGGCATTTTCACCATTGTTGTTTACCCTCTGCTTGACAGAACACGTTATGTGGGCCGAGGTTAGGGTATGAAACGACAAGGAGCAGTATTCTTAATTGTGCTGTTCGGCGTGTGTCAGGCGTTTGCCCAGCAAACGACCAATGCTCCATCCACTGCCGCGACCGTTACGGTCCAGAAACCGAAATTCCACTGGCTCGCCCCGACCGAGCTGAAGAAATCCACAGAGAATCCGAAGCCGGTTGGTGGACTGGATCCGCGAGCATGGACGACGGTGGTGGGCTGGCATCCGGGCGAATCCGCCTTTGCGACCGGCGAACGGCACGAACCCGGAGTGTGTTTGTTCTGGATTGACCTCGGCTCACCGCCAAAAATCAAAAAGCCGGATGCCCGGTGATGAACACCTGAAGACTGGACCACCACGGACCGGGAATTATTTCAACGCCTGCGCGGCTGCCGTAGCGAGATTGAGCACCACGCTCGGAAACAGGCCGATCCAGAACATGCCGGCAATGCAAACCCAGACCGAGACCTTGGCCGGGGCCGAAAGCGCAATCGGGGATAAATCCGGCGCGTCCTTACTCCAGTAAATCGCGCGGATGACGCCGAAATAGTAGTAAAGCGAAATCACCACGCCCGCCAGCGCCGTGAATGCGACACAATAGTAACCGTGGTTTCCAGTGGCCTGCGCCTGGGCAATCACGGATTTCAGCAGCAAAAACTTGCCGAAAAATCCGGCCAACGGCGGGATGCCCGCGAGCGACACCATGGCCAGCGACATCGTCGCGGCCAGCAACGGCGAGCGCTGGTTCAACCCAGCCAGCGCTGGAATTTCCTCGGCGTCGGCGTGCCGCATCACAAGACAAATCACCGTGAACGCCCCCAACACGGTGAACAGATAACCGGCCAGATAATACATCACCGCCGCCTGGCCGCTGGCGCTCAGCGCCGCCACGCCGAGCAAGAGGTAGCCGGCATGGGCAATACTCGAATAGCCGAGCAAGCGCTTGAGATTTTGCTGCGGCAGCGCGCACAGGTTGCCGTAGAGGATCGTGACGCCGGAAATGACGATGAGCAAATCCACCCAATGCGCCGTGACCGCCGGAATGGCGGTGAACAAAACGCGCAACAGCAGGACAAACCCGGCGGCTTTGGAACCGACCGCCAGAAACGCGGTCGTCGGCGTCGGCGCTCCCTGGTAAACGTCCGGCGCCCAGATTTGGAAGGGGACTGCGGCGATTTTGAATCCGAGCCCAACCAACACCAGCAACACGCCCAGCAGAAAAATTTTATTGCCGGCAAATTGCGCCGCCACGGCGGCAAGTTCGCCGAAGTTCAGCGTGCCAGTAGTGCCCCAGACCAGCGCGATGCCGAACACCATGAATGCCGATGACAACGCGCCGAGGATCAAATATTTCACGCCCGCTTCCAGGGATACCAGCCGGCTGCGCTGGAAACTGGTGAGCACATAAAAGGTGATCGTGATCAGTTCGATGGAGACGAACAGCATGACAAAGTCATTGGCCGACGCCGCAAACAGCATTCCTGACAAGGCGAAAATTATCAGCGAGTAATACTCCGAAATGCCCGTGGCGATGCGGTCGGAAAATTCCACCGACATGAACAACACGAGAATAGCGGCCACGACGAAGAGACGTTTGAAAAACACCGCCAGCCCGTCTTCCACAAACGCGCCGTGGAACGCCGTGCCGGTCAGACTGCAACTGCCGTAGCCGCTCAGACTTGTCAGGAGCAGCAGTCCCAGCGCGGCGATGGCCGCGTAGCCCAGAAAACGCCGGCGTTCGGGCGGCATGAACAAATCCGCCATCAGCAAAACCACCCCGAGGGCGATCACCGCAATTTCCAGGCTGATGAGTTCAGAATTCATTATTTTTCAGTAGCAGCCGACGTGAGTCGGCTCTGATTTTCTGCAAAGGAATAATGAGCGGACCGACGTCCGCTGCTACGCGATACTGCCAGCGCACTGGCGTCTGTTTTCGCTGTTGCCATCGCCACAACTTTTTGCGCATCCGGCGTGATTTTGTCCGTGAGCAACCGCGGCCAGACACCAAACATGAACAGGCTCGCGAGCAGGAGCGCGTAGGGAAGCTTTCGCCAGGCGTGCGAGGCATCGGGAACGCCCGACCAATCTTCGGGAACCGGCCCGTGGAGGACGTTCCGCATCGCCCGCAACATGTAAAGCGCCGCAATCAGCAACGCGCCCCAAACCGCCAGCCCGGTCAGCGTCGGGAAAACTGTCCAGGCACCGAAGAATACCGTGACTTCGCCGACGAAATTCGCAAACCCCGGCAACCCGCAGCCGGCCAACGCCGCCATCAACAGCGCCGTGCCGATAAACGGAATCTGCCGGCACAGCCCGCCCAGCCGGCTCATTTCCAGCGTGCCGGTCTTTTGATAGATGTAACCGCTCAACGCAAACGTCAGCGCGGCAAGGAAACCGTGCGCAATCATAATGATTACCGCGCCGGTCACGCCGATGAGATTCAGGCTGGCGATGCCGAGGAAAACGAAGCCCATGTGCGCCACGCTCGAATTGCCGATGAGCAGGTTCAGGTCTTTCTGCCGCATCGCCACCCAGCCGACATACAAAATGTTGCCCAGACAGAGCAGCGCCAGAATGTGCAGCCAGCCCAGACTGGACAGCCAATGTTGCGCGGCGGCGGGCAGCAGACTCAACGGGAAATGCGTGAGCCAACTGGTGCACATTACCGGCGTGTGCATGGCCTGCGGCATCAACGGCAGCGCGATGCGAATCAAACCGTACAGGCCGAATTTCTTCAGCACACCGGCATGAATCATCGCGGTCGGCGCCGGGGCGGAACCGTAACCCAGCGGCGCCCATGAGTGAAACGGCCACAGCGAAACCAGAATACCAAAGCCGAACAGCAACAGCGGGAAGATGAAATTCTGTGCACTTGCCGACAGCGGATTGGCTTTGGCGTGTTCAATCAATTTCGGGATGTCGAACGTGCTCGCGCCGGACGCCAGGTAAAGGGCAATCAGGCCGATGAGCGCGATGAGCGCGCCGATGCTCAGGTAAAGCGTGATCTGGAACGTCGCGTAATTCTTGCGTTCACCGCGTCCCCAGATCCCGATCATGATGAACGTCGGCACCAGCGCAAGTTCGTGCAGGAAATAAAAGAAGAACAAATCCAGCGACGCAAACGCGCCGAGAATGCCGCCGCTCATCACCAGCAGCAGGATGTAAAATTCCTTTTCACGCGACTGGATTTCCCACGCGCAGCACGCGGCGGCGAACGCGACAATGGCGCCCATCAAAATCAGGCCCACGTTCAAGCCATCCACGCCGACGTGATAGCTGATGCCGAGTGATTCGACCCAGGGAATTTGTTGCACGAAGCGATAGCCTTCTGCGTCCACATGCGCCAGGCTGTAGTCGCAGAACATTTTTATCGCCAGCATCATCGAGATGAACGTGCCGAGCAAGGCGATGGCGCGGATGATGACGCGGTAATTGCGCGGCACCAGCACCAGCACCAGCGCTGCCAGCAACGGCCAACCTGCGATGTAAGTTAAAATGGACATGAGTTACAAAATCCGAAATCCGAATGCCGAAGCCCGAAAGAAATCCGAATGCCGAAGCCCGAAGCATGACCCGGCTGGCCCGAAAATTCGGATTTTGGGTTTCGGGCTTCTTTCGGATTTAGGTTTTCGGTTTTCGTCATTTCAATACCCAATACAGCACCGCCGCCACGCCGAGCACGAACAGAAAGGCGTAGGTCTGAAGGTTGCCGGTTTGCAGCAGGCGCAGCGCGCGGCCCGTAAAATCCGTCCCGCCACGCACCAGCCCGATGCAAAAACCTTCCACCAGCCAGCGGTCAATCACGTCCATCACCGCGGCGATGAAATCATGCAGGCGGATGAAGGTGGCCTCGTAAATTTCGTCGAAGTAAAACTTGTTTTTCATCGCCGTTGCCAGGCCGCCGAGTTTCTCCGGCAGCGGGTCTTTGTCGGCTTTGGCGTAAAGAGCGAACGCGCCGAAGAAGCCGACGACGACGGCGAGAATTCCGAGCGACGCTGCCAGCGGCGCTTGCGCGAACGGTTCAACCAAAGTTTGCGCGAAGCTGGCGGGTGGTTCCGCTCCGCCGACAAACATCGCGTAATAGATTCCTCGAATGCCAATCAGGCCGCCGATGACACTGAACACGGCAAGCACCATCAGCGGCCACGTCATTACGGCGGGCGATTCATGCGCGTGCGAGGCGTGTTCGGACTTCTCCTTGCCAAAGAAAACGACGAAAAACAGCCGGAAGATGTAGAAGGTCGTGAGGCCGGCAACGAGCACGCCGGCGGCGAAAAGCAGATAATTATGCTGTTCGAGAGCTTGCGCGAGAATGCTGTCCTTGCTGAAGAATCCGCTCAACGGCCAGACGCCCGACAGCGCGAGCGCGCCGACGAGAAAAGTCCAGAACGTGGTGGGCATTTTCTTTCGCAGGTCGCCCATTTTCCAGATGTCCTGCTCATGATGCAGCGCGGTGATGACCGAGCCGGCGCTCAAGAACAGCAGCGCCTTGAAAAAGGCGTGCGTGGTCAAATGGAACATCGCCGGCGTCGGGCCGGCGAGGCCGACCGCCATAACCATGTAGCCGAGCTGCGAGAGCGTCGAGTAGGCGATGATGCGTTTGATGTCGTTTTGCTGGACGGCAATCGTCGCGGCGAGCAGCGCGGTGAACCCGCCGATGTAAGCGACGACGTGCAGTGCGTCGGCGTTGAGCACAAATAAAACGCGGCAAAGCATATAAACGCCGGCAGCCACCATCGTCGCAGCATGGATGAGGGCGCTGACGGGTGTCGGGCCTTCCATGGCGTCCGGCAACCAGACGTGCAGCGGGAATTGCGCGGATTTGCCGACGGCGCCGCAGAAAATCAAAAGGCCGGCCAGCGTGGCGCTGGTGCCCAACAAGGCGGGATTTGCGCCAAGCGAGGATTGCAGCGTGCCGAAATTCAACGAGCCGAGCAGGCCCCAAACCATCAAAATTCCCAGCAGAAATCCGAAATCGCCGAGGCGGTTGGTGAAGAAGGCTTTTTTCGCCGCGTCGGCCGCGCTGGGTTTTTCAAACCAGAACCCGATGAGCAGGTAGCTGGACACGCCGACGAGTTCCCAGAAGATGAACATTTCGATGAAATTGTTGGCCAGCACGATGCCGAGCATCGAAAAGGTGAACAGGCTCAACTTGGCGAAGAAGCGCGAGAAACCGCTGTCTTCGCGCATGTAGCCGACGGAATAAATGTGAATCGCGCCGCCGACGCCGGTGACGATGAGCACCATCATCAGGCTCAATGCGTCGAGCTTGATGCCGAAATCAACGTGCAGATTGCCGATGGACAGCCAGTTGACCGAATCTTCGACGTTGACGCGAAAACCGTTCGCGTGGATGAAAACGAGCGTCAGGACAAAGCCGGTGATAATCGCGCCGATGGAAAGGAACGCGCTCACGTTGCGGTGTTTCAACGTGAACAACGTGATGACCGTCGCCGAGAGAATG
>Ga0335078_10012951_pt1 | contig 12361 bp, 14 predicted proteins | sample Lox_Sample_32_FD_206711 | JGI IMG/M metagenome (GOLD analysis project Ga0335078, IMG submission 206711) | Soil microbial communities from Loxahatchee National Wildlife Refuge, Florida, United States - Lox_Sample_3.2 | ecosystem: Environmental > Terrestrial > Soil > Wetlands | place: USA... | reverse complement strand
CAGATCAAGGAAAGCAAACGGTCTCGCGATGATGTGATTGCCGAATCGCGGACTATGCTGCACGATGCCTTCAACCAGCTCGAAGCGCATGAGAACGAGATCGGGACGGATATACGGAACCGCACGGCCGAGGAACTTAACCTTGGTAAATGCCCGGCGTGCGGGGGAACACTCGCGATCAAACATATGCGGGGATCAACCCAGTTTATCGGGTGTTCGCGCTACCCGGAGTGCACGTTCAACATCGGCCTCCCGGTTACCCAGTGGGGATGGGCCGTTCGGACAGACGACATCTGCGACCGGCACAGCCTCCATTTTGTCCGCCTGGTCCGGAAAGGTGCGAGACCGTGGGATATCGGATGCCCGCTCTGTCACCATATCAGCTCAAATGTAGAGTCCCTGACTGAGATACCCTCGATGAACGAGGCACTTCTTGAAAAAGCCCGTTCCCGCCACATCTATACGGTCGCCGAAATCGCCCGGAGCGAAATTCCGTCGCTTGCAAAATCCCTGGATCTTTCGGAAGAAGCAGCCCGGAACCTGAAAGAGGAAGCCGGTTCGGTCCTTGAAAAACTCCGCCGGGGATCTGAGTGCCGCAAGTTTATGCGGGATCACCTCATCCCTCGCAAAGGCCGAAGTTATTCAAAAATCATGGCAGCGCTCAAGGAGTCTGGAGTCACCGATCTCGCGAGCCTCGCCAAATCGAACGCGGGAACTCTCCAGAAGGCCGGGATCGGGGAAAACGAGGCTCTTGATGTCCTCAAAGAGGCACGAGTGACCCACAACACCCAGCTGCTCAAACAGATCGGGATCCCTGCAGTCAGCCTAAGGAAATACATCGAAGCCGGAATCGGGAGCCCGGAAGATTTCGTCTCTTCCGGTCCAAAACGCCTCAGTGAAACGACCGGAATGAGTGCCGCCACGGTGAACCGGCATCTCGCACTCGTTTACGAATACCTTCACCGGCCGGTTCCTGTTGTTATTCCCAAAGCGAAACGGGAGAAAGGAAAAAAAGAGCTGATCTCGGTCAAAGGCCTTACAGGATCGATCGCAGACAAGCTGATCGATGCCGGTATCCTGAACGGTGAAAACCTTATTGCAGCCGATGCCAGGATGGTTGCGGGAACTACGGGCATCGACGAACAGAAGATCCGGGTATTTCAGAACCTCATGTCAAAAAAGAAAGAGAACGCGATTATTCAGATATAAAAGTCCGGATTATTTCAGGACAAGTTCGATCGCGACCCGGAGATCATTATCGTCGAAGGGCTTGATGATAAACCCGTCCGGCTTGGTCTCACGCGCCCGTTCCAGGGTCGGTCCGTCGGAGTGGGAGGTAACATAGATCACCGGGATATTGAATCCCTTTTTAATCATCTTTGCTGTCTCGATCCCGTCGATTTCGCCTTTGAGGTTTATGTCCATGAGGACGACATCCGGCTTGCTCTTCACGACCATCTCCATGGCTTCAGCGCCGGTAACCGCCCGCCCGCAGACCCGGTATCCCAGGTTGTTTAAACGCCAGTCGGCGATTTTTGCAATAATATCGTCATCCTCGACCAGAAGAACAGTTTTTTCGGTCATAGCCTTTTCAGCCTTTTAATGTACCAATTGTCCGGACATATCATATGGTTATCCATTCCGTCATATGCGATCGATCAGATATTACCGGATAAATATTATCTTCCGCCGGTAAAGTTAGCAGGGGTCTGGGTACGGTTTATTGGCATCTACGACAAACATATACCTGATACTGGTATGAAGTGGAAAGACTGGGTGCATGTGACAAAACTCGATCCTGATAAAAATCTCCAACCCGGGGACATCGACGCAATTGCCGCGAGCGGCACCGATGCCCTGATGCTTTCCGGCACGCTGAATGTGACCAAGGATAACCTGCTCTCTCTTCAGAAGCAGATCGCAGCGTACGATCTTCCACTCGTCATGGAACCGGCAGGGCCGGAAGCTGTACTCGTCGAGGGTATAGAGTACGTCTTTGTGCCAAGCGTTATGAACACGACCGACGTGCAGTGGATCGTCGGAAAACACCGGTACTGGGTCCAGCAGCAGAATGGCCGGATTCCCTGGGATAAGGTGGTACCGGAAGCATACATTGTCCTCAACCCGGGCTCTTCGGTCGGCAAAGTCACAAAGGCTGTTTGCGACCTAAAGCCCGCCGAAGTTGCTGCTTATACTGCTGTTGCGGACCGGTACTTCCACTTCCCCATCGTATATATCGAATATTCGGGAACCTACGGTGATCCTGAAGTGGTTAAAGCAGCGTCTGGAGCGCTCGACTGCGCGATCCTTTACTATGGCGGAGGGATCAATTCGGCTGAGAAAGCAGCCGAGATGGGAAAATATGCGGACACTATCGTAGTCGGAAACGCGGTCTATGACCAGGGCGCGTCCGTTCTTAAGGCGACGGTAGATGCGGTCCAGTAATTTTTTTTATTATGTCTGATATTGACATCGTCCTTGTTGCCCCCCTGTATGAAGGTAACGTTGGGTTTGCCGCCCGGGTGATGAAAAACTTCGGGTTTACCCGGTTGGTTCTGATCGATCCCTGCCAGATTGGAGAGGAAGCTAAAGGCCGGGCTTCGCATGCCCAGGACGTTCTCGGAAATGCCGAGATCTGTACCATAGAAGACGTGTTTGCCCGGAGTAACATGGTCATAGCCACGACAGGACAGGTAAGCAAATCGGTCTGCACGCCCATGCGGATGCCATTTTACTCGCCGCGGGAATTGCGCGAAAAGCTTGCCGGTGCTGAGGGGAGAGTCTCGATTTTGTTTGGCCGCGAGAACTGGGGGCTCAATAACGACGAGGTGAAACGCAGCGATATCATCTGCACGATACCGACATCACCCCATTACCCGATCATGAACCTTTCCCATGCTGTCGGTACCGTCTGTTACGAGCTTGCAAACCTTCCGTCGTCATCTTACCGTCTTGCCTCTGCAACAGAGATGGGCCACCTTTACCAGCACATCGACCGGTTCCTAGATTCTGTGCACCATCCCGCTTTCAAGCGGGAGAACACAATGATCATGATCCGGCGGATTCTCGGGAGAGCCGGCCTCACTACCCGGGAGGCAAGCACCCTCCACGGACTACTCCGCCGGACCGAATGGCATGTTGATCCCGATGCCCTCGGACGGGAAAAAGAAGAACAGCGGATGCATGCAGACGATTTGGATGAATTCTCCTCGGAAAATTCCGGCTGAGCAGTTGAGCTTTTCCAGACTATGAAACTCCTTTTGAAAAATCCCGGCGTTTATACATAGTCCAGCAGTTATAATGCGGGGCTATGCCAAATTTTGCCTACTTTGAAATACCCGCTGACGAGGTCGATCGCGCAAAGCGGTTCTATCACTCGCTCTTCGGATGGAAAATCGAGCCGACCAAAACTCCGATGGATCCGGCAATGGTACAGGCGATGCAGTACCAGGATATTTTCACGGGGGAAGAAGCAAAAAATACCCTGAACATGGGCGGCCTCTATAAAAGACAGATGGACGAGAAGGTCATCGATTATGTCCTTGTTGAAGATATCGATAAGGTTCTGGCAAAGGTGGAAAAACTTGGTGGAAAAATCGCCATTCCCAAACGGGAAATTCCGTCTGTCGGAAAAATTGCCGTAATCCAGGATACCGAGGAAAATGCACTCGGTCTCTGGGAATCAGCCATGTAAAATAACCAAAAGCCTCTTCTTAATTCTTAAACGGGTAAATTATATATCATCAAATTTTTTATTTGATTTAGTAAAACTTATTTACTTGCCATTCATAAAATACAATAGGTGTTAACTATATGCTGAATAACATCGATACCAAACAAGTCGATGATTACAAAAAGGAGATCCGAAAGAAACCGGCAGACGCGAAATTCACCGCAAAGATTGAGGGCGATTGGCTATTTGAAGAGGGTAGCCCCCAGTTTCGTTCGGTGGTGAAAGTAAAAGATGGTACTTACACGATGGAGGCAAGCCATCCAAACTTTGCCGGTCCCGGCGTCAGGCCTGGTCCGATGGCATTCGGGCTTTTCTGGTTTGCTGCTTGTTATTCCAGTACGTTTGTGACAGAAGCTTCGATGCGAAATATCCGCCTTACTTCAGTAAAAACCCGGGTCGAAGCCGATCTTGATTATACGGCACAGTTTGATTTGGGGTCAGAACCGCTCGTCAATGAGTTCAGGGTTTTCATGGCCGTGAAAGGTGATCTCACTGATGCACAGCTAAAAGATCTCAAAGAATATGCTTTAGGGCATTGTATGGGGATGTTCACCATCACGCATGCGATTAAACTGAAAGCAGATGTCAAAAAAATGGAATGAAGTAATATCAGGTTGTTATTATGGCAGATTATACTGAAATGTGGAAATCGCTTGGTCTCGATCTCGAGAGCCATGATGCACTTCTTGCGGGTCTTGGTAAAGCCTATACCGACATTTTTCTCTCGCAAAAAAACCGCCCGGAAGGAATGAAGTATTTTGATTTCGTTATGAGCGAGGTTCATGGACTCCGGATCAAAGAGCTTGTTGATGCGAAAGCCAAAGGGAAGAAAATCATCGGTTCCTATTGTGTTTTTGTCCCGGAAGAACTGGTTCTTGCGGTTGATGGTGTTGCTGTCGGGCTGTGTGCCGGTGCAGAATTTAATTTTGAAGGTGCCGAAACGCTCCTTCCGAGAAATACCTGCTCCCTAATCAAATCGGCGTTCGGGTTCAAACTGGGACATGTCTGTCCCTATTTGGAGTCTTGCGATGTCGTCGTGGGCGAGAACACCTGCGACGGAAAGAAAAAAGCCTATGAAATTCTCGGTCCGTTGGTAAAAGATCTTTACATCATGGATCTTCCCCAGACAAAAACGCCGAAAAGCAAGGAGCTCCTCAAAGAGGAGTACCGCAAGTTTATTGGAAAACTTGAGAGCGTGTCCGGGAAGAAAATTACTGTTGAGTCTCTTAAAAAGGGTATCGAGGCTGTCAATGCAAAACGCAAGGCGGTAAAAAGACTTGCGGCGCTTCGTGCCGCAGACCCGGCCCCCATCTCCGGACTTGATTCCCTTCTTATCAACCAGGTATTTTTCCACGACGATCCAGCCCGGTTTACGGAATCAGTTAATAAACTGTGCGACGAACTCGAGGTCCGCATTAAAAATAACGTTGGCGTAGCACCAAAAGGAACAACCCGGCTCGTTATATCGGGGTGCCCGATGGCAGTCCCGAACTGGAAGCTGCCATACCTTGTAGAAACCAGTAATGCAGTAATCGTTGGCGAGGAGTCTTGTGTGGGAGAACGCGGGACTCGCTGGTTAACGGAGATCAAAGGAAACACTGTTGATGAGCTTCTCGACGCCATCACGGAACGGTACTTTAATATTGACTGTGCAATCTTCACCCCCAACCCGTCTCGTGTCGAATATGTAAAAGAGATGACAAAAAAACTTCACGCTGACGGAGTTATCCATTATAGTCTCCAGTTCTGCCAGCCGTATATTATGGAAAGTGGTCCCGTTGAAAAAGAACTCGAGAAATCAGGGATACCAACATTACGTTTGGAAACAGATTACAGTCAGGAAGATGCCGGTCAGCTCAAAACGAGGATCGAAGCATTTGGCGAACGCCTGAAGAAAAGATGAGATCTGCTGGAATCGATATCGGATCACGTACCATCAAGATTGCTGTAATTGAAGACGGCAAACTTGTATACTTTTTTAAAACCGTTACCTCTCATAATCCTCTGGAATTAGCACGAGATCTTTTGGCTGATATTGAGTTTGACCGGATTGTTGCGACCGGGTACGGACGACACCTGGTAAAAGGACATCTTGATTGTCCGGTAATAAGCGAGATTACTGCGTTTGTTCTCGGCTCCCGCTATTTCGATGTGACCTGTTCCTCAATTCTTGATATCGGGGGACAGGACACAAAAGCGATCTCCTTAAACTCGAATGGCGACCTGTGCAAATTCGAGATGAACGACCGTTGCGCTGCAGGAACAGGGCGGTTCCTTGAAGTTATGGCAACCGTCCTTGGATTTACCCTGGAAGAGTTTTCTGCAGCGGCGCTTTCTGCGAAAAAAGCAGAGAAGATCAATAATATGTGCACCGTTTTTGCAGAATCTGAAGTTGTCTCTCTTATCTCTAACGGGGCTGACCGGAACGAAGTGGCGTTGGGCATTCACAAAGCCATTGTAAGCCGTTCGGCCGGACTCTTGAAAAAAGTTGACTCTGATGGGAAAGTGTTTTTCGCCGGGGGAGTGGCGTTAAACCGGTGTGTTCGGATCCTTCTTGAAAAAGAATTGAATCGGCCGGTATTTGTACCGGCGGATCCCCAGGTTGTTGGTGCCGTTGGAGCAGCGCTGAGTGCAAGGGATTGAAAACAAAGTCTTGTTATGTGATGTACTATGAGACCGAAACAAATGGCCTGGTTTGATTCTGCAATTCTAAATACATCCGCGGGAATCAAGGCAGTGCGGGAACAGGGAAAGAAGTTTGTCGGTTTCTATTGCGTGTTCGCACCACAGGAACTTATTATCGCCGCAGGTGCAATCCCAGTGACCCTCTGTTCTACCAAGGAAGAGCCCATTGCAGACGGTGAGAAATATCTGCCGAGAAACTTCTGCCCGCTGATCAAATCCTCATATGGTTTTGCCATTACGGGAAAATGCGCATTTTTCAATAATTCCGACTTTATCATCGGAGAAACAACCTGCGATGGTAAGAAGAAGATGTTTGAACTCATGGCAGATTTTAAGCCTACAGTTGTCCTAGAAGTCCCCCAGAGCGCAAAAGGGGAGTTGCAGAAGAAGTACTGGAACTCTGAAGTTGAACGGTGCAAAGCTGAGATAGAAAAACGCCTCGGTGTTACGTTGTCCGATGATAATATCAGGGAAGCGATCAGGGATTTGAACGAGCAACGAAGCCTGATGCGGGAACTTGCCGATCTCAACAAGACAGATCCCGCTCCTCTTTCGGGAACCGACCTCCTCAAAGTTATGTGGGCAAGAAACTTCACGTTCGACCACCTGTCGTTCAACAGGGAGCTTCGGGCCTTGATATCATCACTTAAAATTATGGCGTCAAAAGGCGAAGGTGCTTTGCTCAATGGTGCGCCTCGCATCATTGTCACAGGAGTCCCGACCGGTATTGGGTCCGAGAAGGTGATCCGGATCATAGAGGAAGCCGGCGGATCTGTTGTATACATCGAGAATTGCGCGGGTATGAAACAGTACCTCTTCGACGTTGATATTCACGGCTCACCGCTGGAAGCTATTTCGGAAAAGTACCTTGCGACACCTTGCTCCTGCATGAGTCCAAACACTGGCAGGCTAGAACTCCTTGCAAAACTCGCAAAAGAGTTCCGGGCCGATGGCGTCGTGGATATCATCTGGACTGGTTGCCACACATACAATGTCGAGTCCCATATCCTCGGGAAGTACTTGGCAAAACATGGGAACGTCCCATTGCTTCAGATTGAAACCGATTACTCTCATGGGGACGTTGGACAAATACGGACACGGATTGATGCATTCCTGGAAATGGTGGCAAAAAAGTAACTTCTCTTTCTTTTTCTCTGGAACCGATCTTTTTTTCCTTGCGAACGCTCTTACGTCTAGAAAAACAGGACCCTTTGGTGGCTTGCCGAAGTGCCTTCCGGCGGATAGAAAAGCAGGTTCCCCAGATCTGGGATCGTAATCGGAATAACCGCGGTGAGTTTCGCGTTCCTGGCCACATTTCTCGCGTTTAGCGAGGGGATGAACACAAAAAACTGGAGATTTCTTTGGCATGAGGCTGAGTCTATGTGATCCAGGAGGGTCGGGAACTGCTGCTCCCCGGTGCCAGAATGGACACCGGTGACACAATAAACTCCGTCTTCAATAAATACGACCCGGGTCTCAATCTCATTTTCGGCGCACGCAAGGGCAAATGCGAGTGCTCCCCGTGCAAATTCGGAGCCATATGGGGGAGAGGTAACCAAAATTGTTACCGGGGGTGCCCTGGCTCTTTCCTCCGCTCCCCGCGGCTGCCGGGTTGCATCTTTTCTCATTGTAATTGCAGCACAATTATCGGCAAGGATGATATGGTTACTCCGGAAATCTGCTGCAATGTTCAAGAGATCCTTAAATTTTACGTACTGGATCGAACACGCAGGTATTGGCTCACCTGCTTTTCCGATAGAGCAATACCCCCGGGCAGCTGCGCACCGGGCGCTTGCCGTTATCTGGCCTCGAAGGCCGCGTTTTCCTGTGCGTTCCGCAAGATAAACCAGCTTGTCTCCTATTTTTTCTGCATCGAGCGGATTCTGACCCGGGTGTGTGAGGTAAACTCCATCGAGATAACAATAAAGGTCCCATGAGGCATGAGATTCAATGACCGCACCCAGGCAACCCAGAAGGGCCTCAGATGAACTGTTCATATAGGGGGATATCATGTTGAGATACCCGAGGGCACTTGGGATCGGCTGTTCATGCTGCCGGGCGTATTTCATGACGTCTTTCCAGAACGAAGGCCTCCCGTTGAGCGCAAGGCTGTTATGGGTGATCACCTGATCGGGATTTTTCATTTTCAGGTGGCCGGAAGATATGCCTCTAAGTGCGAGCTCTTCCTGGTCACAAACTATTTTTACTGAAGGTAGAGAGAGAAACCGGTCCCAGATCTCAAGTGTTGCGGGATTCTGGATACTATATAATGCATTACCCGTTAAAAAAAAGGCAAATGCCGGGTCTCTTTCTTTAGAGGCATGAAGAAAGCTCTGAGGATTAAGTTTCAGAAAATAAAATTTTAGAAGTTCTTCGATCCAGCTGAGCCGCTCCGGTTTAAGGGAGTCCCTGAGAAGAAAGAAATGAGCGGTCATGGCAGCGGATACCGATAAACAGAAAATATCATTTTTTCTTTAAACCATACAATTCAATGCGTATTATTCTTCAGCGTTATCTCGCAGCTGTGTTCTTATATTGTATATGTAACTTTGTTGAGGGAATATATGCTAATAACGAATTTCTGAACTTTTCATTTACTGTTTGTTGAAGACAATCGCCGATGTTTACTCTTGCAATAATAAAAAAAGGAAAAAACTGTACATTAAATACTCTTATATATCTTATTGCGGGAGATAACCCGGCTTATGCATAAAGCAACCAAAAAATCAATAGGAACAGTGAGCAGTCTGGCTAATGCTCCACTTCACGGTGTAACTATCGATGATAAGCAGATTCTTATAGCAAAAATGGGGGACCAGTTTTTTGCCATCGGGAATGTGTGCACTCATAACGGGTGCAGGCTATCGGGGGGAAAAATCGATGGTGAAACGGTAAAATGCCCGTGCCACGGATCCAAATTCAACCTCAAAACCGGTGAAGTTGTACACGGGCCTGCGAAGAATCCGGAACCTTCATTCCCTGTAACTCTGGAAAAGGATGAGATTTTTATCGATATGTAAATTACATTTTTAAATTTTACCGAATGCCAATTTCCTTCACAATAAACAGGAAACAATACCGGTTGACCCGGATTACCAAAAATTTGTTAGTTCGAATTCTCTTCCATCTGTTCGCGAACTTCATCGATATGCATGATCATGTCAAAATTCGGGCCAGTGAGACAGTACCCCTGGCGATCGAGCGCATAAACCGGGAATTTTACTAATTCCGGTGGAACCGGCTGTGAAGTCAGTTTCTTGAAATTGATGAGGTCCCGCATATTCAGGCCAATCTTATCGCATATCTCTTTCAGCTCAAGGATCCACCGCTTGAGATCCCGAACATCTGCCCCGTCCCATTTGAAGATCTGGTAAATCTTCATATAGGCATCCCGTTCGAGGATGATATGGGTCGAGGTTTTGTCGGACTTGAGGTAGAAATCAAGGAACGTGCGCACGTCTTTTATCTGCTGTGCATTTTCGTACGCTACTGCCCGGCATTCCTTGATTGATTCGGCAAGTTCGGTGGCATCTTTCTTTTCTCCCAGTTTTCCGATTTCCTGAGAGAGTTCTTTGAGATTTTCCTCTGCGTCCTTCAATTCGTTTATCATATCCTCGAACTTCTGGTTGAGCTCCACGCCGAAAAAAGCCTCCATATATTCGGAATGCTTGACCATAGTACATACTTCGTGACGTGGCGTAATAATCATTTGTACTTTACTTGCGTGATCATTCGCAATCTCTTTTTGTTGTCACATCGAAGCAATAATTCACACATGCTTAAGATACGATCTCAGATAAACCAGGATCTGTATACCAAGGGAGGCATCATTACTGAATGTGATCCTGATTTCTGTATTGTCCGTCTGCGAATGCCTGCGGGCATGATCTCGCCTGCCCAGATGACGGGGCTTGGAGAGATAGCACAGAGATATGGTATAAATCAGCTTCATTTCACAACCCGGCAAACCGTCGAATTGCCTCATGTTGATCCGCGCCGGCTTGAGGAGCTCGTAAAGGACCTGGAAAAAAATGGCACACCTCTTGGTGCTGAACGGGAAGAAGTGGTGAACGTAACTGCGTGTCTCGGGACGCGACATTGCAAATTTGGGATCATCGATAGTATCGGTCTCGCCAAAGAGATCGATAAACGATTTTTCGGCAGAGATCTGCCGGTAAAAGTCCGTATAGCGATCTCTTCATGCCCAAACGGTTGCGAAAGCGAGAGGCTCAATGAGATTGGAATAACAGGGACTAGGCGCCCGATCAGGGATCCCGGCCTATGCACCGGCTGCGGTACCTGTACCCATTACTGCAGGGAAAAAGCTATAGAAGTCGACAACGGTGTCGTCGTGCTCCACAAGGAGCTCTGTATGGAATGCGGCTTCTGTATCCTTCCCTGCCCGTTCAAGATAATCAGCGCTGAAGATCCTGAGTACCGGATTACCGTGGGTGGTCGCCGGGGAAGACATCCAAAGCTCGGGCGTCACCTTATCACAGTAAAAACCGAGGAAGATGTGGTCCGGGTCGTTGACCGGATAATTTACTGGATCTACCGCCAGGCCTCAAGCGGACTAATGCTCCCTGAGCAACTGGATGACCTTGAATTTGATGAGTTCAAGAAAACGATCGCTAAGATGATCGAAGGATAAAATAACTCTAAACCTGATTTTTCTTCTTTTTCTGAGCGGCAAACATTTATCAATTTTGCCGGTAAAAGGTCGCCTGAATGCAATCTGGCGGTTGCATTTTCAGGTGTTTGTATGAGCATCGTGTGGGACAGACATTTTTCAAACGGGATTCGTGAACTGGGATATGATATTGAAAACGAAACGATGATCATCGTCCTTCCGGGGAATGTCCGGAAGTACTATGCTCCGGTTCCTTACGGAATGTACAGCGCACTCAGCCACGCAACCTTCCCCGAAAGGCTATACCGGGAGACCGTTGAAGGAAAAGTGCCACAGATAGAAGTTACTGAGTATCAATAAAATTCAACGGTTTTCGGAGTCATTATGGCCCCCGAAGAGCGTGCCAACTAGCTTTACCGGCGCCGTTCCTTACCGGAAAAAGATAAAAAAAGTGAATAATATTCTAGTACGTAACCGTTCGCATTGCATGCAAGGTGTCGGGAACGACTTTCTGGTAATATGATTTGGGGTACCCGCAGGTTGGGCACTTCCAGTCTGCCGGTAGGGCCGAGAACGGGGTACCCGGCTTGACTGCAACATCTGCGCCGGGTTTGCACTGATAGTCATCCATATGCTCAAAATTGCACAGAATGGTCGTGAATGCCTTGGATTCGCCTTTTGCCGGGTCATAGACATGACCGCACATCATGCACCTGTACTTGTCCATTGGAAACAACCTCGAAAGGGTATACACTTCTATTTGGATTCTCGCTTTATTAGCATATTGTATTTAATCCTCTTTTCATCGCTGTCTCATTGAGGCTTGACGCGCCAGACGCCCATCAGATCGGGCAAAAGTCATTAAGGATCGCCGGTGAAAATACCTATTGCTCCATGCTCGCCGCCAATAATCAGCAGATCCCCGGCAATCCGATCATTTACCTTAACAATGCAGCGACCAGCTGGCCAAAACCGGCCGAGGTAATTGACGAGGTCACCAAAAGTCTTAGCCGTCCGTTTGCCGAAGGTGGCCGGTCTGCAGTTTTTTCCGGTGTTGATTATTTATCGGTGACGCGGGAGGAACTTGCAGGTTTCTTTAATACTCCCGGGCCTGAAGGGTGGATTTTTACAGCAAACGCAACCGATTCACTCAATCTTTTGATCCATGGGTTTGCGCGCCTTCAAACCAGGCGTTTTCACATGGTGACCACGGATCTTGAACACAACTCTGTGCTCAGACCCACTCATACGCTTGAAGCAGAAGACAAGATCTCATCGACGATAGTTTCTTCAGGAACGGACGGGCGGATCGA
>Ga0335078_10012950_pt1 | contig 12362 bp, 4 predicted proteins | sample Lox_Sample_32_FD_206711 | JGI IMG/M metagenome (GOLD analysis project Ga0335078, IMG submission 206711) | Soil microbial communities from Loxahatchee National Wildlife Refuge, Florida, United States - Lox_Sample_3.2 | ecosystem: Environmental > Terrestrial > Soil > Wetlands | place: USA: Florida... | reverse complement strand
AGAAGTTTTCCCCCTGGGGGCAATCATGGCCCGTCTTTTCGATTTCTTCGTGGCGTCCGGAGCCCTGGTGATTCTTCTGGTGGTTACCAGGACCGGTTGGAGTGTCTATTCCCTGTGGGCGCCATTGCTTCTTCTGACGTTGGTGGTCCTGGCCGTCGGCATAGCAATGCTCGTATCCGCCGCTAGCCTCTTCTTTCGGGATGTGAAGTTCATTGTCGACGTGCTCCTGACGTTCGGAATTTTCTTCACTCCGGTTTTCTTTGACGTCCGCATGTTTGGCGATAAAGGTAAATGGTTGTTGCTCAATCCTGTATCTCCGATTCTGGAGGGGCTTAGCGCGTGCATCGCCCACCAGCAACAGCCGGATTTGCCGTGGCTCGCATACAGTTTCGGCTTTGGCTTGGTAACCCTCCTAAGCGCGTACATCTTTTTCAAGCATCTGGAGCCAGCATTCGCGGAGAGCATCTGAAGGGTAAACATCATGTCTGACGTAGCGCTCCGGATGGAGCATATCTACAAAAAGTTTCGTAAAGGAGAGGTGTTCAACTCTTTGCGCGACCTGATACCCGCTTTAACGGGAAGGATGTTCCGACAAGGGGAACTCAGCGGGAGCGACAAACGGGAATTCTGGGCGTTGGAGGATATCTCCTTTGAGGTAAAGCGAGGGGAAGCATTCGGCATCATTGGGCCCAACGGCGCTGGGAAGAGCACTGCGTTGAAGCTCCTCGGTCGGATCATGAAGCCCACTAAAGGCAGCATGGTTGCTAAGGGGCGCCTCTCCGCGCTCATTGAGGTGTCGGCGGGCTTCCATCCCGACCTAACCGGCAGGGAGAACATCTTCCTGAACGGTACTATCCTGGGCATGACCAGACGAGAGATCGAATCGAAGCTCGACCAGATCATCGACTTCTCGGGGCTGGAAGCGTTTATCGACACGCCGGTGAAGCGCTATTCGTCGGGAATGTACGCCAGGCTGGGATTCTCGGTGGCCGCCCATGTTGATCCTGAAGTGCTAATCGTGGATGAAGTGCTGAGTGTCGGCGACCTAGTCTTCCAGCAGAAGTGCATGAAGCGCATGGGCTCGGTTCTGAATGGAGGGACCACGGTAATTTTTGTTTCTCACAACCTGAAGGCTGTGACCGAACTCTGCCAGCGAGCGATGCTCCTCGATCATGGCCAGGTCGTAATGATTGACTCCACAGATTTGGTCGTTCGGCGTTACCTGAGCGATGCACAGGAGCCAACAGATGATAGGTTGCACAAACCGGTCTACATTTCTCAAGCCGAGGTCCGGGACGGTGCTGGTGAGCTATCTACGTGCGAGTCCGGTCGGAAAGTCTTGGTAAACGTCGCGGTTACGGCCAACGATCGTGTGGACGCATTGGCGGTCGTTGTGTCCATCCGTGATGAGAACCTGTACCTCATATTCAGCACGTCCACAGAACGGCTGGGCTATCGCCCATTTTCGCTCAACGCCGGAGAAACCTATCGATGCACCTTCGAGTTGACGCTCAATATGGCGTACGGCACGTTCCACGTCGGGGCGGCGATTCATCGATACGACGTCCAGAAAGAGTACGACTATAGGACCGCCGCGACTGTATTTATCGGATCTTCCCTCGATGTGCGCGGGGCCGTAAACTGCTTCCCCAGCCTTGTCGAAGCTGGGACCGTCGGGGAGGTTTCTCCACGCGGGTGGACAATGGAAACGAACAAGACCCTGGTCTGAGAGTGTGCATTCGCGACATCCGGATCCGGAATCGTCTGAACCCAAACAGCATACCCCTCAGCCCTTTGGGCACGAGAGGTTTGTAGAGAAGTACAGAGAACGATCTTCTAACAACTAACTGTCACACTGAGTGTGTTGTGTTCGAGGTGGTCGGGGTGAAAAGCAAAATTGGTATGTTTGCCGATACGAGCGCGACGCTGCGCGATCTGATGCGAGCGTCAAGGGCAAGACATCACCGGGGTGTTCGTGTCGAGTGGCCGGACGACCTGCGGACCATCGAGGACGCACTACGCGAGTTGCCCAAGAGTCCCGACTGGCCCGGACTGTTCGAGGTGCTCCTCGAGCCCAGGGGCCCGGAAAAGCGTGTGGGCATAGTGCTCGACCGCGATGGTCCTATGGGAGTTGCTCTGCTGCGGTCAATCGGACGATCATCGTGGGAGACGGCTACTCGTTGGATTGTGCCAGGGTTTCTGTTTCCCGTACGTCCGGGTTGTACCTACGCCGTACTCAAGGCTCTTCAGGTGCGGGTGGACGTGGGGTGGTGGCGTTATCCCGAGCCACCGCCTTCAGGCCCAGGAGTCCAGAACTTCGAGCAGAAAGAGAGGTATCAACTAAGTTGCACGGACTTCGAGGTTTACTGGAAACAGTCCGGCCATCTGCACACGGTCCGTCAGGCACAGCGGCGGTGCAAGAACTTTGTTCTCAAAATTAACCCAGAAGGCGGCGCTGAATGGACAATCCGCAATTGGGAACAGAAATGGCGCAGCGATCCGAAGACTCCGGGTCCGCATCTTGAAGATCGCGTGGCGGCTGCTAAGTTCCTGGAGCGGTTAGGGCGGCATCACACGCTTGTGCTTTTCGACGGGGATACGCCAATAGCCGGGAACACCCATTTGGTACACAAAGACTGCGTGGTAGACCAAGTGAAGTATCGAGTCCCCGAGTATCACCATTACGGGGTTGGAACCTATCTTGTCGAAGCCATGTTTCAGTGGGCGGCGCGATTGGGCTACCGCGAGGTTGATATGGGCACTGGACACACGTATAAAAGCCGCTGGGCACCGACGGCTGGCGGATATACCTACTGGTTAACTGTCCCGCCCGAGGGGAAGTACGAGGCTGTCAAAGAAGCGGTCAAAGAGATAAAGGGGCGCCTTGCTACAAGCTTGTCCGGCTGGACGTCCCGCTTCTTTTGTTCCAACCGTGGAAACCGCAAGGAGACAAACGTTACCGGAGTTGTAAATTCATCAGAAGTGGGCTCTCAGTGAGATCGCGCAAAACCATGGACAAGGTACCACTCTTGCGATGTTCATCCGTTTCGTCGGTTGAGGACATTTTGCTCACGAGAAGTTTTTAAGTCCGCATCCCGAATGTGTCTATAGATCGGGATTGCGATGCGGCACGCGGGTTGGCTACGGGCCGCCGGAAACTCCCAATGAGTTCCATATCAGCTTTGTCGCCGAATGTCCGACGGTTGTCACTGAGTCGATTACGCAATCTCGCACGCCGAACTCTGCTGTTCTGCCGAGATACCAGCGACGAACTGCTGCGCACATGTCTGATGATCTTTGTGTTGCAACCGTCAGCCGATCTGCTGTCAAGGGAACGTGCCCTTAGAATAGCGCACTGGTGCGGTTCGCTCTTGCTCCGAATGCCGACAAGTGGCAAGCCGGTACGCAAGACAATGGAGCGGTGTTTCGGAATGTCGGGCCCCGAAGCTCTTGAAGCTGAACGAGAATACTTAGCGCAAGGCTTTTACGCATTCACGGTCTTCCGCCGCGTTCTGCGCGGTCGTGAACACCCAGATAAATGGACGATAAAAGAGAAGAACGATCAGGCTGTTATTCAGCTCCGGGAATCAGGACGGTCCTTCATCGTTGCGACAGGCCACTTCAGGCGCGAGTCGATTCTCGCTTTGCACATGCCACGAATTTGTCCGGGGGGCTTCGCCGTCATTACTTTGCCAGTTCCCACACGGTCTTTGCGCCCGCTTACTATTCGCACCAGGGTCCAATTCGGCCAGCTCTTGCAGGTTTGCCGGTATTGTCGTCCCGACGCCAAGTTCGCCTACCTTGGCGATCCATCTATTATCGAACTAGTTGAGTATCTTGAACGGCCCGGTTATCAAGTACTCGTAGCGGCCGACGCAATATGGAACAAAACTGGTCGATCTACTCACAGGCGTCCTTTCGCTGGGATGCGCGATCGAGGGTTCAGCATGGGCCCGGCGGTTTTCTCAAGAATGGCGCAGTGCCCAATCGTCGCCTGTGCGACCTATGTTGAAAAGGACGGTGGCATTGTCATCGAGTGGGGGCCGGCGATTCCGCCACCGCAGCGTGACGACGTAGCTGCGGACCTCCGAACTACAAACGCACTCCTGGATTTTCTGGAAATCGCGGTCGGAAAGCGGCCTACTCAGTATGTTTTCTCTATCGGCGAAGAAAGGCGATGGAATCCGATTCTCAACATTTGGGAAGATCCAAAAGAAAGACGATTTGATCCGGTGTCGGAGACCCGAGATTTTGAAACGACTCCCAACTAAAGGTCTGATCTGATAGGTCAAGTTTTATAGCGGATTCCCGTGCTGGGTATGCCAGCGTAACCTTAAGTTAACATTGATGTGCTTTGCTGTCGTGTCGCTCCGTGCAGGAAAGGTCGATCCTACTTGAATTCATCGGACACACCATTTGAGAGTATCGAGAGTGCATACGAGTTTTTGAGACTCCTCGCAACAGCAGTTCTCGAGTCCAAACTTGAGATCGAGGCAGATTTGCGCGCAGAACGAGGACCCGGTTCTAGACGAGGCCAAGCTCTGAGACTTGCCATTTACAAATTGGATCAACTGGAAAAACACGTAAAGACCAGCCAACGTCTTCTGAACGACTTGCGTTCGGTGCGCAGACTACTGCTTCAGGAGAGGTCTACTGGAAGAAAGGAACCCCAGGCCAACACTTCACCAGAGAATGCTCTTGAACTGGATGGGGCGTGCTAGCGCGAATCATGATATTTGTCTTAACTGAGATACGGAAGGCTTCTAGCTTTGCGCAGGATATTGATAGGCCGGCGTTACGTGCACAGTAAGAGGGCATTCTGTTTCGGCAGAGGCTTGAACCAATAATCGATTCGGGATGTAAATCATCAAGGATCTGGCAAATTGCTCGTTCGAGACCTGACATAGAAACAGAAGCATCCTTGAGCCTGTGCTCTTCCTTCCTTCAGAAGCAGCAACGTTTATCAGGAGGCAGGTTCTGGTAGTTGAGTACGACACTAACTCCTGACTCCGTTGCGATCGTAACACCAGTTGTTTCCCAAAAAGTCATTTTGATTCAACACGACAGTGATATTCGATATCTTTAGAAAAGGGAACGACCTCGATGTTTAACCAGACAGCCGACAACCCTGCTAGCAAGAGCGAATGGTCAAACTCGTCAGCGAGCCTCAGCGAGCTGTCCAATCTAACTAAGAATCAACTCTTGATCTGGACGGAGCAGAAGCTTTTACCGGGCACGTCTATTTATAATGTGGCTTTTACTTTTACTGTTTCAGGCGAACTCGATCCGAAGCATTTTCAACCGGCATTTCAGGCAGTTGTCGATCGCTGCGATGCCTTGCGCACGGTGTTCGACGAGACCGATGGGGTTCCCCAGCAGCATGTTTTGTCGGAGAATCCATATTCAGTAGCGTTTTTAGATTGTTCGAGAAAGAGAAACCCTGAGTTTCTGCAATCCTGGCTTCGCGAACGTTTGGAGATCCCTTTTGATCTGGGTAAATGTTTATTTGACTGTGTATTGGTAAAGACGGCAGAGAGAGAGTTTGTTTGGTATCTCAACGTGCATCACCTTATCACAGACGGCTGGTCCATGGCGTTGATTTATCAACGTGTCCTTGAGATGTATGACCGATCTCTGAAAGGACAGCTGGCGGAAACCGATGAGCACTACCCGTCATATCAGGGCTACGTCTCGAACGAGCGGAGATACCGTGGATCGCCGGAATATGTCGAAGCGGGTATTTACTGGAAGCGAAAGCTCTCACGGGCGCACGATGCCGCTCGATTTTATGGCAAACAGACTGCCCGGACACTGGCTTATAGGAAGGTGTCTTGTGACCTCGGAGTCGAGAGGACGAAAAACCTGAAGGCTTTCGCTGCAGAGAAGGACCTAAATGTTGGCTCCTTGAATGTATCGCTTCTTAATATCTTTGGGGCGCTTGTCTTTGCCTACATCCATCGAATCAGCGGCGGTAGTGCTCTTGCCATCGGCACAACGTTTCACAATCGGTCGTCGGCGCCGTTCAAGGAAACGGCAGGACTTCTGATGGAAGCGGCCCCACTTCAGGTTGACATTTCTGAGCAAGAGACCTTCGTCTCATTAGTCCATAAGGTAGCGGCGGAGACCTATGCTGGTCATCAGCATTGCCGTTACTCTGCTGGAAATCCTCTGAATAACAGGGCATACGAGGTTGTGCTGACCTTTAACAACTGGTCGTATCCTCAGTTTAACCAACTACCAGTTCGAGTTAAATGGGTTCATTTAGGGATGGGGGTGAATGAAGGCCTCTGCCTGAACGTGCATGATTTTAATGGAACCGGGAACCTCACCATCGATTTTGATTTTAACGGCGATGTCTTCGACGAGCAGCAGTGCCGATATGCCATTGAGCACTTCCTCAAACTTGTTGATGCCTTCTTGGCGAATCGGGCTCAGCGGATCGACGCGCCATGTCTGTTATCAGCGGAGGAGAAAGAGCTCTTATTGGTGACATTGAATAAGACACAAGCTCCGCTGGCGCCGTTAACAATCGTTCAACTTTTCGAATCGCAGGTGGAGCGGACGCCGGAAGCGGTGGCGGTGGAGTTCCAGAACAGCCAGATGTGTTATCGCGAACTGAACGAGCGCGCGAACCAATTGGCTCATTATCTACGAGGGATGGGGGTGGGGCCTAACACTTTTGTCGGCATCGCGATGGAGCGTTCCTTGGAGATGGTGGTGACGCTCTATGCAGTGTTGAAGGCGGGAGGCGCCTATGTGCCGATCGATCCGGAATATCCGCGGGAGCGCGTGGCATTTATGCTCCAGGATGCCAGCGTGAAAGTGCTCCTGACTCAGGCACGACTTGCCGGATCGCTGCCCGTTTACAACGGCAGAGTTGTGTGCGTCGACGAAGAATGGGAACGAATAGCCCGTGGCCAAGCCACCGTCAATCCTGCTTACGAAGCGGGGCCGGAAAACCTCGCTTATATGATTTACACCTCGGGGTCTACCGGCAGGCCGAAAGGAGCCATGAATACGCATCGGGGCATCTGCAACCGATTGTTATGGATGCAGAACCAGTACGGTCTGATCGAGGCGGACAAGGTCTTGCAGAAAACCCCGTTCAGCTTTGATGTGTCGGTCTGGGAATTCTTCTGGCCGTTGTTGGTGGGAGCACGTTTGGTGGTGGCGGAACCCGGCGGGCACCGCGACCCAGCTTACATTGTGAAGTTGGTTTTCGAGCGGGGGATCACGGTAATGCATTTTGTGCCCTCTATGCTGAGGGTGTTTCTGCAAGAGCCTGGCGCAGAGAGGTGTCAGTCGTTGCGGCATGTCATTTGTAGCGGAGAGGCGTTGCCCCACGATTTACAGGAGCAGTTCTTCAGGTTGCTACCTTCGCAGCTGCACAACCTGTATGGGCCGACCGAGGCGGCCGTGGATGTTACCCACTGGACCTGCCGGCGTGGTGATGAGCGCAAGATCGTTCCGATCGGCCGACCCGTTTGGAACACTCAGATTTACATTTTAGACCGCTACCTTCAACCGGTACCGATGGGAGTGCCCGGCGAATTGCATATCGGAGGAGTTCAAGTAGGCCGTGGGTACCACAGGCGGCCGGAGTTGACGGCCGAGAAATTTATTCCAGACCCGTTTAGCGGCGACCGGGAGGCGCGGCTTTACAAGACGGGGGACCTGTGCCGCTGGCTACCGGATGGCTCGGTAGAGTACTTGGGGCGGATGGATTTTCAGGTAAAGATTCGCGGATTTCGGATCGAACTGGGCGAGATCGAAGACGCGCTCCGGCAACACCCGGCAGTGCGCGACGCGGCGGTCATAGCGAGGGAGGACGTTCCGGGTGACAAACGTTTGGTCGCCTATATTGTGCCAGACCCGGAGTATCAAATTGGCTCGCGTCAAGACGAATTGCACCCGGAACACCTCGATGGTTGGCAGACAGTCTTTGATGAAATGTACCGGCTATCAAATGAAGTCCCTGACCCCACATTTAATATCGCTGGTTGGAAAAGCAGTTATACGGGCGAGGCCATTCCAGCGCCGGAGATGCGCACGTGGGTTGACAGCACCGTCGCCCGGATCCTTGCTTTACGACCCCATGACGTCTGGGAGATTGGGTGTGGCACCGGTTTGCTCCTTCACCAAGTGGCTCCGTATTGTGCCTCTTATCTTGGCACGGACTCTTCTGCCAGCGTCGTGGAGAGCCTGCGACGACAGATCACTACACAGGGACCAGCCTCGCCTAAGGTCGTTGTGCGCCAGGCCAGTGCACACGATTTTAGCGGCATAGGAGCGGAGACTTTCGATGTCGTGATTCTAAACTCCGTCGCCCAATATTTCCCTGGGGTCAGCTATTTGGTTAGGGTGTTGGAACAGGTGGTGCGGGCAGTGAAACCCGGCGGGGCTATTTTCCTTGGAGATATTCGCAGCCAACCTCTTTTGGAAGTCTTTCATGCCTCAGTTCAGTTGCATCGTGCACCTTCTTCGCTCCCTTGTAATGAACTCCGCCAGAAAATCCTGACGGCTCTGGCCGAAGAAGGCGAATTAGCGATTCGTCCCGACTTCTTCCACGCCTTGCAGAAGCATCTGCCGGCTATTTCGCAAGTGGAAATTCAGCTGAAGCGCGGACATAACCGCAACGAACTGACCCTCTTTCGCTACGACGTCGTTCTGCGCATCGGAGGAACGACGATGCCCGTCCCGAACTGCACCCGCCTCGACTGGCAACAGCGCCAGCTCACCTTGTCTGATGTGCAGCATCATCTGGCGGCACAGCCGCCGGGTACGTTGATTGTCACACGGGTCCCTAACCAGCGTTTGAAGGACGCGCTAAAGGCGCTTCAAATTCTTCGTACTGAGGAGTGCCCAGCGATGGCGGGCGAACTACGGGAGGCCTCGCGGGCGCGTGATAAGTCGTCCGAGGGAGTCGACCCGGAGGATCTCTGGGCTTTGGGTGAATCGCTGGGGTACAAAGTTCAGATTTGCTGGTCGCGCGAGGATGGATCAAGTTCATGCGATGCGGTATTTGTGCCAGAAGGAAACCAAGCAGGAAATGGCAACGTTAACCCGTTGCTGGATTCCGGGGAGGCAGTTGCTGTTCCCATGCCTTGGCCTGCATATGGCAACAATCCTCTTCATAGCGCGATGGTGCGCGACCTGACGCCTAGGTTGCGCTCGCACTTGAAGGAAAGCTTGCCCGATCACATGATGCCTTCAGCGTTCGTCATCCTTGAAAAGTTGCCCTTGATGCCAAATGGCAAGTTGGACCGACGTGCCTTGCCCCGGCCAAACACGGATGTGGTGGTCGGACGTTCCACCGTTGACTCCGTACCCCAAATAGGCGCGGAAATGAAAATCGCAGATATCTGGCGTGAGATTTTGGGGATTACGCGCATCGGCAGGGAGGACAACTTCTTTGACCTCGGAGGAGATTCTTTACGATTGACCGTGGTGCGAAGTCGCTTGCAACGTGCATTCAACAAAGAGATTGGGCTTGTGGATCTGTTCAAGTTCACCACTGTCCGGACGTTGGGGCAACACTTGGCCGACAAGACCGAGGAGACGAGCTTGCTGGACAAGATCGAAGATAAAGCTGCGGTACGCACACGCGCCAGGCGGTTGCGGGGGCAACTGCGGCAACGTGTCCTAGAGAAGTCGAGGGTCAGTTCTGATGAGCCTACAAGCAGAAACTAAGCAGTTCGACGGCGTCGCAGTTATCGGCATGGTGGGACGCTTCCCCGGTGCCTCGAACACTGAAAACTTGTGGAAGAATCTTTGCGCTGGCGTGGAGTCGATAACCACGTTCACGGACGATCAACTGTTGTCAGCCGGTGTGGACCCTTCCTTGGTTCATTCGCCGAATTACGTGAAATCGAATTTTCTGCTCGACGACGTGGAACTGTTTGATGCGAACTTTTTCGGTGTCAATCCTCGAGAGGCGGAACTGACCGATCCTCAGCATCGCATTTTCCTGGAGTGCGCCTGGGAAGCGCTGGAGCAAGCCGGCTACGATGTGGAACAAACGTCTCTGCGAATCGGGGTTTTCGCGGGTGTTGGTACGAATTCCTATTTCCGAAATAACGTCATTTCGAATACGGATTTGTTGAATCCTCTGACCAATCTTCAGAAGTGGATTGCCACGGATACTGATTACGTCTCAACGCGGGTCTCTTATAAGATGAACCTCAAAGGACCCAGCCTCACCATACAGACCGCATGTTCCACTTCCTTAGTCGCTGTCCATGTGGCTTGTCAGAGCTTGCTGAACTTCGAATGTGACATGGCGTTGGTCGGCGGCGCTTCGGTTCAGGTTCCGCAAATCGCAGGCTACCGGTACCAGGAGGGGTCCAATCTCTCTCCCGACGGCCACTGCCGGGCGTTCGACGCAGACGCCCGTGGAATGGTAGAAGGCAGTGGCGCTTGCGTTGTTGTACTGAAGAGGCTGGCTGATGCGATAGGTGATGGAGACTACGTCCGCGCTGTAATTCGTGGCTCGGCCATCAACAACGATGGTGCCGTAAAGATTGGCTATACAGCGCCCAGTGTGGACGGACAGGCAAGTGTAATTGCCGAGGCGCAGGCATTGGCTGGAGTGAGCCCCGACGAGGTCACTTACGTTGAGACGCATGGTACCGGCACTTCCCTCGGAGATCCCATCGAAATTGCGGGGCTGACCAAGGCGTTCCGAAGAACTACTCAGCGAACGGGTTTCTGTGCGATCGGCGCCGTTAAGGCAAGTGTTGGCCACCTGGGAGCTGCGGCTGGCGTTACTGGGTTAGTCAAAACCGTCCTGGCGCTTGAGAACCGGATGCTTCCCCCAAGCGTGAACTTCAAGCGGCCAAATCCCGCCATCGATTTTGAGAATAGCCCGTTCTATGTGCAGCAAACGCTTTCCAAATGGCATTCAGCCAACGGACGACTCATCGCCGGAGTCAGCGCCTTCGGAATCGGAGGAACAAATGCTCATGTCGTTGTCGAAGGAGCTCCCCCTTTGGCCTCTTCTGACCCTCCACGCCCATGGCAGTTGCTGACGATCTCCGCCAAGACTGGCGTGGCTCTCGAGAAAGCTACTGATCGTCTGGCGGAGTTCCTAGCAAGCCATCCGGGCGTCAATCTAGCGGACGTTGCATTTACCCTTCAACATGGCAGAAAGGCCTTTGCCAACCGCCGCATCGTCGTCGCGAAAGACATAGCGGAGGCTGTCAGCTTACTGAAGTCAAGAACCCCCAAGCGCATGTACGACGAGAAACCGTTTGAAGGGGAAGCTACGGTAGCATTTATGTTCCCCGCCCAAGGCGCTCAGCACGCCAATATGGGTCAGGATCTGTATGAGAATGAGCGTGTTTTCAGGCAGAATGTGGATCGTTGTGTTGAGTATCTTCAACCAAAGCTTGGCTTGGACCTGAGGAGGATTCTTTATCCCTGCGATCGCGATGCGGCCGAAGCCTCCGAGCAGCTCAAGCAAACGCGATTCACTCAGCCGGCGATGTTCATTATGGATTATGCGCTGGCGCAACTCTGGATGTCGTGGGGCATTGTCCCCGCTGCAATGGTTGGACACAGCCTGGGAGAGTATGTTGCTGCGACCTTGGCCGGAGTTTTCAAACTCGAAGACGCCCTAACATTAGTTGCGGAACGCGGCCGGCTCATGCAAGAACTAACGCCCGGTAGCATGCTGGCTGTCTATTTATCTGAAGAGGAGTTACGACCTTGGCTGCGGGGGAGTGTCTCAATGGCTGCAATTAACGCCCCGGACCTGTCGGTAGTTGCCGGCCCGACAGAGGACATAGGATGCTTAGCCGAGAACCTAGAAGCCGCCCAGGTGGAAGTCCAACCGCTGCGAACTTCACACGCGTTCCACTCCGCGATGATGGAGCCGATGATTGCACCCTTCGTCGAGAAGGTTCGGCAGGTTCCACGCCAAGAACCCAAGATTCCTTTTATTTCCACTTTGACAGGCACCTCCATTACTCCTGAGGAAGCTGTTGATCCGAGTTACTGGGGGAAACAGATCCGTCACGCTGTACGATTCAGTTCGGCCGTGTTGGAACTACTGAAGACGCCTAGCCGCGTCCTGCTGGAGGTTGGTCCGGGAAACACGCTAAGTCTGCTGGCTCGGCGCCACTTGAAAGGAGGCCATGGATGGAGTGTGGCAAACTCATTGCCGCACCTCAAAGAGAACCGCGCGGACCGTGACTGCATTCTCACGGCCCTAGGCTACCTCTGGATGGCTGGCGTTGCCGTGGATTGGAGACGCGTGCATGCCAGCGAACAACGTCGGCGCGTGCCACTCCCGACTTATCCGTTTCAGCGGAAGAAGTTTTGGATAGAAGCTCGCCGAACATCCCCGATTCCTATTGTTAGCC
>Ga0335078_10012949_pt1 | contig 12362 bp, 9 predicted proteins | sample Lox_Sample_32_FD_206711 | JGI IMG/M metagenome (GOLD analysis project Ga0335078, IMG submission 206711) | Soil microbial communities from Loxahatchee National Wildlife Refuge, Florida, United States - Lox_Sample_3.2 | ecosystem: Environmental > Terrestrial > Soil > Wetlands | place: USA: Florida... | reverse complement strand
CCGCCCAGATGACCGCCGCCGCCCAGTCCGTCAGCGCCAACGGCTACTACATCTCCGCCACCACGCCCACCATGCCCCAGGCCGACCAGTTCCTCCAGGCCATGCAGACCGCCGGCTACTGACCCGGACGGCCCCGGGAAGGCCCCCTGGCCGGTAGTGACCACCGGCCAGGGGGCCTTCCCGGCGCAGTATCCCTAGTCGCGAGCGGGCAGGCTGACCGCCGCTTCGGCGGTGAGCATCAGGAAGGTCACCGTCTCCTGCAGGTAGAGCTGGACCTCGGTGGCGGTGTGCGACAGGTACCCGATCGAGGCATCCTGCCCCAGCTGGAGGCTGAAGTCGCCGCCGCGCGTGGTCAGCGCGACCGCGCCGGAGATCGCCGGGGCCCAGACGATGTCGCCGCCGACGATCCGCTGGATGTGCTCGAGAACGGGGAAGCCGTGGTCGCTGGTCTCGCTGACGGCGATGTAGGCATCCCCGCTGAGCAGCAGCGAGTACGGGCCGTCGACGCCGGCCTCGCGCAACTGGCCGAGCGCCCGGGCCACGGCCGCCGGGTACTCGCGCACGTCCCCGGGCAGGGGCACCGGGGGATTGCTGGAGCCCGGCCGGATGCCCTCGATGCCGGCCGCGGGATAGCCGTCGAAGATCGCACGATCCTCGGCGAAGGCGATCTGCCGGGCCGCGTCCTTGACCGGCTGCCAGTCGGAGTCCTCCGCGCCGCGCTCGACGTCGTCGATCTCCTCGCGGTCCAGGGTGAACGGGGCGCGCAGCTCGACCACCTGGAGGGCGCGGCGCTGGCGGGCGAGCACGCCGTCGGCGGGCGGGCCGATCTCCTGCACCCGGCCGGTGCCCACGGCCGACAGGCCGTAGCCAGCGGGACCGTGCACGTCCGCGACCCGGCGTCCGGCGAGGTGCCGCTTGAGCGTGCGCGCCGCCTCCTCCTCGATCTGCGCCCATGCCGCCGCGGAGACCGGCGCTAGCTCGCGGTGCAGGTTATCCATCGCCAGGTGCCCCTTTCAGGCTGCCAATATTCAGTGATCCGTCCGGTCTGCGGCCCGCCGCCCCGGGCGCGGCGGGCCGCGGCGCCGGGGTAGCCTCGCCGAGGCCTTCGAGCAGCGGCACCGACGGCACGAAGAACAGGTTCCCCGTCACCGCCGAGCTGACATCCAGCAACCGGTCGTAGTTCCCCTCCGGGGAGCCGACGAACATGTTCTGGAGCATCTGCTCGATCGTGGCCGGTGAGCGGGCGTAGCCGATGAAGTAGGTGCCGTAGCGGCCGTCCCCGGCCGAGCCGAACGGCATGTTGTCCCTGAGGATCTGGATCTGCTCACCGTCGACGATGATCTCGGTCAGCGCGTTGTGGGCGAAGGACGGCTTCACGTCGTCAGCCAGTTCGATATCCGACAGCTTCGTCCGGCCGACGATCCGCTCCTGCTCCTCGGCCGGCAGTGCGTTCCACGCCGCCAGGTCGTGCAGGTACTGCTGCACGATGACGTAGCTGCCGCCGGCGAACGCGGGGTCCTCGGCGCCGATCAGCGTCGCGCGCGCGGCAGCGGGGCCGACCGGGTTTTCCGTACCGTCAACAAATCCGAGCAGGTCGCGGTCATCGAAGTAACGGAAGCCATGCACCTCTTCCACGGCCGTTGCCGCGCCGCCCAGCCGGGTCATGATCTGGCTGGCCAGTTCGAAGCACATGTCCATCCGCTCGGCGCGGATGTGGAAGAGCACGTCCCCGGCGGTGGCCGGGGCGCGCCGCGGGCCCGCGGATATCTCCCGGAACGGATGCAACCCGGCGGGCGTGCCCGGCCCGGCGAGCCGGTTCCACCCGGCCGCGCTGAAACCGGTGACGCAGGTCAGGTGGGCATCGGGGTCGCGGAAGCCCACGGCGCGGACCAGGCCGGCCAGGTCCGCGCACAGGCCGCGTACCGTATCCGCGCTGGCGCCGGCCTGGCTCACCACCACGATCAGGAAGATCGCCGCGCTGGTCAGCGGCACGATCACAGCCTGTGGCTCGGGCTCCCCGGCCCCGGAGTCTGCGGTCACCCGTCCATCCTCTATCACAAGCCCCCGCCGCCGCATCGGGCCCGGTGTACTCGATGGCCCGGGAGCCGGACCAGCCTGACGCGCCGGGCCCGGAGCAGGAGAAGTGACAGCCGGGGCGTGCGCCGGTAGCGTCCGGGGCGTCAAACGAACTTGACCCAGGTGAGGCGGCGGCCCCAGGGAGAGGTTGTTCTTCGGCGATGCCGGTGCTTGTGGGTACATCGGGCTGGCAGTACCGCGACTGGCGGGGCGTGCTCTATCCGCCCGGCCTTGCCGAGCGCGGCTGGCTGGAGTACTACGCCGCGCGGTACCGCACGGTCGAGAACAACGGCACGTTCTACCGGCTGCCCAGTGCCGGCGCCTTCAGCGCGTGGCGTGCGCGCACCCCCGGCGGCTTCGTCATGACGGTCAAGGCAAGCCGCTACCTGACCCACGTCCGGCGGCTGCGCGATCCGGCGGAACCGGTCGCCCGGCTGATGGCCGCGGCCGCGGGGCTTGGCGACCGGATGGGCCCGGTGCTGCTCCAGTTGCCGCCGACCATGCGCGCCGATCCCGGCGCCCTGGACGCGTGCCTGCGCGAGTTCGCGCGGTTCCCCCGGACCGGGTCCGGGAGTCCGGCGGCCGGCGATCACGTCCTGGTCACGGTGGAGTTCCGGCACGAGTCCTGGTGGACCGACGAGGTGCGGGACCTGCTAGCGCGGCACAACGCGGCACTGTGCTGGGCGGACCGGCGCGGCCGGCCGGTCACGCCCCTGTGGCGCACGGCCAACTGGGGTTACCTGCGGTTCCACGAGGGCGCGGCGCAGCCATGGCCGCGCTACGGCAGGCAGGCCCTGCGCAGCTGGGCTCAGCGGATAGCCGGGGCGTGGCCGGGTGACGCGGCCGTCTTCGCGTATTTCAACAACGATCAGCACGCGGCCGCGCTGTACGACGCGGCCGCCTTCGCGTCGGTCGCCCGGCGGGCCGGCCACCAGGTGACCGGCGCGCCCCAGCTATGACCGGCCAGACAGGCCCGGCGCACGGCGTGTCCTCGCTGCCCCTTCAGGCCGCACGGCGCCGGACCAGCCAGACGGTCGCCGCGATGAGCAGTAGCGACAACGCGAGCAGCCCGCCGCCCTCAATCCCCTGGACCGGCCAGAAGTGGCTGGCCGGCTGGTAGTTGGCGCGAAGGACGGCCCCGGCAAGGACGGCGAGACCGGCGTAGCCGGCGAGGGTGGCGGCGATCGCCGGGACAACCCGGCGGATGAGCACGCCGGCCAGGGCGCCCATCGTGAAGGCGGCCAGCGTCCAGGCGGCGAACGCGACCCCGCGCAGGTCGAACAGCCAGTGCAGGAGCGGGGACGTGGGGGAGTAGAGCCTGCCGGGGGCGAGGTAGGGCTGGTAGTACCAGGAGACCAGCACGCTGAAGGCGCCGGCGATGGCGGCCACCGCGGCCCCGAGCAGCACCAGCTTGGCGAGCGTCCAGCGCCCCCGCCCGAAGCCCTGGGTCCAGGCATACCGGAAGGTGCCGGTCTCGAACTCACAGGCCAGCACCAGTGGCCCGGCGAACGCCCCGATGAGCGCGGGCACCGGCTGCAGGACGAAGCCACCTTTCAGCAGGACGTTCGTGCTCTGAAAGGCGGCGATCAGGTTCTGGCAGGCGGCCGGGCCCGCCGGGTGACAGGCGATGGCGGCGGCGTAGGCGTGGCGCAGCTGGAGGCCGGCCAGCCACAGCCACACCGCCAGCGCGCCCAGGAACACCGCCACGCCGCCCAGCGCGATCCGGTGCTGCCGCCAGGTGACCCAGGTCATCCGCCGCCACGGCACCGGCCGCAGCCCGGCGCCGTGCTCCGGACGGGCGGGCATGGTCATCGTGGTCATCGCGTCACCTCCGAGGGCTGAGCGCCCCGGCCGCGGGATGGGCCGGGCAGCGCCGCGGCGCCGGGCTCGCGCAGGTAGGCCATCGCGAGTTCCTCCAGGTCGACCGGGTGCGCCTCCCAGCCCGGCGGGACCGGGTCGGCCGCGGCGGCCCGGACCAGCAGGTGGGTCTGCGCCCCGCCGCGCTGGGCGTGCACCACCGGCCGCTCGGCGTACCTGTCGGCCTCGGTCGTGGGGCCGGTCAGCGTGCGGTGGCTGGCGAGCAGGCCGGCGACCTCGCCGGCCACCTGCACCCGGCCCCGCGACAGCAGGATGAGGTAGTCGGCCACCCGCTCCAGCTCGGCCAGGCACGTGCGAGGACAGCACCACCGACACGCCCTCCTCGGCCATGGCGGTCAGCACCGTGGCCATGAAGTCGTGCCGGGCGATCGGGTCCAGCATCGCCACCGGCTCATCCAGCACCAGCAGCCGGGGCCGCCGGGCCAGCGCCAGGGTCAGGGCGAGCTGCGCCTGCTGCCCGCCGGACAGCTTCCCGGCCCGGCGGCCCAGCGGGATGCCCAGCTCGCCCAGCCGGGTCTCCGCGTAGTGCCGGTCGAAGCGGCGGTTCAGGTTGCTGGTCAGGTGCAGCATGTCGGCGGCCGACAGGCTCTCGTACAGCGGCGTGCCCTGGGCGACGAACGCGATGCCGTCCAGCGCGGCCGGGGACCCGGCGGGCAGGCCGCCGAGCACGGCGATGCCGCCCGTGGACGGGTCGGCCAGGCCGACCGCCAGGTTCAGCAGCGTGGTCTTGCCGGCGCCGTTGGGGCCGACCAGCGCGGCCACGTGCCCGGCCGGGATGGCCAGCGTGCACTCGCGCAGCGCCCAGGTGCTGCCGTAGCGCTTGCCCAGGCCGCTGGCCTCGATGATGTTCATGCGATGCCCTCCGTTTGGCCGCTTGCCCCGCCGCGGCGGCCCCCCGTGCCGCCGCGGCGCTCATAGAAATCCCGCAGGGCGCTGGTGAACAGCGCCACGATGCCGTCCTGGTCCAGGCCGGCCGCGTCGGCGGTGGTCAGCCAGCCGAGCAGGGACTTGTGCAGCCCGGCGAGTTCCGGGAGCGCGACCTGGCCCAGGGTGGCCTGGATGAACGTGCCCTGGCCGGGCCGCCCGGCCGTCAGGCCCTTGACTTCCAGCTCCTTGTAGGCCTTGAGCACCGTGTTGGGGTTGATGGCCAGCGAGGCGACCACGTCCCGGACCTTCGGCAGCTGGTCACCGGGCTTGAGGTAGCCCAGCCGCAGCGCGTGCTCCACCTGGTGCACGAGCTGCAGGTAGGTCGGCACGCCCGAGGCCGCATCCAGCCGGAACTCGATCGGCGAGCCGGGCCCGCGCGGCCCGCCCCCCGGCGTGCCGCCGCCGCCCCGCGCAAGCTCCGGGACTGCCGGAGCCGCTGTTTCCGACAGGTCGGCGAACAGCCCGCTCAGGTCGGCCCGGGTCTTGGCGCTCATGGCGCGCCTGACCCGGTCGTCGAACTCGGCCTGGTCCAGGCGGCCGGCGGCGAAGTGCCCGGCCAGCCGGCCGGTGGCCGCCTCGCGCTCGGCGTCGGAGACGCGCAGGTGCTGGCCGGGATACAGGCCGTCGCCCGCAGGCGACGCACCAGCCCGGCCGCCCGGTGCACCGTTACCTTTATCTATGACCATAAGACATGAATACACTCGGTAATCCGGCCTGTCAAACCTGGCGGCCCAGGACGGCGATCCGGCCCGGGGACGGGGGGACGGAACGGCTCAGGCGGGACCGCCGGCCCGGGGCAGGCTGTAGTAGTTCTCGTAACGCCATTCCGCGCTGGCCCGTGCGGCGTCCCAGTCCCAGTCCCGGGGCATGAACCGGGCCGGCGACAGCGACCGGACATAGGGGGATGGGTCCGGTTGCAGGCTTTCCAGCAGGTGGCCGGCCAGGCCCGCCGAGCCAGAGACCCCATGCGCGTTGCACGCCGCGGCCATCACAAAACCACGCAGCCCGGGAACCGGCCCGACGATGAACCGGCCGTCGGGGGAGAAGGCGGGGCAGCCGCGGAAGACCTCGCGCACCCCGGTCGTGGTGACCGCGGGGACGAACCGGCCGAAATCCCGGGCGAACCCGGTCAGCACCGCCCAGTCCGGCCGCACCGCGAGCGGCTGCCCGATCGTCACCCCGCGCGGGTCCAGGCTCAACCCGTCCGCTTCCCAGCCCCCGCACAGGATCGCCGGCCCTTCGGCCCGCGCATAGATGCGGATGTCGGGGATGCGCAGCACCGGCAGGCCGCCGTGCCAGCCGGTGACCGGCTGGGTGACGAAGTACTCGTGGCGGACCGGCACGACCGGAAGCTCCACCCCCGCCAGCGCGGCCAGGGCGGCGGCCCACGGGCCGGCCGCGTTGATCACCATGCTCGTCGCGACGTCGCCCCGGTCCGTGCGCACCCCGGTTACCGTGCTCCCCGTCAGCGCGACCCCGGTGACCGTGGTGTGCGTCGCGAAGGTGACGCCGCGATCCCGCGCGGCGCCCGCGTAGGCCATCACCAGGCTGTTGGGCTGCAGATAGCCGTCCGTGGGGCACCACAGCGCCGCCGTCACCGGCCTGGTGTCCAGCACCGGGCACAGCGCGGCCAGCCGCGCGCTGGCAAGGAACTCGACCGCCAGCCCGGCCGTCTGGGCCACCGCGGCCAGGTCCCGGAACTCGGCGGCCCGCTGGTCCGTCATCGCGATGCGCACGCTGCCTGTCTGCCGCCAGTCCGCGGTGTACCCGGTATCGCGCTCCATCCGGGAGTACTCGGCGACCGAGGCCATCGCCAGCCGGCACCGTTCGGTGGTGGCACGGACCTGGCCGACCAGCCCGGCCGCCTGCCCGGACGTCGCACCGGCCAGCTCGCCCCGCTCGATCACCTGGATGTCGGCGTAACCGGCGCGCGCGAGGACGTGGGCAACAGCGCACCCGATGGCGCCGCCGCCCACGATCGTGATCTCGGCGTCCCGGACGTCAGCCACCGGGCCAGGCCCGGTCCGCGCTCGCCACGTGAGCGTCATGCCCGGCAGTCGCCACGATTCACCTGAATTGAGGCTGCGATGTGGTCACGCCCGTGCCGAGACCGCGTGGGCGAACGGGGCGGGCAACTATGCTTACTCAACCGCACCGCTTGTGGTGCGGCATGAACATCTGCGCAAGTCGAACAGGGCCGGACGGTGACTCGGGACGTCACGCAGGCCACGGCGGGCTCCGCTGCCGCCCCCGGCCGCATGGAAGTACTGCTGGTCGAGGACGATGACGGCGATGCCCTCATCGTCTCCGAGCTTCTGCTGGAGGTGAACGCCCCGGTCAGCCTGCGCCGGGTCCGGTCGATCGCCGAGGCGAAGCCGCTGGCGCCAGCCGTGGCCTGCGTGCTGCTCGACCTGGGGCTGCCGGACGCGCGCGAGCTCGACGGGGTCCGCTGGCTGCAGGAGAACGTGCCGGACGTCGCCGTCGTCGTGCTGACCGGGCTGGCCGACGAGCACCTGGGCGCCGAGGCGGTCCGGGCCGGTGCGCAGGACTACCTGGTCAAGGGCCAGGTGGACGGGGCGCTGCTCAGCCGCGTGATCCGCTACGCGGTGGAACGCCGCCGGTTCGAGGAGATGCAGCAGCAACTGCGTGTGGCGCAGATCTACGCCCGGGAGAACGCCAGGCTGGAGCGGGGCCTGCTGCCCTCGCCGCTGCTGTCCGACCAGCGGCTGACGGTCGCGACGCGATACCGCCCCGGCGGCGGCCAGATACAGCTCGGCGGGGACTTCTTCGACCTGGTCGAGGCGCCCGACGGCTGGGTGCACGTGGTGATCGGCGATGTCTGCGGCCGTGGCCCGGAGGAGGCCGCGCTCGGGGTGTGCCTGCGCGTCGCCTGGCGCACCATGGTGCTGGCCGGGCGGCCCATGGCCGAGGTGCTGTCCGCGGTCCAGCAGGTGCTCGAGCACGAGCGGCACGAGGAGCGGCTGTTCACCACGATGTGCATGGTGTCGGTCGCGCCGGGCCGGGCACGCGCGCGGCTACACCTGGCCGGGCACCCGCCGCCGCTGCTGCTGGCCCCCGGCGGGGTACACGAACTGCGGGCCCCGGTCAGCCCGCCGCCCGGCATCACGCACGTGGCGGACTGGCCGGTGAGCGAGGTGCCCCTGGGAGACAGCTGGTCGCTGCTGATGTACACCGACGGGCTGATCGAGGGCAAGATCGGCCCGGGCCCCGAGCGGCTCGGCAGTGACGGGCTGACCGAGATCATCGAGAGGCATCTGCATGCCACGCGCGCTGCGGGGCAGGAGGAACGCAAGACGCGCGACGAGCGCCTCCTCGACGGGCTGGTGGACCAGGTGCGTGACCTCAACGGAGGAGATCTCGACGACGACCTGGCCGTGCTCGCCCTCGGCTTCCCGTCCTTGGCCTGACGATGACTGACGAGCCCGCAGCCCCGCATTCCGCGAGTGGCGCTGACGCCGGGGATCCCGTTACCGACAACGCGGCAATACGCCCCGCCGTCCAGGCCGTGGTGCCCGCCACAGACCCTGACCCCGGGCCGGCCGCGCGGGGAGAGGCCTCCGGCCCCGGGGCCCGGGCAGCCGCGGCCCGCGCCCTGGCGGCCAGGCTCACCGGCGCCCGGCGGGCCGGTACCGCGCCCGCTGGCACGGCCGGGCCTGCCGGGCCGGATGAACCGGCAGGGCCTGCCTGGCCTGCCGGGCCGGATCAGCCGGCCGAAGCTCCCTGGCCGGCCGGGCCAGCGGGGCCGGATGAGCCGGCCGGGCCTGCCTGGCCAGCGCGGCCGGATGGCCCGGCGGAGCACGCGCGGGGGACCGGGGCCGGGCCGGCCGAGAAAACGCAGGGGACCGGTGCCGGGTCGGCCGAGAAAACGCAGGGGACCGGTGCCGGGGCGGCCGCGGACGCGCGGGGGACCGGTGCCGGGGCGGCCGGGCCCGCCGTGGGCTGGCCGTTCAGGCGGACCATCGGGCTGGGCGCGGTCATCGTCGCGTTGTTCGCGCTGCTGGCGATCGGCGTCGGCGGCGCGGCGCTGGCCGACCTGTCCAGCGCCCGCGACCGGGTGACGAACACGCTGGATCCGGCCTCCTATCACGCCTCGCAACTGGAGGTGGCGCTGCTCAACCAGGAGACCGGGGTGCGCGGCTACGCGCTCAGCGCGCAGCCGCAGTTCCTGCTGCCCTACCGGCAGGGACTCGCGCAGCAGCAGCGCGAGGTCACCCGGCTGCGGCAACTGCTGGCCGGGCTGCCTGTCGCCTCGGCCGACCTCGCCGGGGTGCTGGCCCGGGTGGCCGCCTGGCGGTCCAGCTACGCGCTGCCGACGATGAGAAAGGTGGCCGCCACCGGGCAGCCCGCGACGGGCGCCTCGGCCGACCCGGGCAAGTCGGATTTCGACCGGGTGCGGGGCGCGCTGGCCACGCTGCAGGCCGACCTGGCCCGCGAGCGGCAGCAGGCGGTCGGCTCGCTGAACAAGGCGTCCTCGGTACTGGACGCGACCCTGATCGTGATCGCGACGGCGCTGCTGGTCGTGCTGGTCGTGCTGGGTTTCGGGCTGTGGCGGTCGGCGATCCTGCCGCTGTCCCGGCTCGCGGCGGACGCCCGCCAGGTGGCTGGGGGTGACTTCGAGCACCAGGTCGATCCGGGCGGCCCGGCCGAGGTGCGGGCCGTGGGGGCGGACGTGAACCGGATGCGGGAGCGCATCCTGGCCGAACTGTCGGCGTTGCGCGCCGCGCACGTGAGCCTGGAGGCAAGAACGGAGGACCTGCAGCGGTCCAACTCCGAGCTGGAGCAGTTCGCCTACGTCGCGTCGCATGACCTGCAGGAGCCGCTGCGCAAGGTGGCCAGCTTCTGTCAGCTACTGCAGCGCCGCTACGCGGGCCGCCTGGACGCCAAGGCCGACGAGTACATCGAGCACGCCGTGGACGGCGCCAAGCGGATGCAGGCGCTGATCAACGACTTGCTGGCGTTCAGCCGGGTGGGCCGCACGGCGCAACGGCGCGAGCCGGTCTCCTGCGCGGTACTGCTCGCCCAGGCCTGGGCGAACCTCGCCGCCGAGGTCCGCCGGTCACACGCGACGATCGAGGTGGGCGAGCTTCCCGTGGTGCTGGGCGAGGCAACGCTGCTCACCGCGGTGTTCCAGAACCTGCTGAGCAACGCGCTGAAGTTCCGCGGGGACGCGCCGCCGCGGATCACCGTGTCGGTTCACCGCGAAGATGCGAACTGGCTGTTCGCGTTCAGCGACAATGGGATCGGAATCGAGCCGGACTACGCCGACCGGATCTTCGTCATCTTCCAGCGCCTGCACGACAAGGCGGCCTATCCCGGTACCGGGATAGGTCTCGCCATGGTAAGGAAGATCATCGAGTACCACGGCGGCCGGATCTGGCTCGACACCACGGTGGAGTCCGGTGCCCGGTTCTGTTTCACCCTGCCCGCGCTCGCGGAGGACGACAACGCTGATGGCTGACAGCAAGACCCAGGTGGTTGACGTGCTGCTGGTCGAGGACGACCCCGGTGACGTCCTGATGACCAGGGAGGCATTCGAGCACTACAAGATCCGTAACCCGCTGCACGTGGTGAACGACGGCGAGCAGGCGCTGCAGTTCCTGCGCCGGACCGGCGGCTACGCCGAGGCGCCGCGGCCGGGGCTGATCCTGCTCGACCTGAACCTGCCCCGCCGGGACGGCCTCGAGGTCCTCGCCGAGCTGAAACAGGATCCGGGGCTGCGGGTCATCCCGGTGGTGATCCTGACCACATCCCAGGCGGAAGAAGACATCTTGCGCAGCTATGCGCTGCACGCCAACGCCTACGTCAGCAAGCCCGTCGACTTCGAGCGGTTCATGGACGTGATCCGCCAGATCGACAGCTTCTTCGTGACGGTCGTGGAATTGCCTCACTGATCCTGGTTTCGGGAGCGGACCGGATTCCGGGGTAGAACAACCTTCGGATGGATGCTCGAACGAAGCTGGGGTAGCGCCAGGTGGTGCGACTCGATGAGTGGTTCCTGACCGCGGTGGAGCGGGGCAACCCGGCGACGCGGCTGGACAGCCGGCATCCCGGTGGGGTCGCGTGGTCGGCGGGCAACGAGGTCCGCCCGCTCATCCACGGCAGGGCGTACTTCGCCGAGCTACTGTCCCGGGTGGGCGCCCTGGGCCCCGGCGACCTGCTGTTGTTCACAGACTGGCGGGGCGACCCGGACGAGCTGCTGGCCCGGGCCGGGCCTGGCGTGGCGGCCGCCTTCGGCGACGCCGCCCGGCGCGGGGCGGTGGTCCGCGGGCTGGTCTGGCGCTCGCACCTGGACCGGTTCCAGTTCAGCGAGCGGGAGAACCGGCACCTCGGTGAGGAGGTCGATGCCGCCGGCGGCCAGTGCCTGCTGGACATGCGGGTCCGTCCCGGTGGCTCGCACCACATGAAGCTGGTGGTGCTCCGGCACGCCGGCCGGCCGGCGGACGACGTCGCCTTCGTGGGCGGCATCGACCTGTGCCACAGCCGGCGCGACGACGCCGCGCACCACGGGGACCCGCAGCGCCAGCCGATGGCCGCGGTCTACGGGCGGCGCCCGCCGTGGCACGACATCCAGCTCATGATCTCCGGGCCCGCGGTCGGCGACATCGAGACCGTGTTCCGGGAGCGCTGGGAGGACCCTGCGCCGCCGACCCGCAATCCGCTGGGACGGCTGCGCGACCTGGCCGACCGCGTTCAGGACGACCCGCTCAGGCTCCCGCCGCAGCGGCCCGGCCCGCCGCCGTGCGGCCAGCACGCGGTCCAGGTGCTGCGCACCTATCCGCGGCGGCGGCACGGCTATCCCTTCGCCCCGGACGGGGAGCGCAGCATCGCCCGCGCCTACCTCAAGGTGCTGCCCCGGGCCCGGTCCCTGATCTACCTGGAGGACCAGTACCTGTGGTCCGCCACGGTGGCGGAGGTGCTGGCCCGCGCCCTGACGCGGAACGCGGGGCTGCACCTCATCGCCGTGCTGCCGCGCTTCCCGGACACCGACGGCAGGCTGTCGCTGCCGCCGAACCTGCTGGGCCGGGTGCGGGCGCTCGAGACGCTCTACCGGGCCGGCGGGGACCGGGTGGCCATCTACAGCCCGGAGAACGAGGCGGGCGTCCCGATCTATGTCCACGCCAAGGTGTGCGTGATCGACGACACCTGGGCCATCGTCGGGTCGGACAACTTCAACCGGCGCTCGTGGACGCACGACTCCGAGCTGAGCTGCGCGGTCATCGACGAGGCGGAGGAACCCGGGGGCCGTGACCGGGCCATCCCGGTGGGCGCCGGCCTGGGGGACGGCCCGGCGCTGGACCCTGCGCTGGACCCCGCGCCCGTGGCCACGCTGCCCCAGGGTTCCTCGCCGGCCGCTCCGCTGCCCACCGGCGCCGGGCCCTATCCGCGGGCGCTGCGCGTCGCGCTCGCCCGCGAGCACCTCGGCGCGGCGGCCGAGGGCGCCGAGCAGCCGGGCGCCGGTG
>Ga0335078_10012948_pt1 | contig 12362 bp, 13 predicted proteins | sample Lox_Sample_32_FD_206711 | JGI IMG/M metagenome (GOLD analysis project Ga0335078, IMG submission 206711) | Soil microbial communities from Loxahatchee National Wildlife Refuge, Florida, United States - Lox_Sample_3.2 | ecosystem: Environmental > Terrestrial > Soil > Wetlands | place: USA... | reverse complement strand
ACGGCCTGCTCAGGTTCCTCGACAGCCTCTGACCCCCAGGCGCATATGCCGACCTGTCCCGCAGCAATTTCAAATGATCCGACCTGAGGTCGGCATGCCAGCCCGATCGGCATAAAAGGGACGCCGGTATCCGGCGGATCCGCCCACGGTCGACGAGATCGTCGCGGTCATGCGTCAGGCCGGAGACAGTCGTCACGGCCGGCGGATGCGAGGTCTGGTCGTTGTGCTCTGGCGCTCGGGCGTTCGGATCCACGAGGCCCTCTCGCTCGCCGAGACCGATCTCAACGAGCGCCGCGGCAGTCTGCTGATCCGGCATGGGAAGGGCGACCGCCGTCGCGAGGTGGGGATGGACCCGTGGGCATGGTCCGTCTTGGCCAACTGGACCAAGGACCGCACCGGACTGCCGCCGGGACCGCTGTTCTGTGTGATTGATGGCCCGACCCGCGGTCGCGCGTGGTGTGCCACCGCCGTGCGCTCCGAGCTGCGCCACCTCGCGGTTGCGGCTGGCGTCAGGCGCAGGTTTGCGCCCCATCAATTGAGGCATGCGCACGCTGTCGAGCTCTTGCATGAGGGGATCCCGCTGCCGCTGATCCAGCGCCAGCTAGGTCATGCATACCTCTCGACCACCGGCACCTACCTGGAGGGAATCTCCTCGGAGGAGATCATCGGCGCGATGCACGGCCGGAAAGCACCGATGATGCACGCCAGCACCGGGCTCGAGCTCTGACGGGCGCCACTTCTGCGGGAGCGCCACGGCGCTCCCGCACGGCCACACTACCTAATGCAGAATCGCCAAGGAGAAGCCCGCAGCACACCGTCGCTGGTCGTCCGATCCGGCAGCGCGGGTCATCACGACCGCGTTGCTGGCGAAGCGGCAGAGCGTGTGCTTGCATTCCGGCCAGCGTTCGGCAAGCAGGCGGCTTGAACGTGACTGTCCCTGTCTGGCGAAGCGGAACTGTTGACGCATCAGCTGGTCGGAGTAGCGGAATTCGTCCCGCGCATCAGTGAGCTCGAGGGCCCGCGGCACTCCTCCAACGCCTGGCGAAGCGGGCATCTTCGCGAAAAACGTCGCCGACACGCTCCTCGTGCTCAAAGGGAGCAGCGTCGTCGAGACTGCTGCAACTCCACCAGTGCGGCCAGGGGGTCACCTACGGCCGTGCTGGTCTTCGGCGGTGCCTGACCTGTCGCGCGAACGGGGTAGGCGTGAGCGGTTCGTGCGACGGGGACGGCTGGAAGCAGCCTCGTCCTGGCGGTCGCCGAAACTCACCGGCACACCGTGCATCGGTGTCAAGCAGACACCGACCGTAGGACGGATAGGTACGAACCACCGATGAACGCCGGGCGTTGTGGATCGCATCGTGGTTACTGGTCAATCAGAAAGCGGATCGAATTGTCCACCGTGGAGTCTCAGGTTCATGTGACTCAGGTCTATGTGAGCGCTCACACCATGGTTCCCCTCCATACTCTGGTTTTCCGTGTGAGCGCTCACAAACCCCCCGTGTAGCGCGCGCCAGATCTCTCGACGCAGGGGGCGTCTCGGCGATGACGGCTTGCCGCGTGATTCTGACAATCCCCAGATGAGTCAAAATCGTGCGCAAAGTGCGAAGAAATCGCGTACTGCATTTCATTGATCGAGCGCAAATAGCGGGGTTACAATCCAACTCGGGCGTCATCCGGTGTGTTTCGCGCCGCGATGCCGGGGACCGCAGTTTGTTCGTCGGTAACAGGGTTGGAGAGGGTGAGATGGTGGAGCGAGCACATGTGCGCTGTCCGGTCTGCAGATCGGTAGTGCCTGCGATGTTGTTGTGGGCCGTCGGTGACGCGTGTCCACGCTGCCACCGGGCGCTGCATGTCGCCCGGCGGCGACGCACCCCCGGCGGGTTGTTTGGCAACACACTCAAACTGCAAGCAGCCCGCTCCTCCGCAGACGCGGGTCGCGCGCAAGACGGGCGATGAGCGCAGCCCGCGGCGATTCGATCAGCGCCGTTCAGGCAACGCACGAACAAGCCGTGGCACGAACGCTCGAACGGGCTGGCTGATCGGGCTGCACGAGAACGCTCCGACGGCGCAACGCCCAGTACAGCAGACGGCTTTCTAAAGCCGTAGCCCGTCCGAGCCCGGCGCGAGGAGACGCTGTGACCGAGCCCCGGGGTTGCCCCGCACGGGATCGCGCAGCCCGGCGCGAGCGGCCATGGGGAGTACCCGCCAACTGACGCCGTGCAGCCTCGACGGCTACTCACTCTTGATCCGAGCGGGGAGCCACGCGCCATCGTCCCGCGCGAGCAGAGCTTGCCACTCAAGAACGTCAGCCATAGAGTCGCCCCATGCCGCGATTCGATATGAATGCGAAGGTAGCGCTCGTCACAGGCGGAGCACGCGGGATTGGGTTCGAGACCGCCAAGGCGCTTGCCAGGCGGGGAGCCTCGGTGGTGATCCTCGATGTCGATGCCCAGGCGGCGAGTTCGGCTGCTGAGAGCCTGTCCAACAGGCACGCGCTCGGCGTTGGCGCGGATGTCAGCGACCGTGGCGCGATCCAGCACGCTGCCGCGCGCGCAGTCGAGCAGTTCGGGCGGCTCGACATCGCGGTGGCGAATGCGGGCGTTGGACCAAGTTACGTGACCGTTCGAGCGACGGCCGTCGAGCGGTTCGATCGGGTCATCGACGTGAATCTCATGGGTGTGGTTAACACGGTGCGCGCGACGCTGCCTGAGATCGTCCGCAACAGCGGACACCTCGTCTTGGTCTCATCGGTGTATGCATTCCAGAACGGGGCTGGCGTTGCGTCCTACGCGATGAGCAAGGCTGCTGTCGAGCAGCTTGGGCGAGCGCTGCGCCTCGAGCTGGTTCCGCACGGCGCGAGCGCGAGCGTTGCCTACTTCGGCCTGATCGACACCGATATGGTGCACCGGACCATCGACGGGGACCCCGCCGTCAACCAGCTGTTCGGTGCGCTCCCGAAGCCGTTGGTAAAGCGCCTGCCGCCGAATCGGGCCGGCGAAGCAATCGCGCGGGGGATCGAGCGACGTTCTCCCCGCATCATCCGCCCTCGCCTGTACGCAGGGATTTCAGCGTTGCGCGGGATCGTAAGTCCGCTTGCCGATCGTAAGATGGAGCGCGACAAGCGCGTACAAGCCGCGATCCGTGAGTTCGATCAGCGCGCCGATCAGGAACAGCCCCTCACGGCCTAGAACCGCGAGGGACAGGCCGTGCGACCTGCGATTCAACCCGAGGCCGACAACGGAACCCCGTGATCAGCGCGAGCGCGTTGCGCGACGCTCGCGCTGCCGCTTCGGGGCTACTTGCAGCACTCTCGATCGGCCCGATCAGGCTGTCCGAGACTGCTGCTCTGGAACGTTCTGAGTAGTCTCGCCGGACAGCGGCATGGCGGACGTGGCTCGCTCGAGTTCGTTCCAAACCAGCAGTCTCGGCGGCTCTGATTTGTTCGCCGGTGACTGCTGGAACTAGCCCGAAGCAGCAGTCCGGTGGAGCCGGATTCACCTTTCACGCCGAGCGAGCAGCGTCACTACGACCGACTTGACCCTCAGCCCTGCTCGGCTCCCGCTCCGTCGTAGTCGGCCAGCACGGTGCGAACGCGGTCCACTGAGCGGCTGGCCAAATCCTGCGTTTCGACAAGGACCCAGCCCATGAGAGCCTTCAGGCGCGGGTAGCGAGCACTTTCCTCGGCGGCGGCTATGACCGCTTTACGCAGCTCGGTCGGGCGGCCACGGTGCTCGTCGAGCGCCGGGCGCCGCAGCACTGCTGACTCGAAGGGGTTCTCGCCGTGTTGTCCGCGACCTCTCCCCTGGAGCAGCCTGACAATCACGTGCGCGGGCACGACGTACCAGACTGCTGCAACTCGTCCTGATCCCCCTCGGTGCATCTGCACCAGCGCGCAAGTCTCGGCTCACGGTCGCGTGATCGACCCCGAGCACCTCGCCGATACGCTCGCTACATCTGCGCGCCCATCAGTTCCCGGTCGCTGCCGCCTTCCCTAGTCCACCGCTCGACGAAGCGCCGGCGGCGACGCCGGCGCTCCACTGCTTGTGCTCTCTACACGGCGATTCTGACCGAAGTTACACTCCAGCGCAGCCTCGCGGTGGGCCTTTTCCTCCCCCCTTATCGCCCTAGCGGGACGACGGGCGCGACGACTCGGCCGAACGTCGAGTTGATCACCGCCGCGAACGAGGCGTACCAGGCGGCGATCGCGGTCGCGAGACCGACGTAGCCGCCGATCTTGATCGTGTTGTTGGTGACGGACGTGCCGCCGACCAGCGAGGCGTTCCCGAGCCCGAGGAGCAAGAACGTGATCGCCAGCAGGACGAACACCAGCGCGACCGCCCCGGTCGTGCGCAGCGACGCGACGAACATGTAGACGGTGAAGATCCCCCACGTGTACAGGTACAGCGAGAGCCCGGCGAAGACGTCGCCCTTTTGCGCGACCACCCCGGCCACGCCGAGCTGGACGATCAGGAAGAACGAGATCCAGAACGCGCCGTAGGAGCAGAAGGCGACCGCCCCGAACGTGTTCCCGGTCCTGAACTCCCAGATCCCCGCGACGAGCTGGGCGATGCCCCCGTAGGCGAGCGCGAGCCCGGCGACCATCGGCAACAGGCCGCCGCCGACCAGGCTGCCGTGGCCGACCAGGCCGGAATTGATCATGCTGAGCATGAAGGTCGTGCCGGCGAATGCGGCGAGCCCGAGCGGACCCGGGTCGGCGGGCGTCCAGCCAGCCGACCGGCCTCCGGTGAGATCGGGCGCCGGCGCCACGTCGGCCTCGCGCGGCCCGATGTTTGCAGCTTCCATCGAAGCCTCCTCATGAGAGGGTTGACAGTCGGCGTAATACCTTGCACCCGCTCGGGGCGCGGCTCAAGAGGGAGATCGTTGAGCGGACGGGTTATCACGGCGAGCGGCCGCGAACGCACGATGAACGGTTACCGCCGAACGGCATTCTGCCGCCCGACGGCCACCGAAGCGAGCCCGTACAACCCCGCCGCCCGGTCTGCGCCCCAGGCGAGTGGCCGAGACCGGTCGGGGGTTGCGTATCCCGCCCCGCCTGGGCAGCCCCGACCTCCGCCAAAGGCAACGCCTCTCAGCAGGCGAACAACTTCCGAGAGCCTGCTGCGGTGTTCGAAACCGCCCAGGAGCAGGGCCGTCTTTTGCGCCCCACTCCCTGCGCTCACCCCCAAACGGAGAGGAGAGCCCGAAAAAGTTGGACCCTAGGCTAGGCTAATCGCCCGCCGTGCTGGCCCAGCGTGGTTGAAGCGCGACGATCGCGAGTGCGATCAGCGCCAGTCCCATCCAGGCGGCAATGTAGATAAACGCGGCGGCTGGCGAGACGGCTGTCCAAAGCACGCCCGCGATCGCGCTGGCAGCGAGATTGCCGATCGCCTGAATGGTCGCCAGGAGCCCGAAGGCCGAGCCCCGCAGCCGATCGGGGGCAAAGAGCGCGACGGCCGCGCTCTCGGCCGTCTCTCCACAGCCGATGCCAATACCCGCGAGCACGAAGCAGATGCCAAGCAGCACGAAGGACCCAACCGCTGGCCGCTAGACCCACGTATGCGAGCAAAAAGCAGGCTGCGCCAGCAGCCAGGATCCGAACCATGCCGCGCCGGTCGCCAACGTGTCCGGCGGGGATGCTCGACAGGGTTGCCGCGAGGTTGTAACCGGCGTAGAGCACCAGCGCGAGTTGCACCGCAGAGGTGTGCGAGCGGCCGGATTCGAGCAGGTCGGTTGCTCGCAGGATCAACAGCGTCGCCGCCAGGTTTCCGATCTCAAACGCCGCCGCTGCCGCCAACAGTCCCCCGAGACGGCCGCGCAGCAACGGTCGCACCCGAAGCCGGATCGACTGATGTTCGCGAACCGTCGGTTTCGCCGTGTGCCTGATCGCGTACACGATCGCGACCGCCGCGAGCAAACCCGGAATCACCGACAGCAGGATCGCCGAGCGCACCCCGATCAATCCAACCAGCGCGATCGCAACCAGCGGCCCGCCGATCGCACCGAGGTTGTCCATCGCCCGCTCAAAGCCGTATGCCCTCCCATACGCGCCAGCCGAGACGACATCGGCCAACAGGGCGTTGCGTGCTGGGACTCGTAGGCCCCGAGCCGTCCCATGCCCGCCCGCAACACCGCGACTTGCGCGACGCTGCCCGCGGCGCCGATCATCGCAGACAAGACCGCCGTCGTGGCGTAACCGCCGACCGCCACCGAGCGCCGTCGCTCCGGATCGTCAGCAAGCGCGCCGCCAGCCAGCCGCGCGGCACCAGCCAGACCGTCAGCGACGCCCTCGATCACACCCAACGCCGACGCGGGCGCGTGCAAAGTGCTGGTCAGGAAACTCGGAAGCAGTGAGGTCGGAACCTCGTGACCGAGATCGGAAAGCAGACTCGCAAGACCGATCCCGCGAACCCCCGGCGTCAACCACCGACGCTCGGCCACGTCCTGTGTACCGACGCTCACCCGCTGATCCCTGCAAAGCCCTACCCAGCAGCGCGTTCTGACTGGTGGATTGATCGAGAACGAGCAGCGGGCTCGTCGCTGCCGCCTTTGAGCATGAGGCGGGGTGTCACCGACGTCGTCGCGAAGACATCCGCTTCGCCAGGCGTTGGAGGAGCGCCGCGAGCCCTCGAGCTCGCTGATGCTCGGGACGAAACGGAGGAGCCTTGGCGGCGTGCACATCGGCCGGCGCGAGGCGCCTCGTTTTCGTCCAACTGGGAAGAGCTCGGAGCGCTCGAGCTGCTGCGTGCTCGATGACAAGAGCGACAGCGCGGGGCGCTTGCTGCCCGGCACGAGTCACGCGATCGGCAAGCACCTTCGCGACCGCGGAGCCGGCGCCGGCGTCGCACCCGAGTTCATGTCAAACCAGAACTCCGCGCTTGTCGACATAACGGTTGGATGGTCGAACGACGCGCCGTGTCCCGAGATTGGCGAATGGGAGGTGCGCAGCGACGCACGGGTCGACGCGCGCTTTCACTTCCGCGCGGGTATCCCGAGCCTGGTGCCGTGGCTGGTTGTGTCTGGAGCGACGGCCTCCGGCTCGGTGTGACGGCCCGCCGACACTGCCGCGAGTTCGTGGGAGGAGCAGCCTGGGGTGCGTTGGGCTCCGTTTACCGGCGGCGCGTCGTGGATCGGATGTCCGTGACCTGGTTGTGACGGTCTTAGGTTTCGCTGGGTCCGAGCAAAAGCTGGGTTCGGTACTTCGGCGCGAGAGCCGTAGCCTTGGCCACGAACGCCGCCTGCGCGTCCCCGTCGAGCGGAGGCGGCGCCTGCGTGCGGTGGGCCAACGGAACGCCGATCTCGCGGAAGAAGTCCTCCTGTCCGGCGGGGGCGCAGAGGCAGAGCATCCGTGCGGGGCGATCGCTTGCGTTGCGAAAGACATGTGGGGCGTTGGCCGGAATATTGACGGTGTCCCCAGTCCTCGCGGTCGACGTTTGCCCGCGGAAGGTCAGCTCGATCTCCCCGTCGATGATGCTGAACATCTCCTCGAAGTCGTGGCGATGCGGGGGCGGGCCTCCGCCCGGCGGGACGTGCATGTCGATCAACGTGTAACGCCCGGCCGTATCGCGGCCGGACAGCAGGATCGTGTACGTGTCGCCGACGACACCGAGGTGCTCCAGCGATTCATCGCGGTCGGGGCTCGCCGTGGCGAGCCTGCGAGCGGGGTCGTCGGGCGGGATCTGGCCCGCGGGCGTTTGGCCCGGCGAGGTGTCGGTCATTGCTGCTCTCCTGTCGCTTGGGGATGTCGACGCGCAAACAAGGGTCACTCGGGTCCGTTGAGCAGGAGCGCGGCCGTGCCGAGCATGACGGCTGCCGTGGTGCCGTGCACTCCGTAGGCGGTTGCCTTCGGGCCGTCGTGCCGCAGCACGATGGTCGCGTCGCCGATCGGGATGATGCTGGCCGCGGCCAGGTACCTGCCCAGAATGTGCGGCTTTCCGGTTGCGAGCAGGACGAACGCGACGACGCCAGAGGCGATGTCCCGCACGCCCTTGACCGCAAGGTAGGGGTCGCCGGCCGGGCCGCCTTGCTCGTTGGTGATCCCGTACGCGGCTGCCGCTGCCTTCGGCGCGACCAGGAAGCGGGCGCCGATGACGATGATGCCTGCGCCCAGCAGCCCAGATAGTGCGTTACCGATCTTCGTCGGCACCACGGCACCATGTGTTCTCCCTGTGTTTCTAGCTTTCATTGGCGGCCCTCTTCTAAGCCGTTGCCGGTTTCCGTCGCGGTCCTGGAATTGCGCGGGGTGCGCAGGCCGAGGAGCTTGCCGGCGGCCGCCAGGATCGCGAACAGCGCTCGGTCCAGCGCGCGCGGTAGGGGCGTCGGGTGCTCGACGTCGGGGAATCGGTTGATCACGCGGGCCGCCGTCAGAAGGTAGGTGAGCCCCTCACGCCCGGTGTTGTTGGCCGCGGTGATCTCGGCGAGGAACTCCTCGAAGCGACCCGCTGGTCGTATCTCCGCGAGGAACCGCAGCTCGCCGTCGCCGGCGTTGCGTGGGAGATGCCTCGCGCCGGGCTCTACCACGAACGAGTCCCCCTCCGTGAGCAGATGTTGCTTCCCGTTGACGGTCAGCTCCAGAGTGCCCGAGAGCACCTCAAACCGCTCGCGCTGAGCTGGATGGGCGCTTGTCGGGCGTCGGCTGGGACCGGGCGCCGCGGTGTCCTGGATCCTCACGAGCTCCCCGCCGCTGTCGCGCGCGGCCTCGAGCACTTGGTATCGCTCGCCGAACCGCTTGTCGTAGAGCTCGTCACCCGTGGTGAACATACGGCCTCCAATCAAGACATCTAGCAGTGCTAGATAATCTATCATCGCATTGCTAGCGTTGCAAGGACTTCTGTCGGCGGTACAGTTGAGGGATGTCGGTTCAGGACCGTCGAGCCCGCGAGAGACAGCAGCGCGAGCGGCTGATCGTCGCCACCGCGCGCGAACTCGCCGAAGCAGAAGGCTGGGACGCGGTGACGACGCGGCGTCTGGCCGAGGCGATCGAGTACAGCCAGCCGGTCCTCTACAGCCACTTCTCCGGCAAGGACGCGATCGTCCGGGCCGTCGCGCTAGAGGGGTTCACCCAACTCGCCACAACCCTTCGCGACGCCCGACACGTAGCGCGCTCGCCGCGCCCCGCGCTGCTCGCCCTCGCGCGCGCCTACCTGGAGTTCGCGCACACGCGGCCCGCTCTCTACGACGCGATGTTCACCCTCGCCGAGCTCCCCTTCGCACAGCCCGACACGCCCGGCCCGCTCCACCAGGCGTTCGCCGAGCTTCGACAAGCACTCGCGCCGTTCGCCCCGCCGCGCAACGTCGACACGCTAGCGGAGGTCGTCTGGAGCGCGTTGCACGGCCTCGCGACACTCTCCCGCAGCCACCGACTCCGGCCCGACCACGCCGAACAGCGCCTCGCCCTACTCGTGCGCACAGCGACCACGAGCGAGCGACGCTCTTCGTGACCCCGCGCGGCCGCATGGCCAAAGCGACCGGCTTGCGCAGCAGCGCCAGACGATCCGCGCCCCCGGCGGGGCAGACCTGCATCCATAACGTCACGGGCATCTTGAAGCCAGCGACAGCGGTCTCGGAACGCGCGGAAAGTGTGCACGAGTCGGCTCCGCCAGCCTCTCCCGCCGGTATGCCCGGATGAGAGTCGCGCATCCCGCGCGAAGCGCGTCTCTCGTCTGCGGACCGAGGATGCTCGTGCCGAGCGATAAGCAGGTCCCACCAGCGGCAGTCCTTGGTTGGGCTCGGTCATACGAGCGAATGGAGCTCAGTGCTGCCGTTCGCCCAGCTGTGCCGCCAGGATGCATGCCGCGTGTGCTTGCGGCGATCTGAAAGCGGAGGACCTGTCTCGGTCGCCGTCGGCGCGCTGGTACCGAAGAGCCGCGCAGCGACGCTGCGCCGTCTCCTCAGCCGGGCTTTCGGCCGCCCCAACTCCCGCTCGTGGACAGACCTTTTTCCCGACAGTCAGCGCGCGAAGCGGGACGCTAGGCGAGGAGCCAGCGAAATGCTCGTCGCTCAGCAAGAGCAGAACTGGCGCGGGCATCGTGTGAGACGATTGGGCGCGTGTCGTTGACTCTCGGACCAGGTCCGCTGGGGAACCGGCCCGCCGGTATCTACAACCGTGAGTTGCCGATCGGGGAAGGCCTTCTGTATCTCGAGCCCTCGCTGAGACGGATCCGCGGTCACGCCGGTGATGAGATCGTTGTGGACAGCCGACACGCACGTTTGCTCTATGAGCACGGTCGTCTGCCGATCTACATGTTTCCCCGCGATGAGGTGCGCACCGAACTCCTCGAGCCCAGTGAGCGCTCGACCGAGTCAGCGAACAAGGGCCCGGCGCGGTGGTGGGATCTGAGGCTCGGCGAGCGGGTGCTCCAGTCCGCGGCCTGGGAGTACCCCGCAGCGCCGGCTGGCGCCCCGCCGCTCGGGGGATTGATCGCATTTCGCTGGGACGCCCTCGACGCATGGTTTGAAGAGGACGAGCCGGCGATCGTTCACGCGCGCGACCCATATCACCGGGTCGACGTTCTCGACTCCTCGCGCCGAGTCCGGATCGGTCTCGACCGTGAGCTGCTTGCCGAAACCGATCGCGGCAAGGTGATCTTCGAGACGAGTCTGCCTGCCCGCTGGTATGTGCCGTCCGAGGACGTCCGCGCGGAGCTGCTCCCGAGCCAGACGCGTAGGGGATGTGCCTACAAGGGCTTCGCCTCCTATTTCTCGGTTCGTATCGGGGATCGGATCGAGCAGGACCTCGCCTGGACCTACGAGCAGCCACGACGGGAGGTCGCGCCGATCGCTGGCATGTTCTGCTTTTTCAACGAGCGGGTGGACATCGAGCTCGACGGTGGGCTCCAGGCGCGCCCACTCACGCCGTGGTCGCCGAACTGGCCGGGGCCGAGATCGGACGGGCCACCCGTCATCTCCGGCTGACCGAACCCACATTTGCTGTCGTGGCTCCTATAGAGCACTTCTGCTAGGGCCGCGGATCCCGCGCGGAGCAGGTTTCCTCGTGAGATGGAGCGAGACGCCCCTTCCGGACCAGACGCAGGCGCAGCGTAGTTCTCGGTCCTTTGCCATCGGTGATCGAGGCAACCGCACTCAGAGTTCGTGCCGCCCGTGGGCGGGCTAGGACGCGGGGTCGGGGCTGGCTGCAGGTCAGGGGGTTAGTGCCGGCTCCGAGACGCGGGTTGGCACTGGGGACCTCGCGGGCGCGATGGTGCTGTCGGGGGGTGAAGCTTCCGGCGTGACCACCTTAGGGCCAGAGCAGTCCCATCTCGAAGCTCAGGACTGTGCCGGTAATCACCCCGACGGCGAACAACGTGAGCATCACCTTCGACCAGCGGCGGGCGAGCGTCAGGTAGAGCTGATCCCCGCGTCGGTGGCCCAGCCACTCGATGAACAGCACCATCGCCGGAAACGGGATCCCGAAGGCGACCAGCGGAATGTGCACCGCGAAGGAGAGCGCCTGCATCTGCCGCGCCTGCAGCAGCTAGTGCTGATCGATCGGCGCGAACGCGGCGAGGAGGTGCATGCCACGGTCAGGGCTCTTCGACCAGACGCGGAGCGGTCGGCTGCAAAGCTCCGCTCACCGATGGTTCGCGGGCACGGCTCCTCTTCCAGGCGACCGCCAGGAGCAGAAGTGCGATGATTGCTGCCGTCCAGGCCAGCAGTCTGAGGATGTCCGGACCCACCCCCTGCCCGCCGAAATAGAGGATGCTGCGCTCGGCGTTGACAGACTCGGCGCCGATCCAGAAGTGGTTGAGGAAGCGCCAGAACGGTGGGAGCAATTGGGCCGTGTAGGTGGCGCCCAGGCTCGGGATATTCAGGAACACGAAGATCGCCAGAGACACGAACAGGGCGAGCGGACCGATGCGCACCTGGAACAGGCGCGTGATCAGACCGATGACGAACGCATACAGGGCTCCGACGCAGATGAAGGCGACGATCGTCCCGAACGAGCCGGTATACGTGCCCCACCCGAGCCCGCCGATCAGGTAGGCGATCGTCGGCACGAGCGCGGCGATCGCTGCGATCATTGGGTACAGGCGGCTGGGCAGCAGGTCAGGAGCGGCCGTGTAGAGGAGGCTCACGGCCAGGTAGCCGCAGATCGTGCACACGATTATGAACAGGAATACGCCCAGCCCGATCTCGTCACCAGCCGGCAGGGGCCGAACGTCCCGCACGATGAGCTGGTTTCTTTGCGCCGCGGTGAGGTTTTGGGCCAGCGTTTCCGCCGCCGTGGCGACGAGCCGGCCACCAGCCTCGGCGACGATCACGGTTGCTGGCTGCCTGGGGTTTGCGGTGGGCACGAAGGCGGCGTCGAGGTCGCGCTTACGGACATCGCGCGTCGCTTCGGCGACAGTCTGCACCTGGCTGATCAC
>Ga0335078_10012947_pt1 | contig 12363 bp, 10 predicted proteins | sample Lox_Sample_32_FD_206711 | JGI IMG/M metagenome (GOLD analysis project Ga0335078, IMG submission 206711) | Soil microbial communities from Loxahatchee National Wildlife Refuge, Florida, United States - Lox_Sample_3.2 | ecosystem: Environmental > Terrestrial > Soil > Wetlands | place: USA... | reverse complement strand
GACGATTACCCTATCCGCCTCGATGACTCGCCCTGTGTCCAGGGCGACCACATACCTTTCGTCCCTTCTCTCCACGTCCCTTAAGCGGGTCCCGGTGAGGACCGTGAGGCCCTCGTGCCCCCTGATCTCGTCGAGGAACGTGCGGAAGCCGATCCTGCAGTTGGCGATGCGGGCCATGAGGCCGCCGGCTTCCCGCGCCGCCTCGACGATTGTCACGGTATGGCCTGCCTTCAGGGCGACTTTTGCAGCCGATACGCCGCTTATGCCGCCGCCGATCACAAGGATGTTCATATCGCTCTCTTCTCTCCCGTCAGATAGAGGAGCACCTCGGTAAAGTAGACGATCTTCCTCCCCTTGGAAAAGGTCTTGAGGGCCATGTGGCACAAGGGGCAAAAGACGACGATGCTTCCCTTCGCCTGCTCATCGATGAGCCTGGAGAGCTTTTCCGTGGCCTTCTTGTTCGCGAAGAACTGGCCTCCCCCGCAGCAGCGGTCCCTCATCCGCCCGCCTGCGATTTCTCCGCCAAAGGAGGTAATCACCTCTTCCATGACGTACCCGTTCCTGATGGCGGTCTCCCGGGGCCTCAGGAGCACGCAGCCGTAGTACGGCGTGAATACCTTGCCCTTGAGATCCCTCTCCACATTCAGGCCTGCCAAGGCTTCTTTGTCGAGGAGGTCGAGGGGGCTGAGCACCTCGAACCTGTTCTCCCCGTTCGCCTCCTTCAAGTTCCTCATGCATGCGGGACAGGGAGCGATAATCTCCCTGCACAGCCCGCCGGCTTTCTTCAGGTTCTCGGCGGAAAGGGCCACGAGCTCCTTCCTGTCCCCATACTCCAGGGCCCCGCAGCAGTTCCATTCGGGAATCTCCTTCAGCGTATGGCCCATCTTCCTGAAGATCGCCCGAACGTCCCGGTCCAGCCTGCGGGCCGAGCCGGAAAGGGAGCATCCCGGATAATATCCGTACTCCATCTAAGCCTTCTCCTCGTTCCCCGGTGCCCCGGCGCCCCTTATCCTCCGCACCCTGTGGGGCAGGTGGACGCTCATGTACTCAATCCATCGCGTCATGTGCTTCAGGTACCCTTCTTTCACGAGAAAGGGCACGGCCATGAGAAAGACGTACGGCTCGTAAACCCTTCCCCAGATGCGCAAGGAACTTTTGAACGCCTTCTCGAAGGGGGAGGCGACCCCCATCTCTTCCCTCAAGGCCCTCACGACCTCCGCTATGCGTATGTTCCAGGGACATTCGCTCGTGCAGCGGTAGCAGCTCGTACAGTTCCTCACGAGCACGTCCGATTCCTCCACCGGCTGGCCGAGGAAGAGACTCGTGAGCAGCCCCTGGGGGTTCGAGTCCACCCCTAAGTCATTCACGGTGCAGACGGATGCGCATATCTTGCAGCCCAGGCAGACCGAGAAGTCCTCCCGGCGATAGCCTGCAAGGGCAAAAACCTTCTTGTGCCGCTCCTTGATCATCTGCTCCTGCCCGTTTCCATCAGTCCTCAGCATCTTTCAGCTCATCTTCGAGGAAGGTGACGTACGGCACTGGCTCGTCGAGACTCCTGCCTGACACGTAGGAGAAGAGGGATTGGAGCCTCTCCGATACGCCCTTGAAGTACTTCGTGAGAGGGATGCCCTGGGGGCAGGCCTCTTCGCAGGCCCCGCACCCCACGCACGTCTGGGACACATGGAACATGCGGATGAGGTGGAAAAGCTCCTTCCCCTGGGGCAGGTCAGTGGAGCCCGCGCGAAAGACCTTGTTGAGAAGGGCGTCTCCCTTGGGCAGGTAGTCGTCGCCGTTGAAAACGCAATCCACGCAGTAGCAGACCGGGCACATGGCCTTGCAGTTCTTGCAGAGGATGCACTTCGAGAAATCCCGCGAAAAGGCTGCCATGTCAGTGCGGAAGGGCTCCCCAATCCCTGCGGCCTCTCCGAGGAGCATCTCAACGTCTGCCTCCTCGGCCTCGCCTTCCAGGAGGGACATGAAATCCTCCCCCCTCTCGGTGTAGGCAAATGCCCAGAGTCCTCCTTCTTTGTCGATGCGCACACCGGCATCCCCCACAACCCCCCGCTTTTCCCTGCACGCGGCGCAGGCAAGGCGTCCGTCGGTTTGCTCCTTGAAATATTCCCTCAGTTGTTCTGCTTCCCCAGGGATACCTTCGGTCTGCCCCTTCGAAGAGACTGCGCCGAAGCAATCCATGGAGACGGCGACGATGTCCTCCCTCTCCATCTGTGAGAGCTTCTGCAGCTCCACATACGCCCTTATCTCGCAGGGCCTGAGGAGGAGGATGATCTTCGATCCCTTGGCAAACAACCTCCGGAGGTAAAGGGCGCTGTTCAGGGCAAAGACAGGGTTGAGAAGGGAGAGGCCTTCCACCTTCTCTTTGAATAGACGAAGGCTCACCCCCTCATCCGCCTTCTCGAAGCCGAGGACAAGGTGCAGGTCGTCCCCGAGGAAGCGGTTGAGGCCGTTTTCGATAGTCTCCCTGCTAACGCGTTTTCCCCGCATCTTTAATTTTCCTTTATCTCGTTGTACATGGTCGTCACCTTGTCGACAAAGCGGCGCGCCTCGGCGGCGCTCACCCAGAAGAGCCTGAGCCGGTCCTTCATGGCGAAGACGTCGAACAGCTCCTTCAGGGCAGCCACCTTCCGTCTGGTGAAATAGTTGCCCTTGATGAAGTGGCAGTCGCCCGGATGGCACCCCGCCACGAAGACCGCGTCCGCCCCTTCCATGATCGCCTTGATGATGAAAGCGGGGTCCACCCTGCTCGAACAAGGCACCTGGACGAGCTTCACCCCATCGGGATACTTCATCCTCAGGCTACCCGCCATCTCGGAAGCCTTGAACGTGCAGTAGGAGCACGCAAATCCGATGATCTCAGGGTTTCGATCGGCCTTCTCTGCTGTCATTTCTCCTTCCTCCTTCACATCGCCTCCAGGAGCGCGCTGATCTCGTCGTTGAGGATGCTGTCGCCGTGCCCTTTCAGGGTGATGGCTGATGAGGGGCACGTGCTCACGCAGAGGCCGCACCCCATGCAGGCCGCCTCTTCCGTATGGACCACCCTCTTCGCCTCGTCATACTTTATGGCGGAGGCCACGCACGCCTTCTCGCACAAACGGCAGCCGCTGCACCTTTTCTCGTTCACCAGGGAGATGAAAGGGTCCACGAAGGCGTATCCCAGGTTGAGGAGGCCGAAGAGCTTGACTGCCGAGGCCCTCCCCTGGTTGATGGAGTCCTCGATGTCCTTGGGCCCGGAGCAGGCCCCCGCGATGAAGATGCCCTTCAGGGCCGTATCGTAGGGCCTGAGCTTCACGTGGGCCTCGAGGAAGAACCGGTCCTTGTCGAGGCTGATCTTGAGGAGCGTTGAGATGTGCCGGTTGTCCTCGGGCGGCGACATGCCCACGGAGAGCACGGCAAGGTCGAACTGGCGCTCGAAGGGCTCGGCGAAGAGCGTATCCTCACCCCTCACGAGCAAGGCCCCGGGGCCGGGGATAATCTCAGCCACATTCGCCCTGGTGAAGAGCACGCCCTTCTCCTGGGTGTCCTCGTAGAACTCCTCTCCGCCCAACGGATGCGCCCTCACATCCATGTAGAAAGACTCAACGTAGGCGTCTTTATATCGCTCCTTGATCGCGTCCGCCACCCTCAGGGCATTGATGCAGCAGACCCTGGAGCAGTAGGGCTTCCCTATCTGCTCGTCCCTCGAGCCCACGCAGTGGAGGATGGCGACCCTCGGCGCATCCGGCAAGGTCATGCTCGCGCCGGCTTTCTCGAAATCGAGGGTGGTGATGATCCGCTCGTCCCTGCCGTAGCCAAGCTCCGGCTTGAGTGTGGGATCGAAGGCAGAGAACCCGATGGCCACGATGACCCCTCCCGCGACGATGCGCCGCTCCCCTGCAGGCGTGTCGAGGGTAGCCGCGTAGTTCCCGAAAGAACCTTCGAAGGCGCGTATGGTCGCCGACGTAATGATCTCCACGTTCGCGCGGCGGGCAAGCTCCTCTTTCATGGCCTCCACGACCGCGGCCCCGTCCTTCCGGCTGGGCCAGAAGTCCTTGAGGGCCCTCACGTGGCCGCCAAGCTCCGCCTCCTTCTCCACGAGGAAGACCTCCATGCCCATGGTGGAGAGGAAGAGGGCTGCGGAGAGGCCGGAGACGCCGCCGCCTATGATGAGGGCCGACTTGACCACATCCACCCGTTTTTCTTCGAGGGGGACGTAGTGGGACGCGGAGGAGAGTCCTGCAAGGATAAGCCTCCGCGCCTTCTCCGTGTTGGCTGCCACGTCATCTCCCACCCAGGAGCAGTGCTCCCTTATGCCGACCCTCCGGAGAAGGAAAGGGTTGAGGTTCGACTTCTTCAGGAGGTCCTTGAAAAGCTCCTGATGGAGCGATGGGGTGCAGGAAGCGATGATCACGCGATCAAGGCCGTGTTTCCCGATGCTCTCGGCGATCATATCCTGACCGGGCTCCGAGCAGACGAAGGGGTAATCCTCTGCCACGGCCACGGTCGTGTAGCTCTTGAAATAGGCGCTCAACCGCTTCACATCGACGGTGTGCTTGATGTTGTGGCCGCAGTGGCAGATGAAGATGCCCGTTTTCATCGGTAGAGATACTCCATGCACCTGGACGCCGCCTCGCCGCCGGAGGCCACGGTATCAGGCACGTCCTTCGGCCCCGAGGCCATGCCGCAGACGAAGATGCCTTCCACGCTCGTCTCGGAAGGCGCAATCGCTGAACCCCCCTTGATGAAGCCGTAGTCGTCCCTTTCCACGGACATGACGTCGCACAGCGCGGCCGTTCCCTTACGCGGCCGGACGCCGGTGGCGAGGACCACGAGGTCTACCTCCTTCTCGCACACCTCTCCGCTCAGCATGTCCTCTACGCGGACGAGGAGGCCGTTCTCTCCCTGCACCACTTCTCCGGGGATGCCCTTGATGTAGAAGACGCCCGCCTCCTGGGTGCTCTTGTAGAATTCCTCGTAGCTCTTGCTGTAGGCACGCACGTCGATATAGGAGACGTAGATCTCGGCATCGGGCACCCTGTCCTTCACGATGCTCGCATGTTTCGCGGTGTACATACAGCATACCCTGGAGCAGAAGCGAGCCCCGCTTTGCCTGTCCCGGGAGCCGACGCATTGAATGAAATAGAAGCGCTTCGGCCTCTTCCCCTTCCAGACAATCTCCCCGCCTGTGGGACCCGTGACCGAACAGATCCTCTCGAACTCTAGCCCTGTGCACACTCCTTCCAGCCTGCCGTAGCCGAACTCGGCCTTTTCCGTGGGGTCGTAGAGGTCGAAGCCCGGGGCGAGGACGATGCCGTCAAAGTGGCGCTCCACTACCTCGTCCTTCATGGCATAGTCGATTGCCCCAACATCGCACCGCCTTGCGCACTCCCCGCATTCGATGCACCCCTCGATCCGGCTCGCCAGGCACCGGCTAGCCTCGGCGCGGGCATCGGCCTCTCCGTATCCGAGGGCCACTTCCCGGAAATCTGCGATCCTCGCCTCTATCGGCTCGTCAGGGGCCCCTGCCCTGGGAGAGGCTGCGACGCTTCCCTTGAGACCCTCCACCTCGGACGAGGTCAATCGCTCCGGGCCTTTCCGTCCGGCTTCCCCTTCCCCGATGGGCTCTCCCTTGAGATACCTGCTGATGGCGCGAGCAGCAGCCTTGCCGGCGGCGATGGCGTCGATCACGTAGGCGGGCCCGGTGCACACGTCTCCACCGGCAAAGACACCTTCCACGTTGGTGGCACCGGTGAAGGGATCGGCTTCTATGGTCCCGTCCTTTCGGAGGGCAAGACCGAGATCTGCGGCGAACGCGGTCACTGCAGCCTGCCCGAGGGCGCAGATCGCGGTATCCACAGGAACGATCGTCTGCGAGCCCTCGATTGGCATGGGACGCCTCCGGCCGCTTGCATCGGGCTCGCCAAGCTCCATGCGCACGCATTCCATGGCGGTAAGTCTCCCGTCCTCACCGATGAAGCGTATTGGCTGGGTGAGGAAAAGGACTTCTATGCCTTCCTCCAGCAGGGCTTCCACTTCCTCCTCCGCCGCGGGCATCTCTGCCCTGGTGCGCCGGTAAAGGAGCATCACCTCTGAAGCGCCGAGACGGCGGAGAGTCCTTGCGCAGTCGACGGCCGTGTTGCCGCCGCCGACCACAGCCACTGCATTGCCTATATCGATTGCCTGTCCGTCCGCCACTTTCCGCAGGAAGGCAAGACCATCCATCACTCCCGGGAGGCCCTCTCCTTCCACCCCGGCCGCCACTCCTGCGGCTGCGCCGGCCGCGATGAAGAGGGCGTCATGCTCCTGCCTCACTACCTCTATGGCAATGCCTTTACCCACCTCGACCCCGCACCTGATAGCCACGCCGAGCTTCCCGATGTAGGCGATCTCCCCGGCAAGCTCTTCCTTGGGGAGCCGGTACTCCGGGATGGCGTAGCGAAGCATCCCGCCCGGCTCTTGAGAGGACTCGAAGACCGTGACATCGTGGCCCTCCAGGGCGAGGTCGTGGGCAGCGGCGAGACCCGCCGGTCCCGCGCCGATGACGGCCACCTTCTTTCCCGTCTTCTGGACCTGGGGCACCTCGAGGGAATCGAGGTCGAATCGATCGACGGCAAAGCGCTTGAGGAGGCGGATGGCCACTGCCTCGTCCACCTGGCCCCGGTTGCAGGCATCTTCACAGGGGGCGTAGCAGACCCTGCCGCAGACCGAAGGAAAAGGGTTCGTGGCCCTGATGAGGCCATAGGCGTCTTCGAATCTCCCCTCCTTGATGTGCCGAAGATAGCCCAGCACGTTGGTATGAATGGGACAGGCATCTACGCAGGCGGCTTTGCACGGCCGCTCCTCGCGCTTGTCGATGCTTGCCTTGTTCGGTATGGCCTGGGGGAAGGGGATGTAGATGGCCTTTCTCTCACCGGTCCCCATGTTGAACTCACTCTTCATCTCCACGGGGCAGCCGGGAAAGCACGTGCCGCAGGCCGTGCACTTCTTCGCGTCCACGAAGCGCGCCTTCTTCATGATGGCCACGTCGAAGCCTTGCCCGATGCGCTTCACGGACAAGGGCCGCGCCCAGGAGAGAAGCTCGATGCGGGGATTTGCGGAGACCTCCACCATCTTGGGGGAGAGGGTGCACGTGGAGCAGTCCAGGGTGGGGAAGGTCTTGTCGAGCTGGATCATGCGGCCGCCTATGGACGGCCCTTCCTCGACCATGGTGACGTCGCAGCCGCAGGATGCGAGCTCGAGGGCGGACGTAATGCCCCCGATGCCCCCTCCCACGACGAGGACCCTCTTTCCCGTGGATGAGTCTTCCTGCAATACTTCGTCTTTAGTCGCGTCAACCATGCTTTCTTAATAGGTCCTATGGGGACCTATACGACCTGTAAATCTTATAGAAGGCTTCTTATCCTTTCAGTATTTCCCGCAGCTTGTCCCGCAGCTTGTTCGCGTCACCCACGATGCCGTAGTGGGCATGCTGGAATATGGGGGCCTCGGCGTTCTTGTTCACGGCGATGATGCAATCGGAATCCTTCATGCCTGCGATATGCTGGAAGGCGCCGCTGATCGCCATGGCGAGGTAGACCTTGGGCTTGACGGTCTTGCCGGATGTGCCTACCTGGCGCGCCTTGGGAAGCCACTGTTTGTCAATGACCGGCCTGGAGCCCGAAATCACGGCCTTCAGGCCTTCCGCCAGGGCCTCGTACGCCGGTATCTCGTCCTTGCTGCCGATGCCTCTCCCCACGGAGAGGAGGAAATCGGCTTTCGTGATATCAATCTCGCCCTTTTCCTCCTCCACGTACTCCATGAAAGCCCTCCCCCCGGCAAAGGCGAGGCCTTCCATGGTCTCCACACCCGCGGCCGCAGGCTTCTCGACGGCGTGCTCCTTGAAGCTGCCGCTCCGCACCGTGACCACGAAAGGTCCCCCCGCTGCGGGTCGGAACTCGCCGAAGATCTTGTCAGAATAGTAGCTCTTATAGAAGATGGACCGCTCTTTGTCGAGGCCGCTCACATCGGTGATGATGGGAAGATTGAAATGGCCGGCCGTGTACGCGGCAAGCTCGCTCCCTGAGGAGGACGACGTGAAAACGATGACGTCTGGCTTGCCCCGTGTCTCGAATTCTTTGCCGATGATGGTGATCATGTTGAGAGGGTTGAGGAAGAGGGACTCTTCCGCGGCGACCCTCACCACGGTATCGACGGACTTCTCCCCTATGGCATATTCGCCGGCCGGTGCGAGGAGCACGGCTTGTTTTCCCAGGAGGCTGCAGAAACCTATGCTGTCGAGATTCCTCTCCTCGAATTGCCCCCGTCTCACCTCGGCGATAATCAAAGCGTGGCTCATTGGAAAACCCCCTTCTCTTTCAGAATTCCGAGAAGCTCCTTGCAGATGTTATCCGCGTCTCCCTGGATCATGGTCGCCCCTCCCCTGGTAGGCGGATAGGTCCATCGCTCCACTTCGATCATGTTCTCCGCCCCTTCCTGAAAGTCGGCTGCCTTAAAGACCTTGCGCTCCACCTTCGAAGCCTTTCTTATGCCCATGATGGAGACGTACCTCGGCTCGTTGATGCCGCTCTGGATGGCGAGCACGCAGGGGAGGGAGACCTTCACGCGCTCCTGAAGCCCGCCCTCCAGCTCCCTGCGGACAATGACATGGTCCTTTTCAAAGGTATCGATACCGATGACCATGGAGGCGAAAGGGAGCCCCAGCTTGGCCGCCAGGATCCCGCCCATCGAGCCGAACTGGTCATCCTCTGCCTGGACGCCCGTGAAAATGGCATCGAAGGGGAGCGCCTGCTTCCGAAGGAAGTTAAGGGCGAGAGTGGCCCGCCCATTCGGGTCCTGCCTCTCGGTTGCGGCCTCGATGAGAAAGCCGTCGGAAGCGCCCATGGCAATGGCCCTTCTCAGGACTTCGTCCGACTCTGCATCTCCCATGGAGACGGCGGCCACGGAGCCTCCCGCCTTTTCCGCGATCCGAACAGCCTCCTCCACCGCGTAATTGTCCCAGTCATTGAGCTTGAAGGGCACCTTCGAGAGATCGACCTTCTTCCCGTCGTCGATGACGCGTATCTCTTCCTCCTGCGTCGCGGGCACCCTCTTCGTAAAGACCAGAATGTTCATCCCAGAACCTCCATGAGTATCTCTGAAACTTCCTTAACCGCGAGGCCTTTCTCGGTTGCCGGGTCCTCGAGCGTCATGACACAAAAGGGACAGCTCGTGGCAAGGACGTCAGCCCCCCTTTCGATTGCCTCATTGACCCGCACCACGCTGTTTCTCTCGTACGTGCCTTCCGCTTCGTAGAACATCCTTCCGCCGCCCCCCTCACAGCAGAGGGACGTCTCCCTCGAGCGGGAGAACTCGAGCATCTCAAGGCCGGGGACTGCTTTCAGAATGCTCCTCGGCTCATCGAAGACGCCGTTCTGCTTGCCCAAGAAGCAGGGGTCGTGATAGATCACCTTCTTGTCGTAAGAGCCTTCCGGCTTGAGGACCCCCTGGCTGATCATGGCCGCCACGCTTTCCGAGTAATGGGACACCTTGATGCCCAGGTTGCCATACTCCTTCCGGAGCGTGTTCATGCAGTGGGGAGAAAGGGCAATGATCTCCCGGACGCCGTATTCGCGGAATGTCGCGATATTCTCTTCCATCAGCTCTTCGAAGAGGCCTGTCTCTCCTATCCTCCGGATCTCGTTCCCGCAGCATGCCTCCTCTTCCCCGAGCACGCCGAACTCGAGGCCGCCCTTGCGCAGGATCCGCGCCACGTTGGCGGGAATGACCATGCACCTCGGGTCGTAGGCCTGGATGCAGCACGTCAAAAGGAGCCTCTTCGACTGGGTCTCGCTCACATGGGGTATCTCTATGTCGAGCTTCTCACTCCATTCTCCCCTTTTTGCCCGGGACCGGCCCCAGGGGTTCTTCTGGACAAAGGTGTTCTCGAGTGCCTTCTGGATAGAGTTGGGGACCTGGCCGTCTTCGACGAGGGCCGATCTTAGGTCGATGATCACTTCGGAAGGCTTCACATCCCTCGGGCACCTCAAGGTGCAGGCCCCGCATGACGTGCAGTACCAAGGTATGGCTTCCTCGACGGCCCGGCCGAATTGCTTCTTGCGCATGATCATTCTCACGTTAAAAGGCGTCTTCCCGGACTCCGGGCAGCTCCCCGTACATTTTCCGCACTGTATGCAGGTCAGTACTCTGGCGGTATTCACGCTCATTGAGACCCCCATCTTACCTAGCTAAACGTTTAGTTTACTGGAAACATCCGGCCCGGTCAATAACATTTTTGTGCGATTAATATTGACATTCTCTTATCGATTGATAATATGTATGTAACTAGCCGTATGGTATGGAGGAGCGTGAGGACGACGAGACCCTCTCCGAGCGAGAAACCAATTGCAAATATGCGCGACCTGATCGTGACGAAGAGCATCGAGCTCTTCTTGAGGACGAGCTACAAGGCGACCTCGATCCGCCACATCACTGACGCCCTCGGCATCACGAAGGGGGCTTTCTACTGGTATTTCAAGAGCAAGGACGAGCTTCTCCTGACCATCATAGACAAGTATCAGAACGAGCTTCTCGAGAGGCTTTACGCGCACATGGAGGTCTTCGAGGGTACCTTCATGAAAAAGTTCAGGGAGTACCACAAGTACATCAATGAGTACGCCCGCGAGCACAGCGAGCTTTGCGTCCTCTTCGTGACCCTGGCAGCGGAGATGGCGGGGAGCAGGACCATGGCTGAGCGGAGGATCAAGAGGGTCCAGGAGCAATACCGCTCCTTCATCGAGTCCCTCCTCTTCCTGGGGATGGGGGAGGGGCTCTTCGACGCCGATTACGACGTGACCCTGAACGCCCACATCATCATTGCCGTCCACAGCGGCATACTCCTCCAATGGTACATGAACAAGAGAGAGCTCGACGGCCCTTCCATGGCAAGGGCATACCGGGACATGATCCTCTACGGAATGGTGGCGAAGGAGACGCCGTGAGAGCCGGCGAAATGTAAGGGCTCAATAAACGCCGGTCTCCGCGCAACCCTCCCACACTTCCCGCCATAAAATAGCTCGCTACTACGATTCCGAGCCATCCGCCCCGAAGACATAGGCGCGGGTGCTCGCTTCTCGATCTTTGGCACTGCCGCCTCATCCCGGAACTGGAAAGATGACTTGAGAAAACTCCCCTCGCTGGACTATCATGCATAGAGGCTTAGACAGGCCGTATGCCGGCCAAAGGAGAGCAAGAGCGCGGTTGACGGCTTGCCCATCCACCGGGGATAAGTGAAGCTCCCCGCCACAGAGCGGGGCGCAGCACAAGCGCTCCCGGTCAGCGATAGGTCTGGAGAATGAAGGAAACGAAACGGCAGAACTTAATCATCGTCGTTCTCGGTGCGCTCACGGCCATGAGCCCATTCTCCATCGACATGTACCTGCCCAGCTTCCCCGCCATTGCCCGGACCCTCAATACCGACATAGCCCACGTCGGCCTTACGCTCACGAGCTATTTCATCGGCATAACATTGGGACAACTGGGGTACGGGCCGCCCATCGACAGGTTCGGACGAAAGATACCCGTCATCGCCGGCCTGTCGATCTATGTGCTCGCTGCCATCGGGTGCGCCTTCTCGCCCTCCGTCAACTTCCTTATCGCCATGCGCTTCTTTCTCGCCCTCGGGTCCAGCGTCGGCATGGTTGCCTCCAACGCAATCGTCCGCGATCTTTTTTCAGGGAAAGACGTGGCGAGGGCGCTTTCGACCCTCATGACCGTCTTCGGCATCGCGCCCATCATCGCCCCCACAATGGGAGCCCTTATCACTTCGACATTCGGGTGGCGCTACATATTTGGGGTCCTTGCGGCCATCGGCGCATTCGTGCTCGTTGCGGTGGCGCGCACGGTCCGGGGCACGAAGGGTCCCGACCAATCGGTCTCTCTCCATCCCGCGAAGGTCACGCTTGCGTATCTCCGGGTGTTCAAGGTCCGCCAGTTCGTCGTTTTCTCGGCGTTGGCAATGGCGGGGACAGGGGGCCTCTTCACCTATATCGCCGGCTCCCCCTTCGTGTTCATCAACCTTTTTGGCCTCACCGCCACGCAATACGGGTGGGTTTTCGGGACGAATGCCCTGCTTTACGTCATCGGCAGCCAGGCGAACAGGGCGATCCTCAAGAATCATGAGAGCGGGTCGATCCTTGTGGCCATAACCGCGACCGAGTGCGCCATCACGGCTGTGCTGGTGGGAGGGAGCGTGCTGGGCTTCCTGCCTCCGTGGGCCTTCATGGCCCTGGTCGCTTCCTACATGTTCTGTCACGCCTTCGTAGGTCCCAACTCCGGGGCTATGGCCCTTCTGCCGTTTTCCCAGGACGTGGGAAGCGCGTCCGCCTCCTATGC
>Ga0335078_10012946_pt1 | contig 12363 bp, 11 predicted proteins | sample Lox_Sample_32_FD_206711 | JGI IMG/M metagenome (GOLD analysis project Ga0335078, IMG submission 206711) | Soil microbial communities from Loxahatchee National Wildlife Refuge, Florida, United States - Lox_Sample_3.2 | ecosystem: Environmental > Terrestrial > Soil > Wetlands | place: USA... | reverse complement strand
CGGGGGGGTCGCGCGGGAGGGCCGGGGGGGTCGCGCGGGAGGGCCGGGGGGGTCGCGCGGGACGGCCGGGGGGGTCGCGCGGGAGGGCCGGGCTCGCGGAGGGCGAGGTCGGAGTGACGCGGGGTGAGGGCATGTGTTTGGGGGCTTTGATTAGGGAATCCAATCTGCATCACACAAGCGCACTCGGAACCGAACACGGGTGGCAAACGTCTCACAGAGGACGGATGACGCACCGGTGCCACCCGCACGGCCACCGGCGCCATCCGCGCGACAAGGAGGAAGCAACGGATGCTTGCCAGACACCGCCAGTCGCTCATCCTGCAGGCCGTCAGGAGCGATGGCAGCGCACGCGTCAGCGATCTCACCCAACGGCTCGGCGTTTCGGACATGACGATCCGCAGAGACCTCGAGGTGCTCGCCAAGGATGGACTGGTCGAGAAGGTGCACGGGGGGGCGGTCCTGCCCGGGACACCCGCCAGCCACGATCCCGGCTTCGAGGCCAAGCTCGTCCTGGAGCGGCCGGAGAAGACAGCGATCGCCCGGACGGCGGCCAGCCTGGTCCGGCCGGGCACGGCGATCGCACTGGCGGCGGGGACGACCACGTTCGCGCTGGCCCAGTGCCTGCTCGACGTGCCGGGACTCACCATCGTGACGAACTCGCTGCAGGTGATGAACCTGTTCAGCGGGACACGGGGGCTTGACGGCACGGCCGATTCTGTCGTGCTGACCGGCGGGGTCCGGACTCCGTCGGAGGCACTGGTCGGCCCGGTCGCCGACCTGACGATCCGGTCCCTCCACTTCGACCTGCTGTTCCTTGGCTGCTACGGCTTCGACACCGACGCCGGGCTCACCGCGCCCAACCTGGCGGAGGCGGAGACCAACCGCACCTTCATGCGGGTGGCTCGCCGCGTCGTCGTGCTGGCTGATCACACCAAGTGGGGGCTGGTCAGCCTGAGTTCGTTCGCGCGGCTGAGCGAGGTAGACGTCCTCATCACCGACGACATGCTGCCGCTGGACGCCAGGACGCAGGTCGCGGACCAGGTCGGGGAGATCATCTTCGCGGACAGCATGGCCAGCAGCGCGATGACCAGGCAGGCCGGCTTACCCGGTTACCGGCGGCGGCCGGCGCTTGACCGCGCCGCGCCGCCACGGGGCTCGGTTAGTAGGTGGTGACTACCGGGGTGCCTTCGCCTTCGGGGAGGGAGTCTTGGTCGGCCAGGCGGAGGGCCTCCTCGATCAAGGTCTCCACGATCTGGGACTCCGGCACGGTGGCGATCACCTTGCCGCGGACGAAGATCTGGCCCTTGCCGTTGCCCGAGGCCACGCCGAGGTCGGCCTCGCGGGCTTCGCCCGGGCCGTTGACGACGCAGCCCATGACCGCGACCCGGAGCGGGACCTCCATGCCCTCCAGGCCCGCGGTCACCTCCTCGGCGAGCTTGTAGACGTCCACCTGGGCACGGCCGCAGGACGGGCAGGAGACGATCTCCAGACGGCGCTGGCGCATGCCGAGGCTTTCCAGGATCGAGATGCCGACCTTGACCTCTTCGACCGGCGGGGCGGACAGCGAGACCCGGATCGTGTCGCCGATGCCCTCGGCGAGCAGCGCGCCGAACGCGACCGCGGACTTGACCGTGCCCTGGAACGTCGGGCCCGCCTCGGTGACGCCAAGGTGCAGCGGGTAGTCGCACTGGCGGGCTAGCTGCCGGTAGGCGTTGATCATCACCACCGGGTCGTGGTGCTTCACCGAGATCTTGATGTCGCGGAAGCCGTGCTCCTCGAACAGGGAGCATTCCCATAGCGCCGACTCGACCAGCGCCTCGGGGGTGGCCTTGCCGTACTTGGCGAGCAGGCGCTTGTCCAGCGAGCCCGCGTTCACGCCGATCCTGATCGGCACGCCGGCGTCGGACGCGGCGCGGGCGATCTCGGCGACCTTGTCGTCGAACTGCTTGATGTTGCCCGGGTTGACCCGGACGGCGGCACAGCCGGCGTCGATCGCGGCGAACACGTACTTGGGCTGGAAATGGATGTCGGCGATGACCGGGATCTGCGACTTCCTGGCGATCTCCGGCAGCGCGTCGGCGTCGTCCTGGGACGGGACGGCGACCCGGACGATCTGGCATCCGGACGCGGTCAGCTCGGCGATCTGCTGCAGCGTCGCGTTCACGTTGGCGGTCAGCGTGGTCGTCATCGACTGCACGGTGACGGGCGCACCGCCGCCGACGGGCACCGGGCCCACCATGATCCGGCGCGACTGCCTCCGCTCGGCTAGCGGCGCGGGCGGCGTCTCAGGCATCCCGAGATCAATACTCAATTTATCCCCCACGCCCACCCTTGACCCCCATCCGTTCCGTTGGCTACCGCCAGCCCCGGCTGGCACTTCCGGCTCCACCTACCGGGCCTATTCTTCCACCGCCCGGCGAATGCACGGAGACGGACGCTGACGGGCGCGTCGGGTATTTACTGTCCGTTAACCGGCTACATTCAGCGGGTTAACGATGTCGGCGGCGATCAGCAGCAGGCCGAAGACCATGACGAGCATGAAGATGCTGAAGCAGACCGGCAGCACCTTGGAGATGTCGACCAGGCCGGGGTCGGGCCTGCCGCGCAGCCGGGCCAGCCAGGCCCGGAAGCGCTCCCAGATCACGATCGCGACGTGGCCGCCGTCCAGCGGCAGCAGCGGGAACATGTTGAACACCCCGACGAAGATGTTCAGCGACGCGATCAGCAGCAGCACGAAGCTGACCTTGTACTGCCAGCCGACGTCCGCGGCGACCGCCTGGCCGGTCGCCTCGGCCGCGCCGTACACGCTGGTGACCTGGCCGCCGGCCGAGTCGGCCCGTTTAGCCTTGTTGAACAGCTCGGGCAGCGCGCCTGGCAGCGCCGCCACCGCGTCCGCCGAGCCGTCGAGGACCTGCCAGAACGCCGACCCCGCATAGGTGATGGCGCCGATCGGGCTGGCCGTCTGGAACACCACGGTCGTCGAGACGCCCAGGTAGGAGCCGCTGCGGCCGGGGACGTGGGCAAGCTTGGCGTGCAGCGTCACCGTCTTGCCCGCGCGCAGCACGGTGATCGTCGCCACCGAGCCGACGGGCAGCTGGCGGATCGCCTCGAACGCGGCCCAGGTGTTCACCGGCTTGCCGTTGATGCTGGTGATCGTGTCGCCGACCCGCAGCCCGGCCAGCTCGGCGGGCGACTTGGGGTCCCCCGCGTGGCAGATGCCGTTGTCCAGGTCCTTGACGCTCGAGGCCACGCAGGGGGTGACCGTGCCGAGCTGGGTGGTGTTGTCGTTCTCGGTGCCGATGCTGAGCGCCAGCCCGCCGATCAGCACGAAGGCGAGCACGAAGTGCGTGAACGAGCCGGCCGACAGCACGACGATCCGCTGCCAGGCCGGCGCCCGGCGGAACGAGCGCGGCTCGTCCTCGGGGTCCACGTCGTCGAGCGAGTGCATGCCGATGATCTTGACGAAGCCGCCGAGCGGCAGCGCCTTGATCCCGTACTCGGTCTCGCCGAACCTGATGGACCAGATCGTCGGGCCGAAGCCGACGAAGTAGCGGGTGGCCTTCATGCCGAACCTCTTCGCCATCACGAAGTGCCCGGTTTCGTGCAGCATGACGGAGAAGAGCAGGGCGAAAATGAAGATGGCCCAGCCGAGCACCTCCATCTAGTCGTCCTCTCGCTAAGAGTTCAGCTCCGCCGCCCGCCGCCGAGCCCATCCGTCGACTTCGAGCACATCCGCCACCGTCGTGACCGCCGCACACGCGGCGTCATGTTCAGAGACTATCCGTGCCACGGTGCTGACAATCCGGGGGAACGCAATCCGGCCGGCCAGGAAATCCGCCACGCACGCCTCGTTCGCGGCGTTATAGACCGCGGGCGCGGTGCCGCCCGCGGCGGCGGCCTCACGGGCCAGCGCGACCGCGGGGAATGCCTCGTCGTCCAGCGGCTCGAAGGTCCACGACGCCGCGGCCGACCAGTCGAGCCCGGGCGCGGCGTCGGCCACCCGGTCCGGCCAGGCCAGGCCGAGCGAGATCGGCAGCCGCATGTCCGGCGGGGAGGCCTGGATGATCGTCGCGCCGTCGGCGAACTCCACCATCGAGTGCACGATCGACTGCGGGTGCACCACCACGTCGATCCTGTCCAGTCCGAAGCCGAACAGCAGGTGCGCCTCGATCACCTCCAGGCCCTTGTTCACCAGCGTCGCGGAGTTGACTGTGACAAGCGGGCCCATGTTCCAGGTGGGATGGGCGAGCGCCTGGCGCGGCGAGACGGTCTCCAGCCGGTCGCGGCTCCAGCCGCGGAACGGCCCGCCGCTCGCGGTCAGCACCAGCCTGCGCACCTCGGAGTTGGTCCCGGCCCGCAGGCACTGCGCGATCGTGGAGTGCTCGGAGTCAACGGGGACGATCTGGCCCGGCTTGGCCCTGCTCGTCACCAGCGGGCCGCCGATGATCAGCGACTCCTTGTTGGCAAGCGCCAGGGTCCGGCCGGCGTCCAGGGCCGCCAGCGTGGCCTGCAGCCCGGCCGCCCCCGTCACGCCGTTGAGTACCACGTCGCACGGCCACGCGGCCACCTCGCACACCGCATCAAGCCCGGCCAGGAGAACCGGGGATTCGCGGCCGCCCGGGGCAGCGGGGTTGCCGCGAGGGGCACCACGGTCCGTTCTGCTGAATTCACAATGGCGGCGGAGTGCGGCCTGTGCCTGCGGGACGGCGGCCGGGCTGGCTACGGCGACGGCCGCTACCCCGAACTCGGCGGCCTGCCTGGCCAGCGCGTCGGGGTCCGAGCCGCCGGCGGCCAGGGCCACCACGCGGAAGCGGTCCGGGTTGCGCCTGATTATGTCGAGCGCCTGGGTGCCGATCGAGCCGGTGGAGCCCAGGATCACCACGTCGCGCGGCTGGCCGGAGAGGGTCACCGTCTCATTGTCCGCCACCGGCCGCCCCGCCGCACCCGCAGCCCTGACGGCCGCGTCGCACCGCCGCTTGCCCGAAATTCACAATCATCATCCAGAACGAGCCGTGCTGTCCGCCCCGCGCACGTTTCACGCCGCGGGCCGCCGCCGGGAAACGGCGGCGGCCCGCAGTGGCGGGGTCAGGCGATCACGACAGCTTGTCCAGGGCGTGCGCGGAGGCGATGATCCCCTCGCAGGCGATGGTCTGGATGCCGGTGCCGAAGATCGGCGCGTTCTGGAAGGCGGCCGCCTCGAGCTCGGCCTTGATCTTCAGGGCCAGCGCGTCGCGTGTCCTGTCCAAGGCGGCCAGCCCCTTGTCGATGGTGATGTACTTCGAATCACCGGGCGTGCTGCTCTGGATCGCGGCCGTGTCGGCCTGCAGCGTGTAGTTCGCGAACTGGCCCACGCTGGAGTTCAGCTGCTTGTAGCAGGCCCCCAGGGCGGTCACGCCGCCCGCGGCCAGCGCGCGGTTCGGGGCGGCGAGGATCTCGGTGATGACCCGGCCGTCGTGCTCGTAGTCGTCCTTCAGGCCGAGCAGGTACATCTCGGTCGGGCGGATGTCGGTCTCGTCCGTCCAGGTGCCCGTGGTGCCGCTGTTCACCACGACCGTCTGGCCGCTGTTGCGGCCTGCCGAGTTCGGGCCGGCGTTCGGCGCCGAGCCGTCCAGGCCGAGGTGCTTGACGCCGGGGCCGGCGAAGCCGACGTAGTTCGTGTTGATCTCGGCGGCGTAGTCACCGTGATCCCAGGCGTACCCGTCGTCGACGGTCACGCAGTCCGTGCTCGCGTCGGCCGAACTGGTGCCTGTGGTCGACGCGTCGCAGGTTGCCGAGCCCTGCTCCAGGTAGTAGTCGGGCTTGGCGAACTCGGCCAGCGTCGGCGTGCGCGCCGGGTCGGCGTTGACCATGTGCAAGATCGCCATCTCGGTGGGATCGGCCAGGTAGTTCGCGATCGCCTGGTTGGCGCCGGCGTACGGGTTGTACGCGGTCAGGCCGGCGATGTCGTGCTCGAACGTCCTGGTCGTCGTGGTGTCAGGGCCTGGATCGCCGTTGATGTAGTACTCAGGCGCGGTGTCGTACTCCATCCCGAACGCGGTCGTGTCGTGCTTCTCCTGCGCGAGCAGGCCGGTGATGTTGCCCTCGAGCTCGCCGAAGTCGCCGGCCGGGTAGGTGCAGGCCACGTCGGGGGTCACCGTGGTGCCCGAGACGGTCGCGCCGTCGCAGTTGGCGGGGGTGGGCTGGACGGCGCGGCCGACGTTCGCGCCCGCCTCGTGGTCGCCCTCATCCGAGCTGAGCACGAACAGCGTGTTGGACGGCGTGATGCCGTCGGCGGCCAGGCGCTTGAAGAAGGTGCCGAACGCCTGGTTGTAGTACTGCGCCTGGGCGATGTAGCACGCGCTGCCGCTGCCCAGGGCGTCGCCTGCCTTGGCGCAGACCGAGTTCAGCGACGGGATGAACTCGTTGCCGTGCAGGTCGGAGATGTAGCCGGTGACGACGGGGACGCCGGTCTCGAGCATGTCGGCCATGTAGGCAAGCGTCTGCGAGGCGTTGATGCTGCTGAAGCCGGGGAAGCCCGGGTAGTTGGTCACGTACGCGCCGTTGATCTGGTTGCCGTTCAGGTCGACCAGGTTGCCGGCCGCGTTGGTGACCTGGTAGCCGTTCTTGCTCACGTTGGGCGTGCCCGCGCCGAGTTGCGGCGCGACGTACTTGTGCCCGAACAGGGCCTCGAAGCCGTTGTAGCCGCCGGGCTCGTCGGGCAGCACGTCGGGCTGGGCGGTCGGGGACGGCGAGGTCTGGTTTCCGCGGTCGGCCTTGGCGGTGGTGCAGAAGGAGTTGTTCTGCGCGCAGTGCACGGCGACGCCGACGTAGTCCGCGGTCTCGGGGTCCTTGTACGAGTCCTTGTCCGAGTTGAGCTGCTGCTCTTCAGGGGAGTTGGCGCCGAACGCGTCGGCGATGTCCGGCGTGACGTTCTCAAGCTCCTGGTTCGCGGTGGCGATGTCGCCCACGTTGCAGCCGGCCCTGGTGTAGGGCACCCAGGGGGCCGGGGTGTTCGTGGTGGGCGAGACCGGGGTCTGCGCGGTGGCCGGGGGCACCGGGGAGTAGACCATGTTCGGGTTGGTGTCGGTTCCCGTGTAGTCGATCGGGTCGGTCCAGTAGGTGAACGCGGAGGCGCTGCCTGTGGTGCCGTAGCCGCCGTTCGCGCCGTTGGTGTTGTAGACCTCGTAGTCGTTGGAGATCGGATCGCCGGCCCGGTCACCGTAGATGCCCGTGTAGGTGGTGAGGATGTCGTCGGCGGTGTGCGCGATCAGCGGGGTGTGGTCGTTGGACAGGAACGTGCCGTTGTCCTCGAAGAAATTGAGGAGGTTCGGCATCATCTGCAAGTCCGAGGGGACATCGGGGTTGTCGCGGAAGAAGTGCACGTTGTCGAACGTGATCTGGACGACGTGCTGGATGCCGTTGCCGAGGTGGCACGACGACTGGCTGTCGTCGGCGAGCGTCGTGCTGACTTGACTGGCTTGGTGGGCGGGGGCGTGCGGGGCTGCGAGCGAGGTCCCGGCAAGGCCTAGGGTGCCCAGCGCGGCGGCTGAGGCGGTGGCGGCGGTGACGCGGAACCATGTCGCGTGGCGGGCACGCCCGCTCGATCGACTCCTCATGTAAGCGTCCTCCGTAGGCGAAGGGAGCACGGCGTCGCCTGGCCGACGACCGTGGGTGCCCACGATGCCACGTTATGAGCCGGTCGATAAGGGCCTTTCAGGTGTCAGTTTGTGCAAATTTGGTGAAATTTTTATTCGGGGTTGATCTGGGGCGGTCGTTTGGCCGTCAGGCGAGGGCGGAGATCTGCCTGGCGAGGTTGAAGTCGGCGAGGGTCAGGCCGCCGGCCGAGTGGGTGCTCAGGGTCAGCGTGACCTTGTTCCAGCTGATGCCGACGTCGGGGTGGTGGTTGGCGCGTTCGGCCAGGTAGGCGACGGCGCCGAGGAACAGCAGGGCGTCACGGAAGTCGGCCCTCTCGACGGTGATGGTGATCTCGGTGCCTGCCAGGCTCCAGCCCGGCGTTCCGGCCAGCTCCGAAGTGATCTGGTTGTCGTTAAGGAGTTCCATGGTTACGGCATACCATTCCCAGGTGACTTCATCCGCGGAACCGCAGAGGCAGACGCCGCTGCACGCGATCCACGAGCGTCTCGGCGCGACGATGACCTCGTTCGCCGGCTGGCAGATGCCGCTGCGGTACACAAGCGAGACGGCCGAGCACCAGGCGGTGCGGCACGCGGCCGGACTGTTCGACCTGTCGCACATGGGAGAGATCTCGGTCACCGGGCCGGGCGCCGCCGACGCGCTCGACTACGCGCTGACCGGCCACCTGTCCCCGATGCCGGCCGGGCGCGCCAGGTACACGATGATCTGCGCGCCCGACGGCGGCGTGCTCGACGACCTCGTCGTGTACCGGCTGGCCGATCAGGAGTTCCTCGTCATCGCGAACGCGTCGAACACGCCTGTCGTTTATGCGGAGTTGCGGTCGCGGGCCGGCGGGTTTGACGCGGTGGTCACGGACGCCACCGGCGACTGGGCGCTGATCGCCATCCAGGGGCCCGCGGCGGCCTCGATCCTCGCGCCGCTCGTTTCCGGGACGGATCTGGGGTCGATGAAGTACTACGCAGGCGCGTTCGGTTCCGTCGCGGGCCGGCGAGCCTGGATCGCCCGTACCGGGTACACCGGCGAGGACGGCTTCGAGGTGTACTGTGCCCCGGCGGACGCTGCTCACGTGTGGGATGCGCTTGCCGCGGCGGGCGCTCCGGGCGGCCTGATACCCGCCGGGCTGGCCGCCCGCGATACGCTCCGGCTTGAGGCCGGCATGCCGCTGTACGGCAACGAGCTCGGCCCGGACGTGACACCGTTTGAGGCGGGCCTAGGGCGGGTGGTGAAGTTCGACAAGCCGGGCGACTTCGTCGGCCGCGAGGCCCTGGCCGCCCGTGCCGCGGCCGGACCCCAGCGACGCCTTGTCGGCCTGACCGTCCAGTCCCGCCGGGTGGCCAGGCACGGCTACCCGGTGCTTGCGGACGGGGCGGAAATCGGCGCGGTGACCAGCGGTGCGCCGTCCCCGACGCTCGGCGTGCCGATCGCGATGGCCTACCTGGAAACCGGTTCGGACGGTGGCACGGACGCCGGCGGCGGCGCGGGCAAACTGGATCTTGCTGTCGGCATCAGGGGCGAGGCCGTCCCTGTCCACCTCACGGACCTGCCGTTTTACCGGAGGAGACAATAACGATGAGTGTTCCAGCCGAGCTTCGCTACACCCCCGAGCACGAGTGGGTGTCCGTCGAGGGCACCTCGGCGTCGATCGGCATCACCGAGTACGCGGCCCAGCAGCTCGGCGACGTCGTCTACGTGTCCCTGCCCGCCCCCGGCACCGCCGTCACCGCCGGGGAGCCCTGCGGTGAAGTCGAGTCCGTCAAGTCCGTCAGCGACCTCTACTCTCCGGTGGACGGCGAGGTCACCGAGGTCAACAACGAGCTGGAAGACGACCCCTCGCTGGTCAACGCCGAGCCGTACACGGCGGGCTGGATGTTCCGGGTGAAGGTGGCGCAAGACAGCAACGGCGATGCGGCGCTGCCGCCAGACCTGCTCTCCCCCGCCGAGTACGAGGAACTGACCAAGAGCGCCGGCTGACCGTCCGGGGTTACTTGCGCTTGCGGCGGCGCAGGACCAGGTAGGCGGCGCCTACGACCACTACGGCCGCGGCGGCGCCGCCCGCTAGGCGGGGGTCCACCTGGCCGAGGCGCTCGCGGATGCGATCGGCGGCACGGCGGACGTTGTTCCTCGGGCTGAGCCGGTCGGATATTGCGTCGATGGTCCGCGCGAGGTCGGCGCGGGTCCTGTCGATGTCCGCGACCAGCGCATCTTGGTCGACGGGCTTGGCCTCGGTCTCCGCGTCAGCCATCGCGTGCTCCGTTTCCTTGGCAGGAGTGAACGGGGACGGCCCCGTTCGGGATAGAGGGATCTTAGTCCCGTCCGGCGGGCGAGCGCCTCGGTCGCGCTCGCCGTGTCGGGCCGGGGCGAGTCTGACTTGATGTGACAAATCTCACTGTTATCGTCACTTAAAGTAAGAGCCGTATCGGACTTAATGGGTAATATCGCCGCCGCTAAGCCGGTTGTCCTACTATTATCCTTGGTTCGGCCTCATCGCCCTCGGCGTACCCCATGATCAGCAACGTCTGAGTTTACGTAACTTCGTGAATTGACCTGGTCCGCTGCTTTATGCTGCCGAAGGACCATGGCGAGGGGGACTCACGGGCCGCTGACGGTAGCGCGGTCCGGCATCGACCGGACATCAGGGCACCTTCGGCGAGCGGCTCCTCTTCGCCAGTACTGAAGGGTGAGCGAATGAATGCCAGGCGTTGGCGGGGGTTGCTGCTGCTGGTCACGTCCGCGGCGCTGGCGCTCGCCGCCGGCTGTTCGAACGTCGGGAACGCGGCGTCCCCGCCCGCGGTGGAAAAGCCCAACCTGACCGTGGGCGTGGTCCCGGCCGTGGACTCGGCCGGGTTCTTCATCGCGCTGTATCAGAACCTGTTCAAGGACCAAGGGCTGAACGTCACCTTCGAGCCGGTCACAAGCAGCGAGACCGCGATCTCCGATCAGGTCAAGAAGATCTACGACATCACCGGCGGCAACTACGTCTCCTACATCCAGGCGGAGCAGTCGGGCCAGGCCAAGCTGGACATCTTCGCCGAGGGATCGGTGATGGAGGCTGGTGCCCAGGGCATCTACGTGATGCCCAACTCGCCGATCAAGACGCTGGCCGACCTGGAGGGCAAGACGATCGGCATCAACGCGCCGAACAACATCCTGTACCTCCTCGTCGCGTCGGTCCTAGCCGATCACGGGATCCCGGCGAGCAAGGTGCACTTCAAGTCCGACATCCCGTTCCCCAGCATGGCCGCGGCGCTGAAGTCCGGCGCGATCAACGCGGCGGTGCTGCCCGAGCCGTTCGCGAGCAGCGCGGAGGAGCAGGACGGCGCGGTGCCGCTCGTCGACCTGAACCAGGGGGCGACCACGAACTTCCCCGTCCAGGGCTACGTGGTGACCAAGCAGTGGGCGCAGGAGTACCCCAAGACGCTGGCCGCGTTCTACCGGGCGCTCGAGGAAGGCCAGGAGATCGCCGACACCGACCGGGCCGCGGTCGAGGCCGCCATGGCGGACATCAAGCCCGCGATGCTGGCCGTGGACAAGGAGACCGCGGCGGTCATGGCGCTGGACAACTACCCGGTCAGCGACGGGCTGGCCGGCTCGGTGGACGCGGTGCGACTGCAGCGGGTGGCCAACGTCATGCACCAGTTCCTGCCGTTCCCGCAGTTCAGCATCTCCACGATGCTGATGGGCAGCGGCTGACGTCGGTGCCGGGCGCTCTGACGGGGATGCTAGGAAGAACGGGGGGAGCGTTATGAAGCGGATGCCGGGGCACGGCGGGCACGAGAACATCGACCACGACGAGCCCGTCACGCACGCCTGGCGGGTCACCCAGCTTGCCAGGCTCGGGTTGCCCAAGGCGCTGGCCGAGGCGGTCGCCGACCACGTCGACTGGCACCAGGTCGCCGCGCTCGTCCGCCGCGGCTGCCCGCCCAGGCTCGCCCTGCACATCGTCATGTGACCGGCCGCGGCATCGTCGCTGCTGTGTTGCGGCTGGGCCACCGCCAGCGCTGTCGGCATGACATGCGTCACGGGCCGGGCATGGCGGCCCGTCATGCCCGGATCAGGACGTCCCGCACTGGTCGCAGAGGGGGCCCGATTCCTAACGTTGCAGGCATGATGACGAACAGCAATCAGGGTCAGGTCCGCGGTCGCGGTCGCGGTCGCAGTCGCAGTCGCTTCGAGTCGCTCGCGATGATTGCGGTCTTCGACGTCGCCGGGCCGATCGTGGCCTATCAGCTTCTCCGCTCGGCCGGCCAGAGCACGGTCACCGCCCTGGTCCTCAGCGGCATCCTCCCCGCCTTCGGCATCGCGATCAAGCTGGTCAGGCGCCGCCGCATCGACGCCATCGGGATCCTGGTCCTGGCCGGGATCGCCGTCGGCACGATCCTCGGCCTTGTTACCCACGACCCCAGGCTCGTGCTGATGGAAGGCTCGGTGGGGACCGCCCTGTTCGGCCTGGCCTGCCTGGGCTCGCTGCGGACTAGCCGGCCGCTGATCTACCGGTTCGCGCTGGAATTCACGGGCGAGGACACCCCGAAGGGCCAGGAGTTCAGCTCCCTGTGGCAGTACCCCGACTTCCGCCACGCCTTCAACCTGTTCACCACGGTCTGGGGTGTCGCCTACCTGGCCGAAGCCGCGGCGCGCGTTGCCCTGGTCGAGCTGACCTCGACCTCTACCGCGCTTGCCGTCTCCAAGTTCATGCCCTACGCGGTGGCCGGCGTGCTGGCCCTCTGGACG
>Ga0335078_10012945_pt1 | contig 12364 bp, 12 predicted proteins | sample Lox_Sample_32_FD_206711 | JGI IMG/M metagenome (GOLD analysis project Ga0335078, IMG submission 206711) | Soil microbial communities from Loxahatchee National Wildlife Refuge, Florida, United States - Lox_Sample_3.2 | ecosystem: Environmental > Terrestrial > Soil > Wetlands | place: USA... | reverse complement strand
GACGCTCGTCAAAGCTTGGTCCCATCACGCCTCGTTCGAGGAGGGCACCAATCTGCGCGGTTGGCTCACTACGATTCTGCGCAACACCTATTTCACGGAGTACCGCAAGCATCAGCGCGAGGTGCAGGACAGCGACGGGGTGTTCGCCGCCCACATCGGCGTGGACGGAGGTCAGCAGATCAAGGTCGAGATGAGTCAGGTGCAAGCAGCGATCGGCAGGCTACCCGATGACCAGCGCGAGGTTCTGGTCATGACGACTCTCCAAGAGCTCACCTATGAGGAGGCCAGCGCGATATTGAACTTGCCGATGGGCACGGTGAAGAGCCGGCTCAATCGCGCGAGGGCGAGGCTCGTGGAACTTCTGGATGCGCCGCAGGGGCACGCCTGAGTCGCGGCGATTCGCACGAGCGTTCTCACCCTTTGCGCGCTTGGCGAGCGTTTAGCGCCGCGACGAGACGTGACGCGATATATATCCCGATTCCGGCTCCGACCAGCAGATGCAAGTTCTTGGCAGCCTGCTCGGCCACGACTCTCGCGGCGGGCGCGCCCGTTCGGCCCGCAAGCGCCAAGAGCGTTTCTTCTATGCCGCCCAAACTCAATTGATTGGTGGCCTCTCGCACCGGATTGATGATCGATGTTTCCATGAGCTGCGCGACGGCTCTGGCGTTGCGCCGCTCTCTTAGGCGTGCGGCGGCATAGATAGCGAGCGCGACGAAAAAATAGACGGCGCCGAGAATGAGATAGGCCGTCCGCTCCCCGTACGCCTCCCTGAGCCAGGAGTCCGCCGCTGCGGTGCCGAATCCGATCGCGACGACCAGCGGAGCCAGCGCCATGGCCGCGCCTGACACATGGCTCACGGCCGACTGAACCTTCGCTTCCAGCAGCTTCAGAATCGGTTCGAAGAGCATGGCGGACTCCTATTTAAGCCGACGTCAGCGGCCTGACCTCCAGATGGCGCCGAGTAGAAATCCTGCGCCCACCGCCAATGCGATCGTCGTGATCGGCTGGCTTCGCGCCGAGTCGGTCAAGGCGTCACGCAAATTGCCGGCTACTTCCTTCGTGCTGTCGGCTGCAATGGCTCCTTTCTCCTGAGCCGTTGCGGAAAGCGCGCCGACCCTGTCGGAGACTCGCTCGGCAGCGGAGGAAACGCGCTGCCCGATCTGATCGGCCATGGTCGACGCGCGGTTGGCGACGACGCCGGCTGCGTCCTGCAGCTGATCAACGCCGCGTGAGGTGTCGAGGGAACCCATGATTGACTCCTTGCGTTCTCGCGTCTCGATGACGACCGCGAGGGTTGTTCCCGTCTGGGAGGACGCGAAACGCAGCGTCTCGGTCAGGGCCGCCATGCTCGCGCAGCACACGATAGGGTCCAGCGCAGCCTTTTCCTTCGGCTCTTGGTCATTGCCGGACGCGCCGATCCAGTCGCAGGCGATAATCCGGCTCTCGGGGAAAGCGCTGACTGCACGGCGCAGGAGGAGGCGCAGATGGGAGCGCTCGACGCCGCCGACGCTCAGCAGCGCAATCGTCGGCGGCGTCTCTTTGAGCGCTTTCAGCGAGGCCAGCGCCATCAGTCCGGTCGCCTGATTGACTGAGGCGCATTCTCGTCCTGTCATACGCTTCAGCCAGGCCGCGGCGAATCGCGTCGCCATGGCGTCGATCGGGCCGTGCGCCGCAATGAAATAGACGTCGGCCGTATCACTCGCTTCCGACAACTTCTTTTGCTCCTCCGCAGACTTCGGCGCGAGGATCTCATCCATTTCCGCCATCGTTTCCTGCATTTGGACGGCTTTGTCCGCGCCAATCCGTTGCGCGCGCTGATCTTTCGCCGCAAGTCGCAGCGCCGGCACGACGACGTCGTCAGCGACGACCTTCGCCGACCGCGTTTCGTTCGCCTGCTCTAACTGCTCGGAGGCGCCGACCGCGTCCTCGGCGAGCAGATGACGATAGAATTCCTCGTCCGGCGTCAGAGGCGGCTTGTTGCCAAAGACGATGCTCAAAAATCTAAAGCCCGGCGCATATTCGCCGAGCACAACGAGAATGATCGTCAGCGGCGCCGACAGCAGAAGCCCTACGGGCCCCCAAACGAAGGACCAAAAGCTGCCAGCCGCAATGATAGCGAAGGTCGAGAGGCCGATGTGGCGCCCGAGCACTAGCGGTTGCGCGAAATGGTTGACCATGAATTCGCCCGCCACGAACAGCCCTATCGTGACGAGCGTAAGCGTCCAGCCGGGCTCGACCGCCGCGGCAAGGAGCACCGGCGGGATCGCGGCGATGAGCATGCCGACGAAAGGCAGGAACCGCAAGATGATCGTCGCCATCGCCCAAAGGATCGCGTGCGGCACTCCTATGAGCGCGAGAACGGCGCCGACGACCACCCCGAAACCGAGATTGATCATCGTCTGCATCAAGAAGTAATGCGACAGTCGCTTGCCAGACTCGTTCAAGGCGGATGTCGAGCCGGTCAGATTTTCAACGCCCGCGAGCCGGACCACGCGGTCCACGATATCATCCTGCTCCGCAAGCAGCACGGCGGTGTAAAGCAGGGTGAGAAGTACGGATTCGAGCGGGCCGAGGCCGGCGAGCAACGTTTCCAAGATGTTCGTGGAAGCATCCTTTTCGACGACGACTCTGACCTGCGCTTCGGGCTTCACCGCTCCTGGAACCTGCTCCTCGAACTCGTGCATGAGCTGATCGATCGAGTCGACGGCGCGCTGAATCTCCCCGCCATTCGCGCGTATGCTCGCGAAACTGTGCAGCTTTTGCGAAAGATTGTCCTTGTATGTCCCAAGGCTCGCGGTGAGCGTTAGAATCTGGCGGCTGAACACGCCGCTGCCGACGAAGGCAAGCGAAAGGCAGACCGCTAGAACAAGACCGACCGCCGCGCCATGAGGCACGCGTAGACGCGTGAGGCGATAAACGAGTGGCGAAAGCACAAAGGCCAGAATCGCAGCAAGAGAAAGCGGGATCAGAAAGACACGGCCATAAATGAGTCCGGCGACGATCAGGGCGGCCGCGATTGAGCCGGAAGCGATGTCCCTGTGCGTCGACTCTTCAAAGATTGTCATTTCTGCGCCTGCGCAACCAGCGAGCGCGCGACGCCGGCGGTGAGCCGAGCGCTAAAAGCTGAAGGGCGCGTGAGCGCCCTTCAGCTCCCATGGCGGTTCAGACCTTCAGTGCCGGGTCAAGAACTCGTCCACGTTCTTCTTGGCCTGCTCCTTGCCGTAGCCGTAGCGCTCCTGGAGCATGCCTTCGAGCTGTTCGCGCTTCCCGTTGACCTTCGCTATATCGTCATCGGTCAGCTTTCCCCATTGCTCCTTGACCTTGCCGGAGAACTGCTTCCAGTTTCCTTGCACGGAGTCCCAGTTAAGCATGGCTTACCCTTTCCTTGGGATTGAGATGGCGCGCCCGGCTTGCCACGCAAGCCAAAGCTCCGCCCTCAGTTCCTACTCCAGAGATAATGCTGCGCCGCAGAGCAGCATGGCCATACAACTATCGGCCTAGAGCTTTGTTCCCAATTTTTCTGCTTGGGTGACGGCCACGCCATGAGCGATGGCGTCGCCGCGACGCCATGGCGCGCCGCTAAAAAAGCTTCTTTGCGCCCTGCGCCAGGGCTCTAGCGATCAGCTCGCGCGATTCGCGAGAAACCGTCTGACGCGCATCCGCGAATGCACTCCATTCATTGGCGAGCTCTGGCGCAGAATGGATGTCGAACGCCGCGGCGCCGTCGAGCGCGCCGAGCGTTTTCCAAGAGACCGGCGCGGCGACCGGGGCGCCGGGGCGCGCGCGCAGCGACCAAGGCAGGATCGCCGTCGCCTTCTTTTTGTTGCGCAGCCAGTCTATGAAGATGCGTCCCTCGCGCCGCCGCTTGCTCATCGTGGCGACAAAGCGCGTGCTTTCCTGCTGAACGACGATGCGCGCGAAGCCTTCCGCGAAAGCCTCTGTCTCGGGCCACGTCAGCGTGCGATCGAGAGGCGCGACGAGGTGCGCGCCTTTGCCGCCCGTGACCATGGGCCAGGTCTTCAAGCCGAGCGCTGCGAGATACTCGCGGAGGTCCGCTGCAGCCGCGACCACTCGCGTGAAGCTCACTTCCTCGGCCGGATCGAGATCGAATACGAGTCGGTCCGGATGATCGAGATCGTCACGCCGCGCCATCCAGCCATGTAGTTCGATGGCGCCGAACTGCGCAGCGGCGTGCAGGCCCGCTGCGCCGGCGAGCGCGATGTAGGTCTCGTCGTCGCAGTCGACCTTCAACACGCTTCCGTTCATTCCCGCCAAAGGATGGCGCTGGAAGAAGAGAGTTTCGATGCTGTCCGGCGCGCGCACGAGGCTCACGACGCGTTCGTCGAGATGCGGCGCGATGCGGTGCCAGATCTTTTCGTAATAGGCGGCGACATCGCCTTTGGTGATCCCATCCCTCGGATAGACGACGCGGTCGGGATGAGTGATCGGCGGCAACACGTTTCGCCTCCTTGCTGCGTCCGGCTTGAGCCGGGAGCGATCTTCGCGGACGCCCAGGAAACGCGCGTGACGCAGGATCCCTTCTCCCGTCCATCCGCCAAAGCGCGCTTCCGCCGCGAACGGCCTCTCCAGATAGACCGCGTCTTTTGGCAATTTGTCCGCCCCGCCGATCTCGGGCTTCGCGTCGCGCGTTTCGGCGAGGAACGGCGCGAGCTTCTCGCGCGTTCGCGCGCCATAACCGGCGCCGATGCTCCCGACATAGCGCAGGCCTTCGGGCGTGCCTCTTGCCGCCAGGAGCGAGGCGAAGCTCTCGCCGGCCTTCGACGGCCGATAGCCGATGATCTCGACATCCTCGCGCTTGTCGCCTTTGATCTTGCGCCAGTCTTCAAACCGGCCGGAGCGGTAGCGCGCGTCTTGGCGCTTGGCGACGACGCCCTCGGCGCCGGCTTTTGTGGCCTGCGCAAAAACAGCCGCGCCGTCGCCGCGGATGTCCTCCGCATAGCGGATGGCGCCGCTGTCCTGCGCCAGCAGCTTGCGCAGCGTCTCCTTGCGGCTGCGCAGCGCGCGACTGCGCAGGTCGTGGCCGTCGAGGACGAGCAAATCAAAAGCGCAGAACTCGATCCGGGCGTAATCGTGGGCTTCCAGCGCTGCGACGAGCGTCGCGAAGTCGGAAAGCCCGCGCCCGTCGAGCACGACAGCCTCGCCGTCGAGCAGCGCGCTTTTGCAAGGCAGCTCAAAGGCGGCGCGGGCGAGGCCGGGAAAACGCGTCGTCCAATCGAGACCCGTGCGGGTATAAACCTTCGCGCCTTCGGCGCCGGCCGCGAGTTCGAGACGATAGCCATCATACTTCATCTCAAAGAGCCAGTTTTCGCCCTGCGGCGGAACATCGGAGGATTCGCAAAGCTGGGGCGGCACGAAAGCTGGCGTCGGAGCGCGCGCCGCTCGCAGCGATTTCGTCCTTGCGTGGGTCGTCTTCAGCTCAAGCTCCCGTCGCGACGGCGCGCCGCGGGCGATCTCCTCGCGCGTGCGCCCACTGGCGACGCTCGTGTCGAAGCGTTCCGCAAGGCTGTCGTCGAGCTCGGCGAACTCGTCGCGCTCCTTGATGAGAAGCCAGTTTTCGGCCTTGTCTCGCTTCTTCAAGGCTACCAGCGCCCAACGCCCCCGCATGCGCGCGCCCAGCGTTAGAAATTCGAGCTTGCCTTTGGCGAGCGCCTGCGTCGGATCCCCGTTCAGCGGCTCATAGGTCGCATCCTCCCAGAGCTCCACAATGCCGGCGCCATATTCGCCTTTGGGGATGGCGCCTTCGAAGCTCCCATAATCGATGGGGTGATCCTCCGTTCGCACCGCCAGGCGCTTGTCAGCGGGATTGGCGGAAGGCCCGCGCGTCACCGCCCAGCTCTTGAGAACGCCGTCCATCTCGAGCCGCAGATCAAAATGCTCGCGCCGCGCAAAGTGGCGTTGCACGACCAGACGCCGTCCGCCTTCGGGCGCTTTGTGTCCCCGTGGCTCGCCGGACTTGTCGAAGTCGCGCCTGGCGCGATAGCGCGCGAGCGGGCCTTGCGGCGCGGTCTTGCTCACCGCTCACGCCCGACGCTTCGTCGCGCGCGCTGACTTCTTGGCGGGCGTTTTCGAGGCGGTCTTGGCGCGCGGCGCGCGGGTCTGCGGCTCGGGGCTTGGCGCGGCGACGCCGACGCTGCGCTTCAAGGCCTCCATGAAATCCAGGATTTTGGCGCCGCGCTCGACATGTTCCTCCACCGGCACGTGCTCACCTTTCTGGAGCTTCGCGCCGACGAGTTCGCGCAACGCTTGAGCATAGCGGTTCTTGAACTTCTTCGGGTCGAAGGCTTCACTGCGCGCGCGAATGAGATCCTCCGCCATCCGCACCATGTCGGAACGCGGCTTTTCCTGTCCCAGGCCTGAAAAAATCTCGCCCGCGTCTTTCAGCTCGCCCGCGTAGCGCAGGGTCTGTACGATCAGACCGCGGTCCTTGGCGTCGGGAAAGAGCGTGATCAAGTTCTCTCGACCTCGCAAGGTCAGCTGACCAACGCCGACCTTGCGGCTGTCGTGAAGGGCGTCGCGCAGCACGCGATAGCCTTCCTCAGCCACCTCGCCGTCCGGCAGAAGATAATAGGGCCGGTCGAAATAGAGCGGGTCGATCTCGGCTGCGTCCACAAATTGCGTGAGCTCGATCGCATGGCGAGAGGGGAGCTTGAGCGCGTCGAGCTCGTCCTCCTCGATGAAGACGTAATTTCCCGGCTCAAACTCATAGGCCGTGGCGATGTCCTCTTTCGCCACCTCCCCGCGGCCGGGCGCCGTCTTGGCGTAGCGGATGCGCTGCTTCGAGACGCGGTCGACTTGATGAAATTTGATCTCCGAGCTCGCGCGTTCGGCGGAGACGAGCCGGACGGGGATGGAGACGAGCGCGAGCCGTAGATAGCCTTTCCAGAAGCTGCGGGACGAGTCGGGCATGGACGCACCCAAACGAGATCAAGACGGAGAACGTCGCCGATTGAAGGCTAATTAGGGCGAAAACCCATTGTCACTAGATGATTGTGCTTCGCACGAATCGTTCTGCGCATGCTCTGGACGGTGACCCCGTACGCGCTCGTCCCTTATTATAAACAGCGTGAAGAACGGTATCTCCTCCGTTGACGGCGGACTCGCGCGCCAAAGCAAAGGCCAAACCGTTGCTAATGCGGGCGTCGGCGAGGGCCAGAACCCGGGTAGGCCGGATCAAGAAGGAGACACGCGGATGATGCTCCCCGACCACTATTATTTCCTCATGTCGCTCCTTGGATACGAGGCGATGGGTTTCGCCCTTATCTTCACGGTGCGCTTCAGCCAGTACCTATTCGACAATATGTCCCCGGCGCCAGTGACGTGGGATCCGTTGATGTGACGATGCGGCGCCGCGACATCGTGCGGGTCGCGGCGGCGCTCGGTGCGTAACTGACGAGGCGATACGCTTGCGCGGCGTCAACGCCGAGCTTGCGACTAAGGCTCGTGCGACTAAAGCTCGGAAGAGCGCTTCGAGTATTTTTTGGCGCGATGGAACATTCGCCGATCCCGCCGAGTTTGGAGCAGGAATAGCGGCGAAAGCGTCGGAAGACGAACGCTAAGGCCGCGGCCTTGGGGCAAGGAGCGCGACGATGGACGGCATTATTTATCTCGTGGGCCTGGTGGTCGTTATCATGGCCATTCTGTCCTTCCTTGGGTTCCGCTGATCGGCAACTCGCGCGTCAAAGAAAGGATATGCGATGACCGACATCGTCGATTCGCCGGCCTCATCGGCGCTGCAGCCCGAGCGAGCCTACGCCTTCCGAGCTTATCCGTCGGTCGATTGGCCCGCGATCTTTGCGGGGGCCATGGTGGCGGTGGCGGTTTCCTTCATCGCCGTGACCTTCGGTTCGGCGATCGGCCTCTCCGCGACCTCGCCTTATAAGGGCGGGCATCCGGTTTACTTTTATGTCGCGCTCGGCATCTGGATGATCTTCATCGCCGTCTCCAGCTTTGCGGCCGGCGGCTATATCACGGGCCGGCTGCGGCGGCTGAGCGAAGGCGCTTCGCAGCATGAGCGGGATGTCCGCGACAGCGTGCACGGATTGGTCGTTTGGGCGGTCGCGGCGGTGGCGGGCGCGCTCTTGGCTACGGCCGTGGCGAGCTCTGTCGTGAAGACGACGGCCGAGAGCGGGCTCGCGCCAACCGATCGCTATGTGGATCTCCTGTTGCGCGGCGAGGGCGAGGGCGGGAGGGGCGCGAGGAACGCCAACACGGTCTCGGACACAACGCGAGGTTTCGTCTCGCGCCTCGTGGCGGAGAATCCGGCCGGCGATTTCTCGAACGAGGACAAAGCTTACCTTTCGAACGTCATCGCCTCGAACACTGGCGCGTCGCAGGCCGCGGCGACGGATCGCGTTAACCGCGTCTCCTCCGAGATGAAGGCCGACGCCGACAAGGCCCGCAAGGTCACCGTTTATCTGGCTTTCCTCACCGCCGCGACGCTCGCCGTCGGAGCCGCTACGGCCTGGGGCGCGACGCGCGTCGGCGGAAGGCACCGGGATCAGAAGTTGGACCTCGGCCATCTCGTGCGGCTGCATCGCAACGAACGATAGGAGAGCATCACTATGGGACGCGGAATACTGCTCTGGCTGCTCGGGGTCCCGATCCCGATCATCATCCTGCTCGCCCTGATTCAGCATTGACGTCTCGAGATCGACGGGGCTAACGCCACCCTCGAACTCACGGCATCCGAAGTGACGTCGCTAAAGATTTATGCCGGGCCTGAGGCGCTGGGGGGAGGCTCCGGCCCGTGAAGCTGGTCCTCTCCTTGCGCTGCTACGTCGCCGCTCCTTTTTGACGGGCCTTTTAGGATCCACTCGAATCCTACGCCGATTGTCGCCCCGAGCCGGGGCGCGAGGACATAAATCCAGGACGTCGAAAATTCGCAGCGCACCAGATCGGGGCCGAGCGAACGAGCGGGATTCATCGAAGCCCCGGTGAGGCTAGCTGCACATAGTCGAGCGGCGATATTGTAGCAGCCGATCGCAACGCCGGCGTTCGCGCCGACATTGCGCGCCCCTGAAGCCGTTCCGAGAATTGCCTTGATAAGGCCCACTGTCAGCACGGCCTCGACGGCGAAGGCTTGCTAAATTGTGACGCCACCCTGGGGTTTTGACGCGCCAAGAGCGGCGACCGGACCAAAGACCAGCTTCAACAAGAATGCGGCGGCGACGGCGCCGGCCAATTGCGCTAAAACATATGTCCAGGTTCGGCTCCAGGGAAAATTGCCGCGCAGGGCGAAGGCGTAAGTCGCGGCGGGGTTGAGACGCGCTCCGCTTACCGAACCCAAAAAATAGATCGCGACCAAAACCATAAGGCCTGACGCGACCGCGGCCGAAAGGCGCGTCGTTTCGCCCGGGTTGAGCGCGTTGGCGACGTCGCCGCAAGCGACCGCGAACACGAGCAGAAACGTCCTCCAAAATTCGAGAAGATTCGGCTCCATTCCCGCGATCCATCGGAGAACTCTCGTTCCAACCGGACGGAGTCGTCCCACCGCGTGCTCATCTTCGGCCTTCCCTCGTATGGGCCGGCTCCGGCCGCTCGATGGCCTTTAGAAAAGCGGCGCGCGCGCCGCCGCGCCGCAGTTGCGTTCGAATAAATTGCCGGACGCGCGTCGATTCAGAAATCTGCGATCTTAAACCGAAGCTGACGACAACCTTTTTCGTTATGGCGAGTTATGACGCGACGCATCATGCGAGCAAAGGATATGCAGCTATGCCCGCGAAATCTAAGGCTCAACAGATGGCGGCCGGCGCCGCGCTCTCGGCGAAGCGCGGAGAAAAAAAGAAATCTGAGCTCAAGGGCGCGTCGCGGTCGATGGTCGACTCTATGAGCGAAGAGGAACTCCACCGCCTTGCCGCAACCAAACGCAAAGGCAAGCCAGAGCACGTCTCGCGATCGTGAGGCCTCGGATTTGGCTCGCCGCGGTGGAGTGCGAGCGCGCCGCGCCGGGATCGCACTGACGATAAGCTCGGATCCAACAATTGGAGGCGCTCATGGCGCTCTTCGGTAAAGGCATCGCGAACTTGAACGAACTGTTCGTCGATGAGCTCAAGAACATCTACTACATGGAAAATGAGATCGTCGAAAATCTGCCGGAAATGATCGAGGCGGCGACGTCGGCGAATCTCAAGCAGGCGTTGTCTGCGCACCTCGAGGAAAGGAAAGCTCAAGTAGCGCGGTTGGAGCAAGTCTTCGAGATATGTGACCTCCCGGTCGAACACGGCGCCTGCGCCGCGATCGACGCGCTCATCGACGAGGCGAGCGCGGGGCCGTCAGACATCAAGGAAAAGAAGGTTCTGGACGCGGCCATTGTCGCCTGCGCACAGCAGATCGAGCATCACGAGATCTCGGTTTATGGCTCGATCATCGCCTGGGCGAAGGAGCTTGGCGAAGAGCAGTGCGCTTCGATCCTCGCGCAAACGCTCGAGGAAGAGAAGGCCGCGGATCGCAAGCTTTCAGAACTCGCCGAAGGTGGAATCAATCGCTTGGCTGCGTGAGCGGGGCGCGCCGTCGCGGGCGATAATTCGCGGCGGCGGCCCACAGGTTTGGGAAAATCCGGCGTCCTCAAACGTCGTTCGCCTCTCAAGTCTTGTCGTGGCCCCATTCTGTTGCGGTCGAGGGTTACGCCATGACCACCCCAAAGGAAGTTGAGATCAAGCTGCGGCTGGATCCAAACAAAGTGCGAGACTTTGTGGAATCGGGGCGGTTCGCCGGCGTCAAATCTGTCGAGAAGCATTTTCACACCGTATATTTTGATGATGAAAAGCATCATCTTTTCAGGGAGGGATTTGAGTTGCGCGTTCGCGGGGATGGCGAGCGTTACATTCGGACCCTGAAATCGACCGACTCCGTCGAGCGCAGTGAATGGGAAACCGAGGCCGCAGACGGCCATCTCTCCCTCGAGGACCTCGAAGCCCCCGGCGTTGAAAAGTTCGTGAAACGAGGGCTCGCCTTACGCGCGCAATTTTCGCTCGATGTGGACCGTAAGACGTGGGATGTCGCTGCGGGCGGCTCCCGTATCGAAGTGGCTCTCGACCAGGGCAAACTCGAGGCTGAGGGGCGGCAGAAGCAAATCTGCGAAGCGGAACTCGAGCTCTAAAGCGGGGAGACTGACGCTCTTTACGAACTCGCGCAGAAGATCGGCGAAGAGGCCGCCGCGACACCCTATTTCGTGAGCAAAGGGGCGCGCGGCTATCGGCTGGCCGAGAACGCCATCGATGCGCCGGCGCGCGGGCTTGTCCTCCGATTGAGGGACGACGTCTCGGCCGCTGACGCTTTTCAAAAGATTGCCGACGCGTGTCTAAAGCAATTTTCATTGAGCGAGGAACTTCTGGAAAAGGCGATCGAATCCGAGGCCGTACACCAGGCGCGTGTCGCGATCAGACGATTGCGCGCCGCCTTTTCAATGTTCAATAAAATAGTCGTCGGCGAGGATGCGGATGCGGCGAGGCGCGAACTGAAGTGGCTATCCGATCTCCTGGGCGAAGCGCGTGATCTCGACGTATTTGTCGATAGTCGGATGAGTCAAGTTTTGCTTCAGCACCCGAATGTCGCGGGGATGCAGGAATTGACGCAAGCGCTGGCGGAGAAGCGTGACCGGAGTCATCATCGGCTGGCGGACGCTCTGCATTCTGAACGTTTTCGCACGCTGCTGCTGGATGTCGCGCGTTGCGCGCAGAGCGGACAGTGGCGGCGCAACCGCGGTGGGCTTTTTCTCGAATTCGCGCGGGACGAACTCGATCGACGGTTGCGATCGGTGAAAAAGAAACGCAAGGCGGTTCGCGGCCCGGACGCGCTCAAGCGCCACCGTCTGCGGATCAAAGCGAAGAAGCTGCGCTACATGTTCGAATTCTTGAAACCGGCCGCCCCGTCAAGGTCCCTGAGCCTGGAAGCGAATCGACTGGAACGATTGCAGGACCTGTTGGGCGAGCTGAACGATGCGATCGTCGGAGAAAGACTCTTGGGGCGGCTTGTTCAGGAGAGCGCCGCGCCGGCTCTCGGTTACGCCGCCGACCTCGTTCGGGCGACGCTAACGCCTTCTCCCAAGCTCGCGCGGCGGGCGGTCAAGACCCACGCCGACCTGCGCCGCAGCCAACCCTTCGAATAAGAAGCTGGACTGTCCGCTCCACGGAGCGACGGCGAGGTCTCGGCGAAAGCGCAGGCTTGCTTCCCTTTCACCTTGGGCGCGCCCAGAATCCCAGAAGTGGAAGCCAGTCCGGCAAACCGGCGTAGACGCGCGCGCCCTTGAGCGGGGAAAATCCGGGCGAAAGCCGATGAGCGCCTGAATGAAAGCGCAATCGCAGCACGAATTTAGGCCACGACCTTGAACCTGTTTTGGTGAGTG
>Ga0335078_10012944_pt1 | contig 12364 bp, 10 predicted proteins | sample Lox_Sample_32_FD_206711 | JGI IMG/M metagenome (GOLD analysis project Ga0335078, IMG submission 206711) | Soil microbial communities from Loxahatchee National Wildlife Refuge, Florida, United States - Lox_Sample_3.2 | ecosystem: Environmental > Terrestrial > Soil > Wetlands | place: USA... | reverse complement strand
CGCGCCTGCGCGAGTTGTTTCTCGAGCTCGGCGCGCTGCGACTCGAACTGCCGGCGGATCTGTTCAGCCCTGCCGGCCATGGCGTCGGCGTCGGGCACCAACGCTCGCGCTTCAGCCTGGAGTCGATCAGCCTCGGGCAGGCGCAATATGGCCGTGTTGGGGAAGAAATGCGGTCCTTCCGGGGCCTCGATGTGAGCCTGCAGGGTCTGTTCTTTGCGGTTTCGCACGATGGTCAAGGTCACATCCCGGCTCTCGCCCGGCTTGCTCGAGAGGGCGCGGTGGATGTCTTCGGCTGACTCGATAGGAGTGGAGTCCACTTGGATGATGCAGTCACCCGCTTTCAGGCCTGCCTTCTCGGCGGCGCTGCCCGCGTTAACCTCGGTGACAAGCACGCCCTTCCCGCCTTTCACCCCGAAATACTCGCCAAGCTGCGGAGTGAGTTCCTCCACAGAGACGCCCAAGCGCGGACCGCCGAACATGCCGAAGCCGAAGTTCCAGTCGGGAATCTTGACGTTGGGCCAAACCTCGATTCTCCCGTTGTGGCCAGGCCCGAACAGCGGTTCAAAACCGCTTTTGCGGGGCTCGAGGGTGGCGTTCAAGGTCTCCTTGGCGCCGTTGCGGCGCACGCCAATCTCGACGGACCTGCCCGTCGGCGTCTCGCGCACCAGGCGCGTCAGCTCGGCGACACTGCGCACCCTCTCGCCGGCGAACTCGGTAATCACGTCGCCCTTTTGCAGGCCGGCTCTGGCGGCGGGACTGTCGGGCTCGACCTTCTCCACCAGGGCGCCGTATTCGTCGCCCAGCTTCAAGTCGCGCGCCTGTTCCGAACTTAGATCCTTCGTCTCGACCCCGAGCCAGGACGTGTTCCCGGTCGCAACCGTGATAATCTCGTTCTCTTCTGGATCCTCGTTGGGTCCTTGCGCCCGCAACAACGTCGTGGCCCATGCCAGGCCAGTCGCTACCACAACAACTGCCACAGCCAGGCTCATCTTATTCCTCATCGGAGTCCTCCTTTTAGAGACAGCGATCAGTCTCTTATTGGTTGCCGTCCTCCGGCCACGACTTTTGCAGCTCCTGTAAATGTACCTGCTCGTCCTGCATCAGCTTCTGCAAGCGATCGATGTTCTCCTGCTGCTGCTTCATCTGTTCCTGCCAACCCCTCCCGAAAGCCCTCTGATAGGCCTTGAGCCGTGTCATAGACTCGGAGTTCAGCTTGCGAATCTCGATGTTGCCAAGCGCAGTTCGCAGCATCAGCGGTGCTCCGCCACCCGACAGCACGAGGGAGCCTTGAACAGGCCCTGCGCCCCAAGCCTCTCCCTCGCGGTGTAGTGCGATCGGGAAGTCGGAGGAGATGGTGTGTCCGGCCGCGGTGTCAATAAAAGCTTTGACGTTCAACGGCAGGTCGGGTGGCAAGAACACTTCGACATCCCCGACCGAGGATTCGAGACTGGAAGGACCGAAACTCTGCCGATTGGCGGCGATCTGCGCCAGGACGTTCCCCGCCGCCGTCTGAGCGCGCACGCCGCTCATCAGCCTCAACAGGTCGAGATTGCCGCCCGCCGTCTCGGCCTCCACTCGTCCGCGCGCACCGTCAAGCTGAATGCTGCCTGCGGCCGTGTGGGCGCGCACAGGGCCTCCGCACTCACCCAGACGAATCTGCCCTCCAGCCGTTTGCACCGCCACCGGACCCGTTGCCGAACGCATGATGATGTTGCCGGCGGCCGTCTGGGCGCGCACCGTCCCGGTGATTGTCCCGGCCACAATATCGCCGCCGTGGGTTTCAAGATAGGCGTCACCTTTCACATCGCCCACGCGGATGCTGCCGCCCGCGGTATGGGCCTCGAGGCGTTGGCTAACGTTGCCAACACTGATGTTTCCCGCGGCCGTTTGCAAGCGGACGGGTCCGGACACATCTCCGGTCCGGATATCGCCTCCGGCGGTTTCAGCGCGAAGCTCTCCATCGAGGCCGCATACCTGAATACTGCCGCCGTCGGTCTGGAGGTCGAGGTTGTAATGCAGAGGCACAACGATGGTGAAGGACGCGTCGACGCGCCGCAGCGGCTGGTCCTGATAGGGGTAGCGAAAATCCACGTAGGCTCCGTCGGAACCCAGGCGGCGGGCCGTGAGTTCGGAGCCCACAAACATGGCGCGCGCTTCTGGCTCCAAGGGCGTGTAGGCAACCAGTTTCAACGAGCATTGAAGCTGGTCCGTGGCACCCGGGAATACGGTCACGCTGCCGATCTGGGCCCGAAAGATCAGCCTGCCGCCGGGCCTCACCGGCACGGAACACTGGTCATATTCGACCCAGACGTGTCCCTGGTGTTTTGGGATGCCGCGTCGCACCAGAGGCGTCTCCACCGCCAGAAGCGGTAGAGTTACGGCCCAGACGATCAAGATGTTTACGGCGACCCTAAGCACCCTGCCTTCTCCTAGTTGCAATTATCCTGAAAATCGCCGGACTCCGAACACTGTCCGTCTGCGAACCCGAGGCGATTCGCCGTCGCCTCGGGTACTCAGAACGGCTGCCTTTCAGCGGCTTCTCAGCTGGAGAGCCTACTGACCCATCTGGCGCAGCGCCGCGATTGCTTTGATCCGGACGTAGCGGTCCGAATCCTCAGAAGCCAGGTGCTGAAGCCCCGGGACCAGGTCTTCGTCGCCCTGGGTTGAAATGTGACTCACCAGGCTGTCGATGGCAGCCTCGCGCACACCAAGATTCGGATCTTTCTCCGCCGCTTGTAGAAAACCGTGGGCAATATCGCTGTCCCAATTATCAGTGCCAACGGTCCGCAAGGCTTCGAGGCGCACTCCCGCGTTCGCGTCATGTTCCAGCGCGTAGAGCAAGGCGTCGCGGACCGTTGGATCCGCGCCTCCTCCCTTGCGCAGCGCGTTGAGCGTGTCCAAACGAATCCCAGGATTGTCGTAGCTCTTCAGGGCGTACACCATGACTTGCCGGATGTTGGGGTTGTCGAGCGAGCCTTCCATCGTGACGCGTTTCTCGGCGTTCAGCGTGATCTTGACGTCGCCGGTCTCGGGATCGGGCGCCACCTGGCTGATACTGTTGATGCGCGCGCTCCCGAGGTCGGCGCCTGTCATTTGAGCCGGTGCGGTGTTCGCCACTTGTGCAGATCCGGACGCCGACTTTCTACCTTCGGCCCGCGGACGCAATAACCAGCCCAAACTGAAGCCCAACGCGACGAGCGTCACCGCGGTCATCGCCCGCGCTGGATTCGCCGCGGCAGCTGGCGGCAACCAAGCTCGCATCAGGGCTCGCCACCCCATCTGTTCGCGGTCGAGGGCGATTTCCAAACGCTGGCGGCATTCGACCAGCAAAGTCGGCAACGGCTCATCCGGCTCGGCGTCCTGCTTGAGCAACTCGGCGAGGCGCCGCGTTTGCTCCAGCAGCTTGCGGCACTGCTCACAGCCCGCGACATGCTCCTCAAGAGCCGCTCGCTCATCAGCGCGCAGTTCGCCGTAATCGTAGAGCGCCACACTCTGATTGAGTTCCTCGCAGTTCACGCTACGTCCCTCGCGCCTTGCCCTCAAATCAAGTCCCCGAGTTCAGACCGGAGCTTCTGCGTGGCACGGAAGAGGCAATTCTTGGCGGTCTCTTCGCTGGTTCCACACATCTGGCCGATCGCTCTCAGCTTCATCCCTTGGTAATGCCGCAGCTCAAAAACCACTCTTTCGCGGGGCGATAGCCGGTTGAGAGCGCCCCGCAGCCGCGTCGCGATCTCCTTAGAGCGCAAGGCGCGTTCGGGGTCTAACGAGGCCCGGTCGTCCGCCAGGGTGTGAAAATACTCAGGCTGCCCTTCCTCGGGAGCAGGGGGTTGCACCTCGCGCCGCGTCTTCTTGCGCCGAAGGTAGTCGAGACACACATTCGTGACCACCCGGTAGAGCCAGGTAGAGAACCGCGATTCGAACCGAAAGTGGCTGAGAGAGCGATAAACCTTCAGGAACACTTCCTGAAACAGATCGGACGCCTCATCCGCGGTACCCGCCACACGCAGCACCAGGCGTAGTACACCCTGGTCATACTGGCGCACCAAGGCATCGAAGGCAGAGCGGTCTCCTGCCTGCGCCTGGCGGATGAGCACAGTCTCCTCCGCTCCCGCCCCAGGCGAGCCCTCGGCGGGAATTTTGCCAGCTAACTCCAAACAGGCGCCGTCCATTCGAAGTTATCTTTCTGGTTCTACCCGTTTATTGTGACGCATCCCAAGTTAAAAGGTAAGCGGACGTTGGGCGCAAGTGTCAGGTTCAAGGTCCGGGTTTCGGGGGCCAAGCCGAAGTACGAAATCTTAGGCATGGGGATGCCATTCATGCGCGCGCCTACCACTCCCCACCTCACAACAACCTAGCACCTGTCACCTGGAACCTGACACCTCCTGACGCCTAACACAATTGCGCCATTGCACGGCACACGCTATTCTGAGACGACCGTAGACGTGCTGCGGCGATTCGATCCGCTCACAGCTTGCCGCTCTCCTATGCGCTTTCTATTTGCAGACTCTGTTTCAAGTCGGCTGGCTCCGGCAAGCCCGCATACGGAGAACAGGCCGCTCCGCGACTTGGCGCATTTCCTACATATTTCCCCCGTCATCGTCTACATCGCGGCCGTAGGAACCGAGTTGGCGGTAGCCCTTTCGATCGGCTTCGGCCTTAGACGGCTCTTCCGCCGCTACAGCCAGAAGTTCGAGGGCACCTGGGGCAGCCTCTTGTTCTCTTTGCTTGAGCCACTGCCTGTACCCCTTCTGATCCTGGCAGCCCTTTACGCTGCGCTCGAATGGTTCAGCCTTCCCCGGCGTTGGGAGCACGTCGGCTCACAAGCTATCTTGGTGCAAGTCATCTTTGTGGTCTTTTACTTCCCGGCCCGAGCCATCAAGGTGTTTCTTCGCCGATTAAGCCAAAAGCAGCCCACACTCGAGCGTGTGACCCAGCCCGCGAGCTTTCTCGTCCAGGTGCTGTTTTTCATAGTCGGCCTCATCGTCATTCTCGAAAACCTTGGAGTGCACCTTACCGTCGTCTGGACCACGCTCGGCGTGGGCAGCGTGGCAGTGGCTCTGGCCCTTCAGGACACGCTTGGCAATTTCTTTGCCGGCCTCTACATCCTGGCCGACCGCCCCGTCAATCTTAGCGACTATATTCGACTCGATTCCGGACCGGAGGGCTTTGTGGTGCGCATCGGTTGGCGCTCCACGCTGCTTCGCACCGCCTCGAACAATATGGTCGTGGTACCAAACACGACCATGGCGAAGGCTGTGATCACGAATTTCTCTTTACCCGAGGAGCGGATGTGGACCTCGGTGCAGGTGGGCGTGGCCTACGGCACTAACCCCCGGCGGGTGGAGAGGCTGCTGATCGAGATCGCCCGCCAGGCGGCGAAGGAAGATTTTGAAGGACTCCTCGCCTACCCGGAGCCTTCGGCCCAACTCGTTCCAGGTTTTGGCGACTCATCGATAAACTTCTCGTTGAACTTCCAAGTGCGGCGGTGGTCCGATCTCGCCAACGTTCAGAGCGAACTGCGCAAACGTATACTGGAGCGCTTTGCTGCAGAAGGAATCGACATTCCGTTTCCCACAAGGACTGTCATCTTCGAAGGCTCGGCACTCGGTCAACCGGGAAGTCCGGAAACCGGTTTCTCGGGAAAGAACGCACCGCGCTCATGAAACCCCGGCGCGGGCTCGTCAGCGCGAGGCTGATTTTAACTTCGGACCGTCGTCGCGCGGACAACGTGGCCGCCCCTTTCCGGAATCGAACCGGCTCGACCTGGAAAGTAGCGAGCTGCGATCGCGGGCGGTCCCATGTCTTCGATCTCAGAGAACCCAAGGCTCAGCAGCTTGGCGCGCAATTGGTCCGACTCAAAGTAGCTCAGCCAGGCTTCGCCTAAGTCGGCGACGCACGCCGCACGGCGGTCATGCCAGTCGCGCGTTTCCGGCGACAGAGAGTCCGGAGGATCCGCGTAGTCGAACACGACATGTGCGCCCTGCGGGATGCTCGCGATGAATCCGAGCGTCGACCAAATCGCCTCTGCGGTCAGGTAGGGTACACATCCGAGCCAAGTGAAAAAGGTCTGCTTCGAGGGATCGAAATTCGCCGCTGCCAAGCCTTCCGCCAGAGTCTGCCGCTCGAAGTCGATGGCCACAAAAGTCAGCGAGGCCGGCAACGCAATCTCGGCCTCGGCCAGACATTGGCGCTTCCAAGCCTGCGTGGCAGGGTGATCAACCTCGAAGATCCGCAGTCGGTCGCGTAGGGCGCCGCGATAAGCGTAGGTGTCCAGGGCCAGCACCAAGCACCACGAGTTGGGAGACGCCGCGCTCCACGGCGACAGCCAAGGCGTCTTCCGCAAAGCGCGTTCGCACCGCGACGAACATTCGCATCCGTCTTCCCGAGGGATGCTCCTCAGCCCGCTTGACCACAGAATCGGGGTCTTCACCCAGAATACGGATGGCAAGGGAATCGGTGAAGATGCGGCCTTGTTCCAGCACTTGGTGAGCGGCGCGATGTAACGCTGCCGCTCGAGCCGTCCGGCTTGGCACCCCGACCTGCATCGAATGGAGTGTACGAAGAGCCGATCCGCTTTGCCCGTTCGAGATCGCGCCGGCTCTACGATTAGCGCGCCTTCCTCATCGTGTGCCGTTGAACCACCAGAAAAGGGTATCATGCGGCGGTCGACGGGTGGGTCAAGGATTGCGCAGGTCACGAGTCGTCGGCCGGCGTTTGACCGTGCGAAATGGCTGAAATCCACCAACGACGGTGCATTATGACCACGACGCAGCCGCCCCTGCTGCACGCTCTAGCAAAATTAGAGCCACGGTTTCAATGACTTAGCGCCGCCTCCAGTTTGGCTCGCGTTGTGCTACGTCAAGGTGCGGTGATGATAGAAGGAGATCTATGAGGACCATCAAGTTTACTCAAGTCGTTGCTTATGTTGCAGCCATCAGCCTATTGGCGTTGCCCACATTTGGGCTTGCGCAGGATGATTCCGGCGGGCAGCCGCCGAGCGCGCCTTCCCAACAGAACCCTGCACCAGCGGGCACATGGCAGCACTTTGCCAATCCGCCGCAGGACCCGGGACCTCCGGATCCGCAGAATCAGGGAGACAGTACGGCGCCTTCATCGAACGCACCTGCTCCCGTAATTGATGTTCCCCCGGGTCAGGCGGCGCCGAATCCGCCGGCTCCCTACCGCAGTCAGCCCAACGGGCCGGAAAACGATCAGCAGTATGCGCCTGTTCCCTCGCAGCTGACGCTCAAGGCCGGGACGTTTATTACGGTCCGCTCCAACCAATATCTGTCCTCCGATCGAAATCACCCTGGCGACGCCTTTACGGCTACCGTCGCCAACCCCTTAGTCGTTGGCGGCTTCGTGGTAGCCGCACCCGGCGAAACGGTTGGCGGTCGCGTAGTCGATGCCAAGAAGGCTGGCATGGTCAAGGGCGTGTCGCACTTGGCCCTTCAGTTGACCAGTCTGACCTTGGTCGACGGCCAGACCATACCTATCCAAACCCAGCTCTCCGGCAGCAACGGTCCGCACTCCAATGGTCGCGATGCGGCTGCAGTGGCGACCACCACCGGTGTCGGCGCGGCGGTGGGCGCGGCCGTGGCTAATCCCTGGGACGTCGGCACCGGCGCCGCCATCGGCGCTGGCGCTGGAGCCGCCATCGGACTGGCGGGAGTACTGCTCACGCGTGGCCGTCCGACGGTAGTCTACCCGGAGGGCCTGCTGACCTTCCAGATTGCTGCGCCCGTCACCATCTCGACCGTGAGCGCTCCGGAGGCGTTCCGCTACATGGACCCCAACGCCTATCAAGCCTCGACGCAGGGTCCCCCGCCGCGCTCTGGTCCGCCGTGCAACGGCTACGGTTGTGCTCCCCCTCCGCCTTATTACTACTATGGCCCGGGCTACTATCCTTACTACTGGGGACCCGGGCTAGCGTTCTGGTGGGGTCCCCGCTTTTATGGTGGATGGGGCGGGTACGGTCGCGGCTGGTACGGGAGAGGATGGTACGGCGGCGGCGGTTTCCACGGCCGCCGCTGATCTCCGTTAGCAGCGGCGGTGCGGCCACAACCGCTCGTCGCACTTCATAGGGTCCGCCTTTTAGGGCCGTCATTCAAGGATACCCCCGCGACTGACGGCCCATTTTTTTTCGCTCCCTTGATCTCAGCTCCTCCATGGGCAGAGGCAATTCTCTTCACTCAAGCGAACTTTGCCACAGGGCCTTTCCCACGAAAAACGGTCCCATACGCTCGATGTACGTTGAAGTTTGGCGGGTCTTGCGCATCTGCTGGACACACGCGGAAAGCGGATAGAGCTCCCGACCAATTAAGCCGATTACGAAGTCGTTATCATGCTGATCGAGCCCAAAGCAGGCCAGGCGAACGTCCTGGGCATAGTCGGCCTCGCCAAAGGCGTGGCCGATGCGGCCATGCTCCGCAAGGATGGGTCCTTGCTCCTCAGGTGGCAGAGCCGAGAACGCGCCGGTGCGTCGCAAGGGATACCACACAGCCCAGCGCGACTCACGGTTGAGAACAGTCCGCGGGGGCTTGAGGAGCAGCCAGTCTTCAAGATCGGGCTCGTGGCCCAGACTGTAGGTTCGTCCGAACATCGTGAACTCGGGTTTCAGCGCGAGCGCGCCAAAGGGCCTTTCGGCGAGAAAGGGCCGAAGAAGCGTAATAAAGAAGTCCGGCTGCTCGTTCCAAGTAAGTAACGCCACGCCGCAAGGATCGTTTATATCTTTGTAAAGTACGGCTTCAAAGCCACCCGCTTCCAGCGCTTGCGCCAGCTTGTTTGAATCAGTTGCATTCCCGAACGCAAGAAGCTGCATGTAGAGGCGGCGGTTCAGCCTTTGTGGTTCTCCGTTCCTGGGACCGCCTCGCTCCGTAAGATCAAGTTTTTCAGCCATGCGCACCTCCATTGCCGGTTGTCGATTGCCGATTTTCGATTGAAAGCAACGGTCTCGGCCCGGCTTCTCAACCAACGGACTGGCTTCTGATCCGAAATCGGCAATTATCTGGCGTGTGCCAGGACCAAACTCGAATAGAGGCCGCCCAGCCTTTCGAGCATCCGCACCGCCGGAGTGACATTGCGCCGGTTGATGTGCTCGACGTTCAACCCCAGTGCCGGCGGATCAGGCGGCAGGTTGTCGAAGACCTCCATCAGTATGCGCTGCGCGAGATCGATGGAGCGATCGAGACACGCAGCCCGCGCGCCCTCACGGCGCTCCGGGTGGCTGAGGTCGGCGGCGGAAGCTTCGTCCAGGTGCAGAAAGCGATCCAGGTCCGGCGGAATGTCCGCGCCCAGCCAACGCAGAAACTGAAGATCGCGCGGGTGGCTTACCGGCGCGAAGCTCAGGAACAAGCGAGCCTCGAGTCCGTTAAGGCGCTGCACCAGCCAGACGATGTCGTTGGGATCAAACAGCACCTGGGTAGTGAAAAAGCCGAGGCCCGCGGCGTGTTTGCGCCGCACGCGCTCGGCCTCGCCGGATCGGCTGGGAATGCTGATGCCGCCGAGCGCGCCCTCGTGACCGGCAGCCCGCAGTCGTTCCGACGCTTCCAAAACGCCAGGTCCGGGATACTGAATGGTGCTGCTTTCGCCGCCCACCAGTACGTAGTGTTGAATGCCAAAGACGTCGCAGGTCTCGCGCAGCCACGGCAGCGGGTCAGGCTCATAAACCACGCAGTGGTTGGTGACCACCTCAACGCCGAGTTCCTGGTGCAGCCGCGCGGCCAGGCGGCGTGGGTCCATACGAGGCACGAAGTTGGCCGTGCGCTCTCCCGGCCTCGCCTCGTTATGGATCTCCGGCAGGTTGATGGCGTCCACCGAGTCTACCACCCGGCGAACGACCGCTACGGCTTCGTCGACGGCGCTCGGCTTGCCCTCCTCTGGCGGCACGACTTCGAAAAAAGTCGCTGGCAGGGAAGGGTCAGCGATCCTGGTGGTCAGATCCATGGGTCGGTTCAACCCCAGCGTGAGCCGAGTGTAACATATCAGAGGGCTAGTGACCTATTAACACAAGTAATTGATGCTACGATACTTACAGTTAAAATGGGGCAAATCATTTCCAATCAACAACATGATCATCCAAACCTGGATTGCACCCATAACCCTTCTCAATTCACTGTGACAGTCACCTTCGCCGTCCTCCGGCCGTACTGATTAGCGGAGTAAAGAGTGAACGTCGTCGTGGCGGCCGGAGTTACTACCACGCTGTTACCACGGGCCGGACCCACCACGGGCGAGACGATGTTGTAAATCGCATTCGTGACGTTCCAACTCAAGGTCACCGGCGTCCCCGCGCTCACGGTACTTGGGTTGGCGGTGAAAGTCGAAATCGTCGGAGAAGGCCCCGTGGGCACGTTGCCGGGGGTATAAACTGTGCCGAGTTGGACCACTTCGAAATCGGAAGCGGCCAGCGTTTTCAACTGGTTAAGATCGTCGTTGTTCCAGCGATTGTCAGGCGTACCGCTCACGAACATGGCGCTGCCGTTGTCCGCAAGGATCAGGCCGTATCGCTTCATGGCCGTCAGAATCACCTGGTCGTCGGCCGGAAAACCGCTGATGTCGAAGCTTGCCTTGAGCCGCAGACGCGTTCCCATGGGCGGCGCGTTGGTATCCGTCACCGTCGAGGCCCAGTGCGACGCCGGGGCCACGAAGGCCTCGCGGGTGCTCGGCACTGTGAACCGAAGCGCGTGGTTGATGGCTCCGGCGGCCACCTCGTCGTAGCGTACGAGGCCCACAAAGATGGGCAGGCCGGCGGCGTCGGCGGACGTCCAGGTGTAGGGCCGCTGCTCGTCAATCGTCATGTCCCAGATAGCCGTGGAGTTCGCGCTCCAACTTCCGCCGGCGAGCTCCCTGGCGTTGTAAAGCTCGAAAAGCCAGCAGCCGGTCTGTTCCAGAACCAGCACGTGCCGGTCGCCGTTCCCGGGATGCGGGAAACCCTCAATGAGCGCGTTTCCAGGAATCGGCATCGGACCCGGATCGCTCTCGCTCGCATACGCCCCCAGCTTGATGGTGACCAGGGGCTGGGTGTCCGCCTCAATCTGATAGGGAATGCCGATCGATTGTCCCGCGTAAAGCCCGGCGCCGAAGTCCGGATGCAAGGGGGAACTGGCGCCGATGTAGTTGATGATATTGTCGGAGTTGGGGTCCACGGGCATCGATGAAATGTCGGTGTTCCAGAGGTTGTCGCTGGGGAAGGGAATAAAGCCGTTCAAGCTGGCTTCGGGACCGAGGCTCAATCCGCTACAAGTGCCGCTCTGGGCCCAACCCCGATGGCACGTGAGGCAAGCCGCCAGGGCGAGCACCAGCATACGAAGAAACCGTCGCATGTTTCCTCCTTCGCCCCTTCGACTGGATGAGAATCTTGTACGCGATTGTCGAACGACTGTCAATCAGCAGACTCGCTCCAGTCGATGGTGTCTCGGCCCAGCGGCGACGACACACGGCGGCCAGCCCGCGGGGGAAGCTGTTGAGATATTTTGATAACCCCTGCTTTTTCTGCAACATTCTGGCTCCGTTCGAGTGCTCTCGAATCCCGCATGTGCGCTTATCGGTGTACCCGCGGTCCTTACCAGGCCGACTCCTTTCGCGAGTTCGATGACCCGGCGCAGTAGCTGGCTGCTGCCGTTTCCGACCTCGCCGGGGATCCCTTCACGCTCCGAGATATTTTTGTAAATATCTTGTTTCCTGTTGGATTCCGGCTTCGTTCGCTGCCTTGCGCCTGCCCGTTCGCTGGCTGACGAGGCGTCGCATTCCATCGGCGCGCCTGGTGCGCCAGGGCCCTTACCGGGAACCGATATATTTTGCAAACACCTTTGTTTTCTGACAGATTCCGGCTTCGTTCGTCGCCTTTCGAGGGCTTGGGTGGACGCGCAGGGACCCGTGGAATGCACCGAGAGCATGGTATGAACTGGCAGCAGCATCGGGGGGTTCGGCCCCGGCATGGACATGCGGCGCAACGCCCCGGTTGCCCCGGGGACGGGTCCCTTCTGCCCGTTTAATCCGAACAACAGCGCCTCGACAGCTAATCCTGCGGGGAGCGGAACTCAAGCGGGTGGCGCGTCGGGCAGCAGCCAAGCAACCACCAAGTAACTGGAGTCGCCGGCGCTCGGACGGAGACACCGGCAAATAGGCAACGAGGCGGCGCCAATCTCCGACCTGACCTGTGGCGCCGCTGGACGAGTGCCCGCCCGTGAAATTCGCACAGCTTCGCTGTGCGCCAGCCTGCCCGGGGTCAATAAACAACAAGGAGGAATGAAAAACAATGAGCAGATTGTTACTGGTGATGCTTGTGCCGACCTTGATCATTTTCGGACTTGCGGCTGATACGGAGAAGACCGATCAGCAGCTTGACAAGGGCAACGCGGTC
>Ga0335078_10012943_pt1 | contig 12365 bp, 8 predicted proteins | sample Lox_Sample_32_FD_206711 | JGI IMG/M metagenome (GOLD analysis project Ga0335078, IMG submission 206711) | Soil microbial communities from Loxahatchee National Wildlife Refuge, Florida, United States - Lox_Sample_3.2 | ecosystem: Environmental > Terrestrial > Soil > Wetlands | place: USA: Florida... | reverse complement strand
CGCGCGCAGCGCGCTCTTGAGGCGCTTGTCTTCGATGCGCTGGACCTGCGTCGCCGTCGGGGCCTTTTCCTCCCGCGCGGACGGCGCGGGCACAACAGCGGCCGTTTCCTGTCCTGTCTTTGCAAGGTAGTACTCGTAGTCCCCGGGGAAGAACCGGGCCGCGCCGTCTTTCATCTCCAGCACGCCGGAGGCAAGGTTGGAGATGAAGTGACGGTCGTGGGAAACAAAGATGACCGTGCCGGGGAAGCTCCTCAGCGCGGCAAGGAGCACGTCCTTGGAAGCCAGGTCCAGGTGGTTGGTCGGCTCGTCCAGGATCAGCAGGTTTGCGGGCTTCATGAGCAGCATGAGAAGCGTGAGCCGGCTTTTTTCCCCGCCGCTCAGGACGGACACGCTCTTGAAAACGTCGTCCCCGCGGAAAAGAAAGGCTCCCAGGAGCGTTCTCAGCTCGGGAATGAGCGACGTGGGAGCAACGGCCTCCACTTCCTCAATGACCTGGCGCGTGGAGACCCAGGAATCCGCGTTCTCCTGGGAATAAAACGCGGGCGCCACGCCGGCGCCCCACTTCAGGGAGCCCGCGTCAGGCTCTTCCCGGCCTGAAAGCAGGCGGAGGAGCGTGGACTTGCCCGCGCCGTTGACGCCCACCACCACCAGCTTGTCCCCGCGGGAAACCTCCATGTCCACGCCCTGAAAAACGGAAAGGTCACCGTAACTTTTCGAGAGAGCCGCCGCGGTCAGGACGATCCTCCCGGCATGCGGCGGCGGCGGGAACGAGAAATGGATGGACTTGACCACCGGCGGGACCTCGATCCGCTCAATCTTTTCAAGCTGCGTGATCCGGCTCTGAACCAGCCGGGCCTTGGAAGCGTTGTAGCGGAACTTGTTGATGAACGTCTCGATGCGGGCAATCTCCTCCTGCTGGAGGCGCCACCTCTCCTGGAGGGAGGCAAGCTCCCGGCTGCGCACCTCCTCGTACTGCGTGTAGTTGCCGGAAAACACGGACACGCGCGCCAGGAAGATCTCCGCCACCGCCTGCACCACGGAGTCCAGGAACCAGCGGTCGTGGCTGACCAGGAGCAACCCGCCGCGGAGCTCCGCAAGGAATCCCGAAAGCCAGGCGCGCGCCTCTATGTCCAGGTAGTTCGTAGGCTCGTCAAGGAGGAGGATGTCGGGACGCTCCAGGATGGCCTTGGCCAGGGCAATCCTCATCTGCCAGCCGGCGGAAAACGTGGAGCACTCCCTGCGTGCGTCGTCACGGCGGAACCCCAGCCCGGAGAGCACCCTGTCGATGTGCTCCTGCCTGCCGTAGTAGCCGCTTGCGGTAAGGGATTCCTGCAGCTCATGGTGCTTCCACACCAGGCTCTCCGCCTGCGGGGAACCGGGAGTGAGCCGGCCCAGCTCCTCCTCCAGCCCCCGAAGCTCATCCTGGATCCGGGCTTCCCGATCAAACGCGCGTTCCGTTTCCTGGGCCAGCGTGCTCTCCGCAAGCGCAACACCGGACTGCGGCACGTAGGAGACGCGCGTGTCTTTCTCCCGGATCACCGAACCGGAGTCCGGCCCGGCAAGCCCCGCCAGGATGCGCATGAGCGTGGTCTTCCCGCTGCCGTTGGGGCCAACCAGCGCCACGCGGGAGCCGGTGGAGATGGTGAGATTGACCCCGTCAAGGAGGCGCCGTTCCCCGAAGGACACGGAGACGCCGGTCAGGCTGACAAGCGGCACGCGGAGACCTGCTCAGCGGGACTGCGAAAAGAAGATGACCACCGGCGACATCCCCGGATGGGTCACCACGAGGTTCGACACGCTGTCCTGGTCCAGAGACGTGAACCGGATCCCTCCCGATGCCGCCTTGTAGAGGAAGCTCACGGAGGCGCCGGCAGAAAGCCCGGCAGACGGTCCGTTGCCGGGGCTAGCGCTGGCCGGGGCGGGACTCCCCCCGTGGTCGAAGACCAGCGTGACGACGCCGTCATAATCGGAGGAAAGGCTTTTGGCCGCGTGATACGGGAAGTCCGCGCGCCCCGTGGTCCCGGCGTCGGCGCTGATGAGAGACGGGACGAGCTTCTGGTACCCGTTCCACGTGAACCGCATGCCTTCCCCGAGCGTGATGGTGCCGTAAGCACTGGAGCTGAGCGTGGAGCCGCGCGCAACGATGGAGTCGAAAACGCCCTGGCGCCTCTTCTGCTCCGCGGTGATGGAGTCCGCCACCTCTCCTTTCATCAGAACGTAGAGGCCGGCCACGCGCTGGTCCTTGTAGTGGTAGTAGATGCTGATGCGTTGGTCGTCCACCACGCTGACGCGGAGGTCGGAGCCCGTGAAGACGTACGTGCTTTCTCCCAGCTTCTGGATGCCGGTGTAGTGGAACTCCATGGAATACTGGGGAAGGACCAGGCGCACCACCATGTCGGAAGGGCTGGGGAAAAGCCCCACGTCGTCCCGGAAGATCGTCAGGTCGATGGCCCCCCGGGCTATCATCTGCTGGAACCAGTCCGGACGCCACGTGTTGTTGAGAATGGTGTCCAGCGTCTCATCCTGGCTCAGGATGCGCTGCGCTTCCTGGGCCGGGTCACCGGCCGCCGTGAACGCTTTCAGGAAATGGCCGAAGACGAAGCCGGAGAACCCGTCTTCCGTGACCACCTCGTACCAGGAGTCCGTGTACTGCTGGATGGTGTCCGGCTGGGCGCTCTTGCCCACCACCTTCACCAGCTGGCCGGGCTTCAGCTTGTAGATGACACGCCCGTCCTGCGCCGCCTGGTCCCGGATGGGAAGGGGCGGCGGGTCCTGCTTCATGGAGACGGCCCATGACTGCGCGTACGGCGCAAAGGCCTGCGCAAACTGGCTGGCTTCCTTCCTGCTGCGGAAGAAGCGGATGCGGCCCATGGGGAACTCCCGGGGTTTCTTCTCCCCGGGCACCATGACAAGGTAGGAGGAGTTGATGGTCCCCCCGCCGATCAGCGGAACCACCAGCCCGGTCTTCAGCGCGGTGTCCGTCTCCCCCCAGAGGACCACTCCATATCCGGCCGCCCTCACCCCGCATGAGGCAAGCGCAAGCAGGGTCAGCGTCACAGGAAAGAAAGCAATGGCAACGCGGCGCAGCATGGCCGCTATTCTGTGGCGCCCGGGCCTTTTGATCAAGGGCCGTCTGCTGCAAGGGCCGGTGCAATTTGCCAATGCAATTGCCCGGAACGGGAAAATCGCGTATACAGACAGCATGGACCCCACGGAAGAATTGCGAAAGACACTCACCGGACAGCGGGACGAGATGGTCGAGCTTCAGCGCGCGCTCACCGCCGCGCCGGCCCTTGGGCCGCAGAACGGCGGGGACGGGGAATGGGAGAAAGCCCAGGTTCTCATCTCCTGGCTGGACCGCCTGGGGCTGGGCCCATGGGAAAACGTGCCGGCCCCGGATCCCCGGGTGTCCAGGAAAGAACGGCCCAACATCATCGTGACCATACCCGGCGCCGGAGAGCCGGGAACGTTCTGGATCATGACGCACATGGACATCGTTCCGCCGGGGGAGGCCAGGCTCTGGAGCTCGGACCCGTACACGCTCGTCGTGGACGGAGACAGGCTGATCGGCCGCGGGGTTGAGGACAACCAGCAGAGCCTTGTGGCCTCGGTCTTCGCCGCGGCCGCGGTCAAGAAGCTGGGCCTGAAGCCGCGGCGCGCCGCGCGCCTCCTTTTCGTCTCGGATGAAGAGACGGGCTCTGCGCAGGGCGTCCAGCACGTCCTGAAGTCCTCGCGGCTTTTCAGCGCGCAGGACCAGGCGCTGGTGCCGGACAGCGGCTCCCCGGAAGGCGACAGCATCGAGATAGCGGAAAAGAGCATCCTGTGGCTGAAGTTCACCGTGACGGGAAAGCAGTGTCATGCCTCCACGCCGGAGAAGGGAGTGAACGCGTTCGAGGCCGGCTCCCACCTCGTTGTCCGCCTGGCCGCGCTGCGGGAGCGGTTTGGCGCGACGGACCAGCTCTTCAGCCCGCCCACCTCCACGTTCGTTCCCACGCGCAAGGAAGCAAACGTGCCCAACGTCAACACGCTTCCCGGTGAGGACGTGTTCTACCTGGACAGCCGCGTCCTGCCCCGGGAGGACCTTGCCCGGGTGATGGCGGAAATCCGCCAGATCTGCAACGCGGTGGAAAAGGACTTCGGCGTCACGGTAGGCGTGGAGGAAGTGCAGAAGGCGTCTTCTCCGCCGACCTCGCCGGATGCGCCCATCGTTGCAACGCTGCGCAGCGCCATCCGCCGCGTTTACGGGGTGGAGGCGGCCACGGTCGGGATCGGGGGAGGGACGGTGGGAGCCTACCTTCGCGCCGCCGGCATACCCACGGTGGTCTGGTCCCGGATCGAAGAGAACGCGCACCAGCCCAACGAGTCCTGCCTCATCAGCAACATGATGGGAGACAGCCTGGTCATGGCGCTGGCCATGATTTCCTAGGCCCATCGCCCGCAGGGCGACGGACCTATGATCGGCGCGCCAAAGCCGCCCTCATTGGCGCACCGGTCCATGGAGACGGATCCTACAAGTACGCTTTTTCGCCCAGCTCCGCGGTGTCCAGGCCGACTTCTTCTTCCCCTTCAGCCACGTGCACGCGCGTGATCTTGTTGATCACCCAGAGCGCGGCAAGCGCAATGACAAACGAGTACGCCGCCGCTCCAAACCCGGACGCTGCCTGCTTGCCCAGGAACGCCCACCCTCCGCGGAGCGCGCCGTCGAACCCCGACGGATTGACAACGGCGCTTCCGAAAATGCCCAGGCAGAGTATCCCAAGGACCCCGCCCACGCCGTGGACTCCCCAGACGTCCAGGGCGTCGTCCCACCCCAGCCTGTTCTTGAGCCCGATGGCCAGGTAGCAGACGATCCCGGAGAGAATGCCGATGATGATGGACGCTCCCGGGGTGACGAAGCCCGCCGCCGGCGTGACGCAGGCAAGCCCGGCGATGGATCCCGTGAGGAGGCCCAGGAACTTCGGCTTCTTCTCGAACACCCAGGCCAGCACAAGCCAGGTGACGGCGGCAAAGGAAGCTGCCAGGTCGGTGTTGAGGAATGCGGCCACGGTGACCTGGTCCACCCGCAGCTCGCTGCCCGCGTTGAATCCATACCACCCGAACCACAGCAGCCCCGTCCCCAGCGCCACCAGGGGGATGCTGTGAGGTCCGCGGTCTTTCACCTGGCGCGGGCCCACGAAAAAGACCGAGGCCAGCGCCGCAAACCCGGCGGACGCGTGGACGACGATTCCACCGGCGAAATCCCGGACGCCCCACTGCGCCAGGAGTCCCCCGCCCCAGATCATGTGCACAAGCGGGAAGTAGACCAGGATCAGCCATACGACCAGGAAAATGAAGTAGGCCGGGAAGCGGACCCGGTTGGCGAACGCGCCGGTGATCAGGGCCGGCGTGATGATGGCAAACATCATCTGGTAGACAATGAAAGCAAACATCGGAATCTGGCCGTCCCCAAAGGCCGTGGTGAGGTCAACGCCGTTGAGGAAAGCCATCCGGAGATCGCCAATGACCGCCCCTGTCCCCCCGGAGAAGCACAGGGAGTAGCCGAAGGCGAACCAAATCACGTCCACCACGGCAAGGGAGAGAAAGCTCTGGATCATTATTGTTAACACGTTCTTTCTGCCGACGAGACCGCCATAGAAGAAGGCAAGCCCTGGCGTCATGAGCATGACAAGGCTGGCGGCAATGAGCATGAACCCGGTGTTCCCCGTGTCAAAGTGCGGCATGGTGGTAACTCCTCCTTCATTCAGTAGAGAGAACTACGGGCGGTGAAAAACGGAACGGGAAAAGAATACACCCGGGAGGCCGCTTTGCGCCATGGAAAGCGCGAAACGATGCCGCACGGCGTTCGACGGCCTACTCCAGGGAATCGTAGATGATGACGATCTTCCCATCCCGCAGGAGCTGCATGTTTTCCGGCAGCGTCAGGAGCTGGAGAGCGCCCTCCGTCGGGATGACGATGTCGGTTGCGTTGTCCCCGAAAACGCCGCGGGCAACGAGCCGCAGCGGGAGCGGCCCCGCGCGGACCAGCACCACGGGGTCGTCCAGGCTGACGGCGTAGCCCACCAGGCCCCATTTGGCAAGCGCCTCCGGGCTGCACATCGCCTTCTCCATCACCACGTTCATGCTCTCATCGAAGAGGCGGGGGAAAAGCGCGGGATGCGCCTGGCTGGTCCCGCTGGTGCCGACGGCAGGAAGCATTCCCCTGGCATAGATGAGAAGTCCTGTGAACGGCCGCGTGGGGACCCAGCCCAGCCTCCGCGGCAATGGCTGGCTCTGCGAAGGGTACAGCGGGAAGGCCAGCCCCTGGTCTCCGAACAGCGGCAGGGAGTACCGGGCGGTGACCTTGGAGAAATCCTCTGAAAGGAAGAGGGCGCGCTGAACGGCGCCGGAGGCAATCCCGCTGACCCGGGCAAAGAGCGAAGGATCCTGCTCCAGCAGGTTCCCGTACGTATGGGAAGAATCCACGATAACGCGGGACACGGCGTCCGTCATGAACTCCCCAAGCCTGGCCTGGATATCCGTCTCAGCGTCCGCCTTGGCGCGAGGGAGCGCGGCCTGGGCGGGATCAAGCGCCTGCGTTATCTCCACGTCCAGCTCGCCCCCCGTCCAGTCAACGCGGCTCCTCACGCTCAGGCCGGGCTGGTCCAGGATGAGCGCCCCGGCCTGGCCGGCCGCGGGGGCCTGCGCCCACGCGGCCAGCGTTCCCAGCACGCACAGGGCGGCGGCAAGCACGCACGCGCGCAGCATCAGCCTTCCCTCCGGGGAAGCGCCATGGGAATCAGCACCTTTGTGCCGATCTGAAGCGTCCGGGGCGCAAGGCGCGGGTTGAACTGGAGGATCATGTCCACCGTGACGCGGTACTTCTGAGCCATGCCGGATAGCGTGTCCCCGGGCTTCACGACGTGGACGTTGAACTCCATGAGCGGGACGGTGGCTGAATCAAGAGTGTCTTTCACCGCCTGCTCGTATTCCTGGGGAACCTTCAGCACGTAGCGGTACGAGGCCGGCGGCGTCAGCGGGAAGTTCAGCTCCGCGTTGCTGGAGGACAGGACGTCCAGCGGCACGCCGGACTGCCGCGACAGGAGGCGGAGGTCCACGCAGGCTTCAAGCGGGATGCGGACCCAATCCGGGGAAGGATCCCAGCTCACCTCCAGCCCGTAGCGGCCGGGGTAGCTCAGGATCCGGGTAAGGGCCAGGAACATGGGCACAAACGCCGCCGTTTCCCGCGGGAGAAGCGCTTTTCTCCTCATGGTCCAGAAGTCCGCGCCGGGGTTGCGCGCAACAACCCCTGCCATCCTTCCGGTCCCGCAGTTGTACGCGGCAAGCGCAATGAACCAGTCACCGAACTGGTTGTAGTTGTCCTCCAGCTTCCGAAGCGACGCCTCCGTGGCCCGCATGAAGTCCCGCCGCTCGTCCATCCACTGGTCCATGCGAAGACCATAGGGTCCTGCCGTGTTGCGCATGAGCTGCCAGAGCCCCGCCGCCCCCATGGGAGAGACGGCGTAGGTCTGGAACCCCGATTCCACCGCCGGCAGGAATTGCAGCTCCCGCGGCAGGTCCATGTCGGCAAGCTCCGCCTGGATCACCGTCCGATAGCGGCTGCTCCGGGTGAGCACCGTCTGCAGCCAGTCCCTGCGCTGCGCAAGGAGCGTGTCCATGAACCGGCCCACGACGTCCTCATCCGGAATGTCCAGGGAGTAGATCTCTTCTCCCCGGATGCCCTGCGCCGAGGGCAGCGGTCCGTCCGCGCTCTGCGCCGGGGAGGAATCCGGCGGGGACGGAAGCTGGAATGGCTCGGAAGGAAGCGGCACAGCGGGACCTGCCGCCGCGCGTGGCGCCGGGGACACCTCTCCCGCCCAGGCGCGCGCCGCAAGCAGGGAGAGGAGGAAGATGACTATGGAAGCCTGTCGCCGAACTTGACCCCAGCCCATTCCCATTGCCCGTTGATGTCAGGATCCGCGGGGAAATCAACCCTGCGGAAGTACAGGTACCATATCGGCGGCCGGAAGTTCCAGTCCGTGGTTCGAAGATACGCTTCGCGGTTGTTGTCGACGATCTCCAGCTGACCGTCGATCTTGGGGTATGAGCTCTGCAGGTAGTTGGTGATGTCCAGCGTCCTGTTTCCTTCGGCGGAGCCATTGCCGGTCGGGTCGCCGTACATCATCGTCTGGTCCCACCCTTCCTCGGAAAAGTTCACCTTGGCCTGGTACTTCTTGAGCTTGGCGATGTTCTTGGTAAGAATGGCATCCTTCACATTATCGACAAGAGTCTGAAGGTCCGAAACCATCCAGCTCTTGTCCGGGTTGTCGTACAGGCTGACCCTTTCAATTGCGTTTCGATACGCGTTGGGTTCTCCCGGCACGTCCGTATCCGAGTACCCCAGGTACTTGTTGTATGCCTGCCTGGCCTGGTCCCACTCCCCCACGTCCTCATAGCTCCTGGCCATGAAGTACCAGTTCACCGCGGGGTGCTCGATCTGGTCCCCGAACCGGGAGATCAGCTCCTTGTAGTATTCGATTTTGTGCTCTGGATTGTTCTCCAGCGCCAGGAGGTCTTCCAGGCACTGGAGGTGGATGGACCTGCCGCGCACCAGGAGATCCACGTAGTTCATGAGGATCTGGCGGTAGTAGTACACGGCAAGGGGCGCTTCCTTCATGTCGCTGTACGCTTCCGCAACCAGCAGGAGGTAGTAGGCGTTGTAAATGTCCGAGGGGTTCTTCTCCACGTGGGTGGTGAGGAAGATGATCTCCTTGTCCTTCTTGCCGGCATTGGCAAGCGCGGACGCAATCTGTTGGATCAGGACAAAACGGTTCTCCTGGTCTTTCTCCTTGCTGAACAGGCGGAAAAGCTCCCGGAGATCCTGGTTCTGCTCAAACGTCCCAAGGTAATAGCGGCTGTCGGAGCCGGAACAGCCCGTCAAAAGCGCAGCCAGGAAAGAAGCGAGCGCTGCTATTACAAGAACCCTTGCTCTCATGGCCGCCGGCATGGTAGCAGGAACGCCCGCCGTTGGCAACACGCCGCACGCACGCCGCGTTGGCAGGCAGACCGGTTTTTGGTAGTATGAATGAACGGGGGCACGCATGGGAAGCAAAATCACTCGGTCGGCATCTGGTCTTTCTGTCCCTGACACGCCCCTCATCCCCTACATCGAAGGGGACGGCACCGGGCCGGACATCTGGCGCGCCGCCCGGCGCGTGTTTGACGAAGCGGTGGCGCGCGCCTACGCGGGCCGGCGAAGGGTGGAATGGGTGCCGGTGCTTGCCGGTGAGAAAGCGTTTCGGGAAACGGGGGACTGGCTCCCGGCGGAGACGGAAGAAGCGTTCCGCAGTCACCTGGTCGGCATCAAGGGGCCGCTCACCACGCCGGTGGGCGGCGGAATCCGCAGCTTGAACGTTGCGCTTCGCCAGAAGCTGGACCTGTACGTCTGCCTCCGGCCCGTGCGCTGGTATCCCGGAGTCCCCTCCCCCGTCCTGCACCCGGAGAAAGTGGACATGGTGGTCTTCCGGGAGAACACGGAAGACGTGTACGCGGGATTCGAATCCAAGGAAGGCTCCCCGGAAGCCAGGAAGCTGATCGCGTTCCTTCGTGACGGCATGGGGTGGAAGATCAGGGAGGATTCCGGCATCGGGATCAAGCCGGTGAGCCGCGCGGGATCCGAGCGCCTTGTGCGCGCCGCTCTCCAGTACGCCGTGGCCCACGGACGCAAGAGCCTGACGCTGGTTCACAAGGGGAACATCCAGAAGTTCACCGAAGGCGCGTTTCGGGAGTGGGGCTATGAGCTTGCCGCCCGGGAGTTCGCCGACAACGTCGTTCTCCCGCTGGAAGGCGGTGAGACTCCGCCCGCCGCCCCGGGAAAGGTCCTTGTCAAGGACGCCATTGCGGACAACTTCCTGCAGCAGATCCTGACCCGCCCCGCGGAGTTCGACGTCATTGCCACGACGAACCTCAACGGGGACTACATCTCGGACGCCCTTGCGGCCCAGGTGGGCGGAATCGGCATCGCCCCGGGGGGAAACATCAACTACATGACGGGACACGCGGTGTTCGAGGCCACGCACGGCACGGCCCCCAAGTACGCCAACAAGGACATGGCCAACCCGTCATCGGTGATCCTCTCCGGCCAGATGATGCTGGACTACATGGGATGGACGGAAGCCGCGGAGCTCATCGAGAAGGGCCTGACCAGGACAATAGAAGAAAAAACGGTGACCTACGACTTTGCCCGGCTGATGGAGGGAGCCACGCAGCTTTCCACGTCCGCGTTTGCTTCCCGGATCGTGGAGAACCTGGGCGCATGAACAAGCCGGCCGTGGAAAGGCCACGGTACCCCAACAAGTTCCTTGTCCTGGGCGTGGCTGCGCTGGTAGCCGGCGGGGTGCTCCTCCTCTGGAACCTCGGCTACCTGCCCCAGCCGGGGCGCCTCTGGCCCATTGCCGTGTTGGTGGCGGGGCTTTTCTTCCTATACATGGCCTGGCCGCGCAAGCACTCGGACAACTGGATCATCCCGGGGATGGTGCTCACGCTGGGCGGCCTCGTGTTCCTCCTGGCCAACACGGTGCTGGGCGGGCAAAGCCTGCAACGGATCTGGCCCGTCTTCATGCTGGTAACGGGAGTCTCCCTGATTCCCTATGCGCTTCGCAAGAAGGCCTCCGCGCGAGCAGCCATCATCGTGCCTGCCATCTTCATCTCCTTCCTTGCGCTGTTTTTCCTCATTTTCAGTCTTCACCGGGAGGAAGGGGGCGGGCTCGTTGCCTTCGTGCGGCAGTGGTGGCCCATGATCCTTGTCGTCCTCGGAATTTCGCTCATCATTTCATTTTTCAGCACGAGGAAACCGAGTAATAAGATATGAGCAGGCGGCTCATCCTCATTGTTGCAGTCTCCGTGATGTTCCTGTCCTCAGCGGGCATCGTCACGTTCCTCAGCGCGCAGGAGTGGTCTCCGGCGTCGCTTCAACCTCCCGGGCCGGACACCGCGGCGCGCGCCGCCCCGGCGGGAAAGGCAACTCCCCTTTCCCTGGAGACGCAGTTCTCCCCGGACCGGATCTACCGGACGTCCTCCGACAACGTCTGGAGAGTTTCCCTTGACCTGGGCGTCCTTTTCTCCTCCGACGACGGAAAAACCTGGGAGCCCCGGAATGCCGGGCTGCCCCAAAGGGCGGTGTACCCGTTCACGGCGGAAATGCCCCCCATCATCACCGGCCTTGCCGTGGATCCGCTGAACGAAGACCGCGTGGCCATTTCCACCCTGGATGCCATTTTCGTTTCCGGCGACGGCGGAGAGACGTGGCAGAGAGTGGAGCTGAAGGACCCCATCCGGGCCAACGATCAGCTCACGTGCATAGCCCTTGCCCCGGGGAGCGCCGGCGGGATGCTTGTCGGCACGTCGTTCCACGGGTTCTTTGAGACGGAAGACGGCGGGAAGACCTGGAAGTCCATCTCGGAGGCGCTTGTCCCGCTGCAGCTCGGCGGCGGCAGCTTTGAAGAGATCGCTTCAATTGCCTATGATCCCGCAGACCCGACGCTCATCTGGTTCGACCTCGGCTTCGGAAAAGGCCTCTACACGTTGAAGCGCGGGACAAAGAACGTCACAACGGTGGACCTCTCCTCGGGGCCCGTCGGCTCTCCCATCCGCAACATCGTGTTCCTCCGGTCCCCCGGCCAGGACCAGGACGCCGCCTGGAGGCTTGAGTGCCGGACGGATGACGCGCGCTGGGACTACGCGCCGGCCACCGCCGCATGGACGCTGGTGGAAAAGATAGATCCCACGGTCAACATCTCCGCGGACAAGGCGCAGAGGCTGGCCCTGGCCGCGGACAAGTACGGCATCTACGTCTCTTCCCACCAGGCCACTCCCGCGTTTCTCCCGGGGCACCTCAATTTCCTGAAGTCCCAGGGAATGAACAGCCTGGTCATCGATTTCAAGGATGACTTCGGCTACCTCACGTACGACACAAACCTCGCCATCCCTCGGCAGATCGGCGCGGTGCAGAAGAGGTTCAAGATCGACGACGTTGTGCAGGCCGCGCACGCAGCCGGCATGTACCTCATCGGGAGGATCGTGGTCTTCCGCGACAAGCAGCTGTACAACGCGGACAACTACGCCTACGCCGCGTGGGACAGGACCATCAACGGGCCCTGGCGCTACCTGAAAAAGACGGTGGACCCGGACACCGGGGAGGAGAGCTCCTACCAGGGCGAATACTGGGTGGACCCGTACTCGGAGTACGTCTGGGACTACAACATCGCAATTGCAAAAGAGCTGCAGGACCACGGCGTTGACGAGGTCCAGTTCGACTACATCCGCTTCCCGTCCGACGGCGACCTGGGTCACATCACGTGGCGCTTCCGCCGGCCCGGCATGGGAAAGAT